>ENA-ORCS01000007-ORCS01000007.1-marine-metagenome-genome-assembly--contig:-NODE-7-length-311691-cov-25.025528_pt1 | contig 311691 bp, 310 predicted proteins | sample MGYA00237781_ERZ508513 | MGnify/ENA primary metagenome ERZ508513 (study PRJEB26184, sample SAMN06268793) | marine metagenome | isolation source: Eden Landing Ponds, San Francisco, CA, USA | place... | reverse complement strand
GGTCGATCTGGTCGATCTGGTCGATCTGGTCGATCTGGTCGATCTGGTCGATCTGGTCGATCTGGTCGATCTGGTCGATCTGTGCAGTGGCGCGTGCCTCCGAGCGCCCATCGGGCGCGAAGAGCACGCGCGAGGGAGTCGGTCGTCCGGAGCAACGCGGAGGACGACCGACGAGGCTGGGGAGGCGTGAGGCTGCGGTCCCTTTGCGGGGTGGGACTCAAAGGGGCAGTCGCGAGTCCTCGCGACTGGGGCTTTGGAGATGCTCATCGTCGCTCTGCCAGCAACGGTTGCTTATAATCCCATGACGCAATACTCCACACATGAGTAGAGACGCCACCGTCGTCGGCGGCGGGCTCGCAGGGCTCGTCGCGGCGGCCCGGCTCGCCGAGAGAGGCGCGGACGTGACGCTGTACGAGCGACGGCCCGAGATCGGCGGACGGGTGCGGACCGAGACCGCGGACGGCTTCACTCTCGACCGCGGCTTTCAGGTGCTGTTCACGAGCTATCCGGCGGTCGAGCGCGAGCTCGACGCCGACGCCCTCGACGTCCGCGGATTCTCCCCCGGCGCCACGATCTGTCGGCCGGGGTCGCGCTCGATCCTCTCGGACCCGCTCCGGGACCCCCGCGGGGCGATCCCCTCGCTGCTGAACGACGAGGTCTCCTTCTCCGACAAGCTCCGGACGCTGGCGCTCCGGCACGACCTCTCGAAGCGCGAGGAAGACGACTTCTTCGTCGGCCGCGACGCCTCCATCCGAGAGTACCTCCGCGAGTGGGGGTTCGCCGACGAGTACGTCGAGAACTTCGTCGAGCCGTTCTACGGCGGGATCGCCCTCGACCGAACGCTGTCGACCTCGAAGCACGTCTTCGAGTACACGTTCCAGGCGATGAGCCGCGGTGAGATCGGCGTCCCCGCGGACGGAATGCGAGCGATCCCCGAGGCGCTCGCGGCCCGCGCCCGCGAGGCGGGCGTGACGATCGAGACGGGCGAGGACGTGGAGTCGGTCCGAATCGCGGGCCAGGGTCGGATCCCGTTCCGGACCGGGAGCGGCGACGCCGAGGGCGCGACCGTCGAGCTGGCGGACGGGTCGACGCGCGAGACCGACGCGGTGGTCGTCGCGGCCACCCCGCCGGAGGCCCGCCGCCTCACGGGCGTCAAGTCGATCCCCACCGAGGGTGTCCCGAACGTGACCGGCTGGTACACGCTCCCCGCGGGCGAGTCGTTCGAGACGGGCGGGCGCATCCTGCTCAACGCCGCGGACGACTCGCCGAACGCCGTGGTCCCGCTGTCGGAGGTCGCGCCGGAGTACGCTCCCGACGACCGCGCGCTGCTCGCGGCGACGTTCCTCGGCGAGGCGCCGCTCGACCGTCCCGCGGCCGGCCTCCGCGACGACGTTCGCGACGCCCTGAGCGCGTGGTACCCCGGGCGCGACTTCGGCGGCTTGGAGACCGTCGACGTCCACCGGATCCCCTTCGCGCAGTTCGCCCAGCCGCCGGGGGTCCACGCCGACCTCCCCGCCCCCGACGATCCGGAGGGGCCGGTCGTCCTCGCCGGCGACTACACGGAGTGGTCGTCGATCCAGGGTGCGCTGGAGAGCGGGCGAACGGCGGCCGAGGCGGCGGGCGAGTACCTGTAGCCGGCCCGGCCGCCAGCGCTCCAATTGCTCGTGGAGGGGCGGCTTACGTCACCGGACCGGCCGCGCCGGGCGCGTCTCACGGCAGCGCGCCGGACCGCCGTCCCCGAACGAGTCCGTACCCGACAAGCGCGGCGAGGACGGCTACCCCGACCGTGATCTCCCCGGCGTACTGGAGGCCGATCCCGAAGAGCAGGAGGGCGTTCGTCGCGAGCAGGAGGAGGATCGCGTCGAGGCGGGTTCGGAGGGCGGCGTCGTTCATGCCGGCACACGCGGGAGCGGACGCATAGGCGTGGTGGTCTCCGGACCGCGGCGGGACTCTCGGTCGGGGCCACTCCTCGCGCGGGAGCTCGGTCGCCGCCAACCCTACTCCTCCCGCCGGAAGGACGCCTCGCCGTGCTCGTCGATCGCCGCGAGCAGGTCGTCGCGCTGGCGGCGGATCTCGGGCGGGAGGTCGGCGTACGCGTGGTCGAACATGTCGGCCGGATCGGGTTCGACCGACTCCGCGAACTCGATCGCGTCGGCGACGATCGCGTCGGCCTCCTCGCGGATCGCCGCGACGCCCTCGTCGTCGATCCGCCCGGTCTCCCGGAGGAACGCCTCCATGCGATCGACGGGATCGAGCGCGCGCCACGGCTCCACGTCGCCGGAGTCGCGGTAGGCGGTCGGGTCGTCGGCGGTCGTGTGCGCGCCGAACCGGTACTCGACGAACTCGATGAGGGTCGGTCGAGGGGTGTCGCCGTCGCCCCCCGTGTCACCTTCGCTCCCCGGGCCGCCACCGCCGCCGTCGCTCCCCGAACGCCCTCCGCCGTCGCTCCCCGAACGCCCTCCGCCACCCCGCGCCCGCTCCGCCGCCGCCCGCGTGACCGCGTAGCTCGCGAGGGGGTCCATCCCGTCGACGCGGACGCCGTCGAAGCCGTAGGCGGTCGCCTTCTGCGCGAACGTGTCGGTCGCGCTCTGCCGCGTTTCGGGGACCGAGATCGCCCAGCCGTTGTTGTGACAGCAGAAGAGCGCCGGCGCGTCGAACACGCCCGCGAAGTTCATCGCCTCGTGGAAGTCGCCCTCGCTGGTCGCGCCGTCGCCGAAGTGGACGGCGACGACTCGGTCCTCGTCGCGGTAGTCGAACGCCCACGCGGCGCCGACCGCGTGCGGCAGGTGCGCCGCGATCCCGATGTTCAGCGGGAAGACGTTGCCGTCGGCGATCGCCTCGGTCCCCGACTCGTGGCCCATCCAGTAGGGCAGGTACTCGGCGAGCAGGTCGCGGGCGACGACCGCGCCGTGCTCGCGGTACTGGTAGCTGATCAGGTCGCGGTCGGCGAGCGCGTAGGTCGACCCGACCGCCGACCCCTCTTGTCCCGCGCAGGGCGCGTACGTCCCGATCCGCCCCTGTCGCTGGAGGCTGACCGCGCGCTCGTCGAACCGGCGGGTGACCACCAGGTCGCGGTAGATCTCGTGAAACCGCTCGTCAGAGAGGTCCGGGACCGTCGCGTCCGGCACGGGGGCGCCGTCCGGCCCGAGCACGCGGTAGAGGTCCTCGTCGGCGAGGGGGTCTACCGCGGAGCCGCGGGGGTCGGCGTCGCGGTCGTCGCCGGCGCCGTTCTCGTCCATGGCCGATCTGTGTGCGCCGCGGTCACAAGGAGTTAGCGGTCGTCCGCGACCGCGGAAACCTTCATTACGGATGGTTGATAGATAGCGCGTATGAATCTTCGCGACGGCGCGACGCTCGGCCGGGCCGCACTGCGCTCCGTCAGATACCTGCTCGCGGGCGACATCGAGTTCCCGGAGGGCAGGCTACAGGACACGATCGAAACGGAGGACGGGACGACGTTCGTCGTCTACCGCGAGACGGTGCGCCGGTCGGCCGAGTCGGACGCCTCCGAGGACGGGGTCGTCCTCGTCTTCAGAATGCGGGTGACCGATCCGGCGGCCCGGGGCCCGTTCCGGTCCGCGCTGTTCGACCCGATCGCGAACGTCGCGACGCCGTTTTTCGCGGGGCTTCCCGGGTTCCGCCGCAAGCTCTGGCTGGCGGGCGAGCGGCCGGGCGAGTTCCTGGAGCTGTACGAGTGGGCGAGCGAGGCGGACGCCCGTCGGTTCGTCGACGCGTTTCGATCGCTGATCGAGCCCGTCGACCACGCGGGGACGGTCGAGTTCGACGTGGTCCCGCACGACTCCGTCGAGGAGTACGTCGACGCGGGGCGGACCGGGTGGCGCGACGCCCCGCCGGAGGCGAACCGTCCGCCCCGTCGGACCGCGGTGATCACGGGCGCTGTCGCCGTGGGGTTGGCGATCGCCGCGGGGTACGCGCTCCGGAAGCTCCGCCGATCGCCCTCGGGGTGAGGCCGTTCGGCGGCGCGTTCGCGGTCGACCGGCCGCCGATCGACCGGGCGATAGACCGGTCGCCCGTCAGCCGTCGGAGCGCTCCGGTTCGATCGTCGTCGACTCGTACTCGATCCCGGCTTCGTCGAGAAACGACCGCAACGTGGACATCCCGCGGTCGAAATCGAAGCCGACGCCGTCGATGTGGGGGTTCCCGTTCTCGGTCGGCTCGAGCTCCCAGTGCGCGTGGAGTTCGATCCGCCCGTCGTCGTTGCGCCAGCCGCGGAGGTGCGTCTGCCACCAGCGGTAGGTCGTTCCGTCGACCGCGTTGCGCTCGTGGACCACGCGAGCGAGATTCATGACCTCGCCGCGCTTGTGATAGGAGAACTCCCAGTTCGGCGCGAAACTGTACTCGCCGAGCGCGGCTTCGATCTCCTCGACGGACCGGTCCACCACGAAGTACTCACCGGACGGCCGCGCTTCCGTAAACAGCGCCTTTCGGAGCTGTCGGTAGCCGTCTCGGACGACGTCGAACGGGACGTGGACGACGTCCCAGAGGTTGATCGATGTCATGGTTATGGTGTGTGAGGCGGGTGTCGATCGCTCTGAGCGGTGCTCGAACCGCGCGTGGTCGCGTGTGGTCGCGTGCGGTCGCTTCCGGGCCCGATGGGTGTCCGGGCCCGATGGGTGTGACTGTTGTCGGCGTTCGTGGTAGTCATTGTCTTTCACACACGCGCGAATTGTCATCGAGATATTTAATTACGGATGGTAGTTGCGCCGTTTCGCCGCGCCGCCGCCGTCTCTCCCCCGACAACCGAACCGGATCTCGGTGTGAGCGCCAGGGATGAATGTCATCGGGACAATCTTTTTTACCCACTCGTTCGACGACTAGATATGGTAACTAGTCGCATAGGGGACTGGCTGGCCGTCGCGTGGCAAACCCTGACATCTATCGGGGGGTTGCTCCTCGAGTTCGCGGGGATCGGTCCCGACGTCGACCCCCACACGAGGGTGACGTTCCGGGCGATCGCGGACGCGGTCGTTCCCGAGACGCCGGGGCTCGCGGAGGAGCTCGGGCCGGAGCACGTCCCCGGCGGCCTGGCGGTCGACCTCGACGAGTTCACCGTCACCTACGTCGACGACGGTTTCCAGCTCGGGCTCCCGCACCTCGGGCCGCAGGGGAACATCCCGATCGCGGACCCGATCGCCCACCTCCTCGACTCGGCGGCGCTGACGCTTCTGGAGCGTGAGGACAACGAACGGGAACCGGACCTCGACCGGGCGCTGTCGCTGCTCGGTCCGGACGACCCGTCGCCGGCGGCGGTCGAGGAGGACGGAATCGTCGGCCCCTTCGCGAAGCTCTCGCGGCGCGACCGGCTGCGGGCCATCGCCATCGTCGACGAGTTCGACGTCGAGTTCGCGCCGACCGACGACGACCTGCTCGAACTGGACGCCGGTCTGGTGGGACAGCTGGTCATCGGGTTCATGGAGATGATCTACTACAGCGAGTGGCAGGGGTACGACGAGTTCACCCAGCCGCCGAGCCGACGCGTCCACCCGAACGACCGGTCCGCGGTCCAGAGCTGGCGGCAGACCGGATTCCCGGGGTTCGCGAACGGGTACGCCGCGCTCCGCGGCTACGTCGGAACGGCCGAGAGCCCGCTGGGCGACGGCGACACGTGGGCGACCGTCGACGAGTCGGCGGACGTCCGGATCGTCCGGGAGTCGGGCGCGTTCCGCGAGAACGAGTACGACACGAGCGGCTACGTCGAGCCGTTCCCCGCGGAGTCGGGGTGAGCGAGAATGGTCGAAGACAGCTACGACGCGGTCGTGGTCGGGGCGGGAGGCGACGGGCCGGTCACGGCGTGGAAGCTCGCTGAGGCGGGCCTCTCCGTTCTCGTCCTCGAAGCGGGGCCGTTCTACGGCAACGAGCAGTGGCCGCGCCCCAACGAGGAGCCGGGCGGCGAGGCGTCGTCGAGCCCCGAGGACCTGAGCGGCGACCTGCTCGACGAGCAGTTCACCACCCGCGAGTTTGAGATGATCACCAAGCTCGTCTTCGGGCCGGCCGACCACGAGCGGGGGTTCTGGTTCCGGAAGTTCCCGGGCGACGGCGCGATCCTACAGTGTGCCGGCGTCGGCGGAACCACGCTGCATTACACCGGGTGTCACCCGCGCGCCTATCCGGCGTCGATCGACGAGCAGGGGCACTGGCCGATCGAGTACGCCGACCTGATCCCCTACTACCAGGAGGTCGAGGAGATGTGCGACGTGACGCCGGCGCCCGTCACCGCCAAGGAGGAGCTGTTCTTCCGCGGCGCGGCCGACGCCGGCTGGGACCTGATCGAGGACCTGAACGTGACGGAGCCGGGGTACCGCCCGCAGCCGAACGCGATCAGACAGCCCGACGAGAAGCTCCACGTCGACGCGGGGTACGACGGCGACTTCACGTACCCCGACGTCGAGGGCGACACCCTCGCGCTCGGGAACATCGCCGGGAACCCGCACCCGCGCGGAGCCCCGTACGAGGAGAAGTCCAAGCGGGCGAGCAACGTCAGCTTCGTGCCGCCCGCGCTGCGCACCGGCAACGTGACGATCCGCCCCAACGCCTTCGTCACGGACGTGATCACCGTGACGCCGCGGGGCGACACGCCGACCGCGATCGGCGTGGAGTTCCGAGACACGTGGTCGGGCTCCGTCGAGCAGGTCGACTCCGATGTCGTCGTCCTCGCCGCGGGCGCCATCGAGACGCCGCGGCTCTGGCTCAACGCCGACCTCCCGGCCAACGAGTGGGTCGGTCGCGGGCTGACGATCCACTTCGGAGACAACGTGATGGGGCTGTGGGACCCCGACGACCTGGACGAGACGATCGGCAGCGACACGATCGACCAACACGAGGGTCAGGACATCGCCGCTCGGTTCGACTACCCGGGCGTGGGGATGCTTCAGACCGTCGGGACCGCGCCGGGAATCGGCGCGATCTTGGGCTTCGGCGCCAGCGCGTCGGGGTTCGCGTTCCAGAACGACACCGCGGGCGAACCGTGGGACACGATCGGTCGGCTGGCCGGGACGGAGCTCAAGCGGCTGCTCTCCGACTACCGGCGGATGCTACAGATCCTCGTCGTGAGCGACGACCGCCCCCATCAGCGAAACGGGGTCACGGTCGCGCCGGGGGCCGCCGACGAGCACGGGCCGATCCCCATCGTCAACTACGAGCCGAGCGAGGGGGACCGACAGCGCCGCGACGAGCTCGCGCGGATCGCCGCCGACATCCTGCGCGAGGCCGGCGCCTCGCACGTCCACCGCTCCGACTCGCCGCCGACCGCGCTGCACGTCCACAGCACGATGCGGATGGGGAAAGTGGTCGACGAGGCGTGCGAGGCCTACGACGTCAATCGGCTCTTCGTCGCCGACCACTCCGTGCTCGCGAACGGGGTCGGTGGCGCGAACCCGACGAACACGGGCCAGGCCCTCGCGGCGCGAACGGGCGAGAAGATCGTCGAGCGCCACTTCTGACCGTCGCCGCTCCCCTCGCTCTCGCCCGAGGTCCGGTCACGACGGGTCGCTGACGCGCCGTTTGAGTACGAACGCGTACTTCGAGTCGGCCTTCCACTCCCCCACGCTCTCCTCGGTGATCTCGCCCGACGAGTAGACGCGCTCGTCGTCGAACGCGATCACGTGCCGCGGCCAGGGCCACGGGAGGTCCCAGCAGAACCCGATCCCGATCCCGTCGCGGTCGTTGGCGAACGCCCAGGAGAGCGCGACGAGGGCGTAATCCTCGCAGTCGCCCCGTCCGGCGTCGACGCACTCGTCGGGCCGTTTGGCGAAGTCGCTGAGCCCGTTCCACGGGTCCTGCGTCCAGTCGTACTCCGACGCCGACCACTCCTCGATGTCGAAGGCGTCCCACCGGTCGTCGCGGCCGACGTAGCGGTCGGGCGCGACGAACGTGAACGGCGTCCAGCGGCGAAGGTCCATACCGCACGATATTCTGTCAACGAGAATAATAGTGTGGGACGTTCGCAGGGGACGCGACAGATCGAACCGCGCTCAGGGCGTGATCACTGCCCGCCCGTCGATCTCGCCGCGTTCGAGCTTCTCAGCCACCGCGTTCACCTCGCCGAGGTCGTAGCGGCTGGTGTGGAGATCCACGTCGCCCTGCTCGACGAGCGAAACCAGCTCCTGAAGCTCCGCGTACCGCCCGACGATGTTGCCGACGAAGGAGAACTCGCCGTTCACCAGCGCCTGGGCCGGCTCGTGGATGTGACCGCCGTAGCCGATGATGTGGTGGTCGCCGCCGGCGGCGGTGATGTCCGGCGCGTACGCGGTGGTGGCGTCCTCGCCGACGAAGTCGAGCACCTGCGCGGCGCCGGTGCCGTCCGTGATCGACTCGATCTCGGCGGGGACGTCTTCCTCGGTCGGGTCGATCAGGTGGTCGGCGCCGTATCGGTCGGCCAGGTCCAGCGCCGACTCCTTCAGGTCGACCGCCGTGATCCGCGCCGCGCTCATCGCGTCGAGACACTGCAAGCCGATGTGGCCCAGCCCGCCGACGCCGATGACGACCGCGTGGTCGCCGGGATTCAACTCGGTGACCGCCTTCTTCGCGGCGTGGTACGCCGTGATACCGGCGTCGGCGTGGGGCGCGATGTCGACCGGTTCGACGCCCGACGGCAGGGGGATCACCGCGCGCTCGCTGGTGTGGAGGTACTCGGCGAAGCCGCCGTCCGTGGTGAGCCCGTTGAACGCGTCGTTCTCGCAGTACATCGTCTCGCCGAGCCGACACGGGCGGCAGGTGCCGCAGGTCTGGACCGGGTGACAGATCACCGGGTCGCCCTCGGCGACGAGGTCTACGTCCTCGCCCGTCTCGACCACCGTCCCAGCGTTCTCGTGGCCGAGCGTCATCGGGAGCTCTTGGGGGACGTACTCCGCCCACATCCCCTCGATGATGTGGTTGTCCGTCTGGCACCACCCCGCGCCCTCGACCTCGACGATCACGTCGCTCGCTCCGGTCGCCGTCGGTCGGTCGACCTCGTCGATCGCGAGCCCCTCGCTCACGTCGTCGGTGTACTCGTGGAGTCTGGCGGCTTGCATGTGCGATCACGTGGCACGGCGGCGGGAAAAGCGTTCACCGCGAGGCGGGATCGCGAACGCCGCGGTCCCCTTCGCCAGCGTGGTTGCGCGCGGTCGCGTACGCCTCGCGGACGCGCCGGAACGCCTCCTCGTCGCCGCCCTGATCGGGATGGGTCTCCTTGACGCGCTCGCGGTAGGCCCGTTTCACCTCGTCGGCGTCGGCGTCGGTCGCCACGTCGAGTTCGGCGAACGCGGCCGCCACGGGGTCGCGCCCGCCTGCGCCGGCGGCCCGACCGATCCGGTCGGCGGTGCGGCCGGCTCCGCCGACGCGTCGGCTATCGCCTCTCTCGGCCTGTTCGCCCGTCGCCCACCCGGGCTCGGTCACGTCGAAGGGGAGCCGCCGCCCGAGCCCGCGTCCGGGCATCTCGTGTTCACAGAGGACGGTGTAGACGCCCTCGCCCTCCAGTCTGAAGTAGTCGTGTGCGTCGAACGTGATCGCGACGCCGCGCTCGGGGAGGTAGAAGGGGACCGCCACGCCGTCGAACGCGTGGTCCTCGCGGAACCGCTCGCCGATCGCCTGCAGGTACTCGCGGATCTCCCGACGCCGTCGCTCGTCGCCGGTCGATCCCGGATCGGCGCTTCGGGGTCCGGCGCCGCCGGCGCCGTCGCTCGGAGCGGGTCCCACGAACCGGTCTCCGAGGTAGAAGGCGAGCGCGACGAGCCCGGAGGCGACGGCGCCGAGTGCGAGACCCAACACGACCCACGGCGGGAGGAGACTGATGAGCTCGACGACCACGCGCTCAGTTACGGCTCCGAGCGTATCAACCTCTCGGCGGTGTCAGCGGACGGTTCGAAAAAAGCGGCGGCGCGTCGGCGCGTCAGATCATCCCCTTCGCTTCGAGCCCGTCGATGATGTCGTCGACGAGCTCCTCGGGCGTGTCGTAGGGGAACTCCTGCTCGCTGCCGAGCTTCGCGGCCATCTCCATCGCGGTGAAGCTCACGTCGCCGGCCTCGAACTTCGTGCCCGGCCCGTCCGGGAGCGCGGGGACCAGGTCCATCTGGTTCTGGACGGGGAAGTCGGCGCCGCCGAAGGCCTCTAAGAACTGTTCGCGGAGTTCCGCTTTCACGTCTGTCATACATCCACTTCCCGAGAGCGACCGCAAAAGGGTTGCGGAACAACGCTAAACTCGTTGAGGGTTCTTAAACGGAAGGCGGACGAGACTGAGTCGAAACGGACCGGAACCCGGTGGCGCGTTCCGGATCCTGCGGAACTTTGTCGATTGGGTCGCGAGGAGGGGACATGTCGTTCGAGTTCGATTACGACCTGCTGTGCGAGTTGACCGAGGCGCGAGGCGTCCCGGGGTACGAGGACGAGGTCCGCGAGATCGTCCGCCGCGAGTTCGCCGACCGGACCGACCACGTCCGCACCGACGCGATGGGCAACGTCGTCGGGACGATCGAGGGCGACTCGGACTACTCGGTCGCCGTCGCGGCCCACATGGACGAGATCGGGTTCATGGTCCGGCACGTCACCGACGAGGGGTTCGTACAGGTGGACCCGCTCGGCGGGTTCGACGCCCGCGTGCTGCGCGCCCAGCGCGTCACCGTCCACGGCGAGGAGGACCTCACCGGCGTCATCGGCTCGGTCCCGCCGCACACGCTCACGGACGAGCAGAAGGAGAAAGACGACGAGGTGAAAGACGCCTTCATCGACCTCGGACGCGACGCCGAGGCGGTCGAGGAGCTCGTCGGCGTCGGCGACCTGGTCACCCTCGACCAGACGACGACCCGCATGGGCGACCGGATCACCGGGAAAGCGCTCGACGACCGGATCTGCCTGTTCGCGACGCTCGAAGCCGCGGCGCGGATCGACGACCCCGACGTGACGGTCCACTTCGCGGCGACGGTCCAAGAGGAAGTCGGGCTCCGCGGCGCGAAAGCGCTCGGCGTCGACATCGACCCCGACCTTGCCGTCGCCTTGGACGTGACCGTCGCGAACGACGTGCCCCAGATCGGCGACGCGGCCGACGCCGTGACGGAGCTCGGCGAGGGGACCGCGATCAAGCTGAAAGACTCCTCGGTGATCACCAGTCCGAAGGTCCACAAGCGGCTCACCGCGGTCGCCGAGGAAGCGGGGATCGACCACCAGCACGAGGTGTTGCCCGCGGGCGGCACCGACACCGCCGGGTTCCAGAACACCGCAGGCGCGAAGCCCGTCGGCGCGATCTCGATCCCGACGCGGTACCTCCACACCGTCACCGAGACCGCCGACGGCGGCGACGTGGCGGCGACGATCGACCTACTGACGGCCTTCCTGGAGTCGGAGACCGGCGAACACGACTACACGCTATGAACCGGTTCGCCGGAAAGACCGCGGTCGTGACGGGCGCCGGGTCGGGGATCGGGCGAGCGACGGCGCTCCGCCTCGCCGACGAGGGAGCGAACGTCGTCGCCGCCGACATCGCCGCGGACGCGGGGCGCGAGACCGCCGACCTGATCGCCGACGCGGGCGGCGACGCGGCGTTCGTCGAGGTCGACGTGGCCGACCTGTCGTCCGTCGAGCGGATGGTCGACGCCGCGGTCGAAACGTACGGAAGCCTCGACTTCGCGCACAACAACGCCGGCATCCTCACCGACTTCGTCGAGACGACGGAGGTCACCGAGGAGAAGTGGGATCGGCTGATGGACGTGAACCTCAAGGGGATCTGGACCTGCCTGAAAGCCGAGCTCCCCGTGATGAAACGGCAGGGCCACGGCGCGATCGTCAACACCGCCTCGATGGCCGGGCTCGTCGGGATGGGCGGGCTCTCCAGCTACTCGGCCAGCAAACACGGCGTCGTCGGACTCACGAAGTCGGTCGCGCTGGAGAACGCGAGCCGCGGGATCCGCGTGAACGCGATCGCGCCGGGGCCGACGAAGACGAACATCCAGTCGGGGCTCCTCGGCGGATCCGGCGCGGCCGGACCGGCGTCGCTCCGCGATCGGATCAGGGCCGCCGCCGCGCTGGTCCGGACCGCGATTCGAACGCTCCGGGCGGACTTCGACACGTCGACGATGCGCGACGTGCCGATGGACCGCATCGCCGACCCGGAGGAGATGGCGGGGGTCGTCGCGTTCCTCTGCTCGTCGGACGCCTCGTACGTCACCGGCCACACGATCCCCGTCGACGGGGGGCAGGCGGCCGACTGACGAGGTCGCCTACCGCTCGTCGATCGGGACGAACTCCGACTCCTTGGGACCCGTGTACCGGGCCCGCGGACGGATAAGGCGGTTGTCCTCCTGGTACTGGACGACGTGAGCGATCCAGCCGCCGACGCGGCTCATCGCGAAGATCGGGGTATACATGTCGACCGGGATGCCCAGCGAGTCGTAGACGGAACCGGAGTAGAAGTCGACGTTCGGGGCGATCCCCTTCTCAAGCAGTCCCTGTTCCGTGAGGTACTCCTCGATCGCGGTGGTGTAGTCGAGCCACTTCGTGTCGCCGGACGACTCCGAGAGGTCGCGGAGCTTCTCTTCGAGGATCTTCGCGCGGGGGTCTTTCACCTTGTAGACGCGGTGGCCGAAGCCGGGGATGCGCCGTCCCTTCTCGCGAGCGTCTTTCACCCACTGCACGGGGTCCTTGTCGGAGGCGTCGACCTCCTGAAGCACCTCCATCACGTCCTGGTTCGCGCCGCCGTGGAGGGAACCGGAGAGGGCGCCGATCCCGCCGGTGACCCCGGAGTACACGTCGGCCATCGTCGAACCGATCACGATCGCCGTGAACGTCGAGGCGTTGAACCCGTGGTCGGCGTGGAGCGTCAGCGCCATGTCGAACGTCTCCGCACTCACCTCGTCGGGCTCCGTGCCGGTGAGCATGTAGAGGAAGTTCGCGGCGTGCGAGAGGTCGGGGTCGGGCGCGACCGGGTCCTCGCCGTGTCGAGCGCGCTCGAAGGCCGCGAGGACCGTGGGGATCTTCGCCGTGATCCGGCGGCCCTTTCGGAGCGTCGCGTCGAGGTCCGTCGGGTCCGCGTCTTCCTCGGGCTCGTACGCCGACAGCATGGAAACAGCGGTTCGCAGGGCGGCCATCGGACGCTCGCCGGCGTCGGCGAGCTTCCTGACGGTGTCGAGCACGTCGTCGTCGACCGCGCGCTCGGCGGCCAGATCCGCGGCGAATTCGTCGAGCTCCCCGCGCGTCGGCAGCGAGCCGTGCCACAGGAGGTACAGCACCTCCTCGTAGCTCGCGCCGCGAGCGAGGTCCTCGATGTCGTATCCACGGTACACGAGCTTGCCGACCTCGCCGTCGACGTAGCTCAGATCCGACTCCGCGACGAGGACGCCTTCGAGCCCGCGCTTTAACTCGTCTGACATGCACTGAACTTCCGACCACCGCCAAAAAAGCGTTATCTTTCAGGAGGAATACGCACGACGATCGTCGAATCGGCTCGCGTCGAACGACGGCGGCGCAGTCGGACGGTTTGCGGGATCCGCGACGGCTAACGGCGTCGATCGCGCCCGAAACAGGCGCGGAAACGCGACGATCAGCGAGACGCCCGGGTGGCAGCGAGACGCCCGGGTGGCAGCGAGACGCCGGGCAATCAGCGACACGCCGGGCAATCAGCGACACGCCGGGCAATCAGCGACACGCCGGGCAATCAGCGAGCCGGCACGACAGTCACGGTGCGTTTCCGGTCGATCGCGTCCTCCAGCTCCTCGGCGATCGCGGAGCCGCGGGACACCTGCACCTCGCCGCCGCGCCCGACGGTGGCGGTGAAGAGGTACTCGCCGTCCGCGCGCACCTCGACCGTCTCGCCGACGCCCGCGTCGACGTCGATGACGACGTGTCGGGAGGTGATCTCGGGGGTCACGACGGTGCCGCGCTCCTCGCCGACCTGCCCGCCCCGACCGCCGCCCTGGCCGTTCGCGCCGCGCCCGTCGCCGCCCGAACCGCCCCCGCGACCGCCCGGCTTCTCGTCGTGGGTGCGGACGTCGATCTCGATGCCGAGCCGGTTCTCGATGTCGCTGATGCGGTCGCCGCCCTTGCCGATGACGGTGCCGATGTCGCCCTCTGAGACGTACACCACCGCCTCGTCGTTCCCCTTGAGCTCGACGTCGACGTGGCCGTGCGCGACCGACTTGATCTCGCGTTCGATCTCCTGTTTCGCGATCCGCCCGACACCGGTCTCCGACTCGGCCTCGCCGCCGTCCTCGTTCAGTGGGACCGTGACGACCTGCCGGTTGAACGTGTAGATCTCGTACTCCGGCCGCCCCGTCTCGAAGTTCGACACCTGGATGACCGGGCGCGCGAGGTCCTCGGCGGTGAGCCCCGCAGGCACCTTCACCTCCGTGGTCACGTCGTAGACGGTGTGGACCTCGCCGGCCTCGATGTACACGACCGTGTCGACGATCTGCGGGATCATCCCGAGCTCGACGCGGCCGACGAGCCGCTGGAGCGCGTCGATGGCGCGCGAGGCGTGGACGACGCCGACCATCCCGACGCCGGCCATCCGCATGTCCGAGAACACCTCGAAGTCGTTCGTTTTCCGGACCTCGTCGTAGATGGTGTAGTCAGGCCGAACGAGGAGGAGGGAGTCGGCCGTGTTCTCCATCTCGCCGCCGAGCGCGCCGTACTGGGTGATCTCCGGACCGACCTGCAGGTCCCGCGGCTTCTCCATCGTCTTCACCGCGTAGTCGCTATCGTTGAGGAACTCCGCGACCGCCTGCGCGAACGTCGACTTCCCGGCGCCTGGCGACCCGGAGATGAGCACGCCGCGCTTCCGCTCTTGAAACCGCTCGCGAAGCTCGTCGGCGAACTCGTAGTCGTCGAGCGTCGTCTTCGCGATCGGTCTGACGGCCGTGATCTCGATCCCGTCCGCGAACGGCGGCCGAGCGACCGCGATCCGGTAGTTGCGGAACTGGACGATGTCCATCCCGTCGTCGGATAGCTCGATGAATCCCTCGTTGGACTGCCGGGCCAGGTCGACGATGGCGGTGGCCCACTCGTCCATCTGCGCCTCGCTCGTCTCCTGTTCGTCGACGACCTCGTACCGCATCTCGCCGAGGGCCCCGCGCTTCGCCTTCGGCTTCGTCCCCGTCTTGAGGTGGACCGACATCGTCTCGTCGGTGAACAAGTGCTGGATCGGCAGCTCGTCGACGACCCCCCGGGCGACCGGCTCGACGTACTCGACATCGATCCCCTTCGCGCGGGCGACCTCGGCCTGCACGACGTCGCTGGAGAGGAGCGTGGCGTCGCGGTCGGCGGCGATGTCGCGGATCAGCGCGTCCACGTCGCCCTCGTGGGCGTGCGAGCGGGCGTCGCCGCCGGCGCGCTCGCCGACGTACTCCAGTTCGATCGTTCCCTCGTCGGCGAAGTCGGCGAGCCGCTTGAGCTCGCTCAGCCCGTCCCAGCCCGATTCGAGCCCGTCGTTGGCCTGTGACTCTAGCTCGCCGACGACGGCCTCCGGGACGAGCACCGTCGCCGCCGCGTAGGTCCCGTCCTCGACGCGTTCGGACACGCGGCCGTCGACGACCGCACTGGTGTCCGGTACTACGTTCATACCGTGAGTCCGGGCGGGAACCGTATAAGCGTGTTCGACCCGGGCGGCTCCCGCGCCGCCGCCGACTCGTCTCGGCGACTCAGTCGCCGGCGGCCGCAGCGGAATTCCGGTCGGTCTTCAGCCGCCGGGCGTACGCGACGAAGTTGTCGAACAGGGGTTTCGCCTCGCAGGCGGCGTCGTAGGCCTCGGGCGTGATCTCGGAGAGCACCGAATCGACGCGGGCGTCGCCGAGGCGCTCGCGTTTCCCTTCGGTGACCTCTCGCGCCGTCTCGATGTCGTACTCGGGGTGGAACTGGACGCCCCAGCAGTGGCCGTCGCGGAACGCGTGGACGCCGTGGTCGTTCTCGGCGAGCAGGGTCGCGCTCGGCGGGAGATCGACGACCGTGTCGCCGTGCGTCGTGAAGACGGTGAACGTCTCGTCGACTCCCGCGAACAGCTCGTCGTCGCCGCGGCGGCGAACCTCGTTGTACCCGATCTCGAACTCGTCCATCCCGGCGACGCGCCCGCCGAGCGCCTCGGCGACCACCTGGTGGCCGTAACAGACGCCGAGCACCGGGAGGCCGGCGTCGGCGGCCTCGGCGACGTAGTCGACGAGCGACGGGATCCACTCCTCGTCCCAGTAGACGGACGAGCGCGATCCGGTGACCACGACGCCGTCGAACTCGGTGTGGTCGGGGAGGTGCCCGTCGCTGGCCGAGAACTCGACGAGGTCGGCGTCGAGCTCTCTCCGGAAGTTCCGCCGGGTGTTCGCGCCGTCGTGGGCGGCGTTCAGCAGGGCGAACCGGAGCCGTGTCATTGGGCGCTTCGAGGCGCGACGGGGCAAAAACGGTTGCGGCGGCGGGAAGCGCTACCGGCGTCGAGGAGCGGCGATGTCGGTCGCCCTCCCCCCGCTCACTCCGAGAAGGGGTCCGCGGCGTGCTCCGCGAGCCAGCCGACGAGGGCGTCGTTGACCGCGGCGGACGCCTCCACCCCGACGAAGTGGCGCGCGCCCGCGACCGAGTGGAGCTCGCCCCGCGGGAGCCCCTCCGCGAGCCCCTCCGCCGCCGTCTTCGGACAGACGCCGTCCTCGGCGCCGTGGACGACGAGCGTCGGGGTCGTGAGCTCGTAGAGCCGATCGGAGAGATCGAACCCCTCGACCGCCGCGCGGTGGGCCTCGAACGTCTCGCGGCCGGCGTCCTCGCCGAGCCGCCACTCGACGATCCGCGAGAGCACGTCGGGGTGCGTCTCGCGGAACGACTCCGAGAGCAGCCCGTTCAGCGACCCCTTCACCGCGGTCGGGTTCGACGGATCGGCCCAGACGCCGTCGGGGTTGTAGGCGTCGCCCGCGGGCGGCGTCCCGACCACCGAGAGGCTCGCCGGACGCGACGAGGCGAGCGCGTACGCGAGCGCGACCATCCCGCCGAGCCCGTATCCGACGAGGTGGGCGTTCCGGACTCCCTCCGCGGCGCACACCGCGTCCACGTCGCTCGCGAGCGCTTCGACGGTGTACGGCCCCGACGGCGCGTCCGATCGACCGACGCCCCGCGTCTCGGGCGTGATCACCGTGTGCGGGCCCGCGAGCGCGGCGTGTTGCCAGCCGAACTGCCACGCGCCGAGCCCCACGTCGCCGCAGAACACGACCGCCTCGTCGGGGTCGCCGGCGTCGGGAGCGTCCACTTCGTACCGGATCTCGACGCCGGCGTTGTTCGCGTGGGGCATGGAGAACTGTCGGGAGGAGTCAGGCCTCCTGTAGGTTGCGAAGGACGTCCGGCGCCGCGTCGAGCGCGTCGTCGAGCGCGTCCGCGTCCGGGCCGCCGCCCTGCGCGAAGTCCGGCGGCCCGCCGCCACCCCCGCCGACGCGGCCGGCGAGCTCCGAGACCACCTGTCCGGCGTTCACGTCGACGTCGTCCGGGACGCCGACCACGAAGCTCGCGGAGCCGTCCGCCCCGCTGCCGACGACCGCGACCTTGCCGTCGTCGACGTGGGCGTTCGCCGTCGCGCGCAGCTCGTCGGCGTCGCCGTCGAGCCGCTGGATCACCGCGGTGACACCGCCGATATCCACCTCCTCGGCGTCGGCGCCGCCGGAGGCGCGCGCCGCCGCGAGCTCCTCTTTGAGCGACTCGATCTCCTTGCCGCGCGCCTTCCACTCGTCGAAGAACCGCTCGGCCGTCTCGGGCACGTCGAGCGGGTCGACGTCGAGCGCCTCGGCCGCGTCGTACAGCGCGTCCTCCGTGCGCTGGGTCGCCTCGATCGCCGCGCCGCCCGCGGCGAACACGATCCGCTCGACGCCGTCTTGAACCGGCTCCGTCTTCAACACCTTCACCGCGCCGATCTCGCCGGTTCGCTCGACGTGGGTGCCGGCGCAGGCCTGCACGTCCTCGTCGCCGACGTGGATCAGCCGGATGTTCGTTCCCGGCGGGACCCCGCCCTGATACAAGTCGAAGCCGTGTTCGGCCTCCGCCTCGTTGCGGTCGGGCCACTCCTGGCGTACGGGCACGTCGTCGCGGACGAGATCGTTGGCGACGCGTTCGATCTCTTTGACCTGATCGCGGGTGATCCGCTCGAAGTGACGCACGTCGAGCCGGGAGGAGTCGGTCCCCTTCTGTGCGCCCGCCTGTCGGACGTGATCGCCGAGCACCTCGCGAGCGGCGTGGCCGATCAGGTGCGTCGCGGTGTGGTGCGCGCGCAGCCGGTCGCGGCGGTCGCCGTCGACCTGTCCCTTGACGAACTCCCCCTTTCCGGGGTCGGCGTCGGTGCGATGGAGCACGACGCCGTCGCGCTCCTGGACGTCGACCACGTCGACGGTCGTCTCGCCGACGGTGAGCTGGCCACGATCGGCCGGCTGTCCGCCGCCCTCGGGGTAGAACATCGTCTGGTCTAACACCACGTCGTACCCCTCCTCGCGCTCGAACACGTCGAGGACGACGGCCTCGAACTCGGTGCGTCCCTGATCGTCGTAGAACAGTTTCTCCGTCTCGGGGAGGTCGTCGAACCGGTCGTCGCGCTCGGCGCCCTCTCCCTCGCCGTCCTCCTCCTCGTGGCGGTCGGCGACGAGCGCGTAGAAGTCGTCGGGCACGTCGACGGTCGCGCCTCGCTCCTCGGCGATGTCGGCGACCATGTCCGGCTGTATCCCGTGGGAGTCGTACAGCTCCAAGAGCGCCTCCGTCGGGATCGGCTCGCCCGTGCCGGCGTACTCGTCCGCGAGCGACTCAACCTTTCGGGAGCCGCGTTCGAGCGTCTTGCGGTACTTCCGCTCTTCGGTACGGACGATCTCGCGGATGGTGTCGCGGTTCTCGTAGCCGAGCCGCTCGGCCTGCATGTCGACCAGCTCGTCGAGCGGGGCGTCGACGCCGACCTCGTCGACGAGCCGCTTCGTGCGTCGCAGCACCATCCGGGCGAGGTAGCCCGTCCCGACGTTCGAGGGGACGATGCCGTCACCGAACATGTACGCGAGCGTCCGCGAGTGATCGGCGATCGCGTAGATCGATTCGAGCGGTTCGACCAGCTCGCGGAGCCGGTCGACGTCGACGTCGAGCCGATCGGCGATGTCGCCGCGGGCGGCCTCCACGTCGTCCACGTCGTCGATGTCGAGCCGACCGGAGAGCTTCGCGGCGCGGTGGACGAGCCGCTGTTCTTCTTCCGTGCGTTCGATCCCCGCATTCTCCTTGAGGAAGTCGATCGCGTCGGGGTACACCGCTTCGTACACCGTCGCCGTCCCCTGGCTCATCCACGTCCACCGTTCGAGCCCGTAGCCGGTGTCGACGATGTACGTGTCCATGAACGAGTACGTATGCCCGTCCTTCATCTCGTAGTCGCCGTCGGGGTCCCGCTCCATGCACATGAAGACGAGCGTCGCCAGCTCGGCGCCCTTGTAGATGACCTCGATCGCGGGACCGGCGTTGCCGCCGCCGACCCACGGGTCCTCGATGTAGGTGATCTCCTCTAAGTCCGCTCCGAGGCTCTCGAACAGCTCGTCGCAGTACTCGACGGTCTCGTCTTTCCAGTACACCTCCCCGTGGTAGGCGTACTCGTCCTCGTCGACCTCCTCGCGCGTGTTGAACGCGTGGTGGGCCATCATCTCGAAGGCCATCGTGTGCCGACCCGTCTTGCCGACGTTGTCGATGTCCTGCATCCGGATGCAGGGCTGTGAGATGGTGAGGGGGTTCGCGGGAGGCGGGGTCTGTCCCGACGTGACCAGCGGCTGGAAGTCGTAGATCGACGCCTGGGTCAAGAGCACGTCGTCGCGCCAGCGGTTCGCCGCGACCGGATACGGGTCGATCCGCTCGTGGCCGTGCTCCTCGAAGAAGGAAAGGAAGGCCTCGCGCATCTCGGAGAGCGAGTGCGCCTCCGGAAAGCCCGGATCGTCGATAAAGCTGTAGTCCTCACAGGGCGGCTCGCCGCACAGTTCGCGGTCGGCGTCGCGGGTCCAGAAGTGCGCGCCGCAGGAGGGACACTCCTTTCGCTCGAACCCCTCCTCTTCGAAGTAGTCGAGACGGTACTCCGCTTCGAGATCGCTCATTACTGGAACGTGACCCGTGTTCCTCCAAAAGGGTTCCGGGGTGTCTCGCGACCACTCCACGAGCGTTGAGTGGGTGCTCCTCGCGTCCCGCTACCACGCGCTTTCCCTCCGGACGACCGGTCCTCGGTTCCGGAGAAACCGACGACGGAAGGAAAATTTATCCGCGTTCCAGTCGTATCTCTCGGTAGAGTGAAGACAGAGTCCAGCGGGCGACCGTCCGTTCTCGTTCTTGCCCGCGACCCGGACGAGGCGGCCGACGTGGCCGACGCGTTGGAAAGCGTCACCGCCGCTCCCGCGTCCGTCGACGCCACCGACTCGCCACCGTCCGTCGACAGCACCGACCCGACACCGTCCGTCGACGACCTCACGGCGGCGGACGTGGCGGTCGTCCTCGACGCCGAGGGACTCGACGCCGTCCGCGGTCGCGACCGGTTTTGCCGCGTGGTCGCGTTCGTCGACGACCCCGCCTCGGAGCCGGCGACCGACCCGGTCGTCGACGCGATCTCGACCACTCCGGCGGACCTCGACGCGACGCTCCGGTGGCTCGCAGGCAGAGACGAGTCGGGGATCGATCGCGACGATCCGACGCGCACGCCCTCGCGGATCGAGCAGCTCAACGCGGAGGTGACCCGGCTCGCGTCGGTCAGATCCGTCGAAGAGGCCCATCGAACCGCGATCGCCGTCTCCGACGAGGTGTTCCCGGAACACCACTGTGTCGTCGGAGTCCGCGACGGGGAGTGGGTCGAGCCGATAGCGGCCTCGTCCGAGGTTTCGGTCGAGGACTGCGACCGCGTTCGAGTCGGGCGCGGCGCAGTCGGGACCGCCGTCGAGACCGGCGAGCCGGTGGTCGAGTCCCGGACTGCGGAGGCGGTCCCCCACCGGACGCTCCTCTCGCTTCCGGTCGGCGACGACACGGTGCTCCAGCTCGCGAGCGACGAAGACGGGTTCGACGCGAGCGACCGGCGGCTCGCGGAGCTGCTCGCGTCCCACGTCGAGGAGACCCTCGACCGGATCCGGGTCGACGAGGCGCTGCGGGCCGAGCGCGATCACCTGCTCGCGCTGTTCTCGAACGTCCCCGACCCGGCGATCGCCTACGATTACGTCGACGGAGATCCGGTTTTTCACCGGGTCAACGACGCCTTCGAAGAGACGTTCGGCTACGACGCAGAGCGCGTGATCGGCGAGTCCGTCGACGACTTCATCGTCCCCCCCACCGACGAGGCCGAATCCGAGGCGATGGAACTCAACGAACGGCTTCGACGCGGCGAGAACGTCCGGAAGGAAGTGACCCGCGAGACCGCAGACGGCTACAGACATTTCATCCTCCACGTCGTGCCGATCCGGCTCGACGACGAGAACGTCTCGGGGTACGCCATCTACACCGACGTGACGGAGCGGCGCGAGCGCGAGGCGGCACTGGAGCGCCAGAACGAGCGGCTCGACGAGTTCGCCTCGATTGTCTCGCACGATCTCCGGAATCCGCTTTCCGTCGCAGAGGGGTACGTCGACCTCGCGATCGAGACCGGCGAGACGAGCCAGCTCGAAAAGGCGGCCGAGGCGCTGGGGCGCATGGACGAGCTCGTCGGCGACCTGCTCTCGCTGGCCCGACAGGGGGAGTCGGTGGGCGAGACGAGTCCCGTTTCGATCGGGGCGCTCGCGAGGGACGCCTGGGACAGCGTCGACACGGGCGACGCCGAACTCGTCGTCGACGGCGACGTGACGATCGACGCGAACGCGACCCGCACGCGAGAGCTGCTGGAGAACGTGTTCCGGAACAGCGTGGAACACGGCCGGTGTCCCGCGAACGAGAACGGTGATGGCGACGCCCCCCTCACCGTGCGCGTCGGAGCGGCGGCGTTTCGCGGCGACGACTCGGAGACGGAAGGCGGCTTCTTCGTCGAGGACGACGGGCGCGGGCTCCCAGAGGTCGAGCGCGACCGCGTGTTCGAGAGCGGATTCACGACCGAGGAGAACGGAACCGGCCTCGGGCTCGCGATCACGAAGCGGATCGCCGACGCGCACGGGTGGAAAGTGCGCGCGCTGTCCGGCGACTCCGGCGGCGCCAGGTTCGAGTTCAAGACCTCGTCAGTGACCCACGACTGAAGTCGTGGGCATCCTCCTTGGTCCTCTGTGAGCGCCCCGGGTCGAACCGGTCCGAAACGACCTTACGCCGCGCGCTCGCCTCTCCGGTATATGGTCGAGAACGTCGTCTATCCCGCGTACTTCGACGCCGACCGATCGCGGTCGGAGGGACGCCGCGTCCCGATGGACCTCGCGATCGAGGAACCCACCGTCGACGAGATCGCGAAGGCCGTCCAACAGGTCGGCTACGACGCGGTGATCGAACGCGAGAAGACCTACTCCCGGGAGTTCGAGCCGCGCGGAGCGGTGGTCGTGCGGGGCACCGAAGACACCGCGAAAAACGACCTCGTGCAGGCGATCGCCGCCTATCTCGGAGTCATCCGAGAGTGACGATGCGCCGCGTGGGCACGGTCGTCCGAACCGCCGGCGGGCTCGCCATCGCGCGCGCAGAGGCGGGCGCGGAGCCGCCTCGGATCGGCTCGTCCGTGGTCGACGAGTCGCTCGCGACGGTCGGCCGCGTCGTCGACGTGTTCGGCCCCGTCGATCGCCCCTACGTGGCGGTGACGCCGAGCGACGACGACCTCGCGGCCCTCGTCGGCGGGAAGCTGTACGCGCGCTGATACTCCCTACTCGGGGATCGGCGACTCGGCGCCGGCGTCGGCGGCGCTTTCGGCTTCGTCTCCGTCGCCCTCGTCCCCGTCGCCCTCGTCTCCGTCGCCCTCGTCTCCGTCGCCCTCGTCCCCGTCGCCGTTACTCTCCACGACGGCGAAGTCCTCGATCGTCTTCGTCGAGCGGGCGAGCCGCTCGGCGACGACCAGCTTCTCCGTCCGCTCGAGTCGCTCCCAGTCGAGCTCGTCCGGCGGCGACTCCTCGAACGCTCGGAACTGCTGATACGCCGCCTCGTTGACGAACCGCTCGAACGACTCGCAGTTCGGGCAGGTCACCGACAGGTGCGAGGTGTCGAACTCGCGGTCGATCGTGTGTTCGAGGCAGTTCAGACAGCGGTACGTTCGAGTTCTGCTCACGGATCGACGGAGGCGACGGACGCGCTAATACCTGGGGGTACCGGTTCGGAGAACGGAGACCGAAAGCGGAAGCACCGCGAGGGCGCGTCGAGCCGTTAGAACAGCGCCGACGCCGCGGCCTCGGCGGTCTCGATGACCGGCCCGAAGCCGGGTAAGAGGAGCACCGTCGCGACCGCCGCGAAGACGACCGCGGCGTACAGCCCGGTCGGCCGCACGTCGATCGCGTCCAGCGAAGTCGACGGCGCGGGGTCGTCGATGAACAGCGCCTTCACGACCCGGCTGTAGTAGTACAGCGAGACGACGCTGTTGACGGCACCGAACGCCGCCAGCCACAGGAAGCCGTTGTCGATGGCGCCCATGAACAGGAAGTACTTCGAGAAGAACCCGGCGAACGGCGGCAGCCCGGCGAGCGAGAACATGAAGACGGCCATCGCCGTCGAGGCGACGGGGGCGCGCCGCGCGAGCCCGGCGTAGTCCTCGAAGGTCCGGCCGACGCCCCACCGCTCCGCCATCGCGACAAAGAGGAACGCGCCGGTGTTCATGAATCCGTAGACGAGCAGGTGCGCCATCGCGGCGCCCATCACGGCGCCGTTAGCGCCACCGTCCTGCGAGAGCGCCGCGACGCCGATGAGCACGTAGCCGGCGTGCCCGATGGAGGAGTACGCGAGCATGCGCTTGACCTCCTCCTGAACGGCCGCCGCGAAGTTACCGAGCGTCATCGTCACGGCCGCGAGGATACCGAACGCCAGCACCCAGTCGATGCCGGCGGCGAGCGACGCTCCCACCGGGAACGCCTCGGTGAACAGGCGGAACGCGACCACGAAGCCGGCCGCCTTCGAGGCGGACGAGAGGAACGCGCTCACCGGTGCGGGCGCGCCCTCGTACGCCTCCGGCGCCCAGAAGTGGAACGGGACGGAGGCGGTCTTGAACGCGACGCCGCCGACGATCATCACGATCCCGAGGCCCGCGACGCCGGCGAGACCGTCGAGCGAGCCGATCCCTTCGGCGACGCCGCTGAACAGCAGCGATCCGGTCGCCGCGTACACAAGCGAGATCCCGAACAGGAAGATGGCGGAGGAGAGCGCGCCGACGAGGAAGTACTTCATCCCCGCCTCGACGCTCCCGCGATTCTGCTTGAGGTACGCGACGAGCACGTACGACGGCAGCGACACCATCTCCAAGGCGACGAAGACGACCGCGAGCGAGTTCGCGGCCGCGAGCAGCGTCATCCCGGTCGCCGCGAACACGACGAGCGAGTAGAACGCGGCCGGGCTCTCGTGGTCGTGGAAGTAGTCGTGGGCCGCGACGACGACCAGCGCCGTCACGGACGCGAAGATGGCGGCGAAGAACAGCGCCATCGTGTCCACCTTGATCGCCTCGGCGAACAGGGTGATCGCGCCGCCGGTGTCCGTGCTCCCGGTGCCCGAAACGACCAGCCAGACGCTCGCCGCGAGCGCAGCGAGCGAACCGACCGCTCCGACGACCGCCATCGAGGTGTTCGACCGCGCGTCGGGGCTGATCGTGTCGACGAGCAGCAGCGCGAGCCCGGTGAATCCGAGCAGGAACACGGGCAACAGCGCCGCGACCTGCGGAAGCGTGTTAACCATCGACGGTCACCCCCTCGACCACGGGAACGGCAGCGTCACGGATCATCTCGAAGAAGATGTCGGGCGCGACGCCGAGCACGATGATCGCCACCAGCAACACCGCGAGCGGGGCGACGTCGTGGAACGGCGCGGGACCCACGTCGTAGTCGGTCTCGAGCTCGAAGGGCCCGAACAGCGTGCTCTGCATCGCCGACAGCAGGTAGCCGGCGACGATGACGATACCGAACATCGCCAGCGCCGTGAAGATCGGCGCGTACGGCAGCGCCGGGGCGGCGAAGGAGCCCACGAAGATGAAGAACTCACCGGCGAAGCCGGCCATCAGCGGGAGCCCCATGTACCCGAACGCGCCGGCGACGAGGATGCCCACCGCGACGGGCATCCGGTCGGCCATGCCGGACATGTCGCCGACCATCCGCGTGTGCGTCGCGTTGTAGATGACGCCGACCGCCATGAACATCAGCCCCGAGATGAGGCCGTGCGCGACCATCTGGAACGTCGCGCCGCCGACGCCGTACTCGGTGAACACGATTAATCCGAGGATGACGTACCCCATCGACGAGACGGAGGAGTACGCGACGATCCGCTTGAGATCCTTCTGGGCCAGCGCCAGCATCGCGCCGTAGATGACGCTGATGACGGCGACTGCGGCGATCGGAATCGCGAGTGCGGACGCCTGATCCGGAAGCATCGTGAAGTTGAACCGGAGCAGCGCGTACGTCCCCATCTTCAGGAGCACGCCCGCCAGCAGCACCGACACCGGCGTCGGCGCCTCGACGTGGGCGTCGGGCAGCCAGGTGTGGAACGGGACGATCGGGACCTTCACCGCGAACCCGAGGAACATCGCGAGGAACGCGACCATCGCGATCCGGTCCGGCGAGATGTTGAACCACGTGCCGAGACCGCCGTCGGCGATCGCCTGCGTGATCTCCGGCAGCGCGAACGAGCTCACGGAGTCACCGAGCGCGAACGTCAGCGACATGAACCCGATGAACATCAGCAGCGACGCCGCGTTCGTGTAGACGAAGAACTTGATCGCGGCGTACTTCCGGCGGGGACCGCCCCAGATGCCGATGAGGAAGTACATCGGCACCAGCACGGCCTCCCAGAAGACGAACCAGAGGAAGAAGTCGAGCGCGGTGAACACGCCGAGCAGGTTCGCCTCCATGAACAGCATGAGCCCGTAGAACTGGCTCTGCCTGGCGTCGATCGGCGTCCACGCGCTCACGATCGCGAGCGGGACGAGGAACGTCGTGAGCACGACGAGCGGGAGGCTGATCCCGTCGACGCCGACGAACCACGACACGGTCCGACCGCCGACCTCCAGCCACTCGATCTGGGTCGCGTACGCGATCTCGCCGCCCGTGAGCGCGTTGCCGGCGCTCTCGAAGCCGGACCAGAGGTACAGCGACCCGGCGAACGGGAGCAGGCTGAACGCGAACGCCAGCCGCCCCGCCCACTCGTCGGGGGCGAGCAGCACGAGGAGCGCGGCCACGAACGTGAACCCGATGAGGGCTTCGATCATCATAGGAACCACCCCCCGGTCACGCCGAGCGCGAGAAGCAACGCGACGAGCCCCAGCGTGAGCAGCGTGGCGTACTGCGAGACCACGCCGCTCTGGAGCCGGCGGATCCGGCTCCCGCCGAAGAGACTCACCGACGAGACGCCGTTAACGACGCCGTCGATGATCCCCTGATCGAAGGTGTTCGCCCCGCCGGCGACGTCCTCGGTGCGATACGCGAGCCATACCTGCAGTTCGTCCAAGTAGTAGTTGTTGTACAGCACGTCTTTGATCCCGCCGAGCTTCGCCGTGTGCTCCGTCGGCGACGGAACGTTGTAGAGCCGCCAGGCGACGAGGAGCCCCGCCAGCGCCAAGCCGAGCGAGACGGCCGCGCCGACGAGCACCGTACCGACCTCGCCGCCGACGAGGTAGCCGCTACTGTACGGCCCGATGTCGGCGTAGTGGTGCGAGGAGAGCCCCTCGATGCCGCCCCAGTGGTTGTCGAGCCAGAGGTGGAGCAGGTCGATCCCCTCCAGTCCGAGGACCTTCTGCACCGGAACCATGTTGATGAATCCGGTGACCGCCGCGAGCACGCCCAGCACCGTCAGCGGCCCCTTCACGTTCCAGCGAACGGGCTCCGGATCGCGTGCGGTGTCGGTCCGAGGCTCGCCGTGGAAGGTCAGGAACACCATCCGGAAGGTGTAGAAGGCGGTGACGGGGACCGCGAGCAGCCCCATCAGGTAGCCGCCGAGCAGCAGCGGATCGTTGAGCCCGTGGACGAGCGCCTCGTAGAGGATCTCGTCTTTCGACCAGAAGCCGGCGAACGGGAAGATGCCCGCGAGCGCGAGCGAACCGGCGAGGAACGTGTAGTACGTCACCGGCATCTTCGACTTCAACCCGCCCATGTCCCACATGTCCTCGTTGTGGTGCATCGCGATGATCACCGCACCGGCGCCGAGGAACAGCAGGGCCTTGAAGAAGGCGTGAGTGGTCAGGTGGAAGACCGCGGCCACGTACCCGCCCGCGCCGAGCGCGAGCATCATGTAGCCGTACTGCGAGATGGTGGAGTACGCGAGCACCTGCTTCAGCTCGTCTTTCACGAGCCCCATCGTCGCCGCGAACAGCGCGGTGAAGCCGCCGATGAAGGCGATCACCGCGAGCGTCGTCGGCGTCAGCGCGTAGAACCCATACATGCGCGCGACGAGGTAGACGCCGGCCGCCACCATCGTCGCGGCGTGAATCAGCGCGGAGACGGGCGTCGGACCCTCCATCGCGTCGGGGAGCCACGTGTGCAGCGGGAACTGCGCCGACTTCCCGACGACGCCGCCCAGCACGAGCAGGCCGACGACGGTGAGCCACGTCTGCAGTTCGACGCCGCCCGGCGTCCACGCGACCGAGCCCTCTCCGGCGAGCGCCGCCTCGGCGAGCGCCGGGAACGACTCCGCGCCGGCGAACTGCGCGGTGCCGAACGTCGCGAGCACGGCGACGACGCCGACCAGGAAGAAGTAGTCCCCGAACCGCGTGACGAGGAACGCCTTCTTCGCCGCCGACGGCGGACCGGGCTCCCGGAAGTGGAAGCCGATGAGCAGGTACGAGCAGAGCCCGACCAGCTCGAAGAACATGAACGCCATCAGTAGGTTGTCGGCGACGACGAACCCGAGCATCGAGGCCGTGAACAGGCCGAGCCCGGCGTAGTACCGGGGGAGCCCCGTCTCGCCCTCGTCGTTCATGTAGCCGAGCGAGAACACGTGGACTAAGAGCGCCACGAGCGTCACGATGACGAGCATGAGCGCCGACAGCGGGTCGACCAGGATCCCGAAGGACAGTTCGATGTCCGTCGGACCGATGCCGCCCGCGTCCGCCCACGTGTAGAGGGTGCGGTTCGCCGCCTCCCCGCCCGCCACCGTCGCGAGCACCCACAGCGAGAGCAGGAACGACCCCGCCGTCGCCGCGATGCCGCCGAAGGCGCCGCCCTTCGGGAGGTGCTTGCCGACACCGAGGGCGATCAGGAACGAGAAGAACGGGAGGAGAACGATCGCCGGAACGTATGAGAACACGTCTATCATGTTACCACCTCATCTCCGTTGGAACGGTCACGTCCGTGACGCCGAAGTTGCGGTACAACACGAGGATGATGCCGATCCCGATCGCGACCTCCGCGGCCGCGAGCGCGATGACGAACAGGGCGAACACCTGTCCCGTGAGGTCACCGTAGTACAGCGCGAACGCGACGAAGTTGATGTTCGCGGCGTTCATCATGAGCTCGACGCTCATGAGGAAGTACAGCGCGTCGCGCCGCGTGAGAACGCCGAACAGGCCGATACAGAACACGGCGGTGGCCAGCAGCAGGTACCACTCGGGCGGGATCGAGGAAGCGACGGCGGTCATTACCGTTCACCCCCCTCTCGCCCGCCGTCGGTGAGCGCCTCGCCCACCGCGGCGACGATGGAGCCGTCCTCCTCGCGTTTCGCCAGGTAAACGGCGCCGTCGACGGCCACGTCGAGCGCGACCGCCGCGATCAGGAACGCGGCGAGGAAGCCCTCCGACGGCACCGAGCCGAGCTCGTACTCGCCCAGGTTGAAGAGGGCGTACCCGATGTTGTGGACGATCGACGCGTCCGCCGGGAACGCTGCGACCTCGCCGAAGTCGGCCGACAGCACCGTCAGGGCCAGTACGGCGAACAGGAGTCCGACCGCGATTGCGGGCACGAGACGCCCGCGGCTTCGGGAGTCATCGTTACTCATGCGCTATTCACCTCCGTTTCCGTGTCCGATCGCGTGAGCATCACGGCGAACGTGACGAGAATCAAGACCCCGCCCACGTAGACGAGGATCTGCATGGCGGCGATAAACTCCGCCTGCAGCATCACGTAGTGCACCGCGACGCTCGTCAGGGCACCGCCCAGAAGCAACGCGGCGTGGAACACGTCGCGCGCCAGGACAACCCCGAGGCCGAACGCCAGCGTGACCGCGGCGAACAGCCCGAACGCGATGGTAGCATAAACCATTGTGTTTGTCTCCTATGAGAGTCCCTTTGAAGATTTCGAGACGCGCCCGCTACTGGTAGTCGACCTCGCCGTCTCCCTCCCCGATCCACGCGCCGCGATCGGGGTTCCGGGACTCCAGCGGGTCGATTCCCTTGTACCACGGGACGTTCTTGAGCTGTTCTTTGTTGTACACGAAGTCGTCTTTCGTGTCCGCGGTGAACTCGAAGTTCTGCGTCAGCAGGATGGCGTCGACGGGACAGACCTCCTCGCAGAGCCGGCAGTAGATGCACTGTCCGATGTGGAGGTTGTACTGCTCGCCGTTGCGCTGGTCGTCCTGGACGATCTGGATCGTGTCGTTCGGGCAGACGTTCTCGCACTGCCGACACCAGATACACCGCTCCTGACTGAACTTGTGGACGCCGCGGAAGCGCGGGCTCACCTCGGGCGCGTCCTCCGGGTATTCCACCGTGAACGTCTTCCCGTCGAGCGCGTGCTTCATCGTCGTCGCCATGGATTTCATGAGTCCGATCATGTTACGCGATCACCCCCACGATTACGGCCGTGAGCACCAGGTTCGCGAACGACAGCACCAGCATTCCTTTCCAGCCGATCTCGATCAGCTGGTCGATCCGGACGCGAGGTATCGCCGCGCGGGCCCACTGCGTGAACAGGAAGAAGCCCCAGACCTTCACCACGAACCAGATGAAGCTGATGCTCTCCGGACCCGGGCCGGACGCCCCACCGAGGAACGTCACGGTGAGGATCGCACCGCCGAGGAAGATGTGAACGAACTCGCCGAGGTAAAACAGGACGAAGTACGCCGAGGAGTACTCCGTCTGGTACCCCGCGACGATCTCCGTCGGCGCCTCGGGGATGTCGAACGGGTTCCGTCCGATCTCCGCCATGTTCGCCGTGAGGAACAGCACGAACGCGAACGGGTTCACGAACGCGTACCACGACGGAATCGAGACCCCGGCGATCGTCACGAGCGTCCCCGTCTGCGCCCCGACGACGCCGCTTATCTGGAGCGTCCCAGCGAAGATCACGACCGACATCGCGGTGACGATGAGCGGGATCTCGTACGCGAGGTTCTGCGCGACGGCGCGGAGCCCGCCGAGAAGTGAGTACTTGTTGTTCGACGCGTAGCCCGCCATCACCAGCGAGACCGAGGCGATGGACGCGAACGCGAACACCAGTGCCAGCCCGGCCTCGGGGTCGGCGAGGTGGATGTTCAGCGGGCCGATCCGACCCATCGGGATCACGGAGAACCCGAGCATCGCCGACGCCGGCAGGACGATCGGGGCGAGGTCCCACGTCGGGCGGTCGACGCCCTCGGGGATGATGAGCTCCTTTGCGAGCAGCTGGACCGCCGCCGCCGGAATGATGAGCAGCCCGTAGGGCCCGATCCGGTCGACCGCGATCCGGTCGGTGAACGCGGCCGTGATCTTCCGTTTCGCCCACGGCCCGGCGACGCCGGAGAACGCGAGGATGATGTTCGCGACGAGCGCCGCCCCGATCAGCGAGGCGACGACGTCGCCGAGGACGCTGTCGATCCCGAACGCGTCGACGAGGAACTCGGGGAACAGCTGTGCGGGCGCCGTCCCCATCAGCGGTCCACCTCCCCGAGAACGATGTCCAGGCTACCGAGCGCGGCGACCACGTCGGGGATGTACTCCCCGTTCGCCATCTCCGGGAGCGTCTGGAGGTTCGAGAAGCAGGGCGATCGGATCTTGAACCGCGCGGGCTTGTCCGTGCCGTCCGCGCGGATGTAGATGCCGAGTTCGCCCTTGGCGCCCTCGACGGCGCGGTAGATCTCGGTGTCGTCGTCGGGCCGCAGCGTGCGCGGCACGTTCGCCTGGATGTTCCGCTCGTCTTCGGGCCAGTCCTCGAGCAGGTCGACGCACTGCTCGATGATCTTCGCGGACTCCTCGACCTCGCGCATCCGGACGAGCAGGCGGCTGAAGTTGTCGCAGCCGTCCTCGGTGACCACGTCCCAGTCGAGCTCGTCGTAGTACCCGTACGGGTCGTCGCGGCGCAGGTCGTAGTCGACCCCCGACCCGCGGGCGACGGGGCCGGTGGCGCCGTAGTTCTTCGCGACCTCCGGCGGGAGGACGCCCGTGTCGATCGTCCGCATCTGGAATATCTCGTTGGAGGTGATGAGGTTGTGGTACTCCTCGATCGACTCCGGGAGCTGGTCGAGGAAGTCCCGCGTGTTCGAGAAGAACTCCTCGCGCGGCTCCGGCAGGTCCCAGACGACGCCGCCGAGCCGGAAGTAGTTGAACATCAGCCGCTGGCCCGTCAGATCCTCCAGGAGGTTTTGAACGCGCTCGCGGTCGTTGATGGCGTACATGAACGTCGCCGTGAAGTCGCCGTTGATGTCGAGCGCGAACGTGGCGAGCGCGAGCATGTGCGCCGCGATCCGGCACATCTCCGCGCCCATCGTGCGGATGACCTGCGCGTACTCGGGGACCTCGATGTCGGCGAGGTCCTCGGCCGCCCGCGCGTACGCCCACTCGTTGAGCAGGCCCGCCGAGATGTAGTCCCAGCGGTCGGGGTACGGCATGATCTGGTGGCGGTACGTCCCGTTCTGGGCCATCTGCTCCTCGCTGCGGTGGAGGTAGCCGATGTCGGGCTCGACGTCGACGACCTGCTCGCCGTCGAGCGTCGTCTTCAGGTGGAGCACGCCGTGAGTCGCCGGGTGGTGCGGCCCGATGTTGAGGAACATCGTGTCGGACTCGGCGTCCTTGTGATGCTCCTGCAACGGGTTCGCGTGCTCCGGCAGCGTGGCGATCTGCGGCCGGTCCTTGTCGTAGTCCATCGACAGGGGGTGTCCCTGCCACGTCTCGGGTAGCAGGATCCGGCGCAGGTCGGGGTGGCCGTCGTACTCGACCCCGATCAGGTCGTATGCCTCGCGCTCGTGCCAGTCGGCGGTGCGGAACACGGGCTCGGCCGACTCCGAGACCGGATTGTCCTTGTCGGCGGGAACGACGACGCTGACCTCCTGAGTCGGGTCGTCGAACTTCTTCAGGTGGTAGATCGACTCGTACCGGTTCTCGTACTCCTGTGCGGAGACCACCGAAAGGTGGTCGTACCCCGCCTGTTCTTTCAGGATCGAGAGCGTCTCCTGGACGGTGTCGGGCCGGATGACGAACCCGGGCGCGTTCAGGTGGTCGTCGCGGTCGACGACGAGGTCGCCCAGGAGCGCCTCCAGCTCGTCGGGAGTACGCTCGACGGCCCCGTCGTCGACGGTGTCTGGTCGTTCGAGGCTCATGGCGAATCAGCGAAGTTGTACCGCATGACGAGTTCGTCGTCCTCGATCTGGTCGGCGAGCTTGTCGACGAGCTCGTCGCGTTCGAGGTCGGAGAACTCCTCCAGTTCGTACGGCTTCACCGTGACGGGCGCGGCCTCGCCGTTGGCGACGCGCTCCTGCAGCTTCACGACGCCGTAGACGAGCGCCTCCGGACGGGGCGGGCAGCCGGGGACGTGGATGTCGATCGGGATGACCTCCTCGGCGCCCTTGATCACGTTGTACCCCTCCTGGAACGGGCCGCCGGAGATGGTACACGAGCCCATGCCGACGACGAACTTCGGCTCGGGCATCTGGTCGTACACGCGCTTCATCCGCGGCGCGAACTTCGAGACGATCGTCCCGGGGACGATCATCACGTCGGCCTGTCGCGGCGAGGCGCGGGGGACGCCCGACCCGAAGCGGTCGAGGTCGTGTTTCACCGCGTAGGTGTGCATCATCTCGATGCTGCAGCAGGCGATGCCGAACTGCAGCATGAACATCGAGGAGCCGCGACACCAGTTCAGGAACTTGTCGAACTTGGTGAGGATGAACGGCGAGGAGCCGAACGCCTCGCGGAGCCGGGAGTTAAAGCGGTCTCCCTGCCCGGTCATCCGGGCGTCGCGGGTCTCGGTTACGACTTGCGATTCGTCGGTGATGAATGGTTGATCGCTGCTCATTAGTTGAGGTCACGCTCCGTCTTTCGACTTGTCGCGCGGGGACTCCGGGCCCAGCTGATCGCGCCGGAGCGCCACGCCCAGACGAGCCCGATCGCGAGGATTCCGACGAACGCCAACATCGGCCACAGCAGGTCGATCATCGGCACGCCAGCGCTGATCGCCGGACGGTAGATGACGGCCCACGGGAACAGCAACACGGTCTCGATGTCGAACACGACGAACAACAGCGCGACCATGTAGTACTGGATGTTGAACCGGATCCGCGTCCCGCCCGTCGGGGTCTCGCCGGACTCGTAGGTGGTACTTTTACCGGTCTCAGGCACGCTCGGACGGAGCAACGCCGACACTGACATCATCCCCAGCGGGATGAGCACGCCGACGGCCGCCAAGGCGCCGATCGCTATCCAATCGCTCATATAGGTCTCCGTAACGTGCGAGGATTTGGACCGCCCCCTCATAAGCGTTGAGACTTGTGTGCCCGCGCGCTAGCGGCCCGGTATCGCCCGTTTCCGGTCGGAACGGCGGTGACGCGACTGGCAGCCGTCGATCCGGCTCGGGAAGGTCACCGTGCGGGGCAAACGCTACCGGTGACGGCGACGGCAACCAATGTATAAATTCGGTACGGTGGCGCGCCGGCTGGCAGAGAATCTCCGATTCTCGCTGGATGCGGTGAGCGACGCGGGCGACCGCAGGGGCTCCGAGCGAGCCACGAGGTGGGCGTGGTCGGGGGTCTCCGCGTCAGGAGCTATTTATAAGCGAGCAGTTGCTCATCGATTCCGGAAGCCGTCGAGCCCGAGATCGTGGAGAGCGGTCGACACGTCCGCGACGCCCGCTTTCTGTTCCTCGTGGAGATCGATCAGCCGCTCCGCGACGGCGTCGTGCTCGCGCGCGAGCACCTGCGCGGCAGACAGGGCGGCGTTGTACGACTTGCCGGCGTCGACGGCGACGATCGGGGCCCCGGTGGGCATTCCGATGACCGAGTCCACCGACTTCTCTTGAACCGGGACGCCGATCACCGGGATCGGGTACGCGATCGACGCGGTCATGTTCGGGAGGTCTGCGGACTTCCCGCCCGCGCCCGCGATCACGACATCGATCCCCCGGGCCGCCGCGGTCTCCCCGTACGCGTACATGAGCTCCGGCGTCCGGTGGGCGGAGACGACGTAGCTCTCGTAGGTGAACCGCGCGTCGGGGGCGTCGTCGAAGTCGGTCTGCTCGGCGAACTCGAGTTCGTCGAGCGCCTCGTAGGCGCCCTCCATGACGGGGAGGTCGGAGTCCGATCCCATGATGATCCCCACGTCGGGGGTGGTCTCGGGGTCGGCGTCGGCCGCCGCCTCCGCTTCGAGCCGGTCGATCAGGTCTTGGACCGTCGTCATGGATGTGGGTGACGCGAGGCGGGTTGTAAATCGTGCCGGTCCGGTGGCCGGCCGGCGCGTCGCCGACGGCCGCCCCAGCGATCACAAAGTCGAAGAGCCCGGCCACGGAACCTCCGGACGAACATGCCCTCCAGACGCGCGTTTCTCGCCGGTCTCGGAACGACCGGACTGACGGCTACCGCCGGCTGTCTCGGCGGGTTCGACGGCGACCCCGGTACCGACGAGACGTACGACTGGCCGACCGGCGGCGGCGACGACTTGAACTCCCGGGCGGTTCCGAACGGCGTCGCGCCGCGCGACGACCCGACCGTCGACCGGACGCACGAGTTCGACGGGACCCCGGCCGGCGACCCGGTGGTGACCGCCGGGACGGTCCTTCTGAACGCCGGCGTGGACGTTGTCGCGCTCGACCGCGGAGACCTGAGCCGGCGGTGGGGCGTCGCTCCCGACGACAACGACGCGTTTCGCTACACCGGGGCGCCGACCGTCGCGGACGGCGTGGCGTACGTCCCGGAGAGCGACACGCTGGTCGCTCGCGAACTCGACACCGGTGAGCGGCTGTGGAGCCGGGAGTTCGAGTACGTCTTCGGGGAGACGACGCCGCTCGTCGTCGAGCGTGGGGACGGTCACCGGGTGGTGATCGGCGCCGGCGAGTACCTCCGGGCGTTCGACGGCGCGACGGGCGAACTGCAGTGGGAGCGCCGGTTGGACGGAATCGTCCGGCGTGCCGCCGCGCGCGCGCTGGCGTCGGTGTACGGCGTCGTCTACGCCGCGACCGCCGGCGGGAAACTGTACGCGGTCGACGACGACGGCCGCGTGCGCTGGACCCGGACCGTCGACGCCGGGATCCGCACCGCCCCGACCGTCGTCGGGTCTCGCGGCTCGGACGGGGAGTCGATACGGGGGTCTGGAGACGTGATCGTCGGCGCGGGAGACGGATCGATCCGCTGTTTCGGTCCGGCCGGGGAGCCCCGGTGGCGCGCCGACCTTCGCGGGTTCGTCGAGGGCGGAATGGCGGTCGGTCACGGCGGAGTGTTCGCGGCCTCTGGCGGACGGCTGTACGCGCTGAACGCGGAGAACGGGAGCCACGCGTGGCGGACCGATATCGGGAACGCCGTTCGACCGACGCCGCCGGCCCTCGTCGGCGACACCGTCTACGTCGGCGGAGAACGGCTCCGCGGGGTCGGCGTCGACGGCGGCGTCGGTTTCCGGTCGGTCCGCGTCGGCGGGACGCGGTTCGGGCGCGAGGTCGACGGCGGCGCGAGCTACGTCACCGCCGCCGACGGGACGCTGTTCGCGACGGTGGCGACGGGGACCGGGAGCGGGCGGTTACTAGTGCTTTCCTGAGAGGTGCGTGCGGAGGCGCGGGTCGTCTGCGACTCGCGTGGAGCGTCGGGAAGGGAGCCGCCCCCGTCGTGGCGCCGCTTTCGCTACTCGGCCCGAAATGTCAGCCCGTCGCGGAGGTCTCGCGCCCGCGAGAGCAGGGCGTCGCGGTCGGCGGCGGCGTCCGGGTCGTCGCCTCCGGCCGTCGCCGTCAGGTGCCCCATCTTCCGGAGCGGGCGCACGTCGTCTTTCCCGTACCAGTGCAGGTCGGCGGCGGGCGCGGCGAGCACGTCGTCGACGCCCGAGAGGGTCGCGGACTGAGTCTCCTCGACATCGCCGAGGACGTTCGCGGTGACCGCCGGCGAGACGAGGTCGGTCGGGCCGAGCGGCCACCCGAGGACGGCCCGGACGTGGTTCTCGAACTGCGAGGTGCGCGCGCCCTCGATGGTCCAGTGGCCGGAGTTGTGCGGCCGTGGCGCGATCTCGTTGACGAGCACGTCGCCGTCCCGGGTCTCGAACAGCTCGATCCCGAAGACCCCCCGGCCGTCGAGCACGTCGAGCACGTCTCTCGCGACCGCCTCCGCCTCGGCGACGACCGCGTCGTCGGCCCGGGCCGGCGCGACGCTCTCGCGGAGGATCTCCTCGCGGTGGACCGTCTCGGTGACGGGGTACGTCCGGGTCTCGCCGTCGGCCCCCTTCAGTCCCATCACGGCGATCTCGCGCTCGAAGTCGAGGAGCTCCTCGGCCATCGCGTTCCCGCCGACCTCGTCGAGCGCGGCGGCGGCATCGGCCGGGTCCCGAACCGGGACGTTCCCGCGACCGTCGTAGCCGCCCTCGCGGGCCTTCAGCATGACGCCGCCGAACTCCTCGACGACGCGTTCGAGCCCCTCGGCGGTGGCGACCGCGACGAACTCGGGGACGGGGATCCCGGCGTCGACCAGCGCCTCCTTCTGGACGAGCTTGTCCTGAATAGTGCGGAGCGTGTCCGGGTCGGGGTGGACCGGCACGTCGTGTTCGGCGGCCGCCTCGGCGAGCAGGTCCGGGTCCGCGAGCTCGATCTCGAAGGTGAGCGCGTCGACGCGGCTCGCCAGTTCGCGGATCGCGTCGGCGTCGTCGAAGTCGCCGACGATCTGGTCGCTCACGACGGGGGCAGCCGGGCAGTCCGGCGTCGGGTCCAACACGACGACCTCGACGCCGAGCCGCGCGACCGCCTCGCCCATCATCCGACCGAGCTGTCCGCCGCCGACGACGCCGAGCGTCGGTCCCGGCAGAGTGATCGACATAGACGGTCGTACCGAACGTTACTGCATAAATATTCTCACATCGACCCAGTAAATAGGCACAACCGTGTATATTCGAGGCGTGCGACGAGGAAGCCGTGCGGAACCGATTTCCGTCCGGAACGGCTCGCCGACGGTATGAAGGCCGCGAAGCGGCTCTACGACCGCGGCGACGAGTGGGCGCGCGGCCTCTCCCGCGGGCGGTACGCGACCGTGTTGGGAGCGGCGTCGGGGAGCGGTGTCCTCGCCGTCGGACTGGCGCTGAGCGGGGAGCTCCTCCTCGTTCGCGCCCTCACGATGGCGGTCGTCATGTTCGGCTTGGAGTACGCGTTCGGCGCGTTCAGCGGGTCTGGCGACGAGTAGGCGAGACGCCGGTCGGGGGGGATCGGCGGCGGGTCCAGCACGGCGGCGCGCGGCTCACACCTCGACCGCCGCGAGGTCGCTCTCCAGTTCGTCGACGAACTCGTTGTACGCCGCGACGAACCCCCGGAACGAGTCGGCGTACTCGCGCACGTCGGCGGCCGACGGCGCCTCGTACTGCGAGAGGAGGTAGAGGCCGCCGGAACCCCCGACGCGGAGGTAGGAAACGGCCCCCTCGTCCCACTTCAGCTCCCAGCGGTCGCCGTCGACGCGGGCGGTGAAGGTGCCGTAGTCGTCGCCTTCGTACCGGTATATCTCGCCGGCCATGACCGAACAGGCCTCGCGCACGCGATCCAGGACGCGGTCGCGTTCGGCCACGATCCCGTCGGTCGAGGCCGGCTCCGGGAACTCGGCGCTCACGCCGTCGAGGACGCCCGACAGCGACTCGACCCACTCGTTCCACGCCGCGACGAAGTTCGCGTAGTCGTCGAGCGCGGTCGCCAGGTCGGCGGGCTCCGGCGGCTGCTTCGTCGAGATCACGTACACGTCCGAGCCCGACTTCGGCGAGAACAGCAGGAACTCCAGCTCGCCGGCCTCGTGTTTGACGGTCCACGACCCGCCCGGCGTCGACAGCTCCTGTCGGCCGTAGTCGCCGCCCTGCAGCTTCGCGAGCTGGTAGGCGAGCGCTCCGGCGTGGTCCCGCACGGCGGCGACGAGCTGGTCGCGTCGGTCGGCGACCGCGTCCGTGTCGCGCACGTCGAGGTCGAGCCCGAGGTCGGCGTGGGTTGTCACGGGCGTACTGGGCGCCTCACGCGGTTAACGAGTTCGGGTCGGCCGCCGAGGACACACGGGAACGCCCCTCACGCGATCGACACTCACGAAATCGACTCTCACGCAATCGACTCGCGTATCTCGCGGACCCGCGCCGGCTCGTCGATCCCCGAGCGCACGACCAGCGCGAACACCTCGTCGCCGTCCGGGACCGGGGCGTCGCCGCTCAAAATCGCGCCGGAGCCGGTCTCGTCGGCGAGCCACCGCCGCCCGTCCGCGATCGCCTCCCGGTTGAGCCACGCCGGCGGCCCGCCGACCACGAGCAGGGTCCGGTCCGCCCGACCCTCCGGCACCTCGACGGTGTTCTTCCCGCGGGCCGCCTTCCGGATCGTCGTCTCGATCGCTGACACCGCGGCGCTCGTGTCGACCTCGGCCGACTCCGAGGAGCCGAACAGCCCGAGCCCGAACCGCGACTCCGACTCGGGCGGCTCGACCGCCTGCGTCGCGTGACCGACCGCGGCGATCTCCCCGTCGTCGCCGACCGCTCGGGCCACGTCGCTCGCGTCGAGCACCTGCTGGGGCGTCGACGCCGCGTCGTCGGACTCCCCGGCGCCGAACAGCGCCGCCAGCCGCTCGGCGACGACCCCGTTCAGCCGGTCGCGAGCGTCGGCGATCGTCTCGCCGGGGCGGAGCCACCGGCCGTTGTCGAACGGGAAGATCGCCGCACAGCGGTCGGAGAGCGCGTCGAGGGTCCGCGCCGCGTTCTTCTCCGCGAGGGGGCGATCCGGAGGACGTTCCCCCGATCCCTCGCCGGTCGCACGGGTGGAGTCGGGCTCGCTCGGCTCGGACTCGGCGGGCGTCGGGAGTATCCCGACGGCGTAGACGGGGACGTCGTAGAGCCGCGTCAGCTCCTCGGCCAGCGCCGGCGCGACGCCGGCCCCCGCGCCGCCGCCGAGCCCGACGACGAGGACGAACGCCTCCGCGAGCGACGGCCGCTGGTCGTCCATGGCTCGGCCGAGTTCGCCGGCGTGAGCGTCGCCGAGCCGCCGGGCCGCGTGGAGGTCGCCGTCGAGACCCCCGCCGCCGGCCGCGTCGCCGAAGCGGTACCGGCGGGACTCGTCCACCGACCGAAGGGCGTCGAGCGCGGCCGCATCGGTGTCGAACGCGTTGACGCCCTGCAGGAACCGGTCCCCGTCGCTGTCGGCGGCGAGCCGGTCCGCGATCCGGCCGCCGGCGCCCCCGAGACCGATGACGTGTACTCGCATACGTCACCCCGGTCGTCGAGCGGGGGTTTATCTCTTCGGCCCGAGGCGTCGAGCGCCGGCCCGGAGCTCGCCGGTCGGCGCCCGTCGATCAGAACTCGTCGAGCCGGCGCTGCCCCCGAGGCATCTCCGGACCGACCTCCTCGGGGTCGCCGCCGAGCAGCCGGATCAGGGCGGTGTCGGCGAACGTGAGCGCCAACACGAGCACGATCGGCGCGAGGAACAGCCCGTGGAACCCGAACACGACCGGCCCGAAGATGTACGCCAACATGAGCAGCCCGACGTGGGTCGTCTTCCCGCTGAAGTAGGGCCGAAGCACGATGTCGGGGATCGTGTCGACGACGACCGCGGCGACGACGAGGAACCCGGCGACGTACACGAGCGCCGCGACCTCGTCGCCGAGGACCGACGGGACCGCGGTCACCGCCGCGAGCGGGACGTACACGATCTTCATCCCGATGACGGGAATCAGGCTGGCGACGCCAGTGAGCGCGCCCGCGAGAGCGGGGTACGGAACCTCGACGATCTCGGGCGCGACCACGTTGTAGCCGGTGTATGTCACGACGGCGATGATCGAGATGGCGATGACGTTGAGCAGGTTCCCGTACAGCACCGCCTCCAACTCGGCGTCGGCCGCTTCCAGGTACTCGCGGACGACGGCGTCGTCGTCGAACGTGAGCAGCCACTCGTGGAACTTCGACCCATCGAGCAGCAGGTAGTAGGTGACGACGATCGTGATGAGGAGATTCAACGCGAACCCCGAGAGCACGCCCGCCAGCAACGTTGCCTGCTCGGAGGCGAACTCGATGAGCGGGTCGAGCTGGCCGGACTGATACGCCCGCATGACCCCGTCGAACGTCGGGTCCGAGAGCGCGGCGAGGTCGCCGACCCAGGAGTTCTCGGCGCCGACCGTCTCGGTGACCGGGTACTGCTCGATGAACCGACGCGCCTCGATCAGCAGGAGGAGCACGGTGTAGCTCAGGAGTCCGATGAGCGGGATGCCGATCAGCGACAGCGAGGCCACCGCTCTGACCCGCGCGGGGAGCCGGAAGCGTTCGAGGCGGTGGTAGAGGCGCCGGGTCGAGTAGTAGAGGAAGACGGCGACCGTAAGCGGGGCGACGAACCGGTAGGCGATGAATCCGACCAGCAGCGCGACGACGAGTCCGAAGAGGGCGATGACGAACCGCTTTTCGTCCATGGCGGTTCCTCTCTGCGGTCGGACATAAACCATGGGGCTCGGATCGGGTCGCGGAGGGACAGAAAACGAACGAGCGGACGGGAGGCGACCCCTACCGCTCCGCGCCGTCGTCGACCGCCCGCTCGTAGCGCGCCACCTGCTCGCGGTGGAGCGAGAGGATCATGTCGGCGAGGAACCCGAAGATCAGCAGTTGGATCCCCAAGAGCGTGGCCCCGACGGCGCCGATCGTGATTATCTCGTGGGGGATCCCGTTGACGAACCAGTCGTAGAGCACGTACCCGGTCATGAGCGCCCCGGCGCTCGTCGAGACGACGCCGAGGCTGCCGAAGTAGAACAGGGGGTTGTTCGTCTTCGCCTTCCGGTACAGTTCGATGAAGATCACGCCGCCGTCGCGGACGGGGTGGAGGTTGGTCGCGGAACCGCCGGGACGCTCGCGGTAGGTGATCGGGACGACCGCGACCGACTGCCGGTTCTTCACGCACTCGACCGCCATCTCGGTCTCGATCCCGAACCCGTCGGCGGTGAGGTGGAGCCTGCGGAACGACTCGCGGGTGAACGCGCGGTAGCCGGAGAGGATGTCCCGGTAGCGCTCGCCGTGGATGAGGCGGAACGAGAAGTTGATGATCCGGTTTCCGATCCGGTTCAACCGCGTCATCGCGCCCGGACGCATGTCCGCGAACCGGTTCCCGATGACGTGGTCGGCCTCGCCGGACAGCAGCGGATCGAGCATCGCGTCGGCGTCGTCCGCGTCGTACGTCGCGTCCGCGTCGGCCATCACGACGTAGGGCGCGTCGATGTGGTCGCGGACCGCCTCCCTGACGGCCTGGCCCTTCCCCCTCCCGGACTGCTCGACGACGCGTGCGCCCGCCTCGCGGGCCGCCTCCCGCGTGCCGTCCGTCGATCCGCCGTCGATGACGAGAACCTCGTCGAACCCGGCGTCGCGGAACGACTCGACGACGCGCGCGACCGTCTCGACTTCGTCCATCGTCGGCAGCAGGACGCAGACGTCGTCGTATTCGCTCATTACGGGGTGGATATCGGGGGAGTCGCTAAACTCTGTCCCTCCGAGTCGGAGTCGTTTCGGTCACCCATACGCTCATGTACCAGACGATCGATCGTGGTAGCATGGAACACCCACCGGACGACAGCGTCGAGGAGTTGCTCAGCGCCGCCCGAACCGCCACCGGAGACGAGCTGCGAAGCCTCACGTACTTCACCGAGGAGGACGTCGAGCAGCTCTACCTCCGCAGCGACCTGAGCCGGACGGCCGACCTCGTCGGCTTCGCGGAGAGCGAGCGACACGGGTTCCACGCGCAGTCGCTGTACGCCGACACCCAGCTCGGCGACTACCGGTTCACCGTCCGCGTGTTCGAGAACGGCTACCTCACGCGCGTGATCAACAACGGCCACGGGGTGTGGGTGACGACCGACTCGATGGACATCGACCGCTTCGAGGAACTCGCGAGCGCGCTCGGGTCGATCCTGCGGTCGTTCGATCCGGCGTAGGGAAGCGCGCGCTGCCCCGCCGACCGCGGCCCCTCACTCGAAGTGGCTCCGCATCTCTGGGACCAGCTCGTCGGCGTCGACCGGCTTCGTCACGTAACCGTCGGCGCCGGCTTTCACCGCCTCCATCATCTTCTCCTGCTGATCGACGCTCGTGCACATCACGATCACCGCGTCCGGCCACCGGTCCTTGATCGCGGCGGTCGCCTCGATCCCGGTCATCTCGGGCATGACGACGTCCATCGACACCGCGTCCGGTTCGTACGCCTCGAACAGCTCCACCGCCTCCGCGCCGTTCTCCGCCTCGCCGACGACCTCGAAGGGGCCCTCCAGCGCGTCCCGAACGACGGTCCGCTGGAACGAGGAGTCGTCGACGACGAGTACCCGCTCGGTCATGCCTGTCCGTCGGCGGCAGAACGGCATAAGCCCGCGGATCGACTCGCAACCGGTGAGGGGCTCTCTCCTCCTCCCTCTTCCGTCGCCAGCGACGTGGAATATCCCTTGTATATTTGATCAAGCGTATAATGAACATAGGAACAAGGTTAAGGTGTATCCGGCGGTATCAGCCCCTATGGAAACGCGGAAAGTTCAGCGGCTGGGGCCGTCGACGCTGGCGATGACCCTCCCCGCTGAGTGGGCGAAGGAGCACGGCGTCAACAAGGGCGACGAGGTGTCGCTGCGGATGGGCGGCAAAGGGACGCTCACGGTCCTCCCGGAGTCGGTGAGCACGGAGGAGTCGGAGGCGGTGATCAACGCGGACGCGCTCGACGCGCGCTCGCTCGAACGCGCCATCGTCGCCCAGTACGTTCTCGGGCGGCGCGTGATCCACGTCCGCAGCGAGGGGACGCTCGACAGCGAGCACATCAACGCCGTCTACAAGGCCGAGACGCAGCTGATGGGGCTCGGCGTCATCGAGGAGACGCCCTCGGATATCTCGATCCGGTGTTCCGTCGACCCGGAGGACTTCACCCTCGACAACCTGCTCGAACGGCTGGAGAACACGGGATCGACCATGCGCGGCGAGGCCGTGAAGGCGCTCGCGCACGGCAACCCCGACCTGGCTCAGCGCGCGCTCAACCGCGAGCGGCAGGCCAACAAGATCTTCGTGCTCCTGCTCCGGCTTATCTTCACGGCGTACCAGAACCCGAACCTCGCCCGCGCGGTCGGGTTAGAGGAGGGGTTCCCGTTAATCGGCTACCGTTCCGTGGCGAAGAACCTCGAACTCACCGCCGACAACGCGGAGGACATCGCCGACATCGTGATGGAGGCGGAGGGCCACACCCTCGACGTCGACAGCGCGACGATGCGCCAGATCCGGGAGTTCACCGATCAGGTGGACGAGCTGACGGCGCTCGCCGTGCGCGCGGTCGTCGAGCGCGACTACGACCTCACGGTCGAGTGTCGCGAGCTCTTCGCGCGGCTCGAAGACCGCGAACAGGAGATCCTCGGAGAGCTCCCGGGCGACCTCGACAACGACACGCTGCTGATGACCCGCGAGGTGCTCGTCAGCCTCCAGCACACGGCCGAATACGCGATGCGGAACGCCGAGATCGCCGCGAACCTCGCGCTCAACAAGGAGTCCGAGCACGTCGAGATCATCTGATCCGGGCGCGATCTCCGGCCCCGTTCCTGCTCCGAATTCCCCGCGTTCGCATGAACTAAGTAGCCGCCCGCAAAGCGACGAGTATGAGTGAGGCATCCATCGAGTCCGACAAGGAGATCGGCGTGGCGCTCGCGCTGGGCGCGATCGCGGTCGTCGGCGCAGTCGTGATGTTCGGCCACCCGGCTCAGCTCGGGAAGGCCTGGGGCTTCGGGGCGGCGGTCGTCTTCGCCCTCTGTTCGGTCGTCGCCGTCCAGATCTTCGACTGAACGCGGGCCGGACGAGAAACCGTTAAGAACGTTTGACGCCTACCTCGGTGCATGAGCGAGTACACCGAGGAGGAGCAGCGCATCCTCGCGTACCTCACGGACAGCGTCACCCGTGGCGAGCGGTACGTCCGCTCAAAGACGATCGCCGACGCCATCGGTCTCACCGCTAAGCAAGTCGGCTCCCGGCTCCCCCGACTCGCCGAGAAGTCCGACGACGTGGACATCGAGAAGTGGGGCCGCGCGCGCTCGACGACGTGGCGCGTGACCCCGGAGAGCTGAGGCGGGTCCTCCCCCGTTCGCTCGAGTTCGCCCGACCGAATTCACCCGCTACACCCCGACCGCCCGACTCCGGCCGCTCGACTCGCGTGCTTTTAATTCCCGTAGCCCCAAACGGGAGCGTATGACCGTCCGAGTCTCCCGGACGTTCGAGTTCGACGCCCCCCCTGAGGACGTGTGGGCGTTCATCTCGGACGCCGAGCAGCGCGCAGGAGCGATCAGCGTCGTCGACACCTACGAGGTCCACGGCGACGGGCGGGCGACGTGGCACGTCGCGCTCCCGATCCCGATGATCCGGTCGACTATCTCCGTCGAGACGGAGGAGGTCGAGCGCGAGCCGCCCACCCGAGTGAAGTTCGTCGGCAAGTCGCGCGCCTTCCGCGTCACCGGTGAGCACACGATCACCGAGGCCGACGGCGGCTGTCGGCTGGCCAACGAGTTCGTGGTCGACGGACGGCTGCCGGGCGTCGAGTCCTTCTTCGAGCGCAACTTCGACGAGGAGCTGGACAACTTGGAGGACGCCCTTCGAGCGTCGTTCGGAACGACCGCATGAGGGTCGTCTGCGTCCAGCTCGGCGTCGAGGGCGGCGTCGTCGAGGACAACGTCGCGGCCGCGATCGAGGCGACCCGCGAGGCGGCGGCCGACGGGGCCGACCTGGTCGTCCTCCCGGAGCTGTTCGACGTGGGGTACTTCGCGTTCGAGTCGTACGCCCGCGCCGCCCAGGGCCTCACCGGCGACCGACTGGGTCGGTTCGCCGCGGTCGCAGACGAGGAGGACGTGAACGTGCTGGCTGGGACCGTCGTCGAGGACCTCGCCGCGTCCGCCGCCGCCGGGGTCGACGTGCCGGCCGACGAGGGGCTCGCGAACACGGCGGTGCTGTTCGACCGAAGCGGAGACCGCCGGCTCGTCTACCGGAAGCGCCACCTGTTCGGCTACGGCTCCGAGGAGACGACCCGGATGGTCCCCGGCGAGCGGGAGCCGGTGACGGAGATTGAGGGCGTACGCGTCGGCGTGACGACCTGCTACGACCTCCGGTTCCCCGAGCAGTTTCGGCGGATGGTCGAGGCGGGCGTCGACTGCGTTCTGGTGCCGAGCGCGTGGCCGTATCCGCGCGTGGAGCACTGGCGCACGCTCGGGCGGGCGCGGGCGATCGAGAACCTGGCGTACGTCGCGGCGGTCAACGGGAGCGGCGCGTTCGGCGGCGACGCGCTCTGCGGTCGGACGACCGTCTACGACCCGTGGGGAACGACGCTGGCGTCGGCGGGCGAGGAGCCGACGACCGTGACCGCCGAGGTCGACCCGGACCGCGTGGCCGCGGTGCGCGAGGAGTTCCCCGCGCTGCGCGACCGGCGATAGCCGCGGACCGTCTCATTTATACGGGAGAAGCGACAACGATCGGTTGCCGAAGTCCGACGCTTTTCTCGTTGGAGTTCGGCGACAAACCACGCGCCCGTCCCGACCACTCGGGCGGCGACGCCGATGACAGCCCGGGGGTCCGCTGTTCGGCCGCCGCCCGCCCGCCTCCCGTCGTTCAACCTTCCGCTTCGCCTTTCGCCGCTGATTCGCCGTTTGCCACCTCGACTTCGCCTCTCGCCGCTTCCCTCTCCCCTTTCGTCGCGTCTCGCAGCCACGGCCTCGCGTTCAACGCACTTCGATCGACCGCTCCGCGAGCGCGTCGTCCAGCGGCGGGCCGTCGAGGACGGTCGCCGGAACCCCAAGAATCACACACGATAATTCAGGCGATAGCTACTTATCTCGCTCGGGGGAGCACGTAAACGCCGCGGACGAAACCGGCCGGCCCGACCCCGTTTTCGGGCGGCCGGAGACTCGCTTCCACCGTCCGTCGTCCGTCGGCCTTCGGGCTCGGGTCGACCCGCTCCCACACCGTACCCGATCCCGTTTCTCGGTATCGCCGTCTCGTAGCAGCGGACACGCTCCCGGTCCGAGCCGAAGCGCAAGGACGAAACCCTCGGATCCCGAACCGACGGTCGAATGTTCCCCCGCGAGTACCGCGGCGTCGCCTTCGTCGTGGGCCTGTTCCTCGTCGTTCAGTTGGGCGCGTTGGCGTTGGTCCCGGAGTTCGCCGAAAGCGGCTATCAGGCGGTCGAGAACCCGGAGAACCCGACGAACAGCCTCGTGTATATCGCCGCGATCATCGCCATGACGGGGGTGATGCTCGCGGCGTTCCGCTACGACCTCGATCAGGGGATCCGGCTGCTGATCGTCGGCGTCTCCGCGTGGCTCTCGTGGTACGTCTTCTCCGCGGTGGTGTCGCCGCTCGTGGCCGCGGTGCCCGCCGTCGCGGTCGGCGTCGCCCTCCTCACGTACCCCGAGTGGTACGTGATCGACGCCGCCGGGGTGCTGATGGGCGCGGGCGCGGCCGGACTCTTCGGCATCTCCTTCGGGCTGTTGCCCGCGCTGCTCCTGTTGGCCTTCCTGGCGGTCTACGACGCGATCTCGGTGTACGGCACCGAGCACATGCTGTCGCTCGCGGAGGGCGTGATGGACCTGAACATCCCCGTGGTGCTCGTGATCCCGCTGTCGCTTTCGTACTCGCTTCTCGGCGAAGAGTCGGAGGACGGGGAGGAGGCGGAAGGCGATGCTACCGAGTCCGACGACGCCGACGGCGACGCGAGCCCTGGTCCCGACGAAACCGACGACACGGAGGTCGACGACTCGCCCGAGGCGGGCACCGACGTCTCGGAGCCGACCGACATCGAGGACCGCGACGCGTTCTTCATCGGGCTCGGAGACGCCGTGATCCCGGCGGTGCTCGTGGCGAGCGCGGCGAGGTTCTCCCCCGCGGATCCCCTCTCCGTGCCCCTGATCGGGATCAACGCCCCCGCGCTGCTCGCGATGGTCGGCAGCCTCGCGGGGCTGCTGGTGTTGATGAGTTGGGTGATCAAGGGGCGACCGCACGCCGGACTTCCGCTCTTAAATGGCGGCGCGATCGGCGGCTACCTGATCGGCTCCGTCGTCGCCGGCGTCCCGCTGATCGAGGCGGTCGGGCTCGGCGGATTCTTCTAAGTCGTCGTTGGGGTCGGCGGCGGTCGTTTATGAGTGGTTGCTGATGGCGGATCGACGGTGAACACCGCCAAAGCCCCAGCCGCGAGAACTCGCGCGGCTCGCTGCGCCCTTCAGTCGCTCACTCCGTTCGCTCCTTCCAGTGCTTGCGTCGCCGGGCTTCGTCCTCGCGGCTGCCCCTTTGAGTCCACCCGACCGCAACCGCACCGCCGGAAGACGTTCCTGCTCGCTTCGCTGCGCTCGGCGCTGCGACTTCCATGCTCCCGCTCGCTCCGCTCGCGGGACCGCAGCCTCACGCCTCCCCAACCTCGCCGCTCGCTCCCTCCGGTCGCTCGCGGCGTCCCTCGCGCGTGCTCCTCGTGGCCTATCGGCCACTCGGAGGCACGCGCCACCGCATCGCATTTATAAATTGTCGCCGCGCACTACTCGCTCGCGCCGTCGCGCTCGACGGCCATCCCGAGGTCGGCCATCGCGTCGAAGAAGTTCGGGAACGAGACGTCGACGTGCTCGCCGCCGCGGATCGTCGTGGTGCCGTCGGCGACCAAGGCGGCCACCGCCAGCGACATCACGATCCGGTGGTCCGCGCGCCCGTCCACGTCGGCGCCCCGGAGGTCGCTCTCGGAGCCGTGGATCGTGAGCACGTCCCGTTCCTCGGTCGCCTCGGCGCCCATCGCCTCCAGTTCCTCGGCCATCGCCGCGACGCGGTCGGTCTCCTTGTACCGGACGTGCTCGCAGTTCGTGATCCGGGTGTCGCCGTCGGCGACCGCGCCGAGCGCGGCGATGGTGGGGAGGAGGTCGGGCGTGTCGCCCACGTCGACCTCGACGCCCGAGAGGTCGGAGCGCCGGATAGTGATGACGCCCGCCTCGCGGTCCCACTCGACGTCGGCGCCCATGTGCTCGGCGATCTCGACGATCGCGGAGTCGCCCTGCGCGCTCGGCACGGCGCCCTCGATCCGGACCGCTTCGCCCTGCTCGGCGGCGACCGCGCCGGCGGCGACCAGATACGAGATGGAAGAGAAGTCGCCGGGGACGGTGTAGCTCCCGCCGGCCGGCGCGTACGACTGCCCGCCGTCGACGACGAAGCCGGCGGCGCCGGCGGCGCCGTCGAGCGCGTCGCCGCCGTCGTCGACGGGCGTGGCCTCGATCCCGAAGTCGGCGAGCAGTTCGAGCGTGATGTCGACGTACGGGGCCGATTTGAGGGGCGTCGTCAGCTCGATCTCGACGCCCTCGTCGGTGACCGCGCCGGCCATCAGCAGGGCGGTGACGTACTGCGAGGAGACGTCGCCGGGGATCGCGACCTCGCCGCCCGCGAGCGGGCCGCTCACGACGAGGGGCGCCTGCCCGTTCCCGCGGGTCGACTCCGCGCGCACGCCGAGATCGCCGAGCGCCTCCAGGAGCGGCCCCTGCGGACGCGAGCGGAGGGACCCGTCCCCCGTCAGCACCGTGGTCCCGTCCGCGAGCGCGGCCGCGGCGGTGACGAGCCGCATCGTCGTCCCGGAGTTCGCGCAGTCGATCACGTCGTCGGGGACGGCGGGTCGGCCTCCGAACCCGTCGACGGCGAGCGCGTCGGCCTCGTCGATGTCCGCTCCGGACTCGGGGCCCGGCTCGACCGCGCCGCCGAAGGCGGTCACGGCTCGGGCGGTCGCCTTCGTGTCGGCCGAGACGAGCGGGGAGCGCACGGTCGCGCCGTCGCTGTACCCCGCGGCCAGCAGCGCGCGGTGGGTGTAGCTCTTCGAGGGCGGCGCGCGGGTCGTCCCCCGCACGGTCGAGGTGGTGACGTGAACGTCCATACGTCCCCTGCCGCCCGCGGCGACAAGTGGGTACCGGCCGCGGCACGATTCTGCGGGCGGATTCCGCGGTTCGGTTCGGCGGCTCAGGTCGGCTTCTCCGACGCTCGTCGGAGCCCGCCGGCGCACCCTTTATACCATCGGGAGCGCTACCGTCGCGTATGCCCCAGTGTGAGATGTGTGGCGCCGACGAGGCCTCGCTGACGACGACGAAGGTCGAAGGCGCCGAGCTGGAGCTGTGTAGCTCGTGTACGGACTTCGGAACCGAGGTCCGCGACGAGTCCACCGGCTCCGGCGGCAGCAAGTACTCCACGAGTTCGAGCACCGGGAAGTCGTCCGGGTCCTCATCCGGGTCCTCGGGCGGGTCGTCCGGCTCGTCCGGGTCCTCGGGCGGGTCGACGCGCCCGCGCGACATGTTCGACGACATGGACGAGATCGCCACCGACTACGACGAGCAGATCCGGAACGCCCGCGAGTCCCGCGAGCTCAGCCAGGAGGAGCTGGCCGACCAGCTCAACGAGAAGGCGAGCCTCATCCGCAAGCTGGAGCGCGGCGACACGCTCCCGACCGACGACATCCAGCGGAAGCTGGAGAGCGCGCTCGACATCTCGCTCGTCGAGGGCGAGTCCGTCGACGACGCCGACTGGGACAGCGGCGACGCCGGGACGATGACGCTCGGCGACGTGGTCAAGCGGAAGGACTGACCGCCGGAATTCGCCCCGAGATCGCTCCCGTTCTCTCGCCGTTACCGCCGTCCGACCCGCCCCCACATCCCGACGAGCAGAACTGCGAGCAACCCGAACGCGACGAGCGAGAGGTTCGGGATGGTGAGTCCGAGCGCCGGGCTCTGCCACTGAACGGCCGCACACGGGCCGCCGATCGCGCACTCCGTCATCGTCGCTTGGAGGTACGAGTGGTAGGCGGCGAGGCTTCCTCCGAAGGCCACGAGCGGCAGCGCGGTTCGGAGAACCGCCGCCCGCCCCTCGACGGCGGCGACGCCGAGCACCACGACGAGCGGGTACATGAGGATCCGCTGGTACCAACACAGATCGCAGGGCGTGAGCCCGACCCCGAGGCTGAACCAGAGGCTCCCAGCGGTCGCGACCGTCGCGACGACCGTCGCAACTGACAGCCAGAGGGTCGACTCCGGGAGTCGTCCAGTCACACTGTGGCTCCGCCGTCGTCAGTCTGTTCCGATCCCCCGTACCGTTCCGTCAGGTAGTCGATGATGTAGCCGACCGTCTCGGGGTCGTAGCTCCAAAATCCGTAGAACTCGCCCGGGGCGCGCTCCTCGGCGAGCAACGCGCACTTCGCGTCGTCGTACCCGCCGCCGTCGTACGCGACGAACCACGTCTCCCGGATCTCGGCAGTCTCGCCGACGTGAACGGCGTAGTGTTCCACGTCGGGCGCCTCGCCCTCGTCCGCGGCGTAGGCGTGGACGTCGAGGCGCTCCTTCTCGCCGAGCAGGTCGTAGGTGTCCGCCTCGCCGGTGAGCACGTCGAGCGTCTGGAAGCCGGCGTGGAGCTCCCCGTCGCCGACCCGCCACGCGCGGTCCTCGATCTCGCGGGAGGCGGCCACCATGTCCGCGCGCGAGTAGGAGGTGAACATCGTCTCGTCGAGGTGGTCCAACACCGGCTTCCCGACGCGCCTGTCGCTCCGGTCCCCGCCTCCCGGTTCGCCTTCTTCCGGTCCCCCGTCTCCCGGCTCTCCGTCTCGCGGTTTCCCATCTCCCGACCCTCCGTCTCGCGGTTTCGCGTCACCGCCCGGCCGTGGCAACAGCTCGTCGACGGTCGCGGCGGTGACGAACTCCCCGTCACGCGCGAGCACGGCGAACGCCTCCGGTCCGGAGGCGGTCTGGTCCTCGACGATCCGAACGTTGCGGTCGGCGAAGTGCTCTCGGAGCGCCTCGGTGACCGCCGGGTCGGCGTTGAACACGGTCAGCGTGGCCTCGTGAGCTTCCACGCCCGCGATGAGCTCGATGAGGGACATCCCTTGTCGGACCCACAGTAGCGGGGTATAAGGTCGTTTCTGCTCTCGGGGTCACGGCGGGCCCCGGTCTCGGGGTCGGAGAGGGAGCGTCGCCGGAGTATGAAGCTATTTGCACCGCGGCTCCCGAGTGCGAGTATGTTCATCCTGGTGAACCTCAAGGCGTACCCGTGTGACCCGATCGAAGTCGCGACCGCCGCCCGCGACGTGGCCGAGGCGTCGGGCGCCCGGATCGCGGTCTCGCCGCAGGCCGCCGACATCGCCCGCGTCGCCGACACCGGCGTCGAGACGTGGGGGCAGCACGTCTCGCCGAACGCCCACGGCTCGCACACCGGGTCGACGCTCGCCGAGGCCGTCGCGGACAACGGCGCCGAGGGGACCCTTATCAATCACTCCGAGAACCGCCTGAAGCTCGCCGACATCGACGGCTCCGTCCGCGCCGCCGAGCGCGCCGACCTGGAGACGATCGTCTGCGCGAACAATCCCGCACAGGTCGGCGCCGCCGCCGCGCTCGGCCCCGACGCGGTCGCGGTCGAGCCGCCGGAGCTGATCGGCGGTGACGTCTCCGTCGCCACCGCGGACCCCGGGATCGTCGAGGACGCGGTCGCGGCCGCCGAGGCCGTCGACCCCGCGGTCGACGTGTTCTGCGGTGCGGGCGTCTCGACCGGCGAGGACGTGTCGACCGCCGGCGACCTCGGGGCGTCCGGCGTCCTGCTGGCCTCCGGCGTCGCGAAGGCCGACGACCCGGAGGCGGTGCTCGAAGACCTCGTCAGCGGGATCTGAGGGGCGCCCCCGGCTTCCGAGGGGTTCCCGCGGACCGCCGCGACGGAAGCGGGCTGCTGCGCTTGCGGATCGGTATAAAGACATCGGTGAGACGCGTTCACACGATCGCGAAAATCGCAAGACTGCGAGGGTATCGGCTGTCGGCCGAGATCGCGCCGTCTAGTAACCTTTAACCGACACAAGCCGCTAACTTTGGCTAAGATGGCGAGCAACAAGATCCTCGGTATCGACCTCGGTACCACCAACTCCGCGTTCGCGGTGATGGAAGGCGACGAGCCCGAGATCATCGCCAACGCGGAAGGCGACCGAACCACCCCGTCGGTCGTCGCCTTCGCCGACGACGACGAGCGGCTCGTCGGCAAACCGGCGAAGAACCAGGCCGTCCAGAACCCCGACCGCACGATCCAGTCGATCAAGCGGCACATGGGCGAGGACGGCTACACCGTCGAGATCGGCGACGAGGAGTACACGCCCGAGCAGGTCTCGGCGATGATCCTCCAGAAGATCAAGCGCGACGCCGAGGAGTACCTCGGCGACGACGTGGAGAAGGCGGTCATCACGGTCCCCGCCTACTTCAACGACAAGCAGCGCCAGGCGACGAAAGACGCCGGCGAGATCGCCGGCTTCGAGGTCGAGCGCATCGTCAACGAGCCGACCGCAGCCTCCATGGCGTACGGCCTCGACGACGAGTCCGACCAGACCGTCCTCGTGTACGACCTCGGGGGCGGCACGTTCGACGTGTCGGTCCTCGATCTGGGCGGCGGCGTCTACGAGGTCGTCGCCACGAACGGGGACAACGACCTCGGCGGCGACGACTGGGACGAGGCGCTCATCGACCACCTCGCCGACGAGTTCCAGAACGACCACGGGATCGACCTCCGCGAGGACCGGCAGGCGCTCCAGCGGCTGAAAGACGCCGCCGAGGAGGCGAAGATCGAGCTGTCGAGCAAGAAGGAGACCACCGTCAACCTCCCCTTCATCACCGCGACCGACAGCGGCCCGGTCCACCTCGAACAGTCCGTCACCCGCGCGACGTTCGAGAACCTCACATCGGACCTCATCGAGCGCACCGTCGATCCGACCGAGCAGGCGCTCTCCGACGCCGACTACGCCAAGTCTGACATCGACGAGGTCATCCTCGTCGGCGGCTCCACCCGGATGCCGCAGGTCCAGGAGAAGGTCGAAGAGCTCGTCGGCCAGGAGCCGAAGAAGAACGTCAACCCCGACGAGGCCGTCGCGCTCGGCGCGGCGGTTCAGGGCGGCGTGCTCTCCGGCGACGTCGACGACATCGTCCTGCTGGACGTGACCCCGCTCTCGCTCGGGATCGAGGTGAAGGGCGGACTCTTCGAGCGGCTCATCGAGAAGAACACTACGATTCCGACCGAGGAGTCGAAAGTGTTCACCACGGCCGCGGACAACCAGACCTCCGTCAACGTCCGCGTCTTCCAGGGCGAACGCGAGATCGCCGAGGAGAACGAGCTGCTCGGCGCGTTCCAGCTCTCCGGCATCCCGCCGGCGCCCGCCGGAACCCCCCAGATCGAGGTCTCCTTCAACATCGACGAGAACGGCATCGTCAACGTCGAGGCCGAGGACCAGGGCTCGGGCAACGCCGAGTCGATCACCATCGAGGGCGGCGTCGGCCTCTCCGACGAGGAGATCGAGGAGATGCAGGAGGAAGCCGAGAAGCACAAGGAAGAGGACGAGGCACGCCGCGAGCGGATCGAGGCCCGCAACGAGGCCGAGACGACGATCCAGCGCGCGGAGACCCTCTTAGAGGAGAACGAGGAGGAGCTCGACGACGACGAGCTCGTCGCCGACATCGAGGCGGCCATCGAGGACGTCGAGGAGGTACTCGAAGACGAGGACGCCGACACCGACGAGATCGAGTCCGCCACCGAGGCCCTCACCGAGGAGCTGCAGGAGATCGGCAAGCAGATGTACGAGGGACAGGCCGCGCAGGCCGGGCCGGGCGGCGCGGGCGGTGCCGCCGGCGCCGGTCCCGGCGGGATGGGCGGCATGGGCGGCGCCGCTGGCCCCGGCGGTGCGGGCCCCGGAGGCGCGGGCGGTGCAGGCGCCGACGGCGACGACGGGGAGTACGTCGACGCCGACTTCGAGGATGTAGACGACGACAGCGACGACGAGTAGCGACGAAGTAGCGCCGACGCCGTCCGGTTCCCGGCGTCTCTCGGACGCGCCGCTTAACACGACGCAGCCACGAACGACACATCAACGAACGTAACGCATGAGCGAGAACTTCTACGACGTCCTCGGGGTATCGCGGGACGCCAGCGAGGAGGAGATCAAGAAGGCGTACCGCAAGCAGGCCGCCGAACACCACCCCGACGTCAGCGACGACGACGACGCCGAGGAGCGGTTCAAGAAGATCCAGAAGGCCAAGGAGGTGCTCACCGACGAGCAGAAGCGCCAGCAGTACGACCAGATGGGTCACGACCGCTTCACCGAGGCCGACAAGCGGGGCGCGACCGGCGGGGGCGGTCCCGGCGGTGCGGGCGGCCCCTTCGGCGGCGCAGGTGGCGCTGGCGGCGCCGGCGGATTCGAGGACATCTTCAATCAGTTCTTCGGCGGTGGCGGCGGCCGCGGCCGCGGCGGTGGCGGCGGCAACCGACCGCGACAGGGACAGGACCTCCGCACCGGGCTCACGATCGACTTGGAGGAGGCCTTCGAGGGCGCGACCAAGGAGGTCACGCTCGCGCGACCGGCGAAGTGCGACACCTGCGACGGCGCGGGCCACCCGCCCGACGCCGACGTGGAGACCTGTCCGCAGTGTAACGGCCGCGGGCAGGTCCAGCAGGTCCAGCAGACGCCGCTCGGTCGCGTCCAGCAGACCTCGACCTGTCCCCGGTGTGAGGGCGAGGGCGAGCTGTACAGCGAGGACTGCGCCGACTGCGGCGGCGACGGCGTCGTCCGCGAGGAGGCGACGCTCTCGGTCGAGATCCCGGCCGGGATCCGCTCGGGACAGAGCCTCCGGATGGAGCGCGAGGGCGCGCCGGGTGAGAACGGCGGCCCCAACGGCGACCTCCTGATCGAGGTCGACGTGGACGTCGGCGACCGGTTCGAGCGCGACGGCGACGACCTCCGGGTGAACGAGGCGGTCTCGTTCCCGCAGGCCGTCTTCGGCGACACCATCGAAGTCGAGACCGTCGACGGCAGCGTGGAGATGGACGTGCCCGCCGGAACCCAGAGCGGCGAGACGTTCCGTCTCAAGGGGAAGGGGATGCCCCGTCTGCGCCGGCGCGGGCGCGGCGACCTCTACGTGCAGGTCGGTGTCGTCGTTCCCGACTCTCTCAACGACGAGCAGCGCGAGGCGCTGGAGGCGTTCGCCGAGGCCGGCGGCGAGGATATCGACGTCGGCGGGGGCTTCTTCGAGAAGCTGAAGAGTTCGTTTTAGAAGTCTCCGCCGCCGAGTCCGCCTTCACCAACCCGTACTTTTTCCGCGGTTCGGTCCCTCCTTCCGGCATGGGCTACGACGCGACCGCCTACGACGACGTCGAACCGCTATCCCCGGGAATGTACTTCCTCCGCGACGCCCTCGACTGCGAGGAGCTCGGAGTCACGGTCGTCGAGGCCGACGCCGGCTGGGAGGGGATGGAACACGACCACGCCGAGGACGGTCAAGAAGAGGTGTACGTGCTGCTCCACGGCGAGGCGACGCTCACCGTCGACGGAGAGCCCGTCGATCTCGGGCCCGGCGACGCGGTCCGGGTCGACGCCGACTCCACGCGCGATCTGGCGTTCTCCGCGGACGGCTCGAAGATGGTCATCGCCGGCGCGCCCTGAACGGAGACCGCTTCCTTACTCTCGGCTCGCGGCTCCCGAGAACGCCTCCGCGTTTTTAAGTCTCGTCCGCCCCGAGCCACGCGTATGGACGTCGTCGGCGACTTGCTCGATCGCGATCGGCGGAGCCGCGAGGTCGCGCTCGTCACGGCCGACGGGCGCGAGCGCACGTATCGGGACCTGATCACCAACGCGTACAAGGCCGCCAACGTGTTGCGCTACCTCGGCGCCCGCGAGGGATCGACCGTCGCCGTCGAGCCGACGCCGGGGTTTCACACGACGCTCGCCTTCCTCGGCGCCGCGGGGCTGGGGGCTCCGGTCCGGTTCGACCCCGCGACGGGGATCGAACGGGGCGATCGTGTGGTCCTCGTCGCCGTCGCGGACGAGTCGACGACGGAGCCGGCGCCCGGAACCAGTCTCGCCGCCTTCGGCGGTCCGCCGGACCGCCCCGAGACGACCCACTGGGAGCAGGAGCTGTGGAGCGAGAACCCCGCGATGCCGCCGAGCGGGGTCGCCCCCGACGACCCGGTCGTCCGGGCCGCAGACGGTGACGTAACCCACCGAGACCTCCTCGCGGCGGCCGCCTCGGTCGTCGATCGACACGGGATCGACGCCGAGACGCGGGTCGTCCTCCGGAGCGACCTCGCGGACCCGCGAGTGCTTGCCGCCGGCGTGGTCGCGCCGCTCTCCGTCGGAGGAACGGTCGTGCTTGCGGACCGGAGTTCCGGTCGCGAGGACGGCGAGTCCCGCGGCGATCTGGTGGTGATCGACGACGAGGCCGAGACCGCCGGGGCGAAACGGGCGACGCTACCGGTGTTCGAGAACGGTTGAGGTCGAGGCGATCAGTCGTCAGCCGGGGAGAACTCGGACCAGCGAGGTTGCCAGGTGAAGTTCGGCTCGGCGAGCCCCCGATAGACGCCGTCGATGAGACCTCGCTTACTGATCGCCGCCGCCAGCGCCTGGCGGAACGGAACCAGTCGGAAGGGGTTCCCCGGGCCGGCGCTCCAGCCGTTCGCGCGCTGGTTCACGGAGAGAACCGTGTTGTACGGCGTGGGAACCCGCCGGACCGCCACGTTCTCGTCCTCGTCGTACGACCCGTACCGATCCGACGGGATCGCCACCGAGTCGGCTTCGCCGGCCTTAAGCGCACCGAGACGGGACGCCTGCTTCGGAACGACGCTGATCGACGCCTCCTCGAAGAGCGGCCCCTCCGAGAACAGGTCGGGGCCCTCGTCGATGTCGCGGAGGTAGTACTCGTCGTTGCGGACGTACTCGGTGCCCGAGCCGCGGTTCCACTCCGTGAGCTCGAACGCACCGAGGTTGCCGGTGAACCGGAGTTCGAGCAGCTCCTCGTCCCGTTTGAGCCCTTCCACGTCCTCCGCTCGAACGTACGGCTCGACGAGGTCGCGGGGGATCGGGTACAGGAGCGGGTCGCGCGTCCGGGGCCACAGCAGGTTCGAAGACTCCAGCGTCGCCTCGAACTGGAACTCGCCCGTCTGTTCGACTTCGACGCCGTCCCAGCCGCCCGACGCGGCGGTGGGCGCCCAGTCGGCCTGGTGAATCTCTCGGACGAGGTAGACGAAGTCTCCGGCTGTGACCTGACCGTACGGCTCGCTGAACCGGAGGTTCTCCCGCACGTCGAACGTCCACGTCTCGCCCTCTTCGGTGGACATGTCGTACAGCAGCGGGAAGTACTCCCGGTTCTCGTCGAACGTGTACCCCCGATCGAGCGCGCGGCCGATCGCGATGCCGGCGCCGTTTTCGGCGTTGAACAGCGGGTTCAAGGTGGCGAACCGCTCAGGGGTGACGGTGTCGTACGACCCGCTGACGGTCGGTTCGCCCTCGTGCCACGCGGGCAGGTCCCACCCGTTCGAGAAGTCCTCGATCGGCCCTTCGAGGTCGGGGTTATAGCCGACGAGGCCGTCGCTGAACAACAGGGTGACGTACGGCTGCTCGCGGGCGATATTCTCGAATATCTCGACGAACGCCTCCCGGAGTTCGTCTCGATCGGACGCCCGCCGAGCCTCCTCGAACAGCCCCTGCGCGTCGAACTGCGGGTAGTAGCCGACCGGGTTGTAGAGCGAGTCGGCGCCGTCGAAAAACATCTCGTTCGCCAGGGGATTGTGGGGATGTGCGTTCAGTCCGAACACGACCGACATGTCCCACGGCTCCGTGCTGGTGACGGAGCGCGGCCCGGGGTTCTGCGGGGTGGGGTTCGCCCACTCGACCTCCTCGCCGTTCACGGTGTCGGCGCCACCGGTCGGCTCGGCGGTCCAGTACTCGTTGTTGAACCGCGTGCCGTCGACGGCCTCGGCCGCGACGTCGATACCGAGGTTGTCGCCGAGCTCCTCGGAGACGAACTCGGCGGTGAGCCGCGAGGGCTCGCGTTCCGCGCGGTAGTAGACGTCAAGCGTGACCTGCTCGCCCTCCGGAGTGACGAGGTCCCCGCCGGCGAAGCCGTAATCGTACTCGGACCGCTCGAACGCCCGCCGGGCGAGGTCTCGGGCGAGCTCCTCGCCGTACAGGTCGTCGACGCCGAACCGCGGGAAGGTACCGGCGTCCACGGCGACCGCATCGGTGCCCCCGGCACCTCCGGCGCTTTCGGCATCCCCGGCGCTTCCGGTTCTCCCGGTGTTCCCGTTGTCGTCCCGATCCGAACAGCCGGCGAGCGTCGCAACGCCGACGGCGCCAAGCGTGGAGAGCCACTGCCGCCGATCGATGTGGTTCTCGCTGTCACTTCCACTGTGACGATGCTGCAGTCTCACGTTCTGATCCAATAAGAAGGCATACAAAAACACCTAGATCGATGTCGGACCGCGCCACGAGGCGAACGGATCCCAAAACCCCTAACCCATCGGGTCGAACGGAGCGTATGACCGAAATTCACCCCGACCAGCGCGTCGCGGTGCTCGCCGACTCGCAAAACCTGTATCACTCCGCCCAGAGCGTGTACTCTCGGAACATCGATTATTCGGGACTGTTGGAGGAGGCGGTTAACGACCGATCGCTCGTTCGGGCCATCGCGTACGTGATCCGGGCGGAGTCCCCCGAGGAGGAGAGCTTCTTCGAGGCGTTACGCGACATCGGCTTCGAAACGAAGATCAAGGAGATCAAGACGTTCGCCGACGGCTCGAAGAAGGCCGACTGGGATCTCGGAATGAGCCTCGACGCCGTCTCGCTCGCGAGCCACGTCGACACGGTCGTCCTCTGTACCGGCGACGGCGACTTCGCCCGGCTCTGCTCGCACCTCCGTCACGAGGGAGTCCGCGTCGAGGCGATGGGATTCGGCAACTCCGCCGCCGACGAGCTGATCGAGGCCGCCGACGACTTCGTCGACCTCGCGGAGAAAGAGGAGACGTTCCTGCTGTAGCGGGCCGGACCTCGACGTGTCTCGCAGGGCGTCTCCCGACTCCTACGGCTCCGCAAGCAGCGTCGACACCGCGCGCTCGACCGCCTCCGCGGCCGCCTCGACCTCCCGAGTCCGGACGTACTCCCGCTCGGCGTGCGCCACCGCTCCGGCGTCGTCCGCGAGGTCGCCGGGGCCGAACACGACCGTCGGCGCGGGCGCGAAGTACGACGCCTCCGTCGCCGCGCCGAAGGGCCTGACCGCGCCGCCGCGGTCCGTCGGAAGGCCGATCGACTCGTCGGCGGCCCGGGCCGCGCTCGCGACCGCGTTCACGAGTTCGTGGTCCGGATCCGTCGAGAACGCCTCGAAGAACGGCGACTCGCGGTCCGTCAGCGCGACCTCGACGCCGATATCGTCCGGAGTCTCCCCGTCGACCGCCTCCGCGAGCGACGACCGGAACCCCTCCGCCGTCTCCGGCGGGACGCTCCGGCGGTCGACGGTGATCTCGCAGTCCGCGGGCACCTGATTCGTCGCGCCGCCGCCCTGGATGACGGTCGGCGTGAGCTTCGGCGCGCCGAGCTGGGGGTGTTCGTCGGCGCCGTCGTCGAAGGTCCGGACCGCCGCGAGCGCGCCCTCGGCGGCCGCGACCGCGTTCGCCCCCGCGAACTCCGCGGCGTGGGCCGCGGTCCCCGACAGCTCGACGGTCCCCTGAAACCGCCCCTTCGCGGCGGTGCAGGCGTCGAGACCGGTCGGTTCGCCGACCAGGAACAGGTCGCCGTCGAGCCGGTCTTCGGTCTCGGGCGAGCGACCGGTCAGCGCCGCCGCGCCGAGCGACAGCGACTCCTCGTCCGGGGTGAGCGCCAGCGTGAGTCGCCCGCGCTCCGGTTCGGCGGCGAGGAACCCGGCGAGCAGGGCGGCGAGCGGTCCCTTCGCGTCGCAGGCGCCGCGGCCGCGGATCACGTCTCCCGATCCGTCGGTCGCCGCCGTCGAACCGCCGCGCTCGTCTTCGGTCGCCTCGCCGCGCTCGAACGGGACGTGCGGCGTCACCGTGTCGAGGTGGGTGTTCAACACGAGGTGCGGCCCCTCATCCGGTGCGTCCGAGCGCTTCTCGGCGAGCACGCAGCCGCCGGCGACGACCTCGTGTTCGACTCCGAACCGATCGAGCGTCTCGACGACGAACGCGCGCATCTCGTCGATCGACTCGTGGGAGGGGGTTCGAACCGCCTGCGCCAGGAATGAGACCGGATCGAAGGCCGTCTCGCTCATCGCGGGTCGGCGGGGAGCGTCCCCCCGTACTCGCGGGCGACGGGGCCTGTCAGGGTCGCGTGGCCCCGGTCCGGAACCGAAATTTCGAGATCGCCGCCCGGTGGTCGACTGACCGCCGAGTCGCCGTCGATCAGGTCGAGCCGGCGCGCGGCCGCGACGACCGCGACCGCGCCGGTACCGCAGGAGCGGGTCTCGCCCTCGACACCGCGCTCGAAGGTGCGCTGGTCGATGACGGCGGGGCCGTCACCGGACCCGTCGTCGACGACGGCGGCGAGGTTCACGTTCGCGCCCTCGGGGAAGACCTCGGCGTGGCGCACCGGCGGCGCGACCGCGTCGAGGTCGACCGCGCCGATCCCGTCGGGGTCGTCGCGGCCGCCGTCGACGAACGCCACCGCGTGCGGGACGCCGGTGTTGACGGCGGTGACCGTGAGCCCCTCGACCGGTTCGTCGATGAGGGGCTCGTCTCGCGCGAGAGGGACCCAGCGGGGGTCGAACGTCGGCTCGCCCATCTCGATGGTGGCCGCTGTCGCGTCCGCGTTCACGGAGGCCCGCCGGGTGCCGGCCTGCGTGTCGATCATGAACTCGCGGTCGCCGGTCCGGTCGTGGGCCCATCGGGCGACGACGCGCGCACCGTTGCCGCACATCGTCGCCGTGGATCCGTCCGGCTGGACGAGCGTCATCACGACGCGGGTGGGGTCGAACCGCTCCTCGACGCTGAGAAAGAGGACGCCGTCGGCGCCGCGCCGCCCGGGGTTCCCGTCGGCGCCGCTCGCAGCGGCCGCGTCGAACGTCTCCCCGTCGACGCCCGTCTCGCGGTCGCAGTGGGCGCGCGCGAAGGCCGCGCGGTCGCCGACGGCCTCGGCGTCCGCGTCGACGACGATGAAGTCGTTGCCCGTGCCGTGGTACTTCTCGAACGGGACGGCGTAGGCGCTCATCGGCCCGCCTCCGTTCGGTCAGTTCGGTTCGCGTCCCGCTCGACCGTCGTCAGGTCGCCGAGCGTCTCTCGGCGGCGGACGACTGCCACGGTCCCGTCGTCGAGCGCGACCTCCGCCGGTCGCGGTCGTGAGTTGTATTGGTTCGCCATCTCGTATCCGTACGCGCCCGCGATCCCGACGGCGAGGAGGTCCCCGCGAGCCGGGTCGGCGAGCGATCGGTCTGTACAGAGTGTATCGCCCGTCTCACAGATAGGTCCGGCGACCGTGACAGGGGTTGCCGACCGGTCGGCGGGGGCGGGAGCGTCGCTCCCGTCGCTCTCTCGTCCGCCACCGAGGTTCCGGATCGGGTGGTAGGCGTCGTACATCGCCGGGCGCAGCAGGTCGGTCATCCCGGCGTCGACGCCGACGACGCGCTCGTCCGGCGTCGGCTTCACCGTGTTGACGCGCGTCAGGAGAACGCCCGCGTCGGCGACGACGTACCGCCCGGGCTCGATCGCGAGGTCGACGCCCGCGGGGAGCGGCGCGACCGCCTCGCGCGTCGCTGCGGCGACCGCCGGCAGGTCGAGCGCCGGCGCGTCCTCCTCGTAGGGGACGCCGAAGCCGCCCCCGACGTCGACGTACTCGAGATCGATGGGGGAGCCGTCAGCGTCCTCCGGCTCCGCCAGCTCCCGCGCGAGCTCGCCCATCCGCGCCACCAGTTCGCGGTGGCTGTCGAGCTGGTCAGAGTCGATTCCGGACCCGGCGTGGGCGTGGATCCCGACCACGTCGAACCGCTCGGCCGCGTCCCGCGTCGCCTCCGCGGCCCGGTCGGAGGGGATCCCGAACTTCGCGGCGCCGCCGGTCCGGACCTTCTCGTGGTGGCCCGCGCCGACGCCGGGGTTCACTCGGACGCAGACCCTCCCGTCGTAGCCGCGCTCGGCGAGGCGGTCGAGAGTGTCGACCGCGCCGACGGTGACCGTGAGGTCCGGCTCCGCCTCGGCGACGCCGACGACGTAGTCGAGGTCGCGGGCGGGCGGGTTGACCGTGGTGTAGTGGAGGCGGTCGCCGCCGAAGCCGGCCGCGAGCGCGCGGTCGACCTCGCCCGCCGAGGCGCACTCGGCGTCGAGGCCCGCCTCGCGGACCGTCTCCAGCACGGCCCGGCCGGTGTGCGCCTTCACCGCGTACCGCACGTCGGCGTCCGGGAAGGCGTCGCGCAGGCGCTCGCAGTTCTCGCCCACGCGGTCGAGGTCCTGCACGTAGAGGGGCGTGTCGTGCTCGTCCGCGAGGCCGGCGAGGCGCTCGGCGCTCCAGTCGCTCACGCGCCGGGCGGGTGGATTTTCCGGGCCGTCCGGTGCGTCCGCGTCGCCGTCGCTCATTCGCGGAGGGCGTCCTCGCGCCGCGTCGCCTCCAGCGTCTCCTCCTCGACGTGGGTCGCGACGACCGCGGGCTTGTACGCGCCGCCCTCGAACAGGTCGTGGTCGCCGACCGATGACTCCACCATCCGGGTGAACGCGCGGCGCTCGGCGGGGAGGTGGCCGTAGATCACGTCCTCCTCGACGAGGTCGTAGACGGGGATGCGGGGCGTGAGGAGCGTGTTCTCGCCGACGATCGAGTTCTCGCCGACGCGGAAGCCGGAGGTGACCCGACAGCCCGCGCCGAGCGAGACGCCGTCCTCGATAATGACGGGCGCGTCCTCGACCGGTTCGAGGACGCCGCCGATCAGCGTGTTGGCGCCGAGCTTGACGTTCTCGCCGAGCTGGGCGCAGGAGCCGACCGTGTCACACGAGTCGACGAGGGTTCCGTCGCCGACGTACGCGCCCATGTTGACGAACGAGGGGCTCATCATGATACAGTCGCTACCGAGGTAGGCCCCCCGGCGGATCGCCGTCCCGTCCGGCGTGTTCCGGGTGCCGCGCTCGCCGAGGTCGTCGGTGTCGCGCAGCGGGAGCACGTCGTGGTAGGTCACGCCGCCGTACTCGCGCGCCTCGGTCTCGCGCAGGCCGAAGTTGAGCAGGATGCCCCGCTTGACCCACTCGTTGGCCTCCCACGAGGTCACGTCGTCGCCGGTCTTCTCGGCGGCGCGGACCTCGCCGGCCTCCAGCGCGGCGAGGAACTCGTCGATCACGGCCGCGTCCTCGTCGGTCGCGTCGGCGGCGGTCAGCCCCTCCTGATAGCGGTTCCACAGATCGGATACGTCGGCTTCGAGCGTCATTGAATGGTGTATGGATGAGTGTCGGTATTTATTCGTCGATGTGTGTATGTCTGGAAGTTATTGTCCAGCGTCTCCGCCGTCCGCGTCCAGCACGTCGCCGAACCCGTACCAGCCGGGGTCGCGGTCGGCGAGCCAGTCGGCGGCGTCGAGCGCGCCCTCGGCGAACACGCCGCGGTCGCCGGCGCGGTGCGTGAGTTCGATCGACTCGCGGTTGCCGGCGAACAGCACCTCGTGCTCGCCGGTCACGTCGCCCGCGCGCCGGGCGTGGACGCCGATCTCGCCGGCCTCGCGCGGCGCGTCGCCCTCGCGGCCGTGGACGCGCTCGTCGAGGTCGTCGCGGACCGACTCCACGTCGCCGAGAATCGACTTCGCGGTGCCCGAGGGGGCGTCCCGCTTGGCGTTGTGGTGCGTCTCGGTCAGCTCCACGTCGTAGCCGGGGAGCGCGGCGGCGGCCTCCCGGACCGCGCGGCGGAGCGCGGCGACGCCGCGCGCGAAGTTCGACGCCTTGAGCACGGGAACCGCCTCGCTCGCGGCCCGGAGGCCGGCGAGCTGCGCGTCCGCGAAGCCGGTCGTCCCGGTGACCATCGGCACGCCGGCGTCGGCGCAGGCCTCGGCGTACGCGACCGCCGATTCGGGGCCGGTGAAGTCGACGAGCGCGTCCGGCTCCGCGGCGGCGAGCAACTCGTCGAGTCGGTCGGCACCCTCGACCGCGACGCCCGCCACCGGGTCGGTCGGGGTGCGGTTGACCGCGACGGCGACGGCGACGCCCTCGCGGTCGGCGGCCGCCTCGATCACCTCTCGCCCCATCCGGCCGCCGGCGCCGGTGACGGCGAGCCGGAGGTCGGCGTCGCCGCCGCTCATTCGGCGTCCCCCGCCGCGGGCTCGACGGCCTCGGGATCGACGGTGCCGGGAGCCGCCTCGTCGTACTCGGCGAGCAGCTCGCGCAGTGTCTCACGGCGCTCTCCGGAGAGCCGCGAGAGCGGCGACCGGACCAGGGGCCCGCCCCGGCCCCGGACGTGCATCGCCTCCTTCACCGGGATCGGGTTCGTCTCGGCGAACAGCTCGCGGACGAGCGGCGAGAGCTCGTGGTGGAGCGCGCGGGCGCGGTCGTAATCGCCCGAGAGCGCGGCGCCGACCATCGCACAGGAGCGCTCGGGCTCGACGTTGGCGACGACGCTGATCGTTCCGGTACCGCCTATCGAGAGCACGGGAAGGGTGAGTCCGTCGTCGCCGGAGAGCACCGCGAACTCCTCGTCTCGGGTGCGTTCGATCACCTCGCTGATGAGGTTCAGGTCGCCCGAGGCGGCCTTGTACCCCTGGATGTTCGGGTGCTCGGCGAGTTCGACGCTCACGTCGACGGGGATCGACTGACCCGTCCGGCCCGGGACGTTGTAGACGATCTGCGGGAGGTCGACCTCGTCGGCGATGGTGCGGTAGTGCTCCAGGAAGCCGGCGGGCTCGGGCTTGTTGTAGTACGGGGAGATGAGGAGGAGCCCGTCGGCGCCCGCGTCGGCGGCGCGCCGGGACAGCGAGAGCGCCTCGGCGGTGTTGTTCGAGCCGGTGCCGGCGATCACCGGCACGTCCTCGACGGCGTCGCGGACGGTCTCGATCACGTCGACGTGCTCGTCGTGGGTCATCGTCGCCGACTCGCCGGTAGAGCCGACGGGGACGACCCCGTCGACGCCGGCGCGTTCGAGGTAGCGGGCGTTATCGGCGAGCTGCTCGTGATCGACCTCGTTGTCGTCCGTGAACGGGGTCGTCATCGCCGGGTAGACGCCCTCGAAGGGCTCGTCGGTCGCGTCTCTGTCCGTCTCGTCCTGCGTCGCGTAGGGTGTCGTCGTCGTGGTGTCTGTCATGGGCGGGTGTCTCCGTGTCCGGTCGGTGTCTGCAGTCGGTCGAGGGACGGTGCGCGCGGGTCGGGGGTCGTCCGGGACGGGGTCGCCACTCCCGCCGGCGGACGAGTCACGCGCGTTTTTTCGAGAAGAGCCGCGTCGCTGTCGGCGTCGGCGAGCCGCGGTAGGACGCGGGTCGGGTCACATCAGGGTATGCGCCTTTGGCTCGCTTATAGATTGCGCCTCGGGTCGAAACTGCCGAGCGGAGCGGTCGCGCGTCCCGACGCCGAACGCGGCTCCGCGCCCTCCCCGTCAATCACGAACATCCTTTTACCTACTCGTCGCGTTTCCACCGATCTCATGACCGACCCCGCCGACACCGACCCTACTGACCCCGACGCCGACATCGACGCCGACCCGGACGCCGACCGCCACGAGTATCACTCCGACCGCGAGCACGCGTTCCCCGACGAACGGCTCAACGAGATGCTGGACCGGATCGAGTCGGATCCGGAGATCACGGCGTACCTGGAGGCGCAGAACGTCAACCCGGTCGACCGGAAGGGGTACAACGACCACGGCGCGAAACACGTCGAGATCGTCAGGGACCGCGCGCTCCGGCTGTACGATCTACTGAAGGCCGGCGGCGTCGAGTTCAACGGGGCCCGCCAGCAGGGGCTCGACGAGGCCGACGAGCCGGTGATCATCGCGCTCGCGGCCACGCTCCACGACATCGGTCACGTCGTCCACCGCCACGACCACCCGTACTACTCGATCCCGCTCGCGGCCGACTTCCTCGACGACTTCCTCCCCTCCTTCTACGGCGTCCCCGAGCGGGTCCGGATCAAGGCCGAGGTGCTCCACGCCATCCTCTGTCACCACACCGAGGAGCAGCCGCTGACCCGCGAGGCCGGCGTCGTCCGGATCGCCGACGGACTCGACATGGAGCGCGGGCGCTCCCGGGTCCCCTACGAGGAGGGCGGGCGCGGGATCAACACCGTCTCCTCGCAGGCGATCGAGCGCGTCTCGCTGCGCGAGGGGGAAGAGACCCCGGCGCAGGTCGTGATCCGGATGAACAACGCGGCGGGAGTGTACCAGGTCGACTCCCTGCTCAAGGCGAAGATCGAGGGGTCGCTGCTGGAAGACCAGATCCGGACGGTCGCGATCAACACCCACCGCGACGGCGACGGCAACGGGTCGATCGTCGACCGGATCGAACTGTAGCTACGGCCCCCGAAGCGTCTCCCCCGCCCCGTTCCGGTTCGCGGCGCGGTCGCCGACCGCCGTCGCCGAGACGCTCGTCGTCTCGATCAGGTCGGTCGCGGTCAGCCCGCCGTCGAGCTGGCTCCCCTCCCGGCTCCCGCCTCCGAGAAGCGGCGCGAACGGGAAGCCGTTCCGCGCCGATCCCGCCGCCGCGGTGCCCGCCTGGTTGACGACGAGTCGGCCGGGAGCGAGCCGCTCCGCGGCCCGGGTGACGCGTCCCTGTCGAGTGGTGTGGACCGCGGCGGCGTGCGGCCCGCCCAGGTCGGCCGCCAGCCGAAGCGCGGCGCCGAACCCCTCGCGGGCGTGGACCGCGACCGCCGGAATTCCCGAGAGCGTCGCGAGCGGGTCGTCACGGACGGCTTCGACCTTCCCGCGCTCCCTCCCCTCGCACAGGCCCCCCCCGTCGACGATCAGAAACGCCGCCGTCCGTGCCGCCGGGGGGAGGTCGAGCGCCGACGCGAACCACCGCGGAGAGTTACCGATCGGGGACGACCGCGCCGCCTCGGGGTCCGTGCCGCCCGCCCGCTGGCCTTCCGGACCGCCGCCCGTCAGCAGGTCGCGAAGCCGCTCGCGCTCGTCGGCGTCGAGGACGTACCCCCCCTCGTCTTCGAGCGCCGCGATCAGCGGCTCCGTCGTCCCCTCGGCGGTGACCGCGGCGGCGTCGGCGGCGGGATGAGCGCCGAAGTCGTACGTCGCGCCGACCGCGACGCGCGTCGCCACCGCCGCGGGCGACGCCGACCCGTCGGAGACGGAGACGAGGCCGTCGGCGCCGGCACATGCGTTCGGCGTCCCGCAGCGCTGTCCGGCCGCGACGGTGGTCTCGGATCCGGACGCGACGACGTAGTCGGCGCGCTCGAACAGCGAGTCGGTCCCGGGCTTCGACGGCGGCGCGGGGACCATCGAGACGGCGCCGGTCGGGGCCCCCGCCGCCCCGAGCGCCCGTCGGAGCTCCTCGACGACCATGTCGCAGGTCTCGACCGCCGACGGCGACGGCGAGAGGACGACCGCGTTCCGCCCGGCCAGCGCGTACAGCGATACGACCGCGGGGACGACCACCGGGTGCGTCGCCGGGACCGCGACGCCGACGACGCCGACCGGCCGGGCGACGGTGAGCCCGCCACGCGGGCCGTCCCGGTCGATCACGCCCGCGGTCGCGGTCTCGCGGGCGTGCGCTCGCGCCCCCTCGACTGCGGTCGCGATCTTCTCCCCCTTCGTCCCCGGGTGGCCGCGTCCCGTCTCGTTGGCGGCCGCCAGCGCCAGGCGACTGATCGCCTCCGGGTCGCTCAGTCGCTCGCCGATCGCCTCGACGATCCGACCCGTCGCCGCGGCGTCGCGCTCGGCGAGTCGCGCCCCGGCGGATCGGGCGTCCGCGACCGCCGCCGCCGCCCTGTCTGTCCCGTCCGTGTCCGCGGTCGCTCCCCCGTTCATACGCGGCTCTCGGTCGGCCGCCCGCATATTCTCATCCGGTGACCCACTGTGTCACCCCGCGACGGAATGTGTGATCGAGGAAACAGTTATTCGGGTGGACCGAGTCGGGGGTGACGAATGGAGGCGCCGTCAGGACTCGTCGAGGTGGTCGAGCGCCGGCTCGACTTCCTCGAACGCCTCGTCGAGGGGGCGCTCCGGAAACACGAGCTGGTCGACGACCTCGGCCACTCCCGCTCGACGGTCAACCGCGCGATCGACGAGCTGGAGGCCGCCGGGCTCGTCGCCGGCGAGACCGACGGCTACCGAACGACCCCGACCGGACGCCTGCTCGCGCAGAGCTACCGGCGGTTCCTGACGGTCGCCGCCGACGTCGACGCCGCGAGCGAGACGCTCGCTCCGCTCGGCCCCGACGTTTCGCTCTCCCCGGTCGCGCTGCGGGACGCCGAGACCTACCGCGCCGCGGCGCCGGACCCGTACCGTCCCTTGGAGCGGCTCGACGCGGTGCTCGCAGACGCCGACGACATCGCCGCCGCGCTCCCCGCGCTCCCGTATCCCCGACTGCTCGACCGGTGCCGACGCACCGCCGCCGACGGGGGAAGCGTCGACCTCGCGGTGACCGACCGCACGTACCGGCACGGGCGCGAGCGCTACGCCGGCACGCTGAGGGGGCTCGCCGCCGGCGACGGCGCCGCGGTGTGTGTCGTCGACGGGATCGACGTCGGCTGTCTCGTCGCCGACGGGACCGCGGCCCTCGTCGTGTTCGACGACGACGGCGGCGTTCACGGCGTGGCCGAATCGACCGATGCCGAGGCGGTCGCGTGGGCCCGCGACCGCGTTCGCGCCCTCTGCGAGGCGGGCCACGACGCGACGGACGAGCTTGCCGCGCTCCGGGACGCTCGGGCCGGACCGGACGACGGAGCCGGCGGAGGGGAGCGAACCCCCGAGTCCGGTGGGAGCGCAGACCCCTCGGCCGCCGAGGGAGCCCCCGGCCGGAGTGACGGGACAGCCGGGGAGGCCGGGTCCGGCCGGTTCGACGCGTTTGTCGCCCCGTTCCGACGCAACGACCCGTTCCTGGATCCGCTCTCCGCGCAGGGGCTCGTCGCGCTCACCGACGGGCTGCTCGACCGCGACGCGGACCCGGTCGGTCCGCTCCGCGCGACGCCGTCGTTCGCGGAGGTCGACGAGGGGTTCGTGCTTGACCGGACCGCGGCCTGCGACGGCTCGCGGCGGTCGATCGCCGACCGGTTGGTGGAGGGGCTAGACGCGGGCGACGATCACGCGCTGGTCGGCCCGGCGGGGAGCGGGAAAAGCACCGTCTGCCGGCTCGCCGCCGTGCGGTGGCACCGATCGGGACGCGGACCGGTGCTGTACCGCGCCGGCGACGAGGGAGAGCCGTTCTCGGCGACAGACAGGCTCCGCGAGCGCGCGGTCGGAGCCGAGGGACACGCGCTCGTCGTCGTCGAGGACGCCGTCGACTCCGACGCGTCCGACGCGGTCGGCGTCGCCCGCGAACTGGCCGACCGGGACGACGTCTCCTTTCTGTTCGACGCGCGCGAAGAGCGGTACGACGACCCCGACTCGCTCCCGCTGCGCCCGAGCGACCTCGAGTACCGGCGGCGGATCGAGACCGTCCGGATGCCGCGGCTCGACGAGCGCGAGGCCGAGCGGCTCGCGAAACACGTCGGCGATCTCACCGGCACCCGACCGGTCGCCGATCCGGGCGCGATGCTCGATGCGGTGCGTCGGCCGGAGGGCGACCGTCCCGGGGAGTTGCTGTGCCTCGTCCACCACCTCGTGCGAACGTGCGGCCTGTTCGACGACTCCGCCTCGCTCGACGGAACCCGGGGCGGAAGTCCGGGAGAGCCGCACGAGACGGGGCTGGAGTCGTCCGTCTCGGCGGCGGTCGGCGACCTGACCGAGCGGCCGCCGCCGACCGCGGACGTCGCGGTGCTCGTGAACCTCCTCAACGTGGCGGGGATCCGCGACGTGCGGGAGTTCGCGTACGCGCTCGTCGGTGACGAGACGTCGCCGGGCGCGGTTCGGCGGGCCCTCGATCGGCTGTCGGGCACCGTCCTCGTCCCGACGCCGAGCGATCCGGACCGCACGGCCCACCAGGAGTGGTCGGTGTTGTTCTTAGAGCTGCTCCTCGAACGGGAGCCGGAGCCGGTCGTCGCCAGGCGAGTCGGACGGGCGGCGACGCGGGTGCTCGCGCTCGCCGACGAGCCCGCCAGGCGGTCCCGGATCCGGCGCGCGCTGGACGGCGACACGCCGGCGATGGACCGGATCGAGCGCGACCCCGAGGGGTGGGCGGCCGAGGCCGTGCGGGCGCTCTACGGGGTCGGGCGGCGCTACCCGCGGCTCGCGGGGCTGTACGGCCGGGTCCGCTACTCGTGGATCGACCTCCCGAACGCCTGTGCGTCCGATCTCGGCGATCGGCCGCCCGAGTGGGTCGCGCGCATGTACGTCGACGCCGGCGACCTCGACGGAGCGACCGCCGCGCTCGACGCGTGGCGGCCGGCGAAAAAGGCCGACGAGGCCGAGCGCCAGCGGGGATACGGCGACGTGGCGCGTCGCCGCGGCGAATACGACGCCGCGCGCGACCGGTACGACCGCGCCGTGGCGCTGTTCTCGGCGGCCGAGGACCGGCAGGGGCTCGCGGCCGCTGTCCGGGGACGGGCGCAGGCGGCCCACTTCGCGGGCGACTACGAGGCCGCTTACGAGGCGGCCTCGCGGGCGTACGCGATCGCGGCCGAGGTCGGCGACCCGATCGCGATCGCGAAGAGCCTCATGGACGCGGGGAACGCGCTCGACGCGCTTGACGGCACCGGTGCGGTCATCGACCACTACCGCGTCGCCCGCGGGCTGTTCAGGGCGTACGACGACACCCACGGCGAGGCGAACGTCAGGACCAACCTCGCGGTCGCCCGGCGTCGGCGCGGCGAGCTGGCGGTCGCGAAGCGGGAGGCACAGCGCGCGCTGGACGGGTACCGGACCGTGGGCGACGAGCACCGCGAGGCGGTCGTCCTGTTGAACCTCGGCGAGATCGCCGAGCAGCGCGGCGAGGTCGGCGAGGCCGCGGCGCACGCGCGAGAGGCGCGGGCGATCGCGGACCGGATCGGCTCCGACCTGTACCGCGCGTTCGCGGTGAGCCACCTCGGGTCGGCGGCCCAGCTCGCGGGCGATCTCGACCGCGCGGAGCGGCATCTCCGCGACGCGCTGGCGGCGTTCGAGGAGCTCGACGCCGACTCTCGAGAGGCGGTGGTCGCCGCGACGCTCGCCGAGATCGATCTGCAGCGAGGGAACCTCGACGCGGCCGAGCGGCGGCTCGACCGAACCGAGTCGCTGCTTGACGACCACGCCGGGCGGCGCCGACTGGCGATGCTCGACCGGAACCGGGGGGCGCTCGCGTTCGAACGCGGCGATCTCGACGACGCCGCGACGAGGCTCGACTCCGGGGTCGAGCACGCGCGGGCCGGCGGATTCACCGCGATCGAGGCGCGCGCGCTCGCCGACCTCGGGCGGGTCGCAGTCGGGCGCGGCGACGCCGAGGCCGCGATCGACCGGCTGACGGCGGCGATCGACCTCGGCTGCCGGATCGAGTGCGTGCGGGCGATCGTCCCCGCGGCCGAGGAGCTGGCGGCGCTGCTCGCGGCCCATCGGGACCCCGACGGACTCGTCGTCGGCGCGCCCGGCCCGATCCCCGAGGTCGCCGCGACCGATCCGGCGGCGTACCGCGACCTCGCGGATCGCTGGCGCGTCGACGGAGACGGGGGCGCCACCGACTTCACGGCGAGCGGATGAGTCGCCAGTCCGTGTCGCAACGGCTTTGCGGGTGGCCGCGATAGCCGGAGTATGAGCGACGCAGCGGCCCTCTCGGACCTGCGGACCGGCGCCGACTACCAGTTCGGTGCGGGCGCGGGCGACGCGCTGTTCCCCCCGGACGAGACGCTGACCCTCCGGCGGTCGAGCGGCGGCCGCCCTCGACAGGTGATCGTCGGCGACGTGGACGACGACCCCGGAAGCCCCGAGGGCGACCGCCTCGTCTCGTACGGCACGGACGGGCGGTTCACGCTCGGGATCGCCGGCGGGAACCGGCTCCGCGAGGCGTTCGCTGCCCCGCATCACCGGATGGTCGTGGGGGAGGAGAGCGAGCCGTTCGTCCGCGAGGGGCGCAACGCCTTCGCGAAGTTCGTCACCGCGGCCGACGACGGGATCCGCCCCGGCGACGAGGTGCTGGTCGTCGACGAGGACGACGCGCTGTTCGCGGTCGGGCGGGCCGAGCTCTCCGGCGCCGAGGCCGAGCACTTCGCGAGCGGCGTCGCGGTGAAGGTGCGGAACGGCGCCGGGAGCGAGAGAGACGACGCCGACGTGACGGGCGGCGACGACGAGTAGCACGGACTCACCCTTTTAAGCGGCTTTCAAGATTCAGATGCGGTTGGCGCGTGCCTGCGAGCGGCCGACAGGCCGCGAGTCAGCGCGCGCGAGGGAGTCAGTCGCCCGGAGCAACGCGGAGGGCGACTGACGAGGCTGGGGAGGTGTGAGGCTGCGGTCCCGCGAGCGACCGACGGGAGCGAGCGGGAGCACGGAAGTCGCAGCCCGCGCAGCGAAGCGAGCAGGACCGTCTTCCGGCGGTGCTGTGCGGGGCGGGACTCAAAGGGGCAGCCGACGAGGGCGGCGTAGGTGACGCAAGCACCGCAGGGAGTGAGCGACGCGAGCGACCGAGGAGCGTGGTTCGAGAGAGCTTTGCTCTCTCGTCATCACGAAAGGCGCTCCGCGCCTTTCGAACGACAGCGAGCGTACGCCGCCCTCGTCGGCTGGGGCTTTGGCGGTGTCAGACGACGATCCGCTAACAGCCATTTATAAGCAATCGGCTGGGGCTTTGGCGGTGTCAGACGACGATCCGCTAACAGCCATTTATAAGCAATCGGCTGGGGATTTGGCGGTGTCAGACGACGATCCGCTAACAGCCATTTATAAGCAATCGGCTGGGGATTTGGCGGGGGTCACCCAACCACCGGCGGGTTCGACGAGCGACCGGCACCTGCTTTCGATAGCGCTCAAACTCTCAAAGATCCGAACGAATTGCTTGGCACAGTCCGCAGATCCGTACCGACGGGTACACAAGCGCGCCGCGCCCACGACCCGGTATGGACGATATCGACGTCGAGCCGGTGGATCGCGTCGAGGAGCCGGAGAGCGAAGGGGACGGCGACGCCGACGCCGGTCCCGAACCCGACCGCTCCGACGGCCCCGACCTCCCGACCGAGACGGACGACGCCACCGCCCTCCCGGTGGGCGTCGACGCCCCGGACTACGTCCTCTACGGCGGGAAGGGCGGCGTCGGGAAGACGACGATGGCGGCCGCGACCGGGCTCGCCTCGGCGGCCGGCGGCGTGAGCACCCTCGTGGTCTCCACCGATCCGGCTCACTCCCTCTCCGACACCTACGAGACGGAAATCCCCGCGGAGCCGTCGCGCATCCGGGAGAAGATCCCGCTGTACGCCGCCGAGATCGACCCCGACGACGCGATGGAGGAGGGGATGTTCGGCGCCGACGGCGACCCCCTCGGCGGGATGGGGGAGATGGGGGACGCGATGGGCGGGATGATGGGCGGCGCGGGTGGCGCGGGTGGCGCGGGCGGCCCCACGGGCGACGCGGACGACGGGGAAGACGCCGGCCTCGGCTCCCTCCTCGGCGGCACGATGCCGGGCGCCGACGAGGCGGCCGCGATGCGCCAGCTGCTGGAGTACCTCGACGACCCGCGGTTCGACCGGGTCGTCGTCGACACCGCGCCGACGGGCCACACTCTCCGACTCCTCCAACTACCCGAGATCATGGACTCGATGATCGGCCGGGTGATGAAGCTCCGCAACCGCTTTTCCGGGATGATGGACGGGATCAAGGGGATGTTCGGCGGTGGGGACGACGACGCCGACCCCTCCGCCGACCTCGACGAGCTCCGCGAGCGGATCGAGCGCCTCCGGAGCGTGCTGCGGGACCCCGAGAAGACCGACTTCCGCGTGGTGACCATCCCCGAGGAGATGAGCGTCGCCGAGTCCGAGCGGCTCGTCGCGCGGCTCGACGAGTTCGGCATTCCGGTGAACACGCTCGTCGTCAACCGGGTGATGGAGGGCGTCGGCGACGTGACCGACGGGAGCGGGGCCGCGATCGATCCAGACTGGATCGTCGAGCCGAACCCGGACACCTGCGAGTTCTGCGCGCGTCGCTGGAAGGTCCAGCAGGACGCGCTGCGCCGGGCGACGGACCTCTTCCGCGGACGCGACGTGAAGCGCGTCCCGCTGCTCGCGAAGGAGGTCCGCGGGGAGGCCGCGCTGCGGGTCGTGGCGGCGTGTCTGCGGTAGGTCAGTGACCGTAAGTTAGAGCCGCCGAAGGCCCGCACCCGGACCGTCGAAGGCCGAATACCGCGCTTTCAGCCCTGCGTGCGCGCCAACAACCGGTCACGAACCGTCTCGGCGACGCCCGAGAGGTGGGCCTGCCCGAACAGGCCGACGAGGACCGCGCCGATGGTGTTGTACGTGAGATCCGAGACGGTGTCTTCGAGCCCGTGCTGCGCGAGCGGCATGTCGATACCGGTCTCCGTGGCGACGATGTCGAGCGCGAACTCGAACAGCTCCCAGAGCACGCCGAACGCGAGCACGACGACGACGATGAACACGAAGGAGAACCGGGGCGGGATGCGGATCTCGTCGGAGTGGAGGTCGACGGCCCGAAGCGTCGTGTACCCGACCGCGGCGACCAGTGAGGCAGACAGCGAGTGAGTGACGTGGTCCCACCACTCGACTCGGGCGTAGAACCCGGCCGACCCCATCGTGTGGAGGAAGACCGCCGAGGTGATCCACAGCGCGAGCCACGGGTCGAGCGGGAGGTCGTACCGGCGCTCCAAGACCGCCGGGACCAGCGTGACGAGGAAGGCGATGATCCCGTTGCTGATCGCCTTCTGCTCGCCCGCGAGGAAGCCGTACGCGATGATGCCGATGAGCAGGACCTGCATCGCGCCCGTGAGCCAGCGCTGCGACCGGAGCGACGGGCGCGGGAGCAGCGTCATCGGCGCACCACCCGCCGGATAGTCCGACGGAGGCGCCGCCCGCGGCGCCGGAAGTAGCCGTCGAAGAGGAGCCCCGCGGCGATCCCCGCCAACGTGACGTAGATCCACTCGGTCATCAGCGCCTCGTTCGTCGTCAGAAACGCCGTCTCCGTCGTGCGATCGATGTTCCAGCGGAGGACAGTCCACACCGCGGCCGTCGCCAGCGTGGCCAGCATCACGAAGACGACCGCGAACCAGTGGGTGACACGCAGCGTGGTGAACATGTGGAGGTCCACGGTGACGACGAGCGCCAGCGCCGCGATGGCGACGTACGTCGCGAACGTGCCCAGCTCGCCCCCGAGGAGCGCGCGCACGAGCACCGGTAACAGCGCGAGACCGACCAGCTCCGCCGGCAGCATCGCGCGCCAGTCGCGGGCGGCGACCGTGGGCGCGAGCACGACCGCGCCGAGGCCGACGACGATGGCCCCCGCGAGCAGGTCGGCGTCGAGGGCGCTCTCGACGAGGACGCCGACGAGGACCGCGACCATGGCCCACGCGACGAGAGCGTTGGCCCGCCCGTCGCGGACGAGGCGCTCCAGCCGGTCTTCGACGGTCTCGGCCTCGGTGTCGCCCGCGGCGTCGCGGCGTCGGTCTCCGTCCATGTGCCGATCGGACGCTTGGGAGACTAATAGGGATTGCCTCCCGCGGCGGATCGGCCGAGGCGTCGCGCGCGAGTCGAACATGGGGGCGACCGAACCGCTGTCGCGGTCCGAAGGACGACCTTTTATCGGGCACGACCCTCCGACCGGTATGAACTGCCGGCGGTGCGGGACCCCGCTTCGCAAGCCCGGGGACTACTGTCTCACCTGCAACACCGCCAACGCCGACGCCGTCGTCGTCGAGTTCGAGGAGGACCGCGCCCGGCTCACGATGCTCGACGAGGACGAGGTCGTCGGAGAGACGACCGTGACCACTCGGCCCGAGACCGACGAGCAGCTGACCGAGATCCAGCTCCGCAACTTCGCGGGGCGGGTCGCCGACGAGATCCGCCGGAAGCGACCCGACACCGTCTACGCCGCCGGCTCTCGGGAACCCCTCCGCGAGACGCGGGCGCAGGTCCACCACGAGTTCTACCGCGTGCCCGACGAGGGGATCGGCGAGGGATCCGCCGACGGCGGGGAGCGCGACCGCGAGAGCCCGGTCGTCTCGTGGGTGCTCGACCGCCGCGGCGACCGCGCGCTGGAGGTCGTCGAGACGCCGCCCCGCGAGAAGATCGGCGGGTCGCACTCGACGCTCATCGGCGACCGGAAGGGCCGGAAAGCGGTCAGCACGGTCGCGCAACACCCCCACGTCAAGAAGATCGTCCCCGGCCCGATCGACGCCGGCGGCACCGGTTCCCGGACGGGGCTGCGCGCGAAAGCGACGCGAGCCGGGACGAACGGGAACGTCCGGCTCCTCCTGCGGGACGGCTCCAGCGTGCAGGAGAACCGGATCGTCACGACCGCGATGGACCGCGAGACCGGCGAGCGCGTCCGCGAGGACCTCAACGAGGCGCTTCGGGACGCGGAACTGCAGGACTGACCGCCCGACGGTGACGAGCCCGGCGAGCGGCGCCCGTCGAGGCGATTCCCGGTAGATATTTCCGCAGCCGCGCGCGATCGCTTATAAATGCTGAGCGACGTGATGGAGGACTACCTGAAGGCTATCTACGTCCTCCAGTCCGAGCAGGGCCCGCCCGTCTCGACGTCGGCGATCGCAGAGTACCTCGACAAGACATCGCCGTCGGTCACCGACATGCTGGGCAAACTGGAGGACCGCGGGCTCGTCGAGCGGGAGCCGTACCGCGGCGCGGAGCTGACGGCGGAGGGCGAGGCGGTCGCCCTGGAGATCGTCCGCCACCACCGGCTGCTGGAGGCGTTTCTCGCGGAGCGGCTCGACTACGACTGGAGCGAGGTCCACGAGGAGGCCGACGCCCTGGAGCATCACATCTCCGAGGCGTTCGAGCGGCGCGTGGCGGAGGCGCTCGGAGATCCCGCCGTCGACCCCCACGGCGACCCGATCCCGAGCGCTGACCTCGAACCGGTCGACGAGGGAAGCGGCGCGCGGCTCGCGGACCGCGAGGAGGGCGACCGCGTCGTCGTCGCCCGCGTCTCCGACCGCGACGAGGACGAACTGGAGTACCTCGCCGAGGCGGGGATCACGCCGGGCACCGAGATCGAGGTCGTCGATGTCGCCCCGTTCGGAATGGTGACCGTGACGACGCCGACCGGCGAGCAGAGCCTGCCGGCCGAGATCGCTCGCTCGATCCGGGTCGAGGACGCCGGCTGATCGGGAGTGGGGCCCGCCCACACCGACCACGCCCCGGGTCTCACGCACACACTCGTACATCGATGCGGGTTCCTCGCCCGTGACGACCACCATTCGTTCGCGAGACTTTTCACGAAAACGACCCTCCAGAACGGTGTGAATCTCCTCGTAACGCTCGGCGCCGGTGTCGTCTTCGGGCTAGCGCTCGCGGCCCCGCCCGGACCGATGAACGCCGTGATCGCAGAGGAGTCGGTGCTGCGCGGGCGCCTCGCCGGCTTCCGCGCCGGCCTCGGCGCCGCGACCGCCGACGCGATCTTCTTCGTCCTCGCGTACCTCGGCGTCGTCGCGATCGTGGAGTCGTTCCCGCTGTTACAGGGCGTCATGGTCGCGGTCGGGGGCGTCCTGATGCTGTACTTCGCCGTCGGCGCGGCGCGCGGCGCGCGGGCGTCGTTCCGTCCCACCTCGGGCGACGAGCCCGTCGTCGAGGAGGGGAAGGGGTTCCGAAAGGCGCTGGTGCTCGCCCTGACGAACCCGTACCAAGTGCTGTTCTGGCTGACGATCGGTGTCGGACTCCTCCGTCCCGGCGAGCTCGACGTGCTCGCCCGGCTTCCCGTCGTCGGCGAGGACCTCGCCGGGAGCCTCGTGGTCGCCACCGGCTCGCCGGCCCTCATCGGCGGGTTCTTCCTCGGCGTGTTGACGTGGATCGTGGGGTTCCCGGCCGGGCTCGTCGCAGCTGAACGCCGGATCGAGACGCTCGCGCCGATCGTCGCGGTCGGCTCCGCGGTCGTGCTCGCCGGGTTCGGCGTCTACTTCCTCTACGACGCGGCGACGACGCTGACGGCGCTGACGGCGCTCGGGAGCTGAGCCCCCGGCGGCCGGAGCCGGTCGGCGAGCCCGATCGCTCCCCGACCGACATGGACAACGGCTTTCACCCGCGGGCGCGACCGCCCGGTATGTTCGAGAAGACCACGTGGATCAAGCTCCCGCGGAACGTTCTCGTGGGCCACGGCGTCCTCGACGACCTCGGGGAGGCGGTCGGCGAGCTGTACCTCACGGGACGGCCGCTGATCGTGACGAGCCCGACGCCCAACGAGATCGCCGGCGACCGGGTGCGCGCGCAGTTCGACGACCCCGCGACCGCCGTCGTCGAGGAGGCCTCCTTCGAGGCGGTCGAGGAGCTCACCGAGACGGCGGAGGCGGTCGACCCCGGCTACCTGATCGCCCTCGGCGGCGGGAAGCCGATCGACATCGCGAAGATGGCCGCCGACCACCTCGGCGTCGGCTTCGTCTCCGTCCCCACGGTCGCCTCCCACGACGGGATCGTCTCGGGGCGATCCTCGATCCCCGAGGGCGACACGCGCCACTCGGTGGCGGCCGACCCGCCGCTGGCGGTCGTCGCGGACACGACGCTGATCGCGGACGCCCCCTGGCGGCTCACCACCGCGGGCTGTGCGGACATCATCTCGAACTACACCGCGGTGAAGGACTGGCGGCTCGCGCGGCGGCTGCGCAACGTCGAGTACAGCGAGTACGCGGGCGCGCTCTCGGAGATGACGGCGGAGCTGCTCGTCGAGAACGCCGACATGATCCGGCCCGGGTTAGAGGAGTCGGCGTGGGTGGTCGTGAAGGCGCTCGTCTCCTCCGGCGTCGCGATGTCGATCGCGGGCTCCTCGCGGCCCGCCTCCGGCGCGGAACACCTCATCTCCCACCAGCTCGACCGGACCGCGCCCGGGCGGGCGCTCCACGGCCATCAGGTCGGCGTCGCGTCGATCATGACCGAGTACCTCCACAGCGGCGAGAACGGGGAGTGGACCGCGATCCGCGACGCGCTCGCCGAGCTCGACGCGCCGACGACCGCCGCCGAGCTCGGGATCGACGACGCGGAGCTGATCGCCGCCCTCACCAGCGCTCACGAGATCCGGGACCGGTACACGATCCTGCAGGGCGGGATCAACGAGGCGGCCGCGATCGAGGTCGCGACCGCGACGGGCGTCATCGACGGGTGACCGACTCACCGGTGAGCCGACCTGCCGACGACCTGCCGACGACCTGCCGACGACAGCCGACGACAGTTGACCACAGCCGACGACCCGACGACAGCCGGCGACCGGTTCCGCGCTCGAAAGCGAATTAACGGTCCCGCGATAACCTCGCGTATGTCCACCGCTAGCGTTCGCGATCGGGTCAAGGAGCGAGCCGGTGCGGTCACCGTACTCCTCACGATCGTCGGTTACGGCGCGGTCGGCGGCGTGTTTCTCGTCCCCCAGTTTCAGGCGCTGTTCCCCGAACTGACGCGGGGCACCGTCGATCTGCTCGCGCACGCAATCGCCGCCGTCAACACCGTCACGATCGTCACGCTCTCGCTCGGGTGGTACTGGATCCGCAACGGCGAGGTGAAGAGACACGCCGCGGCGATGACCACTTCCTTCGCACTCATCCTCGTGTTCCTCGGGCTGTATCTGCCGAAGGTCGCCGGGGGCGGGACGCGGGAGTTCGTCCTCGACTCGGCGTACGCGTGGGTCCCGCTGTGGGACTGGATCTACTACGCGTACCTCCTCATGCTCGCGATCCACATCGTCCTCTCCGTCGTCGCCGTGCCCGTCGTCCTCTACGCCGTCGTCCTCGGGCTCACCCACTCCGAGGCGGAGCTCCGGACCGAGACACCGCACCGCCGGGTCGGTCGGATCGCGGCGAGCGCGTGGCTCCTCTCGCTCGTCCTGGGTGTCGTCACCTACCTCATGTTGAACCACGCGTACGACTCGACGTTCGCGGCCGCCGAGGCCGCGACGGCGCTCGTTCCGGCGGCTCTCGGAGCGTAGCGCGCACCTCACGCGGATCCCCAACGTGACGACGCGCCAGTCCCGGCCCCGCCGCCACCGAAACGTTTGACCCCGGCCCCGGCTACCCACAGGCATGACCGACTGGATCGGCGACGTCTTCACGAGCGACGCGGGCTGGGACCACCTCGAATCACTCGTCGACGTCGGCGACCGCATGGCCGGCTCGGACGGCGAGCGCGCCGGGCTCGAACTGACCCGCGACGCGCTGACCGACGCCGGCGCGCGCGACGCGTGGATCGACGACTTCGAGATCCAGGGCTGGGAACGCGGCGACAGCGAGATCCGACGCGGCGACGAGGTCGTCGCGAGCGGCCAAAACGCCTGTATCGCGCTCCCGCGGAGCCCGAGCGGCGAGGCGGTCGGCGAGTTCGTCGACCTGGGGTACGGCGTCCCCGAAGACTTCGAGGTGGATCTGACGGACAAGGTCGTGATGGTCTCGTCGGACACCCCCGACTCGGTCGATCGGTTCGTCCACCGCCGTGAGAAGTACTACCACGCGGTGGAGGCGGGCGCCGCCGCCTTCGTCTTCGCAAACCACGTCGAGGGGACGCTGCCGCCGACCGGGAGCGTCGGCACCGCGGACGCGCCGATCGGCGAGATCCCGGCCGTCGGCGTCTCGAAGGAGGCCGGCGCGCGCCTCGCGCGCCGACGCGAGGGCGAGGAGCTCACCGTCGCCGTCGACTGCGAGACGGACGACGTGACGAGCGGGAACGCGGTCGCCGACCTCGGCCCCGACACCGACGAGTACCTCGTCGTCTCCTGCCACGTCGACGCCCACGACCTCGCGGAGGGGGCGATGGACAACGGCGCGGGCACCGCGACGCTCGTCGAGGTCGCGAACGCGCTCGCGGCCCGAGAGGACGAACTGGACACGCGAGTCCGGTTCGTCGGCTTCGGCGCCGAGGAGGTGGGACTGGTCGGCTCCTCCCGGTTCGCCGCGGGCGTCGATCCCGACCGCGTCAAGGCCGTCGTCAACGTCGACAGCAACGTGTTCGGTCGCACCCTGAAGCTCGACCACCACGGATTCGACGCGCTGGAGGCGGCCGGCGAGCGCGTGAGCGACCGGTTCGACCATCCGATCTCGCTCGGTGAGGAGCTGGTCCCCCACAGCGACCACTGGCCCTTCGTCGAACGCGGGATCCCCGGGTACATGGTCTCCGGCGAGACGGAGGGGCGCGGCCGCGGGTGGGGGCACACCGGCGCCGACACGCTCGACAAACTGGAGTCGCGGAACCTCCGCGAGCAGGCGATCCTCCTGACGGAGCTCGTCGTCGACCTCGCCGGCGACGACGTGTCGACCGCGCAGCGGCCGACCGACGAGATCGCGAGCGCGCTCGAACGGGAGGGGAAGGCGACCGGGATGAAGATCACCGGCGACTGGCCATTCTAGCCCGCCCGGCCGCCGCGAACCGGGAGGTTTTCACTCCCACCGGTCGCATTCCCGGACATGGAAGCGTCGGAACGCCGCGTCGCCGTCGTCGGCGACGGCGAGCGAACGTCGGATCTCCGAGACGCGGTCCGAGACGCCGGAGGGATCCTCGCAGGCCCCGCGGGCGCGAACGTCGGAGCGAACGGAGACGCCGAGGCGAAGACAGTCGGTGACGACGGTCCAGAGACGGCCCTCCTCGTGGCGGTCGGCGACGAGGCGATCCGCGACGCAGTCGTCGAATCGTCGGACAGTACGGTAGTTCCGGTCGCCGAGCGGCGGCTCGCGTTCGACCGCGACGGCGCCGTCGACGTGATTCGGCGGCTGCTCGGCGAGTCCGGAGGTGCCGACGCCGTCAGGCGCGTCGGCCATCCGGTCCTCGCGGTCGACGACGGGCGGGAGCAGTCCGCTCGGGCCGCGTTCGACGTCGCCGTCGTCACCGACGAACCGGCCCGGATCTCGGAGTTCGCGGTCGGATTTTCCCGCGGATGGGACGAGTCGGTCCGAGCCGACGGCGTCGTCGCCGCGACACCGCTGGGGAGCGACGGCTACGCGAACGCCGCCGACGCCCCTCTCGTGGAGCCGGGCGGCGGGATCTCGGTCGCGCCGATCGCTCCCTTCAGCATCCGGACGGACGCGTGGATCGCGGGGGATGGGGTGCGGCTCACGGTGGAACGGGAGAGCGAGCCGATCGGGCTCGTGGTCGACGGAGAGCGACGCGGCACCGTCGAGCCGCACCGACCGATCGAGATCGAGACGGTCGATCGGGTCGCGTTCGCGGTGCCGGGAGGGCCTCGCGAGCGCGCTGATCGGAAACACTCTAATAACTCGTGACCGGATGTGTGGGTATGGACCCACTGCAGTTCCTCGTTCCGCTCGGCTGGCTGTCCGAAGTCGGACCGATGCTGCCGTACGCGATACTCGTGATGGCGGTCGCGAACCTCGCGACCCGGCACATCGCACACCGGCACCACGTCGAACAGGGGGCTGACGGCGACGGCGTCGAGCCGTACACGCCCCACGCGTTCACGAACATCGGGCTGCTGCTCTTAACGTTCCTGTTCGTCCTCGACGCGCCCGTCAGCGGCACGATCCTCTCGGTGATCGTGATCACGATGCTGATCGCCGACCTGTTCGAACTGGAAGCACGCAACGTCGAGGCGCGCAACGACATGCCGATCGAGGCCCCGAAGAGCTCGATCGCCGCCTCGGTGGTCATGATGGTGTTCGTCGCCTACTACTCGCTGTTCTTCCTCGTCTCGGGGATCTGGAACCAGTTCATCGTCGCGTAAACCGAGCGCGGGCCGACGAACTCGGTTCCCCTTCGGCCGAGGCCGATCAAGAATTCAGGAGCGCTGGTAACGGTGATTGATAGCGGGAGTAGGTATAGCGAATTGGTGAAATAGTTGTTTATAAGCGATCGAGTGATGTTGCTATCGGCTGTTTATAAGTCTCTGACGACGTTGCGGTGAGGACCTCCAAAGCCCCAGCCGCGACGGCTCGCGCGGCTCGCTGCGGTCCTCGTCACTCGCTTCGCTCGTTCCTGCGGTCCTTGCGTCGCCGTGCTTCGCCCTCGCGACTGCCCCTTTGAGTCCCCCCCGCCCGCAACCGCACAGCGCCTCACGCCTCCCCAGCCTCGTCGCTGGCGCGTTCCGCGCCAGCGACTCCCTCGCACCGGCGGTTCGCGGCCTATCGGCCGCTCACCGGGGCGCGCCAACCACAGTCGTATTTATAAGCGATCGTCGCCGTCGCTCGCGGGTATTTAAATATTGAATCCCGATCGGCGATCTGCAATACTCACTCCCGCTCTCGCTCCCGTTCCGACCCGTTTATGGTCGCCGACGCGCGCTGTCTCGGTATGACCGACGACGAGCGACGGAGCGAGCTCATCGCCGCGCTTCGGGCGGCCGACGCCGTCCAGTTCGGCGAGTTCGAGCTCTCGCACGGCGGGACGAGCGACTACTACGTCGACAAGTACCTCTTCGAGACCGACCCGGACGCGCTCCGACTCGTGAGCGAGGCGTTCGCCGATCGGCTTGCCGACGCCGACGCGAAGCTCGCGGGCGTCGCGCTCGGCGCGGTCCCGCTCGTGGCCGTGACCGCCGCCGAGATGGGCCGCCCGTACGTCATCGCGCGCAAGCAGGCGAAGGAGTACGGCACCGGCAACCGCATCGAGGGGCGGCTCGACGAGGGCGAGGAGGTCGTCGTGTTGGAGGACATCGCCACGACCGGGCAGTCCGCGGTCGACGCCGTCGAGGCGCTCCGGGAGGCGGGCGCGACGGTGAACCGCGTGCTAGTCGTCGTCGACCGCGAGGAGGGCGCCGAGGAGCTGCTGGCCGAGCACGACATCGAGCTCGAGTCGCTGCTCACGGCGACCGAGCTGCTGGCGGAACGGGACGCGGAGTAGGCCGGTTTCTCGGTGAACTCACGCCTCGGCCGCGTCCACCGTCGGCACTGCAACCCGATCGAGCACATCGGCGACGACGGGGAACGGGCCGCCGCGGCTTCGGGAAGGGCCACCGCCGCCACGCGATCCGTCCCGAAAAGCGTAGTCGGCGGGGCCCCGTCGATCGGTCGCCGAGGCGATCACGGGGAAGCCACCGGTCGACTCGGTCTCGATGTCCCCGTCGGCGATCGAAACGCATAACAGCGGAACCGGCCAACCGAAGGATGAGCCGAGGTAGCCTAGCCTGGCCAAGGCGGTAGATTCGAAATCTACTGTCCATTCGGACACCGGAGTTCAAATCTCCGCCTCGGCGCTTCTTCCGGACGCTCAACTCAACAGCGCCCGGACTCGTTCTGCTGAACGGTGATAGGAGCCCGTCGAGATCGACGAGGGGTCACCTCGCCCACCGCCGACCGCCTACGGCTCCCCACCCAGTGACTCCTGTTCGGGGGCGCGGTCGCCGCGCAGCCGTCGCCGGCGCTTGTCGTAAGCGGCCTCAAGCTTGGCGTTGGTCGCCCGCGAGACGAGATAGAGGTCGGCGTCGTCGCTGTCGCGGGGGTGCGCGCTCGCGACCCAGACGTGGCCGTCGCCCGCCGAGAGGTCGTCGGCCCAGCGCTCGGCGGCCGCGCGACTCTCGAACGCGTGGCGGGAACCGTCCTCGAAGACGAGCCGACCCACCTTCGCGTTGCGCTTTCGGGCGGAGGGTTTCACCGCGACGACGACGCTCACGGGGGACGTTCGGACGGCATCCGCTTAAAAACCTCGTCAGACAACGGGTCACGCGCCGCCGAGTCTGCGTCGCGTTCCGGATCGACGGGCGCGTCTACGTCCGACTCTCCGGCGAGAAGCGGCAGGATCAGGTCGACGCGGCGGACGACCGGATCCGGCCGATCTGCCCCGACCTGCCCCGACCCGCCCCGATCGATCCCGTCTTCAGTCGTCGGCGAGCGACGCCGCGTCGGGTGCCGACCCGTCCCCAGCGGCGACAGAGAGGAGCCGATCCAGTCCGTCGACCATCGCGACGACGCTGGCGCGGGTGATGTCGGCGTCGGTCGCGGAGACGCTCACGGACCGATCGCCCCGCGAGAGGTCGACCTCGACGGTGACGACCGCGTCTGTCCCGCCCGTGATCGCGTCGACGTGGTAGGAGTCGAGTTCGAAGGAAACGCCCTCACCGGAGGAATCGCCCGCCAGCGCGGCCCGGACCGCTTCCAGTCCGGCGTCGACGGGGCCGGACCCGGTGCCGGAGGCGACGCGTTCGTCGTCGCCGACGCGGAGTCGGACCGAGGCGGTCGGGAGGTTTCCGCCGGAGGTGGCCGACAGGTCGACGAGCTCGACGTGGCGGTCGCGCTCGCGGTCCTGCACGTCTTCGGTGATCGCGAGCAGGTCGGCGTCAGTGACCCGCTTTCCGCGGTCGCCAAGCTCTTTCACGCGGCTCACGACCTCGCTCAGCTCGTCGTCGTCGACGGCCACGTCGTGTTCCGCGAGCGCGGCCTTGACGCCGGCGCGCCCGGCGTGTTTGCCGAGTACGAGCCGCCGTTCCCGCCCGACGGTCTCCGGCGGGTACGGCTCGTACATCGTTCCGTCCTTCAGGGTCCCGTCGGTGTGGATCCCCGACTCGTGGGCGAAGGCGTTGGCGCCGCAGACAGCCTTGTTCGGCGGGAGCGCGACCCCGGTCGCGTCGCTCACGGCCCGGCAGAGCCGGTAGAGCCGCTCAAGCTCGACCGTGTCGATGTCGTACGACCGGTCGAGCGCGATGGCGACCTCCTCCAAGGCGACGTTGCCGGCTCGCTCGCCGACGCCCATGACGGTCCCGTGAACGGTGTCGGCGCCAGCCTTCAGCCCGGCGTGGACGTTCGCCACGCCGAAACCGAGGTCGTCGTGCGTGTGGAGGCTCGTCGGGCCGCGATCGGCGAGCCGAGAGACGACCTCCGCGGTGCGTTCCGGGTCGGCCGCGCCGACGGTGTCGCAGTAGCAGATCCGGTCGGCGCCGGCGTCGAGACCCGCACCGAGCAGGCGTTCGAGGTAGTCGAGGTCGGCGCGGGAGCCGTCCTCGCCGAGCACCTCGACCCACAGCCCGTGGTCTTTGGCGTACTCGACGAGCCCGACCGTCCGCTCGACGACCGCGTCGCGGGTCGAGCCGACTTTCGTCTCGACGTGTTTGTCGGAGGCGGGAACGACGAGATTGATCCCGTCGACGCCGCAGTCGAGCGCGTGGTCGATGTCGGCTTTCACGCCGCGAGCGAAGCTCGTCACGGTCGCGTCGAGCCCCTCGTCGGCCACCCGGCGGATGGCCTCGCGCTCGCCCTCGGAGGTGCACGCCGAGCCGGCCTCGATCAGGTGCATCCCGGCCGCGTCGAGTTCGCGGGCGATGTCGACCTTCTCGGCCGGCGTCAGCGAGACGCCGGGCATCTGCTCGCCGTCGCGCAGGGTGGTGTCTAACAGCTGTACCTCGTCGAGTGTGGTGAGTGGTGTTCGGGTCAAAAGGGGTCCATCGGCTCGTCGGTGGGTTCGGGGTCGGTACCGCCGCGGGGCGGTCGTGCCCCGGTGTCGTTATCGTCGGAGAATTTCGCGGCCAGCCGCCGTGAGGCGACTTCCTCTATCCTCCGAACGACCACGATCGTCTCGTGTCATTCGTGTCCGTGTCGACGAGTCACACACGGATAAGTCGTCGGGTCGCGACAGCTTTGGCCGGGTCGAAGTCAGCGGCGGGATTCAGTCTCCCTTCCCGGGAGAGCCGGTGACCCGGAACCGGAGGTCCGAGCCGGGGACACGGTTATACGGTCGCCGTCGGACGGGGCGGTATGCGGAAAGCCGCGATCGACGACGTCGACGTCGTCACGAATCCGATGGAGGTCCACGACGTGCGAAAGCCGGTCTCGCGAGCGCTCGGTACCGAGCACGTTGCGATGAACTACTTCGAGCTCGCCCCGGGAGACGAGTTCTCGGGTGGACTCCACACGCACGGCGACCAAGAGGAGGTGTTCTACGTGCTCTCGGGGACCGCCATCTTCGAGGTGGGTCGAGCGCGCGAGCGCGTCGACGTCGGAGCCGGCGAACTGATCCGGTTCGCGCCTGGGGAGTTCCAGTCGGGCTTCGTGCGCCAGGACGCCGACGAGAGGGTCGTCGCGTGGGCGTTCGGCGCGCCGGGCGCGCGCCACGACTGGGACCAGATCGAGTCGCTGATCGAGTGTCGGGAGTGCGGCGAGGAGCGCACACACGCGACCGAGCTGACCGACGAGGGGCGGTTCCGGTTCACGTGCAGCGACTGCGGAACCTCCTTCTCGCCGTAGCCGGTGTCGATGAGAACGCGCTGGCCCGCCTCTCCCGCCGACTTACCCCAGTAGCGACCGGAACGACCGCCGCCCGGTGCCGCACCGCTCCCGGTAGTCGCAGGCGGAACACCGATCGTCGTCGACGCGCGACGGTGGGCCGTCGATCGCGCGGGCGGCCCGGAGTGCTCGCCGGTAGGCGGCCTTTTTGCGGGTCGTGAGCCGGACCTCGCGGACGGTCCCGACGCTCGGGTACTCGACGAGCGCCCGCGGCACCTCTCGCTCGCGCTCCCACGCGACCGCCTTGGCGACGGCGACGGCCCTGACCGCCTGCGGCTCCCAGACGCCGCTTTCCGGTGGCTCACCCGGGGAGACGACCGTGGGAACCGGCGGGTCGGTCTCCGAGTCGCCGGTGAGTACCTTGTGGACCGTCCCGTGGCAGTCCTTCCCGGATCGGAACGCGAGCTGGTGTTCGGGATTGGAGAGCCGGTCGTAGTCGCCGCGCTCGCGGAGCCGCGAGAGGTTCCGGCGGTACGCCGCGGGCGACCGACGTATCGGGAGCCGACGGAGCGTCGCGTCCGGCGCGTCGACGAGCGACGGATACCGGAACGCGAGATCGATTCGTGCGCGCGCCTCGCCGGGAACGTCTCGATCGCCGTCGCGGCGCGCGTAGTAGAGCTGTCGCGGGCAGTAGGCGGCGCGGGCGAGGTCACTGAACGGAGTCACGGCGGGGGTGGCCGCGGTTCGGGTGAAAAGGGTCGGGGTGTCGAGAGGCCCGCTGTCGCCGCGCCGCTCTCACGACCCCGCCCGTACCGACCACTCCGATCCCTTATGTCGGGTGCCGGGACCAGCCCGTTCCGTGATCTGACCGCTGTCCCGGCGCGGTCGAGGCAGTCGCGCGGCGAGCCGCCCGGGATCGACGACTTGCCGCCCGTTCGCTACTCCGACCGCTTCGCTCCGCGGAGTCCCTCTCAGCCGCCGCACCACCACGCCGATCACTTCCGGATCCGATCGAGGTCCGCCACGAACGCCCGAAGCGTCTCCCGTGTCACGTGCGGCATACAGACGACGCGAAGCTCGCCGCGGCTCGTCCGCGAGATCTTCCACTCCGCCTCTCGAAGCGCGTCGAACTCGTTCTCCGGGAGCGCCGCGGCGACCAGCGGCAGCTCCGGCTCGACCACGTCGTACCCGCGATCCCCGAGCGCCGCCGCGAGCCACTCGGCGTTGGCGGTCGCGCGCTCGACCGCGTCGCGGTAGCCGTTCGGCCACAGCGCCTCCATCGCGGCCACCGCCCCGGCGACGCCGGCACCGCTCCGCGTGCCCGTCAGCGTCGCCTGCGACCGCGTCTCTAGGTAGGGCGTGTCGATCGCGAGCGCGTCAAGCGCCGCCTCGTCGCGGGCGATGAGCCCGCCGGCCGGCACCGCCGCCTGCCCGAACTTGTGCGGGTCGATCGTCAGCGTGTCGACGGGCGCGTCTCCGAACGACCACTCGGCGTCGGCGAAGGGGAGAACGAACCCGCCCCACGCCGCGTCGACGTGCATCCGCGCGCCCGCCTCGTGCGCGATCCGGGCGAGCTCCGGGATCGGGTCCACTCGACCGTACTCGGTGCTCCCGGCGATGCCGACGACCAGCGCGGTCGACTCGTCGACAGCGGCCGCGACGGCGTCGGTCCGGGTCCGGAAGTCGTCGTCGACGGGCACCGTCCGGAGCTCAACGTCGAGCAGCTCCGCGGCCTTGTGAAACGAGAAGTGCCCGCTCTCGGGGACGACGACGTTCACGTCGCTCGCGCCGTGGCGGTTCCGCGCGGACCGGACCGCCTGCACGTTCGCCTCGGTGCCCCCGGAAGTGACGTACCCCGCGGCGGCGGTCGGCGTCGGGTGGTCCGTGAGCGTCGCGAGCAGTTCGACCGCGCGATCCTCCAGCGACGCGACCGCCTCGTACGTGGCCGGATCGCCCGGGTTCGTCGCGAGAAACCGCTCGGCCGCCTCTCGGGCCGCGGGATGCGGCTCGGTACACATCGAGGAGAGCACCCGGTCGAACGACTGCGGCTCGGGCTGCTGCATTCGGCAGAACGTTGCCGCGGAGGGTCTTACCCGTTCCGCTCCGGACGCCCTCGCCCGCGCGGCTCGCGCTTGCGACTGCGTCAGCGGACCGAGTCGAGGAGGAGCCGCTGTTCGGTCCGTTTCACCTCGTGTTGCACGTCCCGTACGGCGTCGATGTTCGCCGAGATGGAGGAGATGCCCGCTTCGACGAGGAAATCGACCATCTCGGGTTTCGATCCCGCCTGCCCGCAGATGCTCGTGTCGACGCCCAGCTCCCGGCACGTCTCGATCGTGTCGCCGATGAGCTGTAACACCGCCGGGTGGAGCTCGTCGAACCGGTCGGCGACGTGCTCGTTGTTGCGGTCGACCGCCAGCGTGTACTGCGTGAGGTCGTTCGTCCCGAAGGAGGCGAAGTCGATCCCGGCGGCCGCCAGCTCCTCGATCTGCAGCGCGCTCGCGGGCGTCTCGATCATCACGCCCCAGCGGTGCGTCTCGGGATCGATCCCGGACTCGCGCATGTGCCGCTTGATCCCCTCGATGTCGCTCGCGTCGTTGACGAGGGGGAACATCACCTCCAGGTTATCGTACCCCATCTGGTAGAGCCTTGCGAACGCGGCCAGTTCCTGCCGGAACGGCTCGGGCTTGTCGAGGCTCCGCCGTATCCCGCGCCAGCCGAGCATCGGGTTGTGTTCGGCGGGCTCCCCCTCGCCGCCCTCCAGTTCCCGGAACTCGTCGGTCGGAGCGTCGATGGTCCGAACCCGAACCGGCCGGGGATAGAATTCGTCGGCGACCCGCCGGACGCCCTCGATGAGTTCGTCCTGGTACGCGCGTGCGCCGTGGTCGGCGATGTACTTCTCGGGGGTCTTCCCGAGCGACAGAACCATGTGCTCGATCCGGAGAAGCCCGACGCCGTCGGCGCCGGTCGCCGCGGCGCGTTCGGCCGCTTCCGGGATCGAGACGTTTACCTTCACTTCCGTCGCCGTCATCGGCTTGACGGGGGTCTCCGGTCGCGCGGCCTCGACCGGTTCGAACTCCTCGCCGGACTCGGCGTCCTTATCGGCGCCGGCGCGGACGGTCCCCTTGTCGCCGTCGAGCGTGACGTTCTGTCCGTCGTTCAGGAGCCGCGTCCCGTTCCCGGTGCCGACGACGGCCGGGACACCGAGCTCTCGGGAGATGATCGCGGCGTGGCTCGTCATACCTCCCTCGTCCGTCACGATCCCGGAGGCCCGCTTCATCGCGGGAACCATGTCCGGCATCGTCATCTCGGTCACCATCACGTCGCCTTCCTGCACCTGGTCGAGGTGATCGAGCTTGTGCACGATCCGGACGGCCCCGGACACGACGCCCGGGCTGGCGCCGAGGCCGTCGACGAGTACGTCGTCGTCGCCCCCGTTGGTAGCGGCGGCACCGTCACTCGCATCGCTCTCGCCAGTGGTGCCCTCCGCGGCCTCGGCCGCGTCGCCCTCCTCTCCGTCACCGGAGTCCTCTTGAATCGTCGTGATCGGCCGGGACTGCAACATGTAGATCTCGCCGTCGTAGATCGCCCACTCCACGTCCTGTGGCGTCCCGTAGTGGTCTTCGACGCGCTTTCCGAGTTCGACGAGTTCCCCTATCTCTGCGTCCGACAGCACTCGGGCGTTCCGACGTTCCTCGTCGACCTCCAGCGTGACGGTCTCGCCGGTCTCCGCGTCCTTGACCATCTCTACCTTCTTGTCCGCGACGGTCACCTCGTCGACGGCGCCGCGCTCGCGGTCGTACACGTAGTTGTCGGGCGAGACCGTGCCGGAGACGACCGCCTCGCCGAGCCCCCACGCCGCTTCGATCGTGATCTGCGGGTCGCCGGTCGAGGGGTGGCTGGTGAACATCACGCCCGACTTCTCGGCGTCGACCATCCGCTGCACCACGACCGCGATGTCGACGTCGGCGTGCGGGAACCCCCGCTGTTGACGGTAGTAAATCGCCCGCTGGGTGAAAAGCGACGCCCAGCACTCCTTCACCCGTCGAATCAGGTCCTGTTCCCGGACGTTGAGGAACGTTTCCTGCTGGCCGGCGAAGGAGGAATCCGGGAGGTCTTCGGCGGTCGCCGACGAGCGCACCGCGACGAACGCCTCGTCGCCGTCGTCGCCCATCGCCCGGTATCTCTCGACGATCTCCTGGCGAACGTCGTCGGGGAGCGGGGTCTCCAAGATGAGCTCTGCCGCGGTCTCTTCGGCTTCCCGGAGCGCGGCCGAGTCCTCTGGATCAACGTCGACCGCGGTGAACAGCTCCTCGTCGATTCCCGCCTCCTCGATGAAGGTGCGGTACGTGCCCGCTGTGACGGTGAACCCCGGCGGAACCGGGAGCCCCGCACCGATGAGTTCGCCGAGCGAAGCCGCTTTCCCGCCGACGGTTCCGACGTCGTCGGCGTCGACATCCTCAAGCCAGAGTACTGCCATTCGTGTGCTCGGAGGATCCGGGAGCCGACCTATGAAGCTTCCGGCACGTGCAACTGTGAATAAAAGATTACTCGGGCGCGAGTGATCGCATCCGGTCGAGGCGCGTCCGATGGAGGCGTCTCCGGAGTCGCGGAATATCGACGTAAGGGCGGGGAACGTGGTAGAGGGCCGAAGCGCCCCGGGGAACGACGAACCGGTCGACGGCTCGTACACCTTCCTACGGTTCCTTCACTGGAATACTTACCTGCCGAGCCAACGACAGGGCCGATAACGTGTTACAGCTGCTGTAACACTATCGGCGCGACCCGTCTTCGGCCTGACTCGTCACGCCGTCGCGAGACGTTCCCGCTCCGCCCGGAGGAGTCGCTCCCAGAGGGCGAACAGGCTGCTGTCGAGCCCGTAGCTCTCGTCTACCCGTCGCACCCACGCGTCGTCGGCGAACAGCAGCCGCTGGAACCGCCGCACCGGCTCGGAGAGGCGCTCTCGGTCGCCGCCGTAGTACGACAGCGACTCCTCGCGGGTCCGCTCGGCCAGGTCCGTCGGGACCTCGATACCGTCGGCGGCCGCGGCGTGTTCGAACCACTCCAGATGCAACAGAGCGTCGGCAAGTAGGAACCGCTCGCGGAAGCCGGAGGCCCGGGCGAGCGCCGGTCTGCCGTCGACAGTCACGTCACGCGGCCGAGAGAACTGCGGCGCCGTCACCGTCACGCCTGCGGCGTCCGCGACCCCGGCGGCGACCCGTCGGAGCCGCCACTCACCGTACCGGACCGGTGCGATCAGGGCGAGCTCGTACCACGTCGGGAGCCACTCGCAGTACGGCTCGGAGAAGCGGCCGTCGGCGAGCAGCGTCGCCGCGACGGAGCGGGCCGCCGCGGGCGACAGCGCAGACGGGTCCCCGCGGAGATCGGCCGCGACCTGCGCCCCGTCGATCGCGTCGACGCCCCCGAACCCCATTCCCTCGGCGACGCGGCGCGTGTACGCGCGGCTCGCGGCGTACCAGTCGGCGAAGTCGTTCGGCGCCGTCAGGCGGAGGAGGTGGAGGAGGGTGATGCTCCCGGTACGGGACGGAGCGACCTAACTGCTGGGGCGGTTCACCCGTCGAACTCGTCCCCGTCTCCCTCAGCGAGCGCGTCGTCGAGTCCCCACTCCGACGCGCGCTCGGCAGCCTCCGAGCGCGCCTGTTCGCGGATCGCCTCGATCCGCTCGTCGTCTTCGAGGAACGCCGCGACCGCGTCGCCGTCGTCGTCGCTCGCGGCGTCCAGCCGCTCGTCGGGGGCCGCGTCGCGGGTGCGGTCGGCGAGCGCCTGATCGTCCGCGAGCTCGGTCGCCGCGGCGCCCGGCGCGACGCGGAGCGCGTCCTCCTCGTGGGCCGTTTCGAGCGCTCCGTCGCCGACCGCGTACAGCTCGACGCGGTAGGGCCCGGGGACCGCGAGCTCGGCGAGGGCGTCCGGGCCACCGCTGTCGCTCACCGTGTTGTACGCGAGCACGGGGACCCCGTCGGCGAAGGTGACGACGCCGCGGGCGTCGCTCTCCAACAGGAGCGTCTCCTGCGGCACGAGGGTCGCGTAGCCGGTCAGTTCGCGGTCGAGCGCCCGGGCGAGCGACGTGCCGACGTCGGAGACGACGCGCGAGCGCAGCAGGTCCCCGCGCGGGATCCGCAGCTCCGGCGCGTCCGCGGTTCCCGTCATGGCGTGTCGGGGACGACCGCGCTCCGGAAGCGGTCGGCGACGGCCCCCTCGTCGCGGTCGTGCACGTCCAATCGGGCCGCGGCCCGTCGGTAGCTAGCGGCCGGCTCGCTCTCGGGGGCGTGCGCGAGCAGGGGTTCCCCCGCGCGGCGCGCCGCCCTGACGGCGTCGCTGTCGGGGACGTTCGCGAGGACGGGACCGCCGAAGCGACGCTCGGCCTGCTCGGCCACGTCGGCGGCGTCGTCGCGGACCTTGTTGAACAGCACGCCGGCCGTCTCCGTCCCGTACGAGCGCGCGTACTCCTGGACCTTCAGCCCGTCAGAGAGGGCGGGGATCGTCGGCTCGACGACGACCACGACGCGGTCGGCGAGGACGACCGGCAACACCGCGGACTTCGATCCGAGCGCGGCCGGCGAGTCGAGCAGCAGCACGTCGGTGTCGCCGGCGAGTTCGGCGACGACCTCGCGGAGGCGCCCCGGCTCGGCCGCCTCGAAGCCCGCGAGCGACGTGCCGCAGGGGACGACGGAGAGCCCGAACCGGTCGTACGTCGCCTCGGAGACCGCCGTCGCGGTCCCCTCCACGAGGAGGTCGTGAAGGGTGACCGCCGCGTCGTCGAGTCCGGCGTGGAACAGCAGGTTCGCCATCCCCGTGTCGGCGTCGACGACGGTGACGTCGTGCTCCTCGGCGAGCGCCATCCCAAGCGCGAGCGTGCTCGTCGTCTTCCCCGTGCCGCCCTTCCCGCTGGCGACCGCGAACGCCTCGACCATGCGCCGACGTGTCCGGTCGCCGGGCTAAAACCTGTTCATCGCGAGCGCGAGGGCGCGCGAACGCCGTCCGGATCCCGCCGGACAGGTTTCCGGATCCCACCGGACAGCGTTTTGCCGTTCGGCGCCAAGCGTCGACTATGCCAACCGTCATCGACGCGGACGCGTTCAGCGACAGGATCGACGAGCGCCGCCGCGGCGAGCGGTCGTTCGCCGTCGTCGACACGCGCCCCCGAGAGAGTTACGAGAGCTGGCGGATCGCCGACTCGGTCCACTACTTCTACAAGCCGTTCCACGAGTTCGACGTCGACGACTTCGAGGCCGAGACCGGGCTCGGACCCGGCGACGCGATCGTCACGACCTGCGCGAAGGGAAAGGCGTCGCTCGACTTCGCCGAGGAGCTCGAGGCGGCCGGCTACGACGACGTGACGGTCGTCGAAGACGGGATGCGCGGCTGGTCGGGCGTGTACGACCGGACCGCGGTCCCGCTCCCCGACGCGGGCGACGACCCGCTCGAGATCGTCCAGATCCAGCGGCGCGCGAAGGGGTGTCTCGGCTACCTCGTGGTGGGCGGACGGGCGTCCGAAGCGGAGGCGGCTCCCGACGACTCCGTCCGCGCCGCCGTCCCCGATTCGGACGCCCCCGACCGCGTCGCCATCGCTGTCGACGCCTCTCGTCACGGCGAGGAGTGGCGGGAGGCGGCGGCCGAGCGTGACGCGTCGATCGCGGCGGTCCTCGACACTCACGTCCACGCCGACCACCTCTCCGGCGGTCGGGCGCTCGCCGACGACCTCGGCGTGCCCTACTACCTCCCGGCGGCGGCCGCCGAGCGCGACGTGGCGTACGCGTTCGAGCCGCTCGCGCGCAACGAGACGGTCGACGTCGGCGGAGTCGGCGTGAAGGCGCTCGCGACTCCCGGCCACACCGACGACGGCGCGAGCTACCTCGTCGGACGGTCGGCGGTGCTCACGGGGGACACGCTCTTCACCGACAGCGTCGGTCGGACGGAACTGCAGTTCGCGGCGGGCGTGGGCGACGCTTCCGGCGACGCGGCCGACGGAGGGAACGAGACCGCCGGCGCGGCTACCGGCGCCGAGCGGCTTTACGACTCGCTCCACGGGACGCTGCTCGCGGAGCCCGACGGCGTCGTCGTCTGTCCCGGTCACTTCGCGGTCGCGAACGACGGGACGACCGGCGACGTCGTGCCCGGCGAGCCGGTGACGACGACGGTGGGCGCGGCGCGCCGGGGGCTCGACGTGCTCGGGCTCGACCGCGAGGCGTTCGTGGAGACGATCACGGCGACCCTGCCGGAGAAGCCGCCGAACTACGAGCGCGTCATCGCGGCGAACCGCGGCGTCGACTCGCCCCCGGACGAGACCGCGGCGATCGAGTTGGAACTCGGGCCGAACCGGTGTGCGGCCGACGCCGGGACGGAGCCCGCGGCGGACGACTGAAGCCGATCCACGCGACCGAGCGGCCGATAGGGGGGCTATCGATCGCCCGGTCGGTTGTCCCGATCGGTCGCGTCGTCTCGGCCGGCTTCCAACTCCGCGACGCGCTCGCGGAGATCGTCTCGGTCCCGAACGAGCGCGTTGACGGTCGCTTCCAGATCGGCGATCCGATTCGTGAGATCCAGGTACGCGTAGCCGGCGAATAGACCGACGACGAGGCCGATTACCCCGCCGATGAGGAATCCGACGAGGGTCGTGACCATCATGAAGAAGGCATCGGCGATATCCTCGGCGCTGATGGGGAGGGAACGCGGCATACGTCCCTCTGGTGCGTGATTCACGAAAAGGGTTCTCACCGCCGTTTCCGACCCGATTCCGCTCGAATCGCTGCCGCCCGACCCGCTACCGGCCCACGCTCGCTCGACTCACTCGTCGTGGATGAAGACGAGCCGCTTCGACTCGGTGTTACAGAGGCACAGATCGATCCCGTCGCGGGTCGCGCCGATCTGCTGCCAGCCGTGATCGCTGACGAACAGCGTCTGAAAGACGCCGCGGTCGCAGTCGGGGTTCGGGCAGCCGACCCCCGCGGCGTTTTTGTACACGGTGGTCCCGCCGCCGGAGCTCTGTCGAACCAGTCCGTCCCTCAGCGATCGAAACTCCTCGGTAGACATCGGGCCCTCGGTCTCCTCGTCTCCCATACGTTCGCGTTCGCGGTCCAGAGTATATAAACCGCCTGGCTGTGGCAACTGGTGGCACGGAAGAGTGCGGTCGCCCGCGCCCCCGGTCTCGCGACCGCGCCGTGCCCCGCTTCGCTCATGACGCGTCCCGCTTCGCGGCGTCGGCGTACGCGTCCGCGATCCGCGTCGGCTCCGGGAGCTTGTAGCCCGCACACAGCGCCTCGACGAGGTCGACGGTCGTCGCGGGCGACACCCGGTGGCCGGGGCTCACGTACAGGGGGTTCACGCGGCGGCTGTTCGGGTACTGCCGGGACTGGTAGGCGTGACCGATGACGGGCGCGGCGGGGGCGTCGCCGTCGGCCGTGTCGCCGCCGGAGGCGTCGCCGTCGACGACAGCCGTTTCCACGGAGTCGTCCGCTCGGACCGGCGTTCGCCACCCCTCCGGTCGCCCGTCGGTCGGTTCGTCGGGCACGCCGCACAGCAGGCTCTTCGCGACGCCGACGCTCGGCACGTCCAGCAGCACGCCGACGTGGGTCGCGACGCCGGCCGCCCGGAAGTGGATCCGACCGGAGCCGTCACAGACTAGGAGGTCCGGCTCAACTCCGAGGGCGTCGAGCGCCGCCAGCATCGGTTCTCCTTCCCTGAACGCGAGCAGTCCCGGGATGTAGGGGATCGAGAGTGGGGTGGTCGCGCTCGCGTGCTCGATCACGTCGCCGTCGCGGATCGCGACCGCGGCGGAGACGGCTCGGTCCTCGCCGTCGTCGGGCGTCAGAAACGCCTGATCGAGCCCCACGACGACCGGCGCGTCGGGGTCGCCCGCGTCCGAGTCCGCGTCCGTCCCCGGAAGCGTCTCTTGGCGCGCGTCCGGCGGCCCGTCGGTCAGATCCGCGGGCTCGTCGATCGCGACCGCGGCCGGATCGATCCCGTGATCGTCCGCGAACGTCGCCGTCGCCGCCAGCTCGCGCTGGAGCGACTCCATCTCCGCGTGCGAGAGCGTCGGGTCCGGGAGGAACTCGGGGTGTGCGATATCGTCGAAGCCGAAACGAGACGACTCGTCGGCGTCCGGATCCGGGGGGTCCGGCGTCGGAGCCATTCAGAACCGCCCGCCGGGGCCGCCCGGGCCGCCCGGTCCTCGGGGGCCGCCAGGGCCGCCCATCTGCATCCCGCCGGGGCCGCGCGCGGACCGCGCGAGGCTCTCGTTTCGCTTGCCGAACGCGAGCCCGATCGCGAAGCCGATCAGGTGCGCGAGGTGCGCGATGCCGCCGACGCCGCCCGTCCCGGTCTGGATCACGAGCACCGCCGAGATCAGCGCGATCCCCCAAGTGAGGTACTTGATCTTCATCGGGATGACGAAGAAGAGGAGCACCTGCATGTTCGGGCGCCAGACGGTGAGCACGCCGAGGATCGCGAATCCGGCGCCGCTGGCGCCGAGCACGCCGACCGTCGGCGCGCCGGTCGCGATCGCGAACAGGACGTGGCCGAGGCCGGCGAGGATCCCCGACGCGAAGAAGAACCCGGCGAAGCGGCGGGAACCCACGGCCCGCTCAACGAGCGGACCGAAGAACAGGATCACGACGCTGTTGCCGATGATGTGGAACGGCTGGATGCGCGAGTGCGAGAGCACGGAGGTCACCCACGTCCAGACGTTACCGAGCGCGTCCGACCGGAGGACGAAAACCTGGCTGTGGGCGGCCTCGCCGAACAGCAGCGTCACGGCCCACTGCGCGAGGAACGTGATCCACATCGCCGCCAAGATGGCGTAGGTCGCGTTCCCGCGGAGGTAGCTCACGAGCCCGCCGGTGCTCGTCTCGCGATCGATCCGTCGCTTGATGCGGCCCGTGACGCCGGTCGACGAGCCGGAACCCGCCCTGCCCGACCCGCCGGTCTCGACGCTCTCGTCGAACCCGCTGTCGAAGACGCCGCCGGGGTCGTCCCACCCGGCGAGCCCCGGACAGTCGTGGTTCTCCGGCAGTCGGTGTTCGGCGCAGAACGTCTTGCCGCACCGTTTACACTGGTACGGGAGGTTCTCGTACTCCCCACACACGTCGCACGTCGCCATTGGCGCCACTTACGGCGGCGCTCGTAAAGCGGTTTGGCTCCGTGACGCCCGAGGCGGGGAGCCAGCGAGCCGAGGGGGCGGACGAGACTCGAAACGGAACCCGGCTCCGCCGCGTTCAACTCAGCGCCCGTCTGGCGACGACCGCGATGGCGATCCCGGCGACTGCGACGCCGACGAGCGTCGGAACGAGCTGGCCGGACCCCCACTCCCACCCGAGAACCTGGGTTCCGACGATCGCGACGATCGCGACGAGGAGGCCGAACGCGGTGACCAGGGACGACTGAGCGCCGTTACTGAGGTTCATCTCACCGCCCGATTTGAACGCCGAGAGTCAAAAGCGTGGGTGCCGTCGGTCGAGTCGCGGCCGTGCAGCGGGCCGCAACCCCTATGTTCCCGATCCGCCCTCACGAAGCCCGTCGACGAGCCGGCGGAGCGTCGCGAGCGGGTACTGGCCGGGCGCGGTCGCGTCAGCGGCGTCGACGGGCGCGTATCCGATCCGTGAGCCGTAAATCGGCGTGACCGCGCGGGTGTGCCGGCCCGGTTCGCCCATGCACATCGTCGCGACGCGATGGCCCGCCGCGGTCGCCTCGTGGGTCGCCTCGATCATCGCGAGCGCGTCTTCGGGGCCGACCGCGGTCGTCGCCAGTTTCCCCACGTCGCCCTCTCTCGCCGCGTCGGCGAGCAGGTCGACGAGCGCCGCGGGCTCGGGCGTCGACTCGAAGTCGTGGACCGAGACGACCACGTCGATCCCCTCCTCTCGGGCCGTGTCGCGGAGCGCTGTCGCGCGCGACCGCTCTCCCTCGGGGGCGTTGCCGCGGAGGGCGGCGAGCTCGACGTCGACCGCGGCGACGGCGTCGTTCCCGAGCGCCGTCGAGAGCGCGTCGAACCGACCGAGGTCGTCGGCCTCGCCGCCCTCCCACGACGCCCGGTTCGTGACGAGCAGCGGGAGCTCGCCGTCGTACGCGTCGAGCTGGGCGAGCGGATCGCTCGCCAGATCCATCCGGAACTCCACGGCGTCGGCGTGCTCGCGGGCCCGCGGCTCCTCCGAGAGGGCTGCCGTGCTCGCGGTCAGAACGAACTCCTCGAACATACGCGAGCGTTCCGCGGCCGGGGACTTAGCTGTGTGCGTCCGGGCGGAAACGAAACCCGCGGGCGACAGAAGAAGTCGGTCGGCTTAGGCGACGAGGCCGTCCTCGGCTTCGAGGAGCTCGTGGTAGCGGTTCCGGATGGTGACCTCGGAGATGTCGGCGACCTCGGAGACCGCGGCCTGCGTCGTCTTCTCGTTCGTGAGGAGCGCGGCGGCGTAGACGGCGGCAGCCGCGAGGCCCACCGGCGACTTGCCCGAGTGGACGCCCTTCTCCTTGGCGTTGCGGAGGAGGCTCTTCGCGCGCATCTCGGACTCCTCGGAGAGCTCCAGGTCCGAGGCGAACCGCGGGACGTACTGCTCGGGGTCTGCGGGCTTCACTTCGAGCTTGAGCTCGCGGACGACGTAACGGTACGTCCGGGCGATCTCGGCCTTCTCGACGCGCGACACGTCGGCGATCTCGTCGAGGCTGCGCGGGACACCGGCCATTCGGGCGGCGGCGTACACGCAGGAGGTGGAGACGCCCTCGATCGAGCGGCCCGGGAGGAGGTCCTCGTCGAGCGCGCGGCGGTAGATGACGGAGGCGGTCTCGCGGACGTTGTCCGGGAGGCCCTGCGCGCTGGCCATCCGGTCGATCTCGCCGAGCGCCTGCTTCAGGTTACGCTCCTTCGAGTCGCGGGTGCGGAACCGCTCGTTCCACTTGCGGAGCCGCTGCATCTTCTGGCGCTGACGCGCGCCGAGCGAGCGACCGTAGGCGTCCTTGTCGCGCCAGTCGATGTTCGTCGAGAGCCCCTTGTCGTGCATCGTGTTGGTCGTCGGGGCGCCGACGCGGCTCTTCTCGTCCTTCTCGCGGGAGTCGAACGCGCGCCACTCCGGCCCGCGGTCGACCGAGTCCGCCTCGACGACGAGCCCGCAGTCGGCGCAGACGCTCTCGCCGTGCTCCTCGTCGTTGATGACGTTGCCGCCGCACTCCGGACAGCTCAGCGTCTCGTCGGTCTGTTCCGATTCCTTCTCGTCGGTCTCCGTTCGGGAGCGACTCCCCCGGGTGTGTAATCGTTCACTCATGGCTAAACCCCCTCTCGGTAACTGAACACGGTCCGAGAGCGATCTTGTCCGATAGACGGTGGAACCGAACTTAAAACGACCGGAACGTGTCGCCGGAATCTCGACAAAAGGACACGATCTATCACGTGTTTTCGGGGAGCGCTCAGACGACCGAAACGCTTGGGCGGGTGGCGCTCCGACTCGTTCTCGATGAAGGCTCCTCGCGTCGTCTCGCTGGCGCCGAGCGCGACCGCGACCGTGACCGCTCTCGGCGCCGCCGAGACCCTCGTCGGCGTCACGCACCACTGCGATCCCCCGGAAGAGGCGGGAACCGAACACGGAGCCGACGCTCCCGCACCCGTCGGCGGGTGGCTGAACCCCGACCTCGACCGCGTCGCCGGCCTCGCTCCCGACGTCGTCCTCACCAGCGACGGGCTCCAGAGCGACCTCGCCGACGACTGCCGCGAGCGCGGGTTCGACGTCCGCCACCGCGAGCCCGCGACCCTCGACGAGGCGGTCGCGACCTTCGCCGCCCGCGGCGCGGACGTGGGGCGACCCGAGGCCGGCGAGCGTCTCGCGGCCGAGGCCCGAGCCCGCCTCGACCGGATCGCCGACGCGGTCGCGGGCCGCCCCCGCCCGACCGTCTACTGCGAGGAGTGGTCGGATCCGCCGATGGCCGCCGGCAACTGGGTCCCCGACGCCGTGCGCGCCGCCGGCGGTCGGTACCCCTTCGCCGACGCGGGCGAACGCTCCCGCGAGGTCGACCTCGCGAGCGTCGAGCAAGCCGACCCCGACCACGTCGTCGTCCACGTCTGCGGGCACGGGGACCGGATCGACCCCGCGACCGTCGAGGGGCGCGACTGGGCCGTCGACGCCCCCGTTCACGTCATCGACGACTCCCTCCTGAACCAGCCGAGCCCCGCGCTGATCGACGGCGTCGAGCGGCTGACGGGACTGCTTCATCCGGGGATCGAGACCTATTCGTAGCCCGTCGCTCGATCACGGGTATGCGAGTCGGCGTCGGCAGCGGCAACCCGGTGAAGCGGCGCGCGGTCGAACGGGTCTTGGAATCGTCGCGGGGAGCTGACCTCGCCGACGAGTGCTCCGAGAACCCGACGACCGTCACGGTCGAGTCGGTCCCCGTCTCGTCCGGGGTGAGCGAGCAGCCGACCGGCCACGCGGAGACGGTCGCCGGCGCCGAGAACCGCGCCGATGCGGTCCTCGAAGCGGGTGCGTACGACCTCGGCATCGGCATCGAGGGCGGCGTCGCGGGATTCGACGGCGCCGACGGGTTTTTCCTCGTCATGTGGGCGGTGGTCTCGGACGGGTCACGGACGAGTCGCGGAGCCGGGCCGAGCCTCGAGCTTCCGACCGACATCGCCACGCGGATCGCCAGCGGCGAGGAGCTCGGTCCCGTGATGGACGACGTTCTTGACGCGGAGGGGGTCGCGAGGCGCGGCGGCGCCGCGGGCGCGCTCACGAGCGGCCGCGTCGACCGCGCAGACGCCCTCGCGACCGCGGTCGCCGGCGCGCTCGGCCCGTTCGTCTCCGATCTGTACTGATCGGATCGCGACGTTACCGATCGGATCGCGGCGCTCCGGCCCGCGTTCGAGGATCGTACCCAAACGCAGGGTTCGCCCCCCGCCACGAGCGCTCTCACCGAGGAAAAACCGCATGACTGCGGCGTGTTAACCCGGTCTACCAACCGCCTTATGCGGTGACACGACCTGTGACCGGTATGAGCACGGTCCAATCCGACGCCGTCGCCGTCGAATCAGCTGGCCTCTCCGCGAAACAGGCCCGTATCCTGCGGTACCTTCGGGAGAACGCCGCCGAGAAGACGTACTTCAAGTCGCGGCTGATCGCGGACGAGCTCGACCTCTCGGCGAAGGAGGTCGGCGCGAACATGGGCGCGGTCGCCGACGCGGCCACCGACATCGACGTCGAGAAATGGGGTTACTCGTCGGGGACGACGTGGATGGTCACGGCCTGACCGACCGCCATCGATTCGCGGTCGGCCGGTCTCAGGGGTCGTACGCGACCAGCGACGCCGCGTCGTCCGCGAAGGCGACGGCGTCGGCGTCGAAGGAATCGGCGTACCGAACCACGAGCGTGAGAAACCGCTCCGGTTCCGTCAGCGTGTAGCCGTCGGTTCGGTCGAGAAGACCGGCCTCGTCGAGGTCGGCGGCGGCGGTGCTCACGGTCGGCCGAGAGACGCCGAGTTCGGCCGCCAGCTCCGCGCCGGTCGCCTCCGGATCGCGCAACAGCGCGAGGACCATCCCGCGAGGCGTGTCGCGCCGGAGATACCCGAGCGCGCGCTTGTCGAGCTCGTCGAACCGCTCGGCGGGGAAGTACCGCCGGTAGTCGGCGTCCTTGGCCGACTCGATCTCGTCGGCCTCCTCCAGTTTCCGGAGGTGGTACTGCGCCTCGCCGGTGCCGAGGCGGAGGTCGTCACGGAGCTTCGAGAAGTGGGCGCCGGGGGTCGTCGGCACGTACCCGCGGATGGCCTCGCGGGTCGCGTTCGCGTCGGATTCTTCGCCGTTTCCGACGTCGGCGCTCGCGGTCCCGACGAACGGTGCGGCGGCTCCGATGGCGGCGAACCGCCGGAGCGTTTCCCGTTTCCGTCCGTCGATCCCGTCGGTCACAACGCACAGTAGTTGTCGGCTCGACAAAAACACTTCGTTCGGGGTGGTATCTGGTCGCTTCGCGGAGCGGTCGTTCACGGCGGACTTGCGGACACCGACGACCTCGCCGTCGGTGGCCTGCTGGACCCCGCCGGTCAGCTCTCGCGTTCGGTCTCCACGTCGCCGTCGACGGCCTCCTCGTCCATCTCTTGGATGACCTCGTCGGCCGACTTGATGTCCGCGCCGGCGCCGCCGGCCTTGACCGCCTCGGCCTCCTTCTCCAGTTCCTCGACGTCCATCTCCGCGGACTCCTCGATCTGACCGAGGATCTCGTCGATGTCGTCGAGCCCGAGCATCTTCCGGGTGTCGTCGTCGAACTCCTTCCCGTCGAGCCCCTCCATCTGTTGCACGTCGGAACCGGAGAGCGCCTTGCCGTAGCGTCCCACGAGACTCGTGAGCTCCTGCGGGAGGACGAAGGTGGTGGACTCGCCCTTGCCGATCTCTTCGAGGGTCTCCATCCCGCGCTCGATGATCGCGCGTTCGCCCATCGACTCGGCCGAGCGGGCGCGGAGAACGGTGGAGATCGCGTCCCCCTGCGCTTCCAGGATCTGGGACTGCTTCTCCCCCTGCGCGCGGATGATGTTCGACTGCTTGTCACCTTCCGCCTGCTCGACGGCGGAGCGGCGTTCCCCCTGCGCTTCGAGGATCATCGCGCGGCGGCGGCGCTCGGCGGAGGTCTGCTGCTCCATCGCCTGCTGGACGTCCTTCGAGGGGTTGACTTCGCGGACCTCGACGCTCTCGACGCGGATCCCCCACTCGTCGGTCGGCTCGTCGAGTTCCTTGCGGATCTTCGCGTTGATCTCCTGGCGTTTGTTCAGCGTGTCGTCGAGTTCCATGTCGCCGAGGACGGCGCGGAGGGTGGTCTGCGCGAGGTTCGAGACGGCCTTCTTGTAGTCGTCCACTTCGAGGAAGGCCTTCTTGGCGTCCATCACCTTGATGTAGACGACCGCGTCCGCGGTCACCGGCGAGTTGTCCCGCGTGATCGCCTCTTGACGGGGCACGTCCAGGGTTTGCGTGCGCATGTCGAACGCGTAGGTGCGGGAGACGAACGGCGGAATGAGGTTGATCCCGGGTTCGAGCAGTTTCCGGTACTCCCCGAACACGGTGAGCGTCTTCTTCTCGTAGGCGTCGACGATCTCGAACGACTGCCAGAGCGTGACGACCACGAGCAGCAGGAAGAGCAGCCCGACGCTCACCAGGCCGAACCCGAGGCCGGATTGGAGGGTAATCGGATCCATGTCCCACTCTTAGGCTATCCCGTTGTTAATACTTCGCCCGACGCGAGACGGATGCTCCGCGAACCCCCGGACCGCACGGTTCCGGCCGCCCGTCGCCGATCTGTGCGCTCCGCAGATAACAAACCCTAAAAGCCGTCTCGGCGACCGATCCCGTATGCATTTGCGGTTCGTCGGGCGGCTCGGGCTCGCGGACGCGGTGACCGTGACGAACGCGGCGGTCGGATTCCTCGCGGTCGTCGCTGCCGCCGTCGCCCCCCGACTCGCGGCCCGCCTTATCCTGCTCGCCGCGGTCGCGGACGGGCTCGACGGGGTCGTAGCGCGTCACCGCGGCTCCACCGACGCCGGACCGTACCTCGACTCGCTGGCGGACGTGGCGTCGTTCGGGGTCGCGCCCGCCGCGCTCGTGGCGTTCGTCGTCCTCGACGCGCGCACGCTCGAGGCCGACCCGGTCTTCGTCGCCGCCGGCCTCGGCGTCGCGGCCCTGTTCGTCTCGCTGGCGGTCGCCCGGCTCGGGATGTACACGGCCTACGACACCGACGACCGCGAGACGGTGGGCGTGCCGACGACGCTGGCGGCCACGGTGCTCGCCGCGGCCGTCATCGCCGGCTACACCGCTCCCGCGCTGCTCGTCGCGGCGACCGCCGCGTTCGCCCTACTGATGGGCTCGACCGTCACGTACCCCGACCTCCACGCGCAGGATGCCCTCGTGATGGGGGTCGTGCAGGCGGCCGTGATCCTCACCCCGGTCGGCCACATGGTCACCTCCCTTCTCCCCGCGTGGATCGGCGAGGGGTTCGCGTTCGCGCTGCTGTTCCTCTCCGTCGGCTACCTCGTCCTCGGACCGCGGTTCTACTGGGGCGACGGGATCCGGTCGCCGACGGACGCAGCGTGACCTCCGGAAGCGACCGACGCGACTGACGCCGGTGGCCGTCGGCGACCGCGGCACCTAGGCTGCCGCCGTGTCACGGGCGAAAACGGAACGGACGGAACAGAATCGACGGATCAGCGATGAACCGAGCGGAACCGAACGGATCGCAGAACGAGATCGAGGCGCTTGCCCCGGAACGCCTTACAGGAGGTCGTCGAAGTCCTTGTACCGGGTGATGTCGACGCCCTCGTCGGTGACGACGGCGACGTTGATCCCGTTGCCGGACGCGAGGTCGCGCTCGACGGCGGACTGGATCGCCTTCGCGGCGATCTCGGTCGCCTCGTCGACGGTCACGTCGTCGTGGTACTCCTGTTCGAGGACACCGAGGGCGTACTGGGAGCCGGAGCCGGTGACGGTGTACTCTTCCTCGGTCGTGCCGCCGAGGGCGTCGATGGAGTAGATGTGGGCGCCCTCGTCGTCGACGCCGCCGAGGATCGGCTGGACGATGTAGAACGCGCCCGACCGGAGGAGGTTCCCGGTGAGCGTCGACAGCGCCTCCATGGACATGTCCTTGCCGCGGCGGGTCTCGTAGAGGCTCGTCTCGGCCTTCAGCGTCGAGATGAGGTTCTGGGCGGCGGAGACGGAGCCGGCGATGGTCAGCGCGCCGCGGGGGTGGACTTCCTCGACCTTCTGTACGTCCTTCGAGGAGACCATGCCGCCGAGGGAGGCGCGCATGTCGGTGGCCATCACGACGCCGTCGGCGGTCTTGATGCCGACCGTCGTGGTGCCGGTCTTCATCTCGCCCTCGCCGTCGGCCTGCGCGGCGCGGCGTTCGCTGTGTTCGAACTCGCCGATCTCCGGTCCGAAGACGGGCTGGTCGCGGCCTAACTCCTCGGCCGGTCCATCAGAGAGGTCGCCAGTCGGTGTTCGCATTACGCCTCCGTTGGCTCGGGGCGCTGATAAAGGCAACCCTTCGGGGACCGACCGCCGGTTCCGACGGGTCTATGCGTCGGCGAACGTCGGCGACGCCGCTTATAAGCGACTAGGTACGCGGACCAACTGCGCTCCCGGCGTTTTGGGCTCCGCTTCGACGGTTCCTCTGTCTCATACGGACCGCGTTCAGATCGTCACGCGGTGGCGCTCGTCCATGCGGTGGTGCTCGTCCATGCGGTGGCGCGTGCTTCGAGAGCCCGGTAAGCGCGAAGAGGGAGAGAACGGTCTCTCAGACAGTCGGCGGCCAAGCCACCGGCGAGAGCACGCGAGTGCTCTCGCATCTTCGTCCCACCGCGGCGATCGCGTATAACAGCCGAGCGGCACAGAAACGGCGATGCTTCTGCGAGGGGGACGCTCTCGAAGAGGATGCTCTCGAAAAGGTCGCTCTCGAAAACGAGACGGTCACGGCGGTGTCGACGCGGTCACTCCTCGGTGGCCTCGTACACCTCGCCGGTGGTCTCGACGAGCCGGCCGATGGGGACGTTGATATCGAGTTGCTTACGGGCGAAGACGGCTACCGGGAACAGCGAGATCCCGATTGCGACGGTCGCCTGGTGCAGCCCGAAGAGGGCTGCTGTACGGATGCGGTCGAACATGGGTCTTCGAACAACCCGAACGGAGGTGTGTATATATATCTTCTGTCCGGGCGTCAGGTGTGATGCCGTCGCAGTCATGCGATTCTCGGTAGTTAATTATTGTTCCGGATGTATCCTTGCCGTTCCGCCGATCGACGCATATCGACGGCGGGGCGGACACGGCTCGTTTCCATAAGTTATGCGTATCCATCGTGGCTCGTGCGCTTCGCGTTGGGGGCGTCGGCGGGCCCTCCCGGCCCGATCTCTTCACTTCCCGATCGACGCGGACCGAACGCGATTTAACCGGTCCGTCGCCTATCACGCGGCGTGCAGAACGTCACGAACCGAACGCGGAACCCGTTCGGGATGCGCCCGGACTGCGAGTCGTTCGTCCCCGGCTACGGCGACGCCAACGCCGACTTCCACGTGATCGGCGACCATCCCGGGGTCCACGGTGGCACGGACGCCGGCGTGCCGTTCACCGGCGAGCCGTGGTCGACCGCGTTCCTCTCCGCGCTGGTCGACGGCGGTCTGATCGGGGGGTTCGACGACGGTGCGGCGGATGCCCCGGCGACGACCGCCAACCCGGCCGACGACCCCGAGACCGCGGACCCGATCGTCGCCGACGAGACGTTCTTCTCGTATCTCCACATGTGCGTCGCCGACGGCGCCCCGGACGAGGCGTCGTACGACGACATGGAGCGCTTCTTCGACGCGGAGCTCCGGGCGATCGCCGCTCACGTCCTCCTCCCGGTCGGCGCCCGCGCGACCGCCCACGTCCTCCGGCAGTACACCTCGCGGGCGCACAAGACCGAGATCGACATGGACGCGCTCCACGCCGAGGAACTGCTCGGCTCCGGGTGGCTCGTCCTCCCGATCAAAGACCCCGCGGAGTGGACCGCGGGCGACGGCGACCGGCTCGCGGCCGCGCTCCGAGAACTCCGATCGACGGACTTCCGCCGCGAGAGCGACCTCGGGCGCTTCATCGCCGGCAGCGACCCCTACCTCGTCAGGTGACGCGCCGCGGGACGCGGCCGGTCCCGGTCGCCGGGGACGGTCCGGGCCGTTCGCCCTCCCGATCTCGTCTTCCGGCCGGATGGATGTGCGGTTCCGTCGCGTCTGTGCGGTTCCGATCGGATTGTTCGGGTCGAATCAACGAAATTAGTGTTCGAACGTCATTTATTCGCGGAATACCGCCGTCATATTTGTCACTACTCCCCGAATTTTATATCGGTCCGCGCTATTCGTCACCAGGCGCCCGATCGATCGGGCGTCGGCCGTAGGACTGGTACTCCATACGGCGGCTTGGTCAGCACCGGCCCTCACGGGCCGTTTTTCGATCGGATCGGTCCTCGCTATCACTCCGACAGCAGCGCGTCGAGGTACCGCCCGACGTGGTCGTCCATGCGCCGCTTGAACCCCGCCCGGCGCGCGAGCCGGTCGAGCTCTCGGGAGACGTACGTCCCGTACTGGACCGCCTTCTTGTCGGCCGTCCGGACGGGTTCGGGCACGCGTCCGGTCGCCGCCCGGCGGAGCGCGATCTTGCGCTCGCCGTCGATCGCGAGCAGTTCGCCCGGCAGCGCGAGCGCGGACGCGACGATCCGGTCGTCCAAGAGCGGTGCGACCGGCTCGGCCCCGGAAGCGCGGAGCGCGAGCACGTCGCGTTCGAGCTGTTCCGGCAGCGTTCGGACGGTCTCGGTCCGAGCGCCCCGCACCGTCTCCGCCGCGACGCGGTCGTCGCCGACGGGGTCGGCGACCTTGCTGTAGCCGCCGAACAGTTCGTCGGCGCCCTGTCCCACCGCGAGCCGCCGGAACCCGTCGGCTGCGGCCGCCTCCGCCGCGAGGTACAGGGGGACCGCGATCGCGAGGTCCATCGGGTTGCGTCGTCCGGTCGCCGCGGCGACCTCGCGGACCGCGCGCACGAGGTCGTCGTGAGTGATCTCGACGACGCGGAGGTCCAGATCCATCGACGCGGCGGCCTCGCGGGCGGCCTCGATGTCGTGACATCCCTCGAAGCCGGCGACGTAACACGGCGCGTCCGGCACCGCGGCGGCGACGACGCCGGAGTCGACGCCGCCGGAGAAGGCGACGGCGAGGTCGTCCCCGTCCGCCTCCGTTTCGAGACCGCCGAGACCGCTCGCGTCGAGAGCGCCGAGGGCGCCGTCGAGCGCCTCGTCGACCGCGGCCTGCCCTGATTCCGAATCGACCGGTCCCTCGTCCGGAAGCGACCAGACGCGCTCGGTCCCCGCGCTCGACGCGAGGGACCCGCCCGGAACCGGTTTCGGGTCGGCGAGGTCTGTCCGGTCGAAGCTCCACGCAGCGGGTGCCGTGGGATCGCGTGCAGTCGCGGGGTCAGCGGCGCCCCGCTCGACGAACAGCGGCTGTCGGCCGAGCACGTCTCGGACGAGCACCGGCCCCTCACGATCTGGCGGGTCACGGAGGAGCCCGGCGAACCCCCGCCCCCCGGGGAACGGGTCGCCGTCGCGGAGGGCGTCGCGGACCCGCTCGGGCGGCGAGCCGCGCAAATCGGGGGATTGAGCGTCCGCCATCGCGGTCAGCGGAGCGCGTTCAGCGCCCGGAGCGCGCGGCGCTTGGCGCCGCCGCCGAACTGGCGGAGCGAGACGCGCCACGGAGTCCGTTTCCCGACGACGCTGGTCCGGCCGTCGACGATGCCGTCGAGGATCGCCTCGGCCGAGCGGTCGTCGGCGCCGACCTCGGTCACGGCCTGTCCGACCATCTCCGAGATGTGGGCGTCGCTGCCGGCGGTCATCGGGAGTCGGTTCCGGATCGCGAACTTCTCGGCCTGCCGGTTCGAGCGCCCGGTGAACAGCCGGGAGTTGTACACTTCGAGGGCGTCGGCGCTCGCCAACTGCTCGTCGGTGATGTGGGCGGCGACGCCGTGGCGGGACTTCTGGAAGGGGTGTGGTATGACCGCGATCCCGCCCTGGTCGCGGATCCGATCGAGCGTCTCGTCGAAGGGGAGCCCGCTCTCGACGCGCTCGCTGATGCCGAACGCGAGGACGTGGCCGGCCGCGCAGGTCACCTCCATGCCGACGATGCCGACGAGCCCGTAATCGGGGGCCTTCTCGGCCGCCTCGATGCTGGCGTCGATCTCGTCGTGGTCCGTGACGGCGAGCGCGTCCAGCCCGACCCCCGCCGCCTGCTCCAGGAGGAGGTCGACCGGATCGCGCCCGTCGTAGGACAGCGCGGAATGCGCGTGGAGCTCGACCGATAGCACGCGCTCAACTTCGGGCGTCGTCTTAAAAAGCGCCCCGGTCCGCGGCGGTTCACGTGGATCTCGATGGATCAATCCGTGCCAGCGACACGGTACTTAAGAGGTACTTAAGAAGGAGAGTGCGGTGGCGCGCGCCTTCGAGCGCCCGTCGGGCGCGAGAAGCGCGTGCGAGGGAGTCGCTGGCGGCTGCCGCCGCCAGCGACGAGGCTGGGGAGGTGTGAGGCTGCGGTGCGGTTGCGGTCAGGGTGGGACTCAAAGGGGCAGTCGCGAGGACGAAGCACGGCGCAGCAAGGACCACAGGGAGCGAGTGCAACGAGCGACCGAGGACCGCAGCAAGCCGTGCGAGTCCTCGCGACTGGGGCTTTGGAGGTGTTCCCCGTCACAGCGACTGCAACAACACATAGCCGAGCGACTGGGGCTATGGCGGTGTTCACCGCGTCGACGACGGCAGCGATATTTAAAAAGTACCGAGCGGACCGATCAGAACGCGCTCTTGCCCACCGTCTCCCGGTACGTCCCGGTACCGCGATGGCCCGCCTCGTCCCACGTGTCGATCGCGACCAGCACGCGGGTGTTCACGGCGTCGGTCGGCGCATCCTCGATCCGGAGCGTCGAGTCGCCGATGCGGGCGACGACCTCGCCGCCCTCCTCGCCGGTGACCATCACCTCGATCACGTCGCCGGGGTCGTAGTCGGGAGTCGATCCCCGGAACGACAGCCCGGCGAAGAACTTGTCGAAGCGGCTCATGCGCGCGACACCTCCTCGGAGGTCCGGTCGGGAATGTACTCCCGCCCGAAGCCGGTGACCGCGGCGATCAGGAAGACGATCACGAGGAACCAGCCGTGGAACACGTACGGCACGACATCGATGGGTTTCACCACCATCTCGGGGCCGTACTCGGCGCCGAGCCCCTCGGGACCGACCATCACCTGGTACCCGACCAGGACGCCGCCGGCCCACGGGAAGATGTACCCGAGCGCGGAGGTGTTGGCGTCCAAGATGTTCGCGCGCCGGTAGCCGTTGATGTTGAACTTCTCGCCGATCCGCGCGATGTACGGGGCGATCGCGATCTCCGCGGCGGTGTTGATCGTGATCATCCCGTTGATCGTCGCCGTGCCGAGCACCATCGTCAGCTCGGCCCGGCGGACGTTAGTCGCGACCGAGTTCAACAGGAACTCCTGGATCGCCGCGAAGCCGCCGCCGCGGATCATGATCTGCGCCATCGACACGATCAGAAGCGTCAGCACGATGAGCGGGAAGAACCCGGTCGCACCCGAGTAGAGGCTCCCGCCCACGCTCGCCGTCTCGCCGACCGCGACGAACGGGAGCGAGGTGAACGCCCCGGCCTCGGTCACGGTGAACACGAGGATGTCGCTCACCGACGAGAGGCCGAAGACGAGGTTGAACGCGACGGCGACGACGAGCCCCCACGAGATCGCCTCGACGATGTGCCGGCCCGCGATCGCCGTCGCGATGACGACGCCCATCGAGAGCAGGTGAACCAGACCGAGCGCGGTCGCCGTCTCACGGAGCGCGGCCGATCCTTCGAGGCTCGCGCCCGACAGCATCGACCCCATGATCAGATAGGCGACGAACGCCGGGATCGCCGCCGCGATCGCGTACTTGAACCGCGAGGCGACGACGCCGCCGATGTCGGCGTCCTGCGTCACCGCGCTCACGATCGTCGTGTCGCTCACGGGCGCGAGGTTGTCACCGAACACGGCGCCGGACAGGATCGCGGCGAACAGCAGCACCGGGTTCGCGCCGATGAGGACGCCGGCCGGGAAGAAGAGCGTCACGAACGCGATGGTGGCGCCGTATCCCGTCCCGATCCCGGTCGCGAGCAGGCCGCAGAGGACGAACGCGGCCGCGGGGAACGTCGCCGCGCCGACGTTCAGGGCGTCGGCGGCGAAGATGAGCCCCTCGACGAACCCGCCGACCTGCAGCGTGTCGGCGAACATGCCGGCCCACAGCCACGCGACGATCGCGGTCGCGGCGACGCGCTGGGTCATCCCCTCGAAGATGGTGTCGGCGTACGTTTTCCAGTCGCCGCGAGCGAAGAACATCCCGAGGATCGTCCCGACGAGCGCGCCGATCACCAGCCCGTTCGTGTCGCCGATGCCGAGGACGCCGCTCTGGAAGATGGCCCAGAGGATGAAGAAGGCGAGCGGGATCGTGCTCGCCCACTTCCCGCCGTAGAACGCGATCCGCGGCTCGGAGTCGGTCTCCGCACCGGCGCTGAGGCCACCGTCCGCCGCGAGCTCGCGGTCGGACGCCCCGGGGTCTCCCCGGTCGCGTTGACCGCCGCCGGGCGGGGCGCCGTCGGGTGGTTCGTCGCCGGTCCGCTCGATCGGGTTGCCGTCGGATTCGTCGGTCATGTGTCTTTCCCACGCATTCGGTAACCCACGACCTACGTAAACCCTCGTGTCCTGTTCCCGTCGCGCTTCGCTCTCACCTCCGCCCGCGTCGCCGACGTTCACCCCCGCCCGCGTCGCCGACGTTCACCCCCGCCGCGCCCGCTCCAGCGACTCACAAGAACACGCTTAAGAACCCCGGCGACGACCCCTCACACGGGAACAGCACAGCTGCAGATCCGACGCGCCGGGGCCTTTTCGCCCACGGCTTGGGAATGTAGCAGTGCGCCGACGCCTCCGGCGTCGCGGTCGGAGCGCCCGCTCGCACGGGCCGTCCGGTCGGACCGCTCGCTTCGCGAGTCGTCCGTCAGCCGCGCCGCGCGGAGTCGCGGTCACGTTGCGGTTGTGCCGTTCCAACCAGATACACAATGGCACGAATGCACACGCGCCGTCGCGGTTCGTCCGGTTCGGACAAGCCGGCGACGGACGAGAACCCGGAGTGGAGCGACGTCGACGCCGAGGACATCGAGTCCCGCGTCGTCGAACTGGCGGAGCAGGGCCACGACCCCAGCGTCATCGGACTCAAGCTCCGTGACGAGGGCGTCAAGGGCGTCCCGGTGCCCGACGTGAAGCTGGCCACCGGCAAGAAGCTCACCGAGATCCTCGACGAGCACGACGCGGAGCCGGAGCTCCCCGAGGACCTCCGCAACCTGATGGCCCAGGCCGTCCGCCTGCGCGAACACATGGCGGAGAACGGACAGGACCACCAGAACAAGCGCGCGCTCCAGAACACGGAGTCGAAGATCCGCCGTCTCGCGGACTACTACCGCGGCGACGAGATCGACGAGGAGTTCACGTACACCCACGAGTACGCCGCCGAGCTCCTCGACGACGAGTAACGACATCGAGACCGACTCCGACGGGTAGCGACTCCGACGAGTGACCGAGACGACGCGACGCGCCGACTCACGGCGAATCGATCGCGACCGACACGACGCACCGACCCACGACCGCACCACACGACCGCACCCACACAATGACCGAAGCGACATCCGCCACGCCCGCCCCTGACGCCCTCGCCGACGCCCTCGCGGACGCGCCGTTCGTCCGGCTCGTCGCGACCGCCGACGGCGACGCGGTAGCGGCCGCCGGGCTGCTCGCGCGGGCGCTGCGGACGGCCGGCACGCCGTTCCAGGTCCGCGTCTCCCGCGATCCGATCCCCGCCGACGGCGACGACGCCGTCGCGGTGACTATCGGCGCGGACCGCGGGCCGCACGCGCTCCCCGGCTCGGGGCGCCCGGCGAGCACGGACGCGTTCGCGATAGCGCGCGCGCTCGGCGCCGACCCCGACCCGGTCGTCGCCCTCGCGGGCGTCGTCGCGGCCGGCTCCGTGCCCGGCACGGACGGCTCCGGCGACGCGCTGGAGGCGGCCGAGCGCTCGGACCGCGTCCGCCGACGCCCCGGCGTCGCGCTCCCGACCGCCGACCTGGCGGACGGGCTCGCCGCGTCGACGCTCGTCCGGACGCCGTACTCCGGCGACGGCGAGGCGGCGCGGGCCGCGCTCGCAGAGCTCGGGCTTCCGGCCGACCTCGACGACGACGCGCACCGGCGACTCGCGTCGCTGGTCGCCGTCGACGTCGCGGACGCGGAGGGCGCGAGCACGCGGGCCGCCTCGGCGGTCGAACGCGCGCTCCGCCCGTACGCGACGGTCGGGGACGCGGCGCCGTTCGAGACGGTCGGCGGCTACGCCGACGTCCTCGACGCGCTCGCCCGGGAGGCCCCCGGAACTGGGGTCGCGCTGGCGCTCGACCCCGACCCGGGCGACGAGCTTCGGACCGCCGCGCTCGACGCGTGGCGGACGCACGGGCTCGCCGCCCACCGCGCGCTCGACGGCGCGACGACCGGCCGGTACGACGGCTGTTTCGTCGCGCGCGTCGACCTCGAAGAAGACGCGGACGCCGTCCTCCCGACGATCGCCCGTCTCCTCCGGGACTTCCGGTCGCCGGAGCCGGTCGCGGTCGCGGCCGACGAGGCCGCGGGTCGGCTGGCCGCCGCAGCCACCGCGGGTGGCCGCGCAGCTGACGACGCGGCCACCGAGCCGCTCGGCCTCGGCGACGCCTGCCGGTCGGCGGCGGGCGAGGTCGGCGGCGACGGCTGGGGGACCGCCGACCGCGGCGGGATCGCGGTCGACGCGGCCGACGAGGCGGACGAGGCGGACGGGGTCAACGAGAGCGAAGCGGCCGACGGCGACATCACGGGCGCGCTCGCCGCGCTCAGGGAGGCGCTATGAGCGGGGAGTCCGCTGGGGACGAGGAGTCCGCACCGAGCGAGGCGTCGAACCGGACGGCGACAGTCCGGACGACCCACGCCGACGCCCCCCTCGTCGCCGCCGCGCTCGCTCCGGACGAGACCGACTCGATGACCACCCGCGTCGACGGCGACGCGATCGAGTGCGTCGTCGAGCGGCCCACTACCGGCGGTCTGCAGTCGACAGTGGACGACCACGTCGTGAACCTACGCGTCGCGGACCGACTCGTCGAGCGCGCGAGCGAGCACCTCGCGGCCGACGACGGAGGGCGCCGCTCCGACACCAACGGCGACACAACCAACACATGAGCGAACGATCCGTATCCAAGAGCAGAGAACAGAAGCGCTGGTACACCGTGCTGGCGCCCGAACAGTTCGACCGGCAGGAGCTCGGCGAGACGCTCGCCGAGGAGCCCGACCAGGTCGTCGGCCGCACGATCACGACGACGCTGGGCGAGCTGACCGGCGACTCCGGCGCGAACAACACGAAGCTCACGTTCAAGATCACCGACGTGGGCAGCGACACGGCCTACACCGAGTTCATCAAGTACGAGCTCACGCGGGACTACCTGCGCTCGCTCGTCCGCCGCGGCGCCTCGAAGGTCGAGGCGTCGATCACGGTGCTGACGACGGACGACTACCGCATCCGCGTGCAGCCCGTCGCGCTGACGACGAAGAAGGCCGACCGCTCGCAGGAGAAGGCGATCCGCCGCGTCATGATCGACAAGGTCCACGCGGCCGCCGAGGAGCGCACCTTCGAAGCGTTCATCGACGCCATCGTCGACGGGAACCTCTCGTCGGCGATCTACGGCGAGGCGAAGCTCATCTATCCGCTTCGTCGCGTCGAGGTCCAGAAGCTGACGCTCGAGGCGCGCCCGTCCGAGGTCGCCGCCGAGGAGGAGACCGCCGTCGACGTCGACGCCGACGAGGTCGCGGTCGACGCCGACGAGTAACCTCGCCGAGCGCACCCGCAGTTTTCCCGTTTATCAGTCGCGTAGCGGCGGCGCCGGCGGAGGGCGTTGTGGTGAAGCAAAATCCATTAGTGATGCGCTTTGAACGAGCTTGTATGCCCTCCACTAGGCGACAGATGCTCGTTCCAGTTGGAGCGTCTCTCTTGGGAGTTGCCGGCTGTCTAGGGTTGGGAGATCCGAATTTGGTGATCAACAACGAGTTGAACCAGAGGATAACCGCAAATATCGATATTACCAGGATGTCGGATATGCGGGTGGTGATGCGCACGGATCGCTCGATTGGGGCCGAAGAAACAACGAAGCTCTCGTATCCGCTTGAGGAAGCCGGCGAGTATCGAATTCAAATCACCGCTCAGGAGGGGAATGTTGGCGGAGAAACGACCGTCTTTGTCGATGAATCCGCGGTTATCCACGCCACTCTCAATCCCGATGGAGTGTCGTTTGAAACCCGATAACGCGTACCCTACTATCGCTCTGGGAGTCGTGTGTACTCCCGATACGGAGCGATACGTCGAGATCGTTGGTTCGATTTTCGTGCGGGTGCCGTTGATAAGGGACGCACCGAGTTCGTCTGCCGAATCACGACTATCGGGGAGAGTAGCATGAGCCCGGATCGAGAGGCCCTCCATGACGGTACACGAGGACGGCCGCGACGCCCCACGCGGCGAATGCGATACCGATCATGAGCAGGTCGGGAAATCCGTCCGCCAGTGCTCCCATGCGGATCGGGTACAGCGACGAGGAGGCGTTGATAGCCGCGTGCATACACATGACGAGGAATACGCTCCCCCCAGTACCGTTGTAGAGCCAGGTTAACAGCAGACTGAACCCAAGCACTGAGATCGCGTACGGGAGGAACAGCTGTCCGTACTGACTAGAGGCGGGGACGACGAACAGCGGGAGGTGCCAGACGGCCCACACGGCACCGATTATAAGGCTCGCTACTGCGCCCCCGTACTGTGCCTGAAGACGTGGGAGTGCGTAGCCTCGCCAACCAAGTTCCTCCTGACCGCCACCCAGCAGGAGTGCGAACCCGAACTGGATCGGGAACACGGTCAGCCGTCCAGGCAAGACTGACGGGTCCAAGGGATTGCCCAGCGCGACGTACACTCCTGTAGCGACAGCGATAAACGCCACGGGGACGCCGAAGGCGAATAGGTACCATCGCAGGTGGTGACGCCAGTCGAAGATGCTCCCGAGGAGGTCTCGAACGCGGCCCTCGCCCCGCCAGGTGAGGATCACAGCGGCGGTAGCCGGTCCAAATCCACCGACGACGATCGACGGAACCACGAGCGCATCAGGAATCGAGAGAGTCGTGAATTCGGCTAACACGGACGGTGCCCACGCGAACCAGGACAGCGCGAGTGTCAGCGTAAAGAACGCGACGGTCGACCGGAGGCCTGATTGATCGGAGGTCGGTGCGACGGATCGGGTCGGCGTTGCAATGGTCGCTGCCATCACCGTATCGTACGGGGCCTAATCAAAAGACACCCAGAGCAGGACTTCAGCGCGTGAAGTCTTGGTCTGCCGCCGCCACGACCACCGTTCCAATACGAATATGCGCCGGGGCATGTACGCCACATCCTCTGTCCGATCGGTGCCGTCGATCTGTCGTCGGAAGCGACGAGGGCCACAGGACCGGGGCGGGGTAGTCAGCTCGACGTGATCGTGCCGCGAGGGTCTTTCCTCCCGGCTGCGGGTTCTTCATTTTCTCGGTCTGTTAGACCCAGAGCCCGTAAATGATACACAGCAGACCGGCGACCTCGAACGTCTGAGTGACGATTTGTACGACGACACGACCTCCGGAAACGGGAAGCGCGAGATACGCGAGCGTCAGCACGAGCGGGACGCCCAGCGCGAGTACAAACCCCAGCGAGACGAACAGCATCGGACGGCTCTGGTTGCGGCGGTAGCCTCGCCAGGCGAGGTAGGCGATGAACACCCCCAGCCCCGCGCCGAACAGTTCGTACGCCAGCAATCCGGCTCTGAGCAGTCCCGACGGCTCACCGCTTTGGAGGACGATCGACGGGACGCGAATCGGTCCGAGCATGTTTAGATCCCCTCGATGAGTCGGGTGAAGCGGTCGGTCATACGCTCGCGGCGCGTGATCTCGATCGACAGGTCCCCTTCGTCAAGGTCTATGACGATGCGATCGAGGTTCGGGGCGTACACCTGCCGGTGGTGACCGCCGTCGGGGTCAGGCCGCGTCTGTTCGGCAACGAGATCAGCCTCTCGCAACCGTTCGAGACGGCGGTAGATCGTCGGTCCCGATGCGTCACAGTGGTTTTTCAGAGTGCGTGCAGACATAGGCTCTCGACTCGTTTCGACGAGGATCTCCCGGACCGTCCGATCTTCGAGGAGGTCAGCAACGGTTTCGATGTCCGGATCGTCCCCGCTCATACGCGACGTATCGATTAACGGAGGGAAAGAGCTGACGACCGCTTCAGTGGCTGAAGCCCTGCTCACAGTTCTATTCATACGCGGATCAAACGCAAAACTGTGATGACGAGACCGCCAATTCGCGAGTCACGCAACGCATCGTCCACCCGACAGCGCTCACCGGAGGACGGGAACCCCGGTGACAGTCGTTTCCTTGCGATCGTCGGCTTCGCGGCGGTACTACTGAGCACGGTTGTTAGCAGCGCTGCCTACGGTTTGCTGCCGAATCAGATACGGATCCACTGGACGCTGGGAACGGGGCCGTACTACGGGCCGGAGTTCGCTCCGACGATTGTCGTCTTCACGGCGTTCCCGCTACTTGTAGCCGTGACCGCGCTCGGAGGATACTGGGGCGGAGTGCGGCTTCGTCACTCCGAGGCGTTCGCTGCCGTCCGATCGTACTACTTCGTCGCTGTGTTCGGGACGTTCCTCTCCCTCCTTGGCGCCCAGATCGCACTCGTCATAGCGAACGTCTAGTCTCGGTACGGTTCGGAGTACGGAATTGGCGAATTGAGTGTACAAGCAGGTTTCGGTCGGACATTCCAGCGAGCGACGGTAAACCCACCGCTAATAGTCCCCGACCGTCATCGGATTCAACAACGCAATCGGTTCCGGAATTAGATGGGGAACGCGGTCCCCGCGCCGACTACCGTCTCTATATCCTGCAAGGCGTTCCTCACAGAAGCCGGAGAGGTGGCTCTGTTGAAATACTATTATTCAGATACATAATTGCCTGAAACAGCCAGTCGCTGAAGAGTGCTTACTGATACACCTGTTCAAAAACAGACTGTGTAACGATTATAACGACGACGACAATCGTAAACCTCGACAACAGCCCAAAATCCGTCAATGCCCGTAGGGCGACAAGAACAACGAGGGCAACCACAGCAGAGGCGGCTAGTTTCTGGTTCTCGCGGGAGACCATATCGTAAATCAACAGAATTGAACAAAGTACCTACCGAAAAGTGGCTCCTCTGTACTGAGCGATCCGAACCCATCGAATCTGATGATGGATCTATTGAGAAACGCGCCCTCTATACAGCACTAGCGGTATCAACTCCTAAGTCGCTGTCAGTAGCTACATGACCGATAGGGAGAATACATTCAGCACTGAGACTACGTTACTTTCTTCGTTTGAATCCCGGACCAACCATTGGTAGGTGCCTGCGGACGCATCTGTATGACTAGCTAAAGCATCTGTTTGTTTCTAGATATTCTCTTTATACTCTACCGCCAAAACCACATATGTGAACAGGAGAACGTATCTGTCTGTAACGAGTGCGACCGTGGCGTCTGTCCTCGGAGGGTGTTCGGCAGTGACGGGAGGCTCTGGTGATGTTCACGTCGATGACACGACACAGCGAGAACAGACGTACGAATTAGACCTACAGAAGGGCGATACAGTGAAAATCATCGTTGGAACACAGAAAGGGTCTGGTGGAGAAGTTACTCTCTCTCATGACTCGCAAGAAGTTCTCTCAAAGGCGTTCGAAACGGAGCAGACGTTTGAGCGTACAATCACGGTTACCGGTGTTCACGAACTCTCAGTGAAACCGTCCGAGTCTACTGTGATAAGTATCAAAGCTATCGTTAATCCGTAGCGGTGGATGACAGTCGATCCCCTGTACTGACCTATTGGCTACCGTTCTCTGGAGGGGGTTCCGTGTGAAATACGCGCGCTGTATCTCGCACGGCTATCGGGACACCTATCTGATCTGATTGAATTCTTGGCACTCAATACGCAGGCGCACTCTATCGGTAGATTCTGGATTTGTTTGGAGAAAATAACGCAGTTCTCGTGCTGACTATATCCTCTGTATCTTGCACAGCGCTTCTGAGAAAATACTGATAGATTTCATTCTTCAGCGATCACTGTCTCACCTGTATTGACCGCGGCCGGGGCAGCATATGTCACCTGTTGAGGATCTCAACAGAGCCGGAGAGGGGTAAACCGACCCCATAGTCTGTGAGTATCCCGTACTGACCCCTGTCCGCGGAACGGCATCGCCACCGTTTTCAGACTCGCATCGGATGTCCGATCGATGCCCTCCAACAAAGCGACAGCCGCGGCCCCGATAGCGACTGGCGTCCTTCTCGCCGGGACGGCTGCACGAGAAGTCGCACAGCACGGACTGGAACTCTGGACGACGCTGGCGCTCGCCGGTGGCCTCTCCGCGGTCGCTGTCGGCCTCGGCGTTCTGACCGGTCGCGGGTTCGACGCCGACGACGGCCGCGACGGACACCACGACCGGACAACAGTCGCGCTCGTCGGCCTCGCACTGACGAGTCTCGCCGTCGGTGCCGCGATCGCGCTGGCGTAGACGACGCCAACCGACCCGCGTTACGTCCTACCCGCTCAACGTCTGCCGTAGTCCGGGATACGCAGCGGCGCACGCCGCCGCAGTTTCTCGATAGGTAGCCTTCAGCCTTGATCCACTGTCGAACGCTTTAACCCGTCTTCTCACTCCACGTCTCGCGTCAGCTGCTCGCGGTACGGCTCGAACCCCTGCTTCTCGTAGAACGCCCGAGCCCGCTCGTTATCCACGTCGACGTCGAGCCGGAGTTCGCCGCAGTCCTGCTCGCGGGCGTCGGCCGCGGCCCGCTCGATCAGCCGGCTCGCGAGCCCGGTTCCGCGGTACGGCTCGTCGACGTAGATGTCGCCGACCACGAGCCGGTCCGGGCGGTCGAACACCTCGGGACACCCGTCGACGCTCGTCGAGACGAACGCCACGAGGTCGCGGTCCGGGTCGGGAACGCCGACGGGTTCGGGGGCCTCGGGATCGAGGCCCGCGGGGTCGACATCGCCGGCGTCGGTCTCGGCGTCGACCGCAACGACCCACAGGCGGCGATTCGCGTCCTCGCGGAGCAGGTCGAGTCGGAACTCGGTCTCCGCGGCGATCAGCTCCTCGTCGGCCCGGTCCGCGAGGGCGTGCGCCCCCACGCTCGCCGCGAGGTCGCGGTGATAGGGGAGCCACAGCTCCGCCGCATAGCGGCGGAGGGCGTCCTCGTCGATCGGGAGGCGTCGGATCTCCATGCCCCCGACTGCGTCCACGTCGCTTAAAAGGGCTGTCGTGGCGTGCGGGCGGTCCGCAACCTCCGAGATCCGGGAGACGAAACCTTGAAACGCGCCTCGGGCGAACCGTGAGACATGGAACTGCGGGTCATCGAGAAGACCGACACGGAACTCCGCATCGAGATCGCCGGCGAGGACCACACGTTCATGAACGTGCTGAAGGGCGTCCTGCTGGAGACCGACGACGTCGCGGCCGCGACCTACGACATGAACCCCGAGCAGTCCGGCGGCCAGACGGAGCCGGTGCTGACGGTGAAAGCCGAGTCCGGCGACCCGCTCGACGTGCTCGCCGAGGGCGCAGCGTCGATCACAGACCGGACGAACGCGCTGCGCGACGCCGTGAAGGCGGCCTGATCGACCGCGGATCTTCTGACTGTTTTTCTCTGCTCGCCGACATCCATCGTCAGATCGAACGCGCGAACGAGGGGCATACCTAAGTGCCGACTCTCGAAACGTGGGGGTATGCCGCCGAGCGTACTCATGCTGGGATGGGGGTATCCGCCGAACATCACCGGCGGGCTCGACGTCCACGTCGGTGAACTGTTCTCGGGGCTTCGCGACGACTTCGGGGTGGACGCCACCCTCGTGTTGCCCGCGGAGTTCGCGCCGGACGACGAGCCGGGGATCGAACCCGTCGAGACCGGGGAGGGCGACGTCGCGGCCCGCGTCGACCGCCTCAGCGACCGGTTCGCCGAGCTCGCCCCCGACCACGACGTGATCCACACGCACGACTGGTTCGGATACGGACCCGGCCGACAGGCCGCCCGCGCGTCGGACGCGACGTGGGTGTCGTCGTTCCACTCGCTGGCGAGCGACCGCAACATCGACCCGCCCACCCGCGAAGTCGAGACTGAACGCCGCCTCGCGAACGCCGCGGACACCAACATCGCGGTCAGCGAGCTGGTCCGCGAGGACATCCGCGAACTGTACGACGCCGACTCCCGCGTCGTGTACAACGGCTTCTCGACGCCGAAGTTCTCGGGGAAAGACGTCCGCGAGGACCTCGGGATCGACGGCGAGATGCTGTTCTTCGTCGGCCGACACACCGACCAGAAGGGGATCTCGCACCTGCTGTACGCGATGCGGAAGCTCCACCGCCCGGACGTGACCCTCGTCGTCGGCGGATCGGGCCACCAGACGGACCAGCTGAAGCGGTTCGCCGAGCTGCTCGGGATTCAGGACCGCGTCGAGTTCGTCGGCTACGTCCCGGAAGACGAGCTCGGCGACTACTACGCCGCCGCCGACGCGTTCGTCTCCCCGTCGTACGCGGAGCCGTTCGGAATCACGATCACCGAGGCGCTGGAGTCCGGGACGCAGGTCGTCGCGACCCGGTCGGGCGTCGCGGAGGTGCTCCCCGACGGCTGCCTCGTCGAGGTCGAGGTCGACTCCGAGTCGATCGTCGACGGGATCGCGACCGCGCTCGACCGCGAGCGCCCCCCGGAGTACGAGCGCCGCGAGTGGTCGGACGTCACCGAGGACACGCTGGCCGTGTACGAAGACGTGGCTTAGTCCACCGAGCGTCGCCGTTTCTCGTTTCCGACCGCCAGCTACTCGTCGTCGCCGCGGTACACGTCGAACTCGGTGGCCGTCTCCGGGTGGGTAATTCGGAACCCGTCCGCGGTCTCGATCACGCCGCGGGTGCTCCCCGACCCGCCGCCGTACGGGCTCTCCTCACCGTCGATCCCGCTGCCGCCCTGATACGGCGAGGTGTACGGCGAGTCCGACACGGGGTCGTCGAAGCCGGCCGGCGGGAGGTAGATCCGCTCGCCGCTCGCGGAGCGAACGACGACGGCGACGTCGCGGGTCCCGGTCACGTCGATGACGGTCCGCTCTCCCGTGACGCGCGCGTCGATGTCGATCTCGTCCATACCCCACGTTGCGGACGGGGGCGGTTTAGCCCTACCGACCGCGCGGGTCGCGATCGGCGTGTCGGTCCGCTGGTCGGGGTGGTGAACCCTTTTGTGCGGTCGCGTCGAAGCCCGACCCGATGGACGTCAACAGCCATGCCGAGGAGCTCGCCTCCGACCTCGGCGTCGACAAAGAGGAGGTCAAAGACGACCTGCAGAACCTACTGGAGTACAGCGTCCCGATCGACGAGGCCAAACAGAGCGTCCGCCGGAAGCACGGGGGCGGCGGCGGGGGATCGACGCCGACCCCCGACGCCGTCGACGTGGGCGAGATCACCACCGACCACGACGGCGTGACGGTCACGGTCCGCGTGCTCACCCAGGGAACTCGCACGATCCGGTACCAGGGCGACGACCTCACGATCCGCGAGGGAGAGATCGCCGACGGGACCGGCGTCATCTCCTACACCGCGTGGCAGGACTTCGGGTTCGAGCCGGGCGACTCGCTGACGATCGGCAACGCCGGCGTCCGCGAGTGGGAGGGCGCGCCGGAGCTCAACCTCAACGACTCCACCACCGTCGCCATCGCCGACGAGCCGGTCGAGGTCGACCAGGAGGTCGGCGGCGACCGGAGCCTTGTCGATATCAACGCGGGCGACCGCGGCCGCAACGTCGAGGTCCGCGTGCTGGAGGTCGACGAGAAGACGATCTCCGGCCGGGACGGCGAGACGGAGATCCTGGAGGGCGTCGTCGGCGACGCCACCGCGAAGCTCCCGTTCACCGACTGGCAGCCCCGCTCGGAGCTGAAGCCGGGCGCCGACCTCCGGATCGAGGACGTGTACGTCCGCGAGTTCCGCGGCGTCCCCTCGCTCAACCTCACCGAGTTCTCGACGGTGACGCCCCTCCCCGACCCCGTCGAGGTCGCGGAGGACGCGCCGCGTCTGTCGATCGCCGAGGCGGTCGCCTCCGGCGGGATGTTCGACGTGGAAGTCGTCGGGAACGTCCTCGAGATCCGGGACGGGTCCGGGCTCATCGAGCGCTGTCCGGAGTGCGGCCGCGTGGTCCAGAACGGCCAGTGCCGGAGCCACGGCGACGTGGACGGCGAGGACGACCTCCGAGTGAAGGCGATCCTCGACGACGGCACCGACACCGTCACCGTCGTCTTAGACGACGAGCTCACCGCCGAGGTGTACGGCGGCGGGCTCGACGACGCCCTCGACGCCGCGAAGGACGCGATGGACAAGGAGGTCGTCGCCGAGGAGATATCTGACTCCCTCGTCGGTCGCGCGTACCGCGTCCGCGGGAACCTCTCGGTCGACGACTACGGCGCCAACCTCGACGCGGCCGAGTTCGAGCTCGCTGACGACGACCCCGCCGAGCACGCCCGCGCCGCGCTCGCGGAGGTGGGCGAATGAGCGACGACGGGCCGGGCGCCCGCGAGGTCGCTCACCGCGTGTTCGCGGCCGAGTTCGACGACGCCTCGCTCTCGTACTCCGAGAGCGACGAGGAGCGCGCCCCGAACTACGTGGTGACTCCCACGGGGGCCCGCGTGAACCGACTGTTCGTCGCCGGCGTGCTCACCGAGGTCGAGCGCGTGAACGACGAGACGCGCCGCGGGCGGGTCGTCGACCCCTCCGGCGCGTTCGTCACCTACGCCGGCCAGTACCAGCCCGAGGCGCAGACCTTCTTAGAGCGCGCCGAGCCGCCGGCGTTCGTCGCGCTCACGGGGAAGGCGCGCACCTTCGAGCCGGAGGACTCCGACCGGGTGTTCACCTCGGTCCGCCCCGAGAGCCTCAACGAGGTCAACGCCGACACCCGCGACCGGTGGGTCGTCTCCGCCGCCGAGGCCACCCTCGACCGGCTCGCAGTCTTCGAAAAGGCCCTCGACTCCGACCTCCGCGGCGAGGAGCTCCGCGCCGCCCTCGAATCTGGCGGCGCGCCCACCTCTCTGGCCGCCGGAATCCCGAAGGCGATCGCCCACTACGACACCTCGACCGCCTACGTCGAGGCGCTCCGTCGGCTCGCGATCGACGCCTTAGAGCTGATCACCGGCGACCGCGACGAGGTGCGCGCACTCGAAGCCCTGCCCGACGACGGAGGCGACGCCGCGATCGGCGCGCTCCCGGAGACCGATGTGACGATCGAGGCGCCGGCAGAGCCTGTCGACGACGACGGGGCGGCGGAATCGGAACCGGCGGGCACCGAATCGGATGACCCCGTCTCCGAGTTGGAAGCCGAGCCTGAGTCGGTGTCTGATTCCGAACCGGTGTCTGATTCCGAACCGGTGTCTGATTCCGAACCGGATCCCGCCTCAGAGACGGAGTCTGTGGCCACAGGCGACGAGACGCCTGCGACGGCCGAGACCGCTGCGTCGACCGAGACGGTCGATTCCGAACCCTCAGAGGCCGACTCGATCGGTTCCGACTCAGACTCGATCGGTTCCGAGGCTGACGACGAGAGCGACGGCCTCGGCGACTTCGACGCCGGAACGGGCGCCGCGGAGACCGACGAATCCGAAGGAGACGACGCCGCGGCGGACGACGCCGAGATCGACCTCGACGAGCCGTCGACCGACCCCGCGTCCGACGAGATGTACGAACTCGACGACGAGGAGCGTGAGGAGATCGAGTCGGAGTTCGGCACCGACTTTTCGACCGGGAGTGAGGTCGACGAACCCGGCGAGGCCGACATCGACGTGCCGGACCCCGAGGAGATAGAGGAGTCGCCGACTGCGGAGGACGCCGCGGAGTCCGCGGGGGCCGACGCGCCCGCCGCAGGCGAAAGCACGGACGCCGCCGACGCGGAACCGGAGAGCGAGGAGCCGGCGGGCGACGACGACGAGGCGGCCGGCGATATCGACCTCGAGGCCGCGGTCATCGACGCGATGGGCGCGCTCGACGACGGCGACGGCGCCGACCGCGAGGCGGTTGTCGAGGCGGTCGTCGACGACCACGGTGTCGCCGCCGACGCGGTCGAGGACGCGATCCAGGACGCGCTGATGAGCGGGAAGTGCTACGAGCCCGGCGACGGCGTGCTCAAGCCGATCTGATGGGCGCGACGCCTACCGTCGAGCCAGTCGTCGGCGAGCCGGCCGCGGTGGCCGACCTCGGGACCGAGCGCGTGCTCCTCGTCGCCGACGTCCACGCCGGCGTCGAGGTCGGGCTCCGCTACGAGCGCGGCGTCGAACTGGACTCCCGAGCCGACGAGCGCCGAGAGCGCCTCTGCGCCTTGATCGCCGAGACCGACGCCGACCGGCTCGCGGTCCTCGGCGACCTCGCGCACCGGATCGCGGCGCCCGAAGGCGACGAGCGCGAGGAGCTGGAGTCGCTCGTTCGGGCGATCACCGACCGCGTCCCCATGACGCTCGTCGAGGGGAACCACGACGCGGGCGTCGCCGAGGCGTTCGCCGACGACCTCGACGTGATCGGAGCGGGCGGCGGCGTGCTCGGGGATTCCGTCGCCGTCTGCCACGGCCACACGTGGCCGGATCCCGCACTCCTCGACGCCGACGTGGTGTGTATGGGCCACGAGCACCCCCAAGTACGACTTGAGGACGCGGTCGGCGGCTCGCGCGTCGAGCGCGCGTGGCTCCGCGGCGCGATCGAGCCCGCGGCGTTCGTAGAGAGCGACGAGGCCGACCCGGCCGTCGTCGCAGCGCCGCCCGAACTCGTCGTCTTCCCCGCGTTCAACGAACGCTCCGGCGGGACGTGGGTAAACGTCGAGGGGCAGTCGTTCCTCGCGCCGTTCCTCCCGGCGGCGCTCCCGTCCGGGGACGCGTACCTGCTCGACGGAACGCGGCTCGGGGACTACCGACGAGTGTGAGGCGTCGCCGTCGGCCACGGCCCGCTTAGCCCGCGGCGGATCGATAACGTGCGCGTTCGTCGCTCGCACGCGCTGCCTCGGCCCGCTCTCTCGCTCGTCGTCGACAGGCGCATAGGCGGTACTTTCACCGGGAATCTTGGTGATTCTCACGAGGCAAGAACGGCGAATCGGATCTCGACAGCCGCGAGAGTGTGCGGTGAAACACCGTTCTTGGCTGTGTGGGGCGATTATTTCGACCTACGGAGATCGTCGAACGCACATCAGATCGGGTCCTATTACCACGCCTGAAAATATGTCCATAGGTTTATCTGTCGAGTGTGGATTCGTCCTCGTATGGGGTTTTCACCCGGTATCGTCTCTTGGGCCCTGTTCGGCATCTCTGGGCTGAACCTCGGTATCGCCGCCGTCGCGGTCCGACGCAGAGAGGTGCGCGGCGCGGTCGCGTTCTCGCTGGTGATGATCTGCGTGTCTCTCTACTCGGTGGGCACCGGAATCCGCGCCGGGAGCACGACACTCTCGCTGTATCAGGTCGGGACGGTCGTCAAATTCGCCGGGATCCTCGGACTCGGGCCGACCCAACTCCGCTTCGGACTGATATACACCGGCCGGGAGTCACTCCTCACTCGCCGCCGCTGGGCACTCCTGCTCGCGTGGCCGGCCGCCGTCTTCGCACTCGTCGCGACCGCACCGGCACACGACCTGCTCTGGACCGTTCGCGGGTTCAGCAGCGCCGCTCCGCTGGCCGCCGTCGACCGGGCAAACGGGCCGCTGTTTTGGTTGACGCTGGCGTACACCTACACCCTGATACTCACCACGTACTCGTTGCTGCTCGTTTTCGGGATCAGGCGCGGCGGGCAATACCGCACGCAGGTCCTGCTGATGCTCTCCGGGGGAATCATTCCGGTTATCGGCAGTTTCCTCCTCTTGTACAGCGGTAACCTGTCGTCGGCCTTCGACCCGACGGCGTTCGCCAACACGGTTACCGGCGTCGTGTTCGCCGTCGCGCTCTTCGTGTTCGGCTTCCTCGACCTGGCTCCCGTCGCGAGGCATACCCTCGTCGACGAGATGGTCGACCCGGTGTACGTCGTCGACGTCGACGATCGCGTCGTCGACGTGAACGTGGCCGGTATGGAGCTTCTCGGCGAGGGAGTGGGTGAGCCAGTCGGCCGACCGGCGACCGAGGTGGTTCCGCTGTACGACTCGTTCCACGAGAGCACCGACGACGCCGACTCGGACGTGACCGTCGAGCGCGACGGGTCGCTTCGATTCTTCGACATCAACCGAACGACGCTGACCGACCGGAGCGGAGCGACGATCGGGTCGCTGTTGATCTACCGCGACGTCACAGAGCGACACATCACCGAAAAGCGGTTCGAACGACTCATCCAACAGTCTTCGGACGTCATCGCGGTGATCGACGAGAGTGGAGACATCACGCACGTCAGCCAGTCGGTTGAAGAGATTCTCGGCTACGGCCCGACGGCGTTGATCGGTGCGAACGTCATCAAGAACGTCCATCCCAACGACCAAGACGAACTCCGCGCCGAACTCTCCGCCCACGGCGCCGAGTACGGCTACACCAGCTCCTACAGGGTTCGGTTTCGGCACGCCGACGGAGAGTGGCGGGTCCTCGAAGTACGGGCGCGGAACCTGCTCAAAGACCAATTCGTGGAGGGCATCGTGCTGAACTCCCGCGACGTCACCGAAAAAGAGCGGCAGAGGCGAAAGCTTGAGCGGCAGAACGAGCGGCTCGACCAGTTCGCCAGCATCGTCTCGCACGACCTCCGAAACCCGCTGAACGTCGCGACCGGTCATGTCGATATGCTCGCATCGGACGCCGGAAGCGAGCAGGAAGACTCCATCGAGACGGTTCAGCGGCAGCTCGAACGGATGGAGGCGATCATCAGCGACGCCCTCACGCTAGCTCGGTCGGGCGAGGTGATCACCGAGACCACCGAGGTGCGGCTCGAGGACATCTCTCGCACGGCGTGGCAGAACGTCGACACCGCCGAGGCCGACCTCGTCGTCGACACGTCGATCACCCTCGACGCAGACAAAGACCGGCTGCTCAACGTTTTCGAGAACCTGTATCGAAACAGCGTCGAACACAACGAGACGACGGGTCTGACCGTTCGGGTCGGGCCGCTGTCCGAGACGTTCGGGTTCTACGTCGAGGACACCGGCACGGGGATCCCCGAGGACAAGCGCGGCCAAGTGCTCGAACAGGGGTACACGACCAACCGCGAGGGGACCGGGTTCGGGCTCGCGATCGTCAGGGACATCGTCAGGGCGCACGGGTGGCAGATCACGGTCTCGGAAAGCGACGAGGGCGGCGCGAGGTTCGAGATCGAGTGCGCCGAGGTCCCGCTAGAAGAGCAGCCCACGACAGCCTGAGCGCTCGGCCTCGCCGGCCTCTCAGAGCGGCCGGAACCGGAACCCGTCCCACTCCTGGCTCTCGGGCTCGCGGATCCCGGCGCCCGGCTCGCGGAGTTCGTCGGCGTAGACGGGCTCAACGCGGTCGCCGATGTCGACGTCAAACGTCTCCCCGGAGCCGTCCTCGCGCTCGGCGATCTGTCCGAGCGCGCGGACCGCCGGGCCGTCGTACTCGTCGCCCATCTCGAACTCGACGATCGCGAGGGTATTCGGCTCGCGGACGCCCGGGGGCGTCGCCGTCGAGGTCGTCCACGTGAGGACCTCGCCCTCGTACTCGCGGAGGTCGACCGTCCCGACGCGCTCGGCTCCGTTCGGGCTCACGGTGTGGGGCGGGTAGGTGACGGTGCCGTCCGCGTACTCCGCCGCTTCGAAGGTCGGTTTGCCGCCCTGTTCCGTCTCGCCGCGCTCGTTCTCGCTCATTGGGTGCCCTCCAGAATCGCCGTTGTCACGCAGTTCCCGAACCCGCCGACGTTGCAGGCGAGCCCCGTGTCGGCCTCAACCTGCCGCGGGCCGGCGTCGCCGGTGACCTGTTCGTATATCTCGTACACCTGTGCGACCCCGCTCGCGCCGAGGGGATGGCCCTTCGACTTGAGCCCGCCGGAGGTGTTGATCGGGAGCTCGCCGTCGCGGTCGGTGACGCCCTCCTCGACCGCCTTCCACCCCTCGCCCTTCTCGAAGAAGCCGAGGTCCTCGCTTTGGAGGAACTCGAGGATGGTGAACATGTCGTGGAGCTCCGCCACGTCGACGTCGTCCGGACCGATCCCGGCCATCTCGTAGGCGATTTCGGAGGAGTCGACGACGCCGCCCATCGTCGTCGGGTCCGCGCGCTCGTGGACGACGTGGGTGTCCGTCGCGCCGCCGATCCCGGAGATCACCGCGTACTCGTCTTCGGGGACGTACTCCGCGGCGACCGACTCCGGACAGAACACGAGCGCGGCGGAGCCGTCCGTGATCGGACAGAAGTCGTACAGCCGGAGCGGGTCGGCGACGATCGGCGAGTCGAGCACCGTGTCGAGGTCGACCTCCTTCCGGAACTGCGCGTGGGGGTTGTCCACGCCGTTCTTGTGGTTCTTCACCGCCACCTTTCCGAGGCTCTCGCGAGGGGCGTCGTACTCGTCGAGGTAGAGCCGCGCCGTCATGCCCGCGAAGGAGGGGAGCGTGACGCCCTGTTTGTACTCGACCGGGTGCGTGAGCGACGCGATCACGTCGGTCGCCTCGGACGTGGTCCGGTGGGTCATCTTCTCGCCGCCGACTAACATTGTGAGGTCGCTCGCGCCGGAGGCGACCGACTGCCACGCGGCGTACACGCCCGCGCCGCCCGACGAGGAGGTCTGGTCGATCCGGGCGGTGTAGGCGGGCTGTGCCGCCAGGTCGTGAGCGAGCGCGTTCGGGACCCCGGTCTGTCCCTCGAACTCGCCGCTGGCCATGTTCGAGACGTACAGGTGATCGAGGTCGTCGCCGTCGATCCCGGCGTCGTCGAGCGCGGCCGCGCCCGCCTCCGCCAGCAGCTCTCGCACCCACGCGTCACGTTGCCCGAACGGGGTCATCGACGCGCCGATGATCGCTACGCGTTCCATACGCGTGGGTCCACGGCGCCCGCCTAAAGCGTATCTCTCTGCGGCCGCCGGGCGGCCGGCCGCTCCTCTCCCGCCTCACTCCCCGCGGCGGCCCGCGTGACCGGGGTAGTCGCGCTCGAACCGCGACCCGATCTCGTCGCGGTCGAGCCGGATCACGACCGGGCGCCCGTGCGGGCAGGCGTACGGGTTCTCGCAGGCGTCGAGCCGGTCGAGGAGATCGACCACCGACCCCTCCGTCAGAGAGGTGTTCCCCGTCACGGAGGGGTAACACGCGAGGTCAGCGAGCAGCTCGTCGACCACGTCCGTCACCGGCTCGTCGCCCTCGGCCGCGTCGTCGACGAGCGCGGAGAGCACGTCCCGGACGAGCCCCGGGTCGAGCGCGGCGTCGAACACCGCCGGGACCGACTCGACGACCACCTCGCGCTCGCCGGCTCGCTCGGCGCGGAAGCCGGCCCCCGCGAGATCCTCGACGAACTCCTCGAACAGCGCGGCCTCCCGCGCGGTGAGCTCGATCCGGACGGGCTCGGCGAGCGCCTGCGCGGCCGCGCCGTCGGCGAAGGCGGCCTGCAGGCGCTCGTAGTTCACCCGTTCGTCGGCCGCGTGCTGGTCGATCAACACGAGCCCGTCGGGCGCCTCCGCGACGACGTACGTCTCGTGGAGCTGGCCGAGCACCCGCAGCGGCGGGAGCGAGTCGTAGGCGCGCTCCGCGCTCGTCGGCTCGCCGTCGAGGGTCCGCTGGGCGGTCGCGGCCGAGCGCGAGTCGGTCGCCGGTCCGTGTTGGCTATCTGGCGCGTCGGCGGTGGGACCCGTCGCGTCGCCCGTGCTGGGAGCCGGCGTAGAGTCGGTTCCGGGGTCAGGTGAGGTGTCCGCGGCGGCAGAGTCCCCGGCATCGTCAGCCGGCGGGTCGCCGAAGCGGTCGAGCCCGCCCGCTTCCCCGTTCTCGGTCTCGTCGCCACCGACCCCGTCGGCGTCGCCGTCTCCCGCACCGTTCCCGGCGTCGTCCGGCTCCGACTGCCAGTTCCGCGGCGAGGGGCGGTCGGACGCGGAACCCGTGGAGTCGACGGGACCCGCGGAATCCGCGGTACCGGCCGAGTCGTCGGCGCGGTCCGCGAACGACTCACTCGGATCGACGGCGTCGTCCGACCCCGCGTCGCCGACCGTCCACGCCTCCTCGTCGGCGGGGTCCAGTTCGGACGCGTCGGCCGCGGATCCGGCGATCGGACCGTCGCTGCTGCCCCGTTTCTCGGCGTCTCGGCCGTTTCCGTCTCCGTCGCCGTCGTCCCGGTCCTCGCCGTCTCGACCGCCGAGCGCGGCGCGCTCGTGGTCGGTTCCGGCGCCGCCGACGGCCTCGGTCTCCGGCCCCTCGGGACTGATCTCGGTCTGATCGGGCGCAGACTGGCCTCTGGGTGCCGACGAGCGGATCAGCCCGTGGTCGAGCAAGGCCCCCTTCACGGCGTCTTCGACCGCCGCGCGCACCGCCGGCTCCTCGTCGAACCGGACCTCGAGCTTGCGCGGGTGGACGTTCACGTCGACGTCGCCGGGCGGGACCTCGACGAACAGCACGGCGAAGGGGTATCTGTCGGGCGCGAGCTGGCCGCCGTACGCGTCGAGGACGGCCTCGCGCAGGGCGCTCGCGGTGACGTACCGACCGTTGACGTAGGTCGCGAGGTACTCGCGAGTCGACCGGGTCGTCTCCGGGTGCGAGACGAGACCGGTGACGCCGCGGACGGGAGGATCGGCGTCAGAAGCGTTCGGTTCCCACTCCACGTCCACCATCGCCTCCGCGACCTCGCGGCCGTAGACGGCGAGGACGGCCGACCGGAGGTCGCCGTTCCCCTCGGTCGCGAACGTCTCCCGCCCGTCGTGTTCCAGTGAGACGGCGACGTCGGGATTGGCGAGCGCGTAGCCGGTGACGACCGTGTTGACCCGGTCGAACTCGGTCGCGGTCCGCTTGAGGAACTTCTTCCGGGCGGGGGTGTTGTAGAAGAGGTCGTCGACCTCCACGGTCGTTCCCTCGGGACAGCCCGCCGGGCGTATCTCCCCCACTTGGCCGCCCTCGACGGTGATCTCCGCGCCCGCGTCGGCGCCCGGCGGGCGGGACCGGAGAGTGAGCCGCGAGACCGCGCCGACGGTGTACAGGGCCTCGCCGCGGAAGCCGAGGGTGCCGACGCCGCGATCGAGGTCCTCGATGTCGCCGATCTTTGAGGTGGCGTGCTCGGCGACCGCCGCCTCCAGTTGGTCCTCGGGGATGCCCACGCCGTCGTCGCGGACGCGGATCCCCTCGGTACCGCCGGCCTCGACGGACACGGCCACGCGCGTCGCGCCCGCGTCGAGGCTGTTCTCGATCAGCTCCTTGACGACGCTGGCCGGGCGCTCGACCACCTCGCCGGCCGCGATGCGCTGGACGGTCCGCTCGTCCAACCGTTCGATGTTCGGCGGCTCCATTGTTACTCCGGTCGGGCGAGCGCGCACTTGAACCCGTTGTCGGCGACGGCGACGCGAGACTGGCGACGTGTCGGAAGAGTCGTCATTTACAAAGCGAACTGCGATGGCGCGTGCCTGCGAGGCTGCCCCGCGGCCGAGCAGCACGCGCGAGGGAGTCAGTCGCCTACGGCGACTGACGAGGCTGGGGAGGCGTGAGGCTGCGGTCCCGCGAGCGACCGACGGGAGCGAGCGGGAGCACGGAAGTCGCAGCCCGCGCAGCGAAGCGAGCAGGAACGTCTTCCGGCGGTGCTGTGCGGTCGGATGGGACTCAAAGGGGCAGCCGCGCTCGACGAACCCCAGCGTTCACGAGAGCAGAGCTCTCGTGAGCCAATCAGAACGCGACGCGTTCTGATGACGATGCAAGGACCGCAGGGAGCGAGCACTGCGAGCGACCGAGGACCGCAGCGAGCTGTGGGAATCGAGCGCGGCTGGGGCTTTGGCGGTGTTCACCATCGGTCCGTCGCCAGCGCCCTATAAGTCCGAGAAACCGTGAGAACGAGAGAACGCAGAGGGAGGGCAAACAGACCGCGTCGGTCCGCCTATCCCTCCATCCCGCCGAACGACAGCCCGTCTTCGACGGAGCGCTGCGCCGCGAAGTAGACGATCGCGACGGGGAGCGCGAACAGGTTCGCGAACGCCGCGAACCGCGTCCACGGCGTGGAGAACCGCCCCTCGGTCGCGATGTTGTACAGCTCCACCGACAGCGGGTAGTTCTCCGGGCGCAGCAGCGTCTGCGCGATGATGAACTCGTTCCAGCCGGCGAGCCAGACAAAGATGAGCACGACGGCGAGCCCCGGCTTCGTCAGCGGGAGGATCACCTCCCGGATCGTGTCCAGGAAGCTCGCGCCGTCGACCATCGCCGCCTCCTCGTAGGAGACGGGGATGTTGTCCATGTACGTCTTCAGCAGCCACGTGTTGAACGGGATCGCCGACGCGGCGTAGAACAGCCCGAGGATGAACAGGTTGTTCGTGAGCCCGTACGTGCTGAACAGCGAGTAGAGGGCGACGAGCGTCGCGATCGACAGCCCGGCGCCGATCTGGGTGAACAGCACGTAGCCGTAGAGGATCCGCTTGCGACCCACGAACTGCCGGCGCGAGAACGCGTACGCGGCCGGGACGATCATCCCGAACCCGGCGACGAGCGTCACGCTGACGATGTAGAGGCTGTTGAACACCGCGCCGGGACCGGTCTCGGTGCCGGCCCACCGGAAGTCCACCGGCCCGCTCTCCCCGCCGAGGACGAGCTGGGGGTACCCCCAGTCGCCGTCGACGAAGAAGAAGTCGGACTCGAAGATCACCCACCGGTACGCGCCGAGGTTGTACGTCGACGGGTCCGGGAAGATCCCGCTCGTGTTGAACAGCCGCGATCCCTCCGCCAGCGACGCGGTCGTGATCCAGAACAGCGGGAACAGCAACACGAGCACCATCGCGAGCCCGAACAGGCTCATCAGAACGCTCTTGGTAACGTCCCACGCGGTGCGCTTCCCGGTGCGAACGTCGTATATCGCCCGCTGGATCATGACGACGAACCGCTGTGGAGCGGTCGCGAGCGCGACCAGCTTCGAGCGGACCAGCGCGGCGAGGGAGGCGGCCAGCGCGACCGCGGATGCGAGCGCGCTCATTCGTCACCCACCCCCTCGGCGAGGCCGCCGTAGCGCACGGCGACGTACATGAACATGCCGACGAACGCGATGCCGACTATCAGAATCGCCGCCGATAAGCCGAACTGGTTGAACGTGATCGCCTCGCGGTAGCCGTAGACGATGATCAGTTCGTTTTGCCTCGATGGGCCACCTTGGTTGAACACCCACGGGATCAGGAACTGCTGGAACGACGTCGCGGCCGTGAGGATCGACGCGAACAGCACCGGTCCCTTGATCGCGGGCAGCGTCACGGTGCGGAACCGCTGGAGTGCCCCCGCGCCGTCGACCATCGCGGCCTCGTGGAGCGACCGGGGCACGTCCTGCAGCGCGCTCACGATGATGATCACCATGAACGGGTACGCCAGCCACACCTCCGTGGTGACGTACGCGAAGAACGCCTCCCAGCGACCGCTGAGGAAGCCGATCGGCACGTCGAACAGCAGGATCTCAGGGGCCGACAGCGACGACATGAGCTCGTTGTACCGGCCCAAGATCGTGTTGAAAACGCCGTAGCGCGCGTCGCTGAACATCCCGCGCCAAACGGTGATCGTGAAGATCCCGGGGAACCCCAGCGGGACGATCACCGCCGCGCGCATGTACCGCTTTCCGGCGACGCGCACGTGGTTCAACAGGAGCGCGATCCCCACCGCCAGAAACACCTTGAGCACGAGCGAGACGGCGACGAACAGCCACGTCGTCGTCATCGACGTCCAGAACTGCGAGTCCGCGAGCAGCTGGGCGTAGTTGCCCAGACCGATCAGCTCGGCACCGCCCCCGATCACCGACCCGGCGAACGTCGCGTCGGTGAGCGAGATGTAGAAGAGGTAGAAGATCGGATACAGCATGAAACTGGAGAAGAGGAGGACTCCGGGGGCGACGAGCAGGAGTCCCCAGTCGCGGTTAGAGAAGGGCAACGCTGCGCGGAGGCGCGACAGCCCGCTGACGCCGGTGCCGATTTGCGAAGAGGCCATGGCTCCGAGAGAGAGCTACAGCGCCTCCCGGATCTCGGAGGCGGCCTGGTCGAGCGCGGCGTCGCTGTCCTGCTCGCCGTTAAAGACGCGCTCCAACGCCTCCGTCACGGGCGTCCAGACGCTGTCCATGTCGGGGTGCGTCGGGATGGGGACGCCGTGATCGACCTGCTGGGCGAACGCCTGGACCTCGCTGGAGAGGTCGTCGTTGCCCACCACGTCGGCGAGCACCGGGATGTACCCCTGCTCTTCGGCGTTGGTCTGGATGACGTCCTCGCTGGTCGTGTACCACTCGGCGAGCCCGGTCGCGGTGTCGACCGTCGACTGGTCCGCGTCGGCCAGCATCGCGCTGAAGTAGAACAGCTGGATCCCCGAGTACGAGCGCGGGTTGTTCCCGTCGACGGTCGGCAGCGTCGTGACGCCCAGATTGTCGATCTCCCCTTGGAGGTTCCCGAGCTCCCACGGACCGTTGATCGCGAACGGCGCGAGCCCGTCCGCGAACGCGACGATCTGCGACTCGTAGCCCGGGTCGGACGGGACGTAGTCGAACAGCGTTTCGAGTGCGTCCATGCCCCGTTTACACGCGTCGCTGTCGACGGTGACCTCCAGGTTCTCCTCGTCGAAGATGTTCCCGCCGTACGCCTGGATGAACCCGCTGACGAAGTAGGGGTCAGTCACGGGGTACGAGAGTCCGTACTGCCCGTTCTCCGGATCGTGGTGCTCGTCCATGATCGAGACCATCTCCTCCATCGTCTCCGGCGGCTCGTCGACCATGTCCTCGTTGTAGAACAGCGCGACGGTCTCGGAGGCGAACGGGAGCCCGTAGAGCGCGCCGTCGAACTGGGCCGCCTGTCGGGCGGTCTCGGTGTAGCTGTCGAGCGAAACGTCGACATCGTCGCTCGCGTCGTACAGGAACGGCGGGTCCTCGCGGACCGCGAACCGACCGACCCAGTCGTGCGCCCAGATCCACGAGTCGGGGCCGTCGCCGGCCGGAATAGCCGTCTCGAGCTGCTGGTCGAGCTCCCCGCCGGGCGCCTCTTTGTTGATGGTGTTGCCGGACTCCGACTCGTACTCGTCGATGTAGCCGGACATGGCCTCGTCCTCGGCGTCGGAGAGGTCGACCCACAGCCTCGCGGTACCCGTGGCACCGCCGGTTGACCCGTCGGAGCCGTCCGATCCGTCGGAGCCGCCCGACCCATCGGAGCCGTCCGACCCGTCCCCGCCGTCGCCGCCGGTGCTGATACAGCCCGCGAGCGCCGCGAGTGCGGTCGATCCTCCCATCGCCTTCAGGAGCGTTCTACGTTTCTCGTTCATGTGTCTTCAACAAACGATGAATTACATATTCATACATTTAGTACTTTGGGTCGGGTTCGCAGGGGCTCCGATAAGTCCGCGTCGACGCCGGCTGTACCGCGATCGACGCTCTGTCAATATCTAAGATGAGATCGTTCCTCACATATCGGCAAAACAGCAAAGAACTAATATGCCCGTGGGACCGTTCTCCTGGAAATGGCACGAGTCACGCTCGACACGCTCCGGAAGGAGTTCGACCGGGGGACCATCGTCGCCGTCGACGACATCGACTTGGAGATTGAGGACGGCGAGTTCGTGACGGTCGTCGGGCCGTCGGGCTGCGGGAAGACGACCACGCTCCGAATGGTCGCGGGACTGGAGGAGCCCACGTCGGGCGCCGTCCGGTTCGACGACGAGGACGTCACCGAGGTCCACGCGAAGGAGCGCCCCGTCGCGATGGTGTTCCAGAACTACGCGCTGTACCCCCACAAGACGGTGATGGGGAACATGGAGTTCGGGCTCAAGATGAGCACCGACATGACGCCGGACGAGCGCCGGGAGCGCGTGACCGAGATGGCCGAGATGATGGGGATCGAAGACCTGCTCGACGACAAGCCGGACGAGCTGTCCGGCGGGCAGAAACAGCGCGTCGCCCTCGGTCGCGCCATCGCCCGCGAACCCGAGGTGTTCCTGTTCGACGAGCCGCTCTCGAACCTCGACGCCAAACTCCGCACCGAGATGCGCGCGGAGATCCAGAAGCTCCAGAAGGAGTTCGGCGTCACCGCGATGTACGTCACCCACGACCAGGAGGAGGCGATGACGATGGGCGACCGCCTCGCGATCCTGAACGACGGGGAACTCCAGCAGGTCGGGAAGCCCACCGAAGTGTACGAGAATCCGGTCAACGAGTTCGTCGCCGGCTTCATCGGCTCGCCCTCGATGAACTTCATCGACGTGGCGGTCGAGACTGACGGCTCGTCGGCCACGATCCGAGACGACGACGCCGGGCTCGCGTTCGATCTCAGCGACAAGTACGTCGCGGGCCACGAGTTGGAGAACGCCCCCTACACCCTGGGAATCCGCCCCGAGAACATTCGGATCGTGGAGAACCCGACCGGCGACGAGACGCTCACCTCGACCGTCGAGGTCGTCGAACCGATCGGCTCCGACAACTACGTCCACCTCGCGATCAACGAGGACTTCCTCGCACGGTCGCCCCCGGACGTCCTGCCCGAGCCCGGCGACGAGGTGGGCGTGGCCTTCGACGAGGCGGACATCCACCTGTTCGACGCCGAGACCGGCGAGGACGTGTTCCTGACCGACGAGGAGATCGCGGCCGCGGTGGCCTGATAAACTCCGGTTCCTCGACGCGTGGTCGCGTTCGTCGCCGTCGACGTGTCGCGCGTTTTCTTGTAAACGACGACTGCCAGATCGACGGCGAACGCCGCCAAAGCCCGCACCGCATAGCCTCACCCCTCCCCAGCCTCGTCGCTGGCGGCTGTCGCCGCCAGCGACTCCCTCGCGCGTGCTCCATCGGCCGCACAGCGGCCTCGGAAGCACGCGCCACCGCACTGGCCAGGATTCAAAAATCGAGTTATAAGCCGCTTCGTCAGTCGCGTCAGCCCCTCAGTCCGCCGCGTCCGGCGTCGGTGCCTCGCCGCCGAGCCGGTCGCGGTCGTGGGCCGCCTCCCAGTCGAGGTCGGGCCCCCGCGCGATGATTCCGGAGGGGGTCACGTCCGGGTGGGTCGTGTAGTAGTGCTCCTTGATGTGGCTCATGTTCACCGTCTCGGCGACGCCCTCGGTCTGGTAGAGGTCGCGCAGGTACGGCCAGAGGTGCTCGTACTGGTGGACGAACTTCTTGTTACACATGAAGTGGGTGTGGTACACCTGATCGAACCGGACCAGCGTCGTGAACATACAGATGTCCGCCTCGGTGAGCGAGTCGCCGACGAGGTAGCGCTGGTCGGCGAGGTGGTCGTTCCAGCGGTCGAGCGCGCCGAACAGCTCGTCGATCGCCTCGTCGTAGGCCCCCTGCGACTTCGCGAAGCCGGCGCGGTAGACGCCGTTGTTGACGGGCTCGTAGATCTCGGTGATCACCTGGTCGACCTCGGCGACGGTCGCCTCGTCGTCGGGATCGGGGAGCAGCGACGCGTCGTTGCCGAACTCGTCGAACGCGGTCGAGAGCATCCGGAGCACCTCGCGCGACTCGTTGTTGACGATCGTCTCCTCCTCGGTGTCCCACAGCACGGGGACGGTCACCCGGCAGGTGGCGTCGGGGTCGGCCGCGACGTACAGCTCGCGGAGGTAGTCGCTGTCGTGAAGCTTGTCGGGGGTACACCCCTCCTTCTCGGGGGTGAACTGCCAGCCGCCCTCGGCGCGGTACGGGTCGACGACCGATACGTCGATCGCGTCCTCCAGCCCGAGCAGCGACCGCGCGAGCAGCGTCCGGTGCGCCCACGGGCAGGCGTACGAGACGTACAGGTGGTACCGGCCCGCCTCGGGCTGGAACCGCTCGTCCGGCTCGGCGTCGACGTGGTCGGGCACGTCGCTGCCGGCGATCCAGTTCCGGAAGGTCGTCTCGCCGCGCTGGAACGAGCCGTCGTCGTCGGTCGCCTCGTACGCGTCCGTCCGCCACTCGCCGTCGACGAGCTGATTCATACCGATCCTACGGGCGCGAGCCCCATAACGTGGGCGGGGACGCGCGTGTCACCGGGGAGCCATTCCGTCTCGGGGACCCGCGGACGCGCGCCGATAAGAATTATTTGACGCCCCCGATAGACACCAGTCGTGCCTGAGTTCCTTACGCCTCCCCCTGTCGAACCCGGAGACAAGGTCGCGGTTGTCGCACCGGCATCGAACGCGCCCGAATCCGCGCGGTTCATCTACGAACTCGGTCTCGAACGAATGCGCGAGGGTTTCGACCTCGATCCGGTTGAGTATCCGACCGCGACCGCCGACCCGGAGTGGCTCGCGGACAATCCGGAGGCACGCGCCGAAGAGGTTATGAACGCCTTCCGCGACCCGGACATCTCGGCCGTGATCGCTAATATCGGCGGCCACGATCAGATCGCGATCCTCCCGTATCTCGACGGGGACGTACTCCGCGAACACCCGACGCGATTCTACGGGTACTCGGACAACACGAATCTGGCCCTGTTTCTCTGGAATCACGGGATCGTTTCGTACTACGGCGGATCGACGCTGCTCGAATACGCGATGGACGGCGAGATGTTCGACTACACCGAAGAGTACCTCCGGCGTGCGCTGTTCGAGGATTCTCTCGGTGAGTGGACCGAAGCAGCGGTGTTCACCGACGAGGCCGGTGACTGGGACGATCCAGAGTCAGTCGAAACCACGCGCGAGATCGAACAGTCTGATGGCCGAATCTGGCGTGGTGGTGAAGAGCCCGTCTCGGGTCGAATCTGGGGCGGTTGCTATGCAGTCCTCGTCGAGCAGTTCCTCGCCGACCGCTACCTGCCCAATCCCGACGCACTGAACGGCACTGTCCTTGCGTTAGAGACGAGCGAACTGATCCCTGACCCGGCCGTCGTCGGTGCGAACCTCCGGGCGCTCGGCGAACGCGGTCTTCTCGAACGATTCGACGGTGTGCTCGTCGGACGCGCCGCCGCACGCTCACACGCTGAAGAAAACCCACGAGAATGGCGAGTGGAGTATCGAGAGCGTCAGCGCGACGCGATCGCTGACGTGCTCGACACGTACAATCCGACCGCGCCCGTCGTCTTCGACTGCGAGTTCGGACACACGTATCCGACGTGTCCCATTCCGATCGGCGGTGAGGTCGAAATCGAACCCGCAACCGAATCCATTCGCCTTCCTTGATCTCACGGCAGGTTGGAACCCTGTGGGTCACTGGCCTGCTAACGGTGGGATTTTCGATAGCTAATAGGCACGAGATGACATCAGACGTTAGGTGTCAGATGGAGTTTCCGTATGCAACACGCCGATTCAGTCGGGAACTGAGGAGTTCAACAGCGCCGGTGGCACACGCGACGGAAATATTGCCGCGTCGCGACGGGTTTATCCGCCACACGCGACTACCGATGTCCAGTCATGGCCGCACAGGCGATGGATCGCGTTCCGCGATCGTGATGAGGTCTTCTCCGTGAGTATCGACACCGTGTGCCGAACTGACGCGCCGCGCCGGAGAGCGGCCGCGCCGCCGTCCGACGGGGTGGTCGCCCGATGCTGACCGGGCGCGAGGCGGTCGCCCGGACCGGCATCGACGCCGCCGCGCTGAAGCCGGCCGAGTGCGACGTCTCCCGCGCAGTCGACCTCCCGGTCGATCGGGTGGCGATCGACTACGAGGGGCGCGAGCACCTCCCGGACGCGGAGACGCTCGGCCGGCTGGCCGACGAGACGGAGCTGTACGTCACCACGCCGGTCCGCGCCGACGGGTTCGACCCGCTCGGCGACGACTCGCTGCTCGATCGGATCTCGGACGCGGCCCGCCGGGTGCTCGTCGCGGGCCACGGCGCGTACCTCTCTGACAAGGAAGCCTCTCGCGCGGTCGCCCCCCGGCTCGGGGCCGCGCGGCGCGACGCCCCCGACGCGTGGGTCGGCACGGAGGGCGTCGAGCGCGTCGCGCTGGCCGCCGGCGGGACCCAGTTCGAACTGCTCTCCCGGTCGACCGATCGGGACGTGCGCGCGCTCCGCGCCGCCGGGTTCGATGGCGAGGTCGCCGTCTACGCCCCGACCGTCCTGACCGACGACGAGGACGCGGTCCTCGACGCCGTGGGCGCGTACGTCTCCCGGCGCCGTCCCGTCGCCCGCGCGCTCCCGGACGGGAACGGAAGCGGGGGCGGCGACGGGAGCGACGCCGCCCCGCCCACGGACGCCTCGGCGACGGGACGCGCCCGCGAGGTGCTCTCGGCGGCCGCGCGGGACTTCGCGCTCGTCGGCTCGCCCGAGACGGTTCGCGAGCGCGTCGACGACCTCCGCGAGGTCGGCGTCGACCACGTGGTCGGCTACCCCGCACGCGGGATCGACGAGTTCCTGTCGTAGCCGGCGGCCACCGTTTTTAACACGACGCACCGCGACGCGTCGGCATGACCCGAGACGCGTCGCCGGAGAGCGCTCGGCACTCCGAGGGTGAGGCCCCGGCGGTCGCGGTCGTCGGCGGCGGCGCCGTCGGCGTCACCGCGGCCGTCGACCTCGCGGCCCGCGGCGCCGACGTGACGCTATACGACCGGGGAGGGCTCGGCGCTGAGAGTTCCGGACGCGCGGCGGGCGTGCTGTACGACGCCTACGCCGAGGACGTCGACGCCGCGCTGGCCGCCCGCGCGATGGAGCGGTTCAGGTCGTTCGACCGGACGCTCCCCGGATTCTCGTTCACGCCGTGCCCCTACGTCATCGCCGCCCGCGAGGGCGACCCGGACGCCGAGGCCGTCCCGGCCATGGTGGATCGCATGCGCGCACACGATCGAGACGTCTCGCTCGTCGACCCCGCGACCCTCGGCGAGCGGTTCCCCCTCGCGAGCGACGACCTCGCGGTCGCCGCGGTGGCCGAGGGCGCCGGCTGGTGTGATCCCGCGAGCTACGTCGCCGCGATGGGCCGTCGCGCGCGCCGCGAGGGGGTCGCCGTCGAGACCGAGACCCCCGTCTCGCTCGCGGGCGGCGGTCCCGAACTACGGGTCGGCGACGTTGGCGAAGGCGGGGACCGATCCGGGGACGGCCGAGCGTTCGACGCCGTCGTCGTCGCCGCCGGCGCGCACACCGCCGCCCTCCTCGGCGACGCGGGGATCGAGGTCCCCGTGGTCCCGTACCGCGTGCAGGCGCTGACGGCGGGGATCGGTGGCAACGGGCCGGCGAGCTACGACGGGCCGATGGTGTACGACGCGACCGCCGGCGCGTACGTCCGACCGCACCCGACCGGCCTGCTCGCCGGCGACGGCACGGAACCCGTCCCGGCCGACCCGGACGGCTACGACCCGACCGGCGACGCCTGGTTCGTCGAGTCGGTCTCGGCGACGCTCCGCGAGCGCCTCGACGCGGTCGGGCCGGAGTCCCTGGCGGTCGAGCGCGCGTGGGCCGGCCTCTGTACGGCCACGCCCGACGGCGATCCGCTCGTCGGGCCGGTCGGCGACCACGCCGGCCGGCTGTTCGTCGCCGCCGGCTGGCAGGGCCACGGGTTCATGCGCGCGCCGGCGATCGGCGAGCTCGTCGCCGAGGGGGTGCTCGCCTCGCTCGACGGGATCGAAGCGAAAGACCCGGGATCGCCGTGGATCGACGCGTTCGATCCCGACCGCTTCGGCGGGGACGAGGAGTTCGAGATCGCGGAGGGGATGTCGGTGGAGAGTCGGGCGGGGGATGGGGAGTAGTCGGGGAGTGAGAGGAGAGGCCGAGGTCAGGCGGCGTCGGCCGGGTCGCGTTCCGCGTCGGAGTCCGTCTCGTCCTCTTCTTCTACGACGGCCACGTCGCGGCCGTCGTCCGTCTTCGGGATCTCGACCTGGAGGGTGCCGTTCCGCGTGAGCGTCGCGTTCGCGCCTTGGGGAGTCACGTTCGCGTCGCGGGGGAGTTCGGCGCTTCCGGAAAGCGAGACGCCGCGGCCGGGGAACAGCATCTCGTAGCCGTCGTAGAAGTCCCGGAAGCGGTCGAGTTCGACCTCGACGGTGTGGTCGAGAAACGTCACGCTGAGGTCCTCGCCGCGAACGCCGGGGGCGTCGAAGACGACGAGGTACGCGTCGTCGCTTTCGAGGAGGTCGCACGAGAGCGGCCGTCGCTCCTGCATCTTGCTCCACCCGCGGCCGACGCGTTCGAGCGCGCGGCGGACGATCGACCTCCCCGTCTCGACGAGTCCGCTCACGGGTTACACCTCGATCTCGGTGAGGTTGCTCCCGCCGCAGTACGGGCACGACAGGTCCTCGACCGCGTGGTCGTCGGGCACGTCGTAGGTGTAGTGGTTCTCGAACATGTCGAGATCGCAGTCGTCGCTCTCGCATTTGACCTCCATCGTCGATGGCATATACCGACAAGTTGTGTCGGCGAGGGCTTAAACGGCGTGGCGGCGGCGGTCGCGTCCTCGTCTCAGGCGACCGTATCGGTGCGGACCTCGATCCGCGCGCCCTCGGCCCCCTCGACCGCCTCGACCTCCCACTCGTGCGCCTCGGCGATCCGCGAGACGATGCCGAGCCCGAACCCGGTGCCGTCCGCGGCCGTGGTGAAGCCCGCGTCGAACACTCGACCGCGCGCGTCCTCCCGGATCCCCGGACCGTCGTCGGCGACGAAGAACCCCCGCCCGTCGTCGAGCACGCCGACGCGGACGGCGACGCTCTCGCCGCCGTGCTCGACGGCGTCGCCGGACTCTGTCCGGCTGCCAGTGGAGCCGTGCTCCACGCTGTTGCGGACGAGGTTCTCCAGCAGTTGGACGAGCCGCTCCCGGTCCGCCTCGACGGTCAGGTCCACGTCGGCGTCGAGGGTCGCCTCGCCCGTGGCGATCCCCGACCAGCAGCGCTCGGCCGCGGCCGCCAGATCGACCGGCTCGGTGTCGGTCACGCGCTCCCCGTTCCGCGCCAGGGTGAGGAGCTGCTCGATCCGCTCTTCCATCCGGTCGTGCGCGCGGGCGGCGACGTCGAGGTCGTCGTCGTCGCCGTGCCGCTCTCGCGCCAGTCCGACCCGCCCCTTCGCCACCGACAGCGGGTTCCGGAGGTCGTGGGAGACGACGCTCGTGAACGCCTCGAGCTCACGGTTCCGCCGTTCGAGCTCGGCCTCGTACTCCTTCCGCTCCGTCACGTCCGTGATGAACCCCTCCAACACCGCGGTCCCGTCGACGGTCGACTCGACGAGACAGCCGCGCTCCCACATCCAGCGGACCGCGCCGTCCCGCGTGCGGATCCGGTACGTGACCTCGAACTCCTCGCCCGTGTCGATCGCCTCCTGCACGACCGCCCACGCCCGCTCCTTGTCGTCAGGGTGGATGACCTCCTCGCCCCAGACGACCGCGTCGCTGGCGAGTTCCTCCGTCGTGTAGCCGGTGATCGGCTCGCTCTCGCCGCGGACGAGCTCCATCGGCCACCCCGGGGCGTTCCGACAGCGGTAGACGAACCCGGGGAGGTTGCCGATGAGCGTCTCCAACCGCCGCCTGTCGCGTTCGCCGTCGCTCCCGTCGTCGCGGCGTCCGCGCCTCGCCGCCGCGCGGACGCGGTCGCGCAGCGTCTCTCCGTCGTCGATCACTTCCCCCGAGGCGTCCAGTCGCACGTAGTCGCTGACCCCCGCGGCGATCGCCGCGCTCGCGACCGCCTCGGAGCCGGCCGCGGTCGCGAGCACGAGCGGCACGTCCGGGTCGCGGTCGCGGACCTCCCGGAGCAGTTCGACCCCGTTCCGGTCCGGGAGGTCGTAGCCGGCGACGACGCAGTCGAACGACTCCCGCCGCAGCCGCTCCGCCGCGGCGTCCGCGTCCGGTTCGAGGACGACCTCGAACTCGCCGTCCGCCCAGTCGGAACCGGGGTCCCGTCGGTCGCCAGTCTCCGGAACGCTGAGGACGCGGATCCGCTCGCCGACGGCCTCGGCCATATTCGCCTGTCGCCGCTGGGTGGGATAATTGTTGGGGCCCGCGGTCAGACGCTCCGGGCGCGGTACCGGTCGGGGACGACGGTTCGCTCGGCCAGCAGGGCGAGGCCCCCGCCGCAGGTGATCCCGATCACGGCCGCGTCGGCGGTCGGCAGGATCGGGATATCGAGCACGAGCGCGACCCCGTACCACAGGGGGAGCGAGGCCATCCCGGCGACGAGGGCGAGCCGACTCAGGATACCGCGCCGGTCGTCGTCGATCCGCGTCCGAGCGAGCCACGCCGCCGGGCCGACGGCGACCGCGGCGACGACCGCGACGGCGGCCACGGTCGCCCACGGCACCGAGCCGGACGCGAGGAGCCGCCCCGCGCTCAGCGACGCGAAGAGGGCGACGAACCCGTACGTGAGGAGGGTCGCGCGGCGTGGGGACATGGGCGGTCGTACGCGGGCGGATCTGATAAATCGGCCGGCGCGATCCCCTCGATCGCGTCCGACCTGACCTCCTGCACGCGTCCGGCGCGACCTTCCGCACGCTTTTCCCGTCTCGGCCGACTACGGTGGGTCAACATGACCGATTCGCCCGCGTCGGACCGGGGATCGCTCCCGGCCGACCCGAACGACCTCTCCGTCACCATCGTCGACGGCTACGTCGACGAGCCGGCACACTTCGGCGTGCCGCCCTACATCTCGACGTACCCGCGGTACACCGCCGGCGCGCTCGTCGACGCGGGCGTCCCCGAGTCGCGGATCACCTACCACACCATCGACGAGCTCCGCGACGACCGGAGCAAGCACGCCGACGTGGCCGACGCCGACCTCATGGTGTACGTCGGCGGGATGACGGTCCCCGGGAAGTACGTCGGCGGGACCCCCGCCGAGCCGGACGAGGTGCGCGAGCTGGGGTGGACCGCGGACGGCGTCACCCTGCTCGGCGGCCCCGTGCGGTTCGGGGTCGGCGACGAGAACGCGGGCGCGACCGAGACCGAGCGCGACGACCTCGACTACGACTTCGTCGCCATGGGCGACGTGGAGGCGGCCGCCTACGACCTCGTCCGCGAGGGGTTAGAGGGGTTCGGCAACCGGATGCGCGACAACGCGGAGATCGACCGATGGGCCGAGAAGGGCGCGTTCGTCGTCGAGCAACACCCCAACCACCCCGACTACCTCATCTGCGAGATGGAGACCTCCCGCGGGTGCGCCTACCGCTGCTCGTTCTGCACGGAGCCGCTGTACGGCGATCCGGCGTTCCGCGAGGCGCAGTCGGTCGTCGACGAGGTGGACGCCCTCTCCGGCCGGGGGGTCAAACACTTCCGGCTCGGCCGGCAGGCCGACATCCTCGCGTTCGGCGGCGACGGCGAGGCGCCGAACCCCGACGCGCTCCGAGAGCTGTACGGGGGGATCCGCGAGGTCGCTCCCGACCTGCGGACGCTCCACCTCGACAACATGAACCCGGTGACGATCACCGACTACCCCGAGGCGTCCCGCGAGGCGATCCGCGTGATCGCCGAGCACAACACGCCCGGCGACACCGCGGCGTTCGGGCTGGAGTCCGCGGACCCGCTCGTCCAGGAGGAGAACAACCTGCTCGTCACCGCCGAGGAGTGTCTGGAGGCGGTCCGCGTCGTCAACGAGGAGGGCGGGTGGCGACCGGGCGACACGCCGGAGGCGACGCCCGGCAGCGACGATCGGGTGACCGGGCCCTCGACCGGCCCGGACGCCTCCCCGCGGCTGCCGAAGCTCCTCCCCGGGATCAATCTCGTCCACGGGCTCGCCGGCGAGCGCCCGGAGACGTACGAGCACAACAAGGAGTTCCTCCAGACCGTCTACGACGAGGGACTCATGCTCCGCCGGATCAACATCCGGCAGGTGATGGCGTTCGCGGGCACGGAGATGGCCGAGACGGGCGCCGACATCGCACAGGAGCACAAAGACCAGTTCCAGGCGTACAAGAAGGAGGTGCGCGAGACCGTCGACAACCCCATGCTCGACCGCGTTGTCCCGCCGGGAACGGTCCTCCCGGACGTTCACCTGGAGTACCACCAGGACGGCAAGACGTTCGGGCGCCAGCTCGGCACGTACGCGCTCCTCGTCGCGGTGCCGGGCGAACGCGAGCTCGGCACCGCGATCGACGTGGCGATCACGGACCACGGCTACCGCTCCGTGACGGGCGTCCCGTACCCCCTCGACGTCAACGCCGCGTCGATGGACGAACTGACCGCGATCCCCGGAATCAACCGGAGCAAGGCGGGCGATATCGTCGTCGGACGCCCGTACGGCTCGGTCGGCGAGGTCGACTCCGGCGTCGCCGACCTCTCGCGGTTCGCCGTCGCCGGCGACGCCGACGTGCCGATCCCGGGACGCGAGCGGGCGGGATCGGGTCCCGGCCCCGCCGCGCGCTCTCTGCTCGACCGGCGCGACGGCCCCTCCGTCGGCCGCGGGGACTGAGCCGATGGCGGCGCCGGACCCGAGGCCGTCGGTCACTCGCGTCGAGCTCCCGGTCGACACCCGCGCGCTCGGCGGAACGACGAACGCCTACCTCGCGGCCGGCCTCCTCGTCGACCCCGCGGCCCGTATCGAAGCGCTCGACGCCGCGGTCGGCGTCGAGGAGTCGGGCGTTGCGGCCTCCTCGTCGACCACCGCGGTCGACGCGATCGCCGTCACCCACACGCACCCCGACCACGTCGGCGCGGTCGCCGAGTACGCCGACCTGACGGGCGCGCCCGTGTACGCGCACGCCGACCACGTCGACCGGTTCACTGCGGCCACCGGCGTCGCGCCGGACGGGACGTTCCGCGACGGCGACCGCGTCGGCGACACCCCGATCCGCGCGGTCGAGACGCCCGGCCACGCCCCGGATCACGTCGCGTTCGCGGTCGAATCGGATGCCGGCGCCGACGGCGAGAGCGGCACCGGCGCCGACGGCGACGCAGCCGGCGCGACGCGCGACCTCCTCTGTGGCGACCTCGCCGTCGCTGACGGAAGCGTCGCGGTGGCCGCGCCCGACGGCGATCTCCGCGAGTACCTGGACAGCCTCGAACGCGTCCGCGAGGCGGGCTACGACCGACTCCGCCCGGGACACGGACCCGCGATCGATGACCCCGAGCCGGTCTGTCAGCGCCTGACCGATCACCGGCTGGACCGCGAACGGGCGGTCCTGGCGGCGGTCGAGGGCGGCGCGAACGACGTGGAGAGCGTGGTCGACGACGCCTACCAGAAGGACCTGACCGGCGTCGGCGACCTCGCGCGGGCGACGGTCGTCGCGCACCTCGAAAAACTGGTCGCGGAAGAGCGGATCAACGACGGATGGGCGGAGCGGATCGGGGGCGGCGCGCCCGGCGAGTAGTGCACGTTCGGCGAGTCGCGGCGAGTAGGCATCTTTCTGCGGGCGGCCGGCCCCGCCCCGCTTCAGGGCTCCGCTTCGAGATGGGCCGCCAGTTCGTCGAGCGGCGTCTCGGTCACGTCCACGAACCGGCCGCCGACGCCCTCGATGCCGCCGTCGACCTCGGGGTCGTCGCCGACGTGGACCAGCGACGCGGCCCCGACGCCGAGCGCGTCGGCCGCCGTCTCGAACGCCTTCGGGTGGGGCTTCCGCCAGCCGCAGCCGATGCTCGTCGTGACCGCGTCGAACTCGCCGCGGAGGCCGGCGCGGATCAGGGTCTTGGACACTAGTTCGGGCACCGCGCAGTTCGAGAGGAGGCCGACCGGGCCGCGGTCGCTCACGTCGCGGACGGCCTCCAGCGCGCCGTCGCGTCGGGTCACGTCCGGATCGAAGGCCGCGACGACGGCGTGCCGGACGACGTTGTCCGCGGCCTCGACGCCGCGGGAGTCGAGCGCGTGCGCCACGTGCGCGGGCAGGGGGACCTCGGCGCCCACCGGGGCGTCCACGTGTCGCTCGCCGTACGCGACGTGCCAGTCGTCCGGTACCTCGACGCCGCGCGACTCCAGTTCGCGCGCGACGATCTCCGCGGGGTCTGACGGGTACTCCACGTCGACGAGGGTCCCGAACAGGTCGAAAGTGACTGCCACGATACTGGGGGTACGGCGAAAACGGGATTGAACCTGTCGGTCGGTGCGGTCGATGCCGGGTTCCGAGACCGACCCGGCGATCGGCTCCTCGACGGCGGCCGCCCGTCAGAGAGCCGGCGCGACGTGGAGCGCGTAGAGCCGGTAGAGCCCGGTCACCCACGCGCAGAGCCAGAGGAGCATGAAGCCGGCCACGCCGGCGCGGAGCCGCGCTCGCCAGTGCCCCATGTCCTCGTGGATCTCGTCGATGTCGACGTCGGGGTCCTCGTAGGCGTCGGCGTTGCGCTTCGCCTGCAGGATCCGGGCGATGCCCGTGAGCGCGAACGCCAGCAGCGCGTACGCCTGCACGCCGAGGAACGCGTGGATCACGGCGAGTCCGGACAGGTGCATGAAGAGGCGCGGGATCATCCACCCGACGATCGGGACGGTCGTCAACACCAGGCCGACGCCGATGTATCGCAGGTGGCGCATGAGAACGGTCCACGTCACGGTCTCGGTGTCGATCATGATCCACGCCCCGTACACCAGGAACGGGAGGCTCGCCGTCACCGACAGCCCGGCCGCCGCCGCGATAACCGACTCGTCGACCATTACCCGCGGTTGGATCTCCGACGCGTAAAGCCCCCCGATCCGCGGTTCCGCGGTCGCCGTATCCCCGCCCGGGTCGCCCGACGCAGATCGCCCCGCCCGCAGACGAAAACAGTTAGCGTCCGGAGCACGTATCGCCGGGCAATGGAGGACACCTCGACGGAACCGGATCCGGGGTCGCGACCCGACCGGGCGCCGGGCGAGTCCGCCGGCGGCGACGGGTCTCGCGGGGCCGACGACGCTCCCGACGACGCGGACGACCTCGCCGCGCTCCGCGAGCGGGTCGATGAGGAGTACGACTTCGACGACTTCGGCCCCTCCGACATGGCGCAGATGAGCGCCGAGGAGTGGGACGCCGCGTTCGATCCGGAGTCGTGGATCACGGGTGACCGGCTGCTCGCCCGCGCCGAGGCGGAGCTGAAGTCCCGTATCGCGCGCCGGGAGGTGTTCGGCGTGTTGGAGCGCGTCCGCGAGGACGGCGAGGATCGGATCCTCGTGTACTCCGACGAGGGATACGCGATCGTCCGACCGACGGGCGAGGTGACCGGACAGGGGACCGTGCTCCGCGACATCGAACCGATCGTCGCGCTCGCGGCGATGGAGTCGTACGACGTGCCCGAGCCGCCGGACGACTGGTCGCTTCCGCACCCGGACTCCGTTCCGGAGGGGTCGGGCGAGTTCGGCAACCTGATGATCCAGGTGATCGCGGTCGTACAGGTACTCGCCGGGGCGGCGCTGCTCGTCGCCTCCTTCGTCGCCGACCTGAACACGATCGTCGCGCCGGCGATGGGGATCGTCTTCCTGCTCATCGGCCTGCTGCTTTTCCTCATGGTCGCGAACGCGCGGCTCTCCGATCGGTTCCGCTCGGAGGAGTACCGCGAGCGGCTGCGGGCCCTCCGACAGGCCAAGGAGCGACCTGACTTCGTGCCGGTCGAAGGCGGGGTCGTGAACGAGAGCGAGAGAGACGAGTGAACTGCCGATATCACGGGACACAGGCCTTGTAAACCCCTCCGCGTCGACGGGTTCAGTCGGTGGGTTTAAGCGCACCCCGTCCCGAGTGAACCTGTATGAAAAGGCGGGAATTCGTGCGCACGGCCGGCGGTGCGACCGCCGTGGCCGCGGCCGGTGCCGGGGCGGCCGGGACGGCCGCCGCACAGGAGCAACAACCGGTCTGGCCGAGCGGGGTCACGAGTGGGAACCTCGGGTCGTATCGAGACGCCCGCGGCGAGAGCGAAGTGACCGTACAGGTCGGCGCGGGCGACAGCGGGCTCGCGTTCGATCCGACCATGCTGTGGGTCGACACCGGGACCACGATCACGTTCGAGTGGACCGGGAACGGGGGCGACCACAACGTCCAGACCGTCGAGGGCGGCGGGCCAGCCAGCCTCGACAGCGGCGACCCGGTCGGCGAGGAGGGATACACCTACGAGTACGAGGTGACCGAGGAGGACGCCGGCATCACCCACTACCACTGCGTGCCCCACACCGCGGTCGGCATGCACGGCGGCCTCGCCGTCGGCGGCGACATCGAGACTGAGTCAACAGGAGGCGGGAACACGGGGTGGCCGGAGAACATCGCTCACGTCGGCGTTCCGCTGCACGCCCACTGGGTCGGCATCGCGGCGATACTCGGTATCGCGCTGACCTTCGTGTTCACCTTCTACCTGCTGAAGTACGGTGAGTCGGCACACACCGGCCACGGGGGTGCCCAATGAGCTCCGGCGGCTCCTCGTACGGTGACATCCACCGGTACGAGCCCGCACGTGAGAGCACCGCCGCCGCGATCGCGATCGTGCTCCTCACCGTCATCGAGGTCGTGTTCGTCTCGTTGTTCGTCTTCGGGCTCATGTCCGCCTGGGCTTCGACGGAGTTCGGGAACATGTTCACCGGCGCGCTGCTGGCGATGATTTTCATCGACCTCGCCTTCATCCTCCTCCTGTACCGCAAGGAGTTCCTGCCGGACGTGATGATCGTGAAGAAGCGTCGTCGCAAGTGGGAGGATCTCTACGTCCGCGAGGAGGACAAAGACGGCGTCGGCGTCGACACCGGGAACCTGACCGAGACGCTCAAACAGGCCGTCTACCCGTACTACAAAAAGTAACCCGACAATGAGCCTCAAAAAACAAGACGAGATGGACCACAACGCGTGGCTCAAAAACCAGGATCTGACGGTCATCGAGACCGCGTTCCTCACCACGCTCATCTGGCTCGACAAGCGGCTCCGCATCGTCGACTACCTCGAACTGCTGGAGACGATGTACTACCGCGCGAACCTCCAGATGCCGAAGAGCCACACCGAACAGTACGACCTCGACAACAAGTTCTGGTACTGGTACCCCCTGTACTCGCTCGGATCCCTGTCGATCGTCGCGTACCTCGTCGCCGCGGTCTCCGGCGCGTTGTTGGGCTTCTACTACGCCCCATCGACCGCCGGCGCCGCCGTGCAAGGCGACCCGACTGCCGCGTACGACTCGCTCGTGATGATCATGAAGGACGTTCAGTTCGGGTACATGCTCCGCTCCATCCACCGCTGGGCGGCCCAGTTCATGGTCGCCGCGGTGTTCCTGCATATGCTTCGCGTGTACTTCACCGGCTCCTACAAGGAGCCCCGCGAGGTCAACTGGATCCTCGGGATCGTCCTCATCGGGCTGACGCTGCTGTTCGGCTTCTCCGGGTACGTGCTCCCGTGGAAGCAGCTGTCCTACTGGGCCGCGCAGATCGGCGTCGAGATGGCGCTTGCGACGCCCATCGTGGGCGAGTGGGCGGCGCAACTCCTGTTCGGCGGCTTCACGCTCGGACAGGCGACGCTCGTGAGAATGTACATCCTGCACGTGTTCGTGTTGCCGTTCGTGGTGACGGGGCTCATCGCCCTCCACGTCGGCATCGTCTGGGTGCAGGGCATCGCGGAGCCGCACTAATCCAATGACCGACAACGACACCCCCATGACGGACGGAGGAACCGACACGGAAGCGCGCACGGACGGTGGGCCGCCGGCCACCGTGCCGCCGGACGACGAGACGCCCACGTGGAGCGATCGCAAGGAGCGCTCGCAGGGGCTCGCACAGCTCACCTACCAGTACTTCGAGCGCTCGCGCCGCGAGGACGAGAACCTCCGCGCCGAGTCGACGTACGTCGAGCGCGACGTGCTCGGGTTCCCGACGTGGCCCCACGAGACGCTCCGAAACCTCGCGATCACGAGCTTCTTCGTCGGAATCATGATCCTCGTCGCGGCGCTGATGCCGGCGCACTTCGGCGAGCCCGCCAACGCCGGCTCGACGCCGGCGATCATCCTCCCCGACTGGTACCTCTACTGGTCGTTCGGGCTGCTGAAGCTCAACCCGATCAACCCCGAGCTGGCCGTGCTCGGCGGCAACATTGTGATGGGGAACGAGCTGCTCGGGATCGTCGCCCACGGGGTCATCTTCGGCGTCATCGGGCTCGTGCCGTTCCTCAACAAGGGGAGCGCGCGCCGCCCCGTCGAGCAGCCGTTCTGGGCCGCCGTCGGCGTGACTGGCGTCGTCCTGGCGTTCACGCTCGCGGCGCTCGCGATCCAGAACTTCTTCCCGATCTCGCTCGACCTGCTCATCACCCTCACGTTCCTGCTGCCCGTACTCGGCGGCATCATCACCTACGCGGTGTTGAAGACGATGCGTGAAGGGTACATGTACGACCTGAACCGGCGGTATTACATGCTGCGGCCCCCGAAGTAACCGCCCGACGAACACCGATTCTGCGGTCACCGTTTCCCGATGTCACAACCATCCGACACCGACGACACACAGGCGTTCGACGAGACGGGCGATCCCGTCGCGAAGGACGCTGACGAGGACCCGCGGAACGAACCGACGGGGCCGCGCGTCGGTCCCGGCGGTCGAGAGATCGTCGTCCCGTTTCGGCTGTACAAGGCCGTGACCGTCTTCTCTACGCTCGCCGCCGTGATCGCGTACCTGATCGGCTTCACGCTGATCGACGCGGCGACGCTACAGATCAGCTTCGTCCGGACCGCGATCGTCTACCTGCTCAACAGCGCCGGGCTCTACCCGTCAGACGACCTGCTGGTCGCGGTCCTCGCGATCACCGGGATCGGGTTCCTGGTCGCGGGAACGGCGGTGTACGTTCTCGGGACGCGGTTCCGCGGGCAAGGGATGGGAAAGCCTCAAGGCGATTCCAGCGAAACCTGAGATAATGGCAGACGAGTTCATCAAGGGGTTCGCCCTCTTCACGCTCGGCGGTCTGGGATGGCTCACCTTCGGCGGCTGGTACCGGACGCCTTCGTACTACGACGTCGTCCAACTCGTCAATCCGGCCGAGGGGGTCAACACGGCCTACGGCGAGATCGGGCTGGTCGTCGGCGACGCGTCCTTCTGGCTGATGATCCTCGGTGCGCTCACGTTCTGGGTGTTCATCCCGGTGAGTCGCCAGCTCCGCGACATGCTCGGCGACGAGGCCGAGGCCGCGAACTGACCGCGATCGCTTCCCCTCCGATTTTCACCCTCTGCCCTCCGTTTTCCGTCGTATCGCCGACTCTACGCTTCGATCCGTTCGTCGCTCTGTTGACCTCGCTTCGTTTTTGACCCTGACTCGGTGGCCCGCGGTACCGCATCGACAAAGCGTATCGAACGACACAGACCGCCTGAATTGCCTCAGTTGTTTCTCGTCCGGAACGGGCAGCCGCCACAGGTGCTTCTCGATCGATAGCGGGAGTAGGTATAGCGAATTGGTGAAATAGTTGTTTATAAGCGATCGAGTGATGTTGCTATCGGCTGTTTATAAGTCTCTGACGACGTTGCGGTGAGGACCTCCAAAGCCCCAGCCGCGACGGCTCGCGCGGCTCGCTGCGGTCCTCGTCACTCGCTTCGCTCGTTCCTGCGGTCCTTGCGTCGCCGTGCTTCGCCCTCGCGACTGCCCCTTTGAGTCCCCCCCGCCCGCAACCGCACAGCGCCTCACGCCTCCCCAGCCTCGTCGCTGGCGCGTTCCGCGCCAGCGACTCCCTCGCACCGGCGGTTCGCGGCCTATCGGCCGCTCACCGGGGCGCGCCAACCGCAGTTGTATTTATAAGCGATCGTCGCCGTCGCTCGCGGGTATTTAAATACTGAATCCCGATCGGCGATCTGCAATACTCACTCCCGCTATCGATCAGGGCGTCGATCGGGACGGGAGACCACGCTCGGATCAACATATTCACTATAGGCCGTCACAAACCGGGGTGTATGAGCACGGACGACGTCTCTCGGCGCAGGTTCATCCGGACCGCCGGCGGCGCGGCCGGCGTCGCGGGAGCGACGGCGGCGACGGGGACCGCGGCGGCACAGGAGGAGCAGCCGGTCTGGCCGAGCGGGGCTGAAGGGAACGTCGGATCGTACCAAGACGCCCGCGGCCAGAGCGAGGTGACCGTCCAGGTCGGCGCGGGCGACACCGGGCTCGCGTTCGACCCGACCCTGTTGTGGGTCGACCCCGGCACGACGGTGATCTTCGAGTGGACAGGCAACGGCGGCGACCACAACGTTCAGACGGTCGAGGGCGGTGGCCCGGCCAGCCTCGACAGCGGCGACCCGGTCGGCGAGGAGGGGTACACCTACGAGTACGAGACGAGCGAGGAGGACGTGGGGATCACCCACTACCACTGCGTGCCCCACACCGCGGTCGGGATGCACGGCGGCCTCGCCGTCGGCGGCGACATCGAGACCGAGTCGACCGGTGGGGGCGGCGCGTCCGGCGTCGTGTTCGTCCCCCAAGGCGCCCGCGCGCTCAGCGTCGCGACGTTCGTCGCGATGGTGAGCACGCTCGGGCTCGCCTTCGTCTTCATGAAGTACGGCGGCACGATCACGCAGGACGACGAGTAGTCGCTCGTCGCAGTCCCGCTTTTCCCGGTCCTACGCTCCGTCCAGGAGCCCGCGGTACGCGTCGACCACCCGGTCGAGCACCGCGTCGTGGTCGTAGGACGCGAAGTCGCGCTCGACCGACTTCCGGTCGAGGTCGCCGACCGCGACGAACTCGTCGGCGAGCTCGGCCGGGCTCGTGACGAGCCGTCCGCGCTGACGCCCCTCCACGAGCTCGTGGGCGCTCGAATCCGCCTGGTACTCGACGAGGGCAACGCAGCCGCACGCCAGCGCCCACAGCAGATCGGTCGCGAACGTCTCCCACGTCGCCGTCGCCACCGCCACGTGGGTCCCCTTGAACAGCGCCACACGCTCGCGGAGCGAGAGGTCGCCGAGGAACGACACCCGGTCGTCGATCCGGAGGTCGCTGGCTGTCGACTCGATCCGTGCGCGCTCGGGTCCGTCGCCGACGACGGCGGCGGTCCAGTCGCGGTCGCGGAGCTCCGCGAGCCCGAGCAGGAACGTCTCGACGTTGGCGTGGCGATCCAGTCGCCGGGCGTACACAGCGTCGAAGCGGTCGTCGACGCCGGCGGATTCGACGAGGTCGAAGTCGATACCCTCGGGGATCACCCGCACGTCCTCGCCGGCGGCGCCGTGCTCCCGAACGTGGGTCTTGGTCGTCCGCGAGGGCGTCGTGACGGCGTCGGCCCGCCGGGTGAGCAGCCGATACCGCCGGCGGGAGTCGGCGGGGTGGTCGCGCCACCAGTCGACGACGACGGGAGTTCGAGAGAGGGTGCCCGCGACGGTCGCGGCGATCCCGGGCGTCGGCGGGGTGTTGACCGCGTGGACCACGTCGGGGTCGACCCGGCGGAGCGCCAGCGGGAGCCGGGCCGCGAACGCCGACGGCGACGGCTCGGCGGTCACCGACCGGTACGCGATCCCGTCCTCGGAGAAGGCGTCGTGGTCGCCGCCCCACCAGCGGGCGCAGAGCCAGACCACGTCGTGACCGCGCTCGGCGAGCCCGCGGGCGAACCGTCGCGTCCGCGACCGCGCCGGCGTGTCGCCGTGGCCGGGTGCGAAAAGCGAGACGAACGCGACGCGCATACGCCGACCGGACGGCTGGGGCGGATAAAAAGACACGGCATCCGGCGGAGGGAAGAGGGACGGGAGAGGCCCGACCGGGGGGCAACCGACGGCGCGCTCGCGGCCGTTCGGCCCGCACCCCACCCGAAACGGTTTCCCACCGCGCGGGGAACCTGACCCTATGCATCGGTACGACATCGAGCGATACCTCAACGTACGGAACGCCGGCGGGGCGGACTTGGGTCCCGACGGGCGGCTCTCCTTCCTGCTGAACACCACCGGGACCGGACAGGTGTGGTCGCTCGACGAGCCCCTCGGGTGGCCCGAACAGCACACGTTCTTCGAGGAGTCGGTCTCGTTCGTCGACTCCTCGCCCGAGCGCGCGGAGGCCGTCTTCGGCATGGACGAGGGCGGCAACGAGCGCGCCCAGCTGTACCTGCTGAACTACGAGTCGGGCGAGATCACCGACCTCACCGAGCGCCCGGAGGCGAAACACCGCTGGGGCGGGTGGGACGGCGAGGGCGACCGCTTCGCGTTCGCTTCGAACCGCCGCGACGAGGCCGTTTTCGACGTGTACGTCCAGGATCGGGAGGCGACGGGCGACGACGCCGAACTCGTCTACGAAGGCGACGGCTGGCTCTCCGTCGCCGGCTGGTCGCCGAGCGACGACCGGCTGATCGTCCACGAGGCCCACTCCTCGTTCGACCACGACGTGTACACCCTCGACGTCGCGACCGGCGATCTGACCCACCACACGCCTCACGAGGCCGACGTGCGGTACGGCAGCCCGGAGTGGGGCCCCGACGGCGAGGGGCTCTACCTCGTCACCGACCGCGACAGCGACACGCTCCGGTTGGAACGGCTCGACCTCGCGACCGGCGATTTCTCCGTCGTCGCGTCCGGGGAAGGCGAAGCTGGGGCGGGAGATGCGGGCGACGCTCCCGCGAAGCCCGGCGGCGACGACGGCTGGAACGTCGACAGCGTCGCGGTTCACGAGGAGTCCCGCCGCGTCGTGTACTCGCGCAACGTCGACGGCTACACCGAGATCACGGTCGGCGAACTGGTCGAGCCCGACCGGATCGATCCGCTTCCGACGCCCGACCTCCCAAGAGGCGTCGCCGGCGGGGTGAGCTTCGGGCCGGACGGGAACCGCTTCGCGATCACCGCGACCGGCAGCACCCACAACGCGAACGTCTACGTCGTCGACGCGACGACCGGCGAGACGGAGCGCTGGACAGCGGCCTCGACTGCCGGCATCCCGCCGGACACGTTCGTCGAGCCGGAACTCGTCCACTACCCGACGTTCGACGGCCGGGAGATCCCCGCGTTCTTCTCCGTGCCGGAGACGGAGCCGCCCGAGGCCGGCTACCCCGTCGTCGTCGACATCCACGGCGGGCCCGAGTCGCAGCGCCGCCCCTCTTTCGCCTCCGTCAAGCAGTACCTGCTGAACAACGGGTACGCCGTGTTCGAGCCGAACGTCCGCGGGTCCTCCGGGTACGGGAAGGCGTACTCCGCGCTCGACGACGTGGAGAAGCGGATGGACTCGGTCGCGGACGTTCGGGCGGGCGTCGAGTGGCTCCACGACCACCCCGAGGTCGACCCCGACCGCGTCGTCGCCATGGGCGGATCCTACGGCGGGTTCATGGTGCTCGCCGCGCTGACCGAGTACCCCGACCTGTGGGCCGCCGGCGTCGACGTCGTCGGCATCGCGAACTTCGTCACGTTCTTAGAGAACACCGGCGACTGGCGCCGCGAACTCCGCGAGGCCGAGTACGGGTCGCTCGACGAGGACCGAGAGTTCTTAGAATCGATCTCACCGATCAACAACATCGAGGCGATCGAGTCGCCGCTGTTCGTCCTCCACGGCGCGAACGACCCGCGGGTGCCCGTCGGCGAGGCCGAACAGATCGTCGAGCGGGCGCGCGAGCAGGGCGTCCCCGTCCGGAAGCTGATCTTCGACGACGAGGGACACGGCTTCTCGAAGCTGGAGAACCGGATCGAGGCGTACCGCGCGGTCGTCGACTTCCTCGCGGAGCACGTCTAACGTCGACCGATCGTTCGCCGAAGACTTCGTATCAGCTCCCCGACTCGATCAGCGGATACGGCCACATATTTACGCACGGGAGGGGATTACTGTACGTTATGGGAATTCTCGATGCCTTCGGCTCGTTAGCCAGCGCCTTGCTCGCCGGGTTCGTCATGCTCGCGTTCGCCGTCCTGAGCCTGTTCGTCACGGTGTTCGTCGTGGACGCCGCGGCGTCGATCGCCGGACTGAGTCCGGCCGACGGGTTCGTCGTGCTCGGAGCGACCGTCCTCGCCGGAACGGCGATCCTCGCCGGCGGCGTCGGGTTCGCGACGCCCGAGAACGAGGCGTAACGCCGCTAGAACGACGGCTTCCGCCGATCGATCGTTTATAACTTATCTTGAAAAGTTGATTCTGACGAGTAATGTCGGATTCCTCCCACGGCTGAAGCCGTGGGCTTCCTCCTCGTTCCTCTGTGAATCGCCGTCCGTCTACCAGTCCGGGCCGAAGTCCGGGTTCAGCTGGCGGTCGGTCCGGCCGAGCGTGTCGATCGCCTCGACGTCCTCGTCGTCCAGTTCGAGCCCGAGGCTCGCCCAGTTGTCGCGGAGGTGGTCCTCGCCGGTCGCCTTCGGGATGGCGGTGACACCCTTCTCGCGGAGCCACGCGAGGCTCACCTGCGCCGCGCTGACGCCGTGTTTCTCGGCGATCTCCGCGATCGTCGGGTCGTCGAGGATCTTCCCGCGAGCGAGCGGCGAGTAGCCGACGAGTTCGACGTCGTTGGCGGCGGCGTACTCGCGAAGCTCCTCCTGGCGGAGCAGCGGGTGACACTCCACCTGGTTCGCGAACGGCGCCTCGCCGAGGGCGTCGGTCGCGGCGTCGAGGTGGTGCGGCTCGAAGTTCGAGACCCCGATCCGGTCGATCAGGCCGTCGTCGCGGAGCTCCGCGAACGCGGGCAGCGTCTCCTCGGGGTCGTACTCGCCGGCCGGCCAGTGGACGTACAGCAGGTCGACGTACCCGGTGTCGAGCTTCTGGAGGCTCTCTCGGGTCGAGGCGGCCACGTCCTCGGGCGCGAGGTTGTCGATCCACACCTTCGTGGCGAGGAACACGTCGTCGCGGTCCACGTCGGCCGCGGCGATCCCCTCACCGACGGCGGCCTCGTTGCCGTAGATCTGGGCCGTGTCGACGTGGCGGTAGCCCGCTTCCAAGGCCGTTTTGACGGACTCGGTACACTGCGCGGGGTCGTCGTTTTCCCACGTCCCGAGCCCGAGGGCCGGCATCCCGTCGTTGGTCGACGCGTCGAAAGACCGCGGCTCCTGTGACATACGCCACGATAGTCGCGTGAGCCGAAAGTCGCTTGCGGTCCCGGTGGTCGAATCCGTCGCGGGGGAGAGGCCCGTCGGAGCCCCTCGTCAGTCGTCGAGCAGCGCCCGCGAGGAGTTCCCCACGACGAGCAGGCTGGAGGCTCCCATCGCGACCGCGGCGAACAGCGGATTGAGGAGACCGGTCACCGCGAGCGGGATCGCGACCGCGTTGTAGCAGAACGCCCAGCCGATGTTCCCCTTCACGCGCCGGCCCGCGGCCCGCGAGAGCTCGAAGACGGTCGCCACGGAGCCGAGGTCGTCGTCGACGATCGCCACGTCGGCCGCGTCGGCCGCCATCGCCGTCCCGCCGCCGAGCGCGACGCCGAGGTCCGCCGCGGCGAGCGCTGGCGCGTCGTTGGTGCCGTCGCCGACCATCACCGTCCGCCCGCGCGCCTTCAGCCGCTCGACGGTCTCGGCTTTGCCCTCGGGGGGGACGCCCGCAAACACCGACGAGACCGCGTCGTGCTCGCTGAAGACGGTCGCCGCGCGCTCGTCGTCCCCCGTCAGCACGACCACCTCGACGCCCGAGTCGGCGAGTTCGGTCACTGTCTCCTCCCACCCCTCGCGCAGCTCGTCGCCGACCACGACGACTCCCTCCGCGGCGCCGTCGCGCCCGACCGCGACCGGGACGCGGCCCACGTCGCGCGCCGCCGCGACCGCCTCGCGGATCTCGCCGGGAACGGTCCACCCGCGCTCGTCGAACAGGTCCGGGTGCCCCACGATGACCTCGATCCCGCCGACGAGGCCGGAGACGCCGCGGGCGTGGCTCTCGAAGTCGGTGACTGAGAGGGTATCCCCGTCGTCGGCTTCTGCCGACTTCACTTCCCCGCCGTCGGCGACCGCCGGCGACCCCGTGTCGGAGCCCGACGCCGTACCGGCGTCGCCGAGGACGCCGGCTCCCGAGCGCGCCGCGGCGATCGCCCGTCCGACCGGGTGCGACGAGCGCTCCTCGACGGCGGCGGCGAGCCGGAGCAGGTCGTCGTCGAGGTCGGAAGAGACCACCCGCATCTCGCCGGTAGTGAGCGTCCCCGTCTTGTCGAAGACGACGGTGTCGGCGCCGCGGAGGCGCTCGAAGACGGTGTCGTCGAATATCACGATGGAGCGTTCGAGCGCGTCGCGGATCCCGGCGGCGACCGCGAGCGGGGTCGCGAGCCCGAGCGCGCACGGACACGACACGATGAGCACCGTGAGCCCCACGAGCATCGCCTCCGTCACCCCGTTGCCGAGCGCGAGGTTCGCGGCGGCGGCGAGGAGCGCGACGGCGAGCACGACCGGCACGAACACCGTCGCCAGCCGGTCGGCAAGCTTCTGGACGCCGTGGTTCCCGCTCTGGAGGTCCCAGACGAGTTCGGCGACGCGGTCGAGGCTGGAGGTCGCGTCCGGGCCGACCTCGACCGTCAGCGAGCCGTCCGCGACCACGGAGCCGCCGACCACGGCGTCGCCGGCGGTCTTCCGGACCGGCATCGACTCGCCCGTGACGACGGACTCGTCGACGGCGGCGTCGCCCGCGATCGCCTCGCCGTCGACCGGGACCCGCTCGCCGGCGCGCACGAGCAAGCGGTCGCCGGGCGCGAGGTCGTCGATGGCGACCTCCTCGGTCGCGCCCCCCTCGCCGGTACCCTCACCGCCGTCAGCGATCCGCCGGGCGCTGTCGACCTGCACCGCGGTGAGATCGGAGAGGAGTTCGGTCGCCCGCTTTTTGATCGAGTCCTCGTAGTGGTTGCCGACGGTGACGATCACGATGATCGCGACGGTCACGTCGTAGTAGACCGAGGGCGATTCGACGAATATCACGGCGAGCGTGCTGTAGACGTACGCGCTCACGGCGGCGATCGCGACGAGTAAGTCCATGTTCGGCGACCGCGTCTTCGCGCTGACGTACGCCCCCCTGAGGATCGGCTTCCCGGTGACGAGCAGGACCACCGTCGTCAACACGGCGATCACGATGAAGAAGTACGTCCCCGACGTCGACGACATCGCCTGGTCGAGGTACTCCAAGGTGCGCTCGTTGTAGAACGGGAACGCGAAGTACGTCGGGTAGATGATGACGACGTACTGGAGCATCACCGCCATCCCGACGAGCACGCCGGCCGCGAGCCGCGCCGTCGCCATGTTGTCCGCCTGTCGGCGCGAGAAGGCGTCGTCGCGGTCGTACGCGCTGTAGCCGAGCCCGCTCACCGCCTCCGAGAGGTCGTCTGCGGAGACGGCGTCGGGGTCGTGATCGATCCGGACCGTGTCCGTGACGTAGCTCGCGCTGGCGGCGCTGACGCCCTCGGTGTCCGTGGCGACCGTCTCGATGAACGCCTCGCAGGTCGCGCAGTGCATCCCGTCGACTTCGAGGAACGTCGCCTCGTGGCCGGCGGGGACCTCGGAGTCGGCACCGGGGGCGTCGCCACCGCTCTCGCCCCCGTTCCCCTGCCGCCGTTCGCGCACCGCCTCGGCGTCGACATCGACGTCGCCGAGCGTCTCGTACACGTCCCGACAGCCGGTACAGCAGAACTCGTTGCCGTCCTCGTCGACCACGTCGACGCCGTCGGTCGGGAGCTCACAGAGGGTGCAGTCGGGCGCCATCTTCAGTGTCCCCCCGCGGCCGCGACATCGATCGGGTTCCAGAACGGCAGGCTCGGGTGCGGTACGTGGACGCCGACCGACATCAACCCGTGCGCGAACAGGACGTAGCCGAGCGCCACGAAGGCGACGCCGAGCAGGCGGTGGACCCGGCGGCGGTGGACCGCGTCGACGCTTTCGATGACGGTGCCGTAGAGGAAGACGGCTGGCATCGTGCCGACGCCGAGCGCGCCGAGCGCGAGCGCGCCGCTGACGGCGGAGCCGCTGGCGAACGCGTAGAGGTAAGCGGGGTAGAGGATCGGACAGGGGAGCAGCCCGTGGACCGCGCCGAGCCCGACGATCCCGGGGCCGTTAGCGAGCCGGTCGACGTGGCCCGTGAGCCAGCCGGTGACCCGGTCGAGGCCGGGGAGGTGGATCCCGCCGGTCGCGCCGCCGAGCGCGTACCGGACGCCGACGAGGATCACGGCCGCGCCGACGCCCAGGCCGACGACGCCGCGGACCGCCTCCGCCGCGCCCGTCAACGTCGCCGTCGTGACGAGGACGGCCCCGCCGAGGGCGCCGAGCGCCGCGCCGATCGTCGCGTAGCTCGCGGCCCGTCCGAGGTTGAACAGGGCGTGCTGGCGGACCTCGTAGGTCGTCAGGTGGCTCCCGCGGCGGTCGGCGGTCGCGCCGGCGGTGGGCGATCCGCCGTCGGCACGCTCGCTCCCCTCACGCATCCGCCCGGCGTACACCGTGACGAGCGGACCGCACATCCCGATGCAGTGGGCGCCGCCGAGCAGCCCGATGGCGAGGAACAGCAGAACGTCGGTCCCGAGGAGCGTCGAGATGGCCATGAGGTCAGTTGGTAGACGTTGGCGTCGCGAGCGCTAATGGGTTTCGTCGATCGATACGTGCGGAGTGCGAGCGGCGCGCGCGCGGCGGGCCCATCGTCACTCCTCCACGACGACGGTTCCGACCATCCCCCCGGTCTCGTGAGGGATGCACACGTAGTCGTAGCGGCCGGCGATCGCGAAGGTCTGCGAGTAGCGGTCGCCGTTCTCCAAGCGGCCCCCGAACTCCTCTGACCAGCCCTCACGGGCCGCCTCCTCGCCGTCGTAGCCGCCCGAGGCGAAGTAGTCGGCCTCGTCCGGGATCGCGCTCTCGTAGGCGGTGACCGTGTGGCCGCGCGCGCTCGTGTTCTCCCAGACGACGGTGTCGCCGACGGCGACCGTCACCTCGGCCGGCTGAAACGCGGACGCCAGCATCCCAACGTCGTATCCCGGCTCGCCGCCGACGCCGGCACAGCCGGCGAGCCCCGTCAGCGCGCCGACGCTCGCGGCGGCGCCGGTTCGCCGGAGAAACCGTCTGCGGTGCATGGTCGCACTGCGTTCCTCAGGCGTTTCAATACCGCGGTTGGCCCCACCGAATGAGAACCGCGACGGGTCGCCCGTCGAGGGCTGATCGGCCGAGGCGACTGCCGAGAGACAAACGCTAAACCCGCGGCGGCGGTGGAGAGTGACATGAAACAGGCCATCGTCGCCCGCACCGACATCGGCATGGGCGAGGGGAAGCTCGCCGCGCAGGTCGCGCACGCGTCGCTGTCGGCGTACCAGGACGCGGGGCGGCGCGCCCGCAAGAAGTGGCAGGGCGAGGGGCAGAAGAAGATCGTTCTCAAGGGCGACTCCGAGGGCCTGCTGTTCGAGCTGGCCGACAAGGCCGACAAGGAGGGGATCCCGTACGCGATCGTCCGCGACGCCGGGCACACCCAGCTGGAGCCGGGGACCGTCACCGCGCTCGCCGTGGGGCCCGCCCGCGACGACACCGTCGACCGGGTGACCGGCGACCTCTCGCTGTACTAGATGGCCCCCTCACTCCCCCTCCGCGAGGCGCACCCGGTCGAGCGCGCCGCGGGCATCGACCACTACGTCAGCGACGCCGACGGCATCGGCGGGCGGCTCCGCGAGTCGCCCGAGGACTTCCGCGTCCGCGAGCTGGAGGCGTTCGAGCCGGAGCCGCTCGGCGCGGACACCGGGAGCTACCCCGAGCTCGTCGTCCGCGTCACGCTCCGCGACTGGGACACGAACGACTTCGCGCGCCGGATCTCCGACGCGCTCGGCATCAGCCGCGAGCGCGTCTCGTGGGCGGGGACGAAGGACAAACGCGCCGTCACCACCCAGCTGTTCACGCTCCGGGAGGTCGACCCGGGCGACCTCCCCGAGATCCGCGGCGCCGAGATCGAGGCCGTCGGTCGCGCCGGCCGCGGGCTCTCGTTCGGCGACCTCGCGGGCAACGCCTTCGAGATCCGGGTCGCCGATACGGTCCCGGAGGCCCCCGAGCGCGTCGCCGACGTGGTCGGCGACCTGCGCGCGTTCGGCGGAGACGGGGAAGAATCGGGAGGTGGCGGCCCGAGCGACGGCGACGACGCCACGGTCGGCGTCCCCAACTACTTCGGCCAGCAGCGCTTCGGGAGCCGGCGGCCCGTCACCCACCGCGTCGGGCTCGCGGTCGTCCGCGGCGACTTCCGCGAGGCGGTGCGGCTGTACGCCGGTAACCCCTCGGAGGCGGAGCCGGACGACACCCGCGCCGCCCGTGACCGGGTGGACGCCGCGTTCGGGGTCGGGGGAGACGGCGAGGGTGACGACGCCGACCGCACCGCCGACGGCACCGGCGACGGCGACTGGGAGGCCTGCCTCGACGCGATCCCCGGCAAGCTCCGGTTCGAGCGCTCGATGGTCCACCGCCTCGCCGAGCGCGGCGTGACCCCCGACGCGCCCCCGGACCACGAGGGCTGGCGGCACGCGCTGGAGGCGGTCCCCTCGAACCTCCAGCGCCTGTTCGTCAACGCCGCGCAGTCGTTCCTCTTCAACCGGGTCCTGAGCGAGCGGCTGCGCCGCGGGCTCCCGTTCGACCGCCCCGTCGCCGGCGACGTGGTGTGTTTCGCCGACGCCGACGCGCCGGACGAGCTGTACGCGCCCGACGCGGACCGACTCCAAGCGGTCGACGAGGACAGGGTCTCCATCGTCACCCGCCACTGCGAGCGCGGACGGGCCTTCGTCACCGCGCCCCTCGTCGGGACGGAGACCGACCTCGGCGGCGGCGAGCCCGGCGAGATCGAGCGGGAGGTCCTCGACGACGCCGGGATCGAGCCCGGCGACTTCGCGCTCCCCGGAGAGTTCGACTCGTCGGGCACCCGGCGGGCGATCCTCCTCCGGAGCGACCTCGACGTGGCGTTCGAGGCCGGCGACCCGCGGTTCGCGTTCGCGCTTCCGAGCGGGTCGTACGCGACGGTGCTGCTTCGGGAGTTCACGAAGAGCGGGCCGCTCGACCTCTGACCGGTTCGCCCGTTCCGTAATTCGATCCGTGTTCGTGTATTATCAGCTGGTTTCAGCGTCCGAAACCACCACGATACTGCGCTCCGTTCCGAGCCGTTTTTGTGCGGGAGCCGCCAATCGACGCCATGACCCGGATCGTCGTCATCGACCTCCACGGCCAGTTCACCCACCTCGAACGGCGGGCGCTCCGCGACGTGGGCGTCGACACCGAGATCGTCTCGGCGGACACGCCCCCGGCTGAGCTCGACGCCGACGGGATCGTCCTCTCCGGGGGCCCCGACATGGACCGCGTCGGCAACGCTCCCGACTACCTCGATCTGGACGTGCCCGTGCTCGGCATCTGCCTCGGGATGCAGCTGATCGCGGTCGAGCGCGGCGGGACAGTCGGCGGCGGCGACTACGGCGGCTACGCCGACGTCGACGTGGAGATCGTCGACGAGGAAGACCCGCTCGTCGGCTCGCTGGCCCCTGAGACGCGCGTCTGGGCCTCCCACGCCGACGAGGTGACCAAGGTCCCCGAGGGGTTCGTCAGGACCGCGACCTCCGACGTCTGCGACGTGGAGGCGATGTCGAACGTCGACGCCGGGCTGTACGGCGTCCAGTGGCACCCGGAGGTCGCTCACACCGAGCGCGGTGAGGAAGTGTTCGAGAACTTCGTCGCGGTCTGCGAGTCGTCGTAGGCGATCGTACCCGGCCGTCTCAGAGGCGGAACTTCCTAACGCGCTCGGTCCCGCAGCTCGGGCACTCTCGGCGGTACTCGACGGTCGCGCCCGTCGTCACCGCCTCCCACGATCCCTCCTCGTCGACGTAGCCGCACTCCTCACAGGCGTGTGCCTGACCGTCAAGCCGCGCGCGGAGCCGATCGAAGGCCGACGTGCCGCCGTAGCTGGATGACATGCGTTACCGTTACACACCATCACGTGAATAGTTAACGGTGGTCGCGATGCGGCCGCCTCCCGGCGTCACTCGCCGGTCTCCGGCAGGAACGGTGCCGGGTCGTCGTGGACGAACTCCACCGTGTCGTCGTTCAGTCGGCGACAGAAGAGCTCCACCGTCCCCGCCTCCCTGATCGACTCGATCGCCTCCGGGGCCGAGCTCGGATCGTAGTACGCGGGGACGAACACGGCCGTCTCGGTCTCCGGGTCGGCCTCGACGACGAGCAGGTACATCAGCCCGTCGCCCTCGGCGCGGAACACCTCGACGTCTCGGAACGACCGCTCCTCGACGAGCGATTCGAGGTCCTCGAACTCGGGGCCCGGGAGGACGACGTCGATCCCGATTCGGCGGTCCGAGTCGACGAGGACCGAGTCGCCGGGATGGAGTTCGAGCGTCGTCCATCCGCGGTCTCGATACTCCGCGGCGGTCGCCTCCATGTCCTCGATGACCGCTGGCCAGCCTTCTCTGGCCTGTACGTTGGGAGTGACGCCGTTCTCAGGGGATTCGCTCATACCGGGAGACGTTCCGGGGAGGGCATAAAAGGTTCCCACCACTCCCAAAGATATTTTTCTGTGACGTGCGCTACCGCTGGTAGTGACGGACCTCCTCTCACTTTCGACCCTCCGCACCCAGTTCAAAACGGAACGAGGTGCGGTCAAGGCCGTCGACGGCATCGACCTCACGATAGAGCAGGGTGAAACCGTCGGCCTCGTCGGCGAGTCCGGATCCGGTAAGAGCGTTACCGCCCTCTCCGCGATGGACCTCGTCGACGATCCGGGCGAGATCGTCGGCGGCCGGATCGCCCTCGCCGACGCCGAACTCGCCGCCTCCCTCCTCGACGAGTTCGCCGGCGCGTACGTCCCATACCCCTCCGAACTGATCGACGCGCTCGCGGCCGTCAGCAGCGACCTCCGCGCCGGACAGCGCGTCTCCGACACTCCGGCAGAGCTCCGCGGGATGGCCGACGACCTCGCCGCCGACGCGGACCCGGCGGACCTCGCAGGCGACCTCCGACGCGCGGCCGACCGCCTCGCGAACCGCGACGACCCCGAGGACGTGGGCGGCGAACTCGCTGCGGCGGTCGACGAGGCTGTCGACGGCTTCGTCTACCTCGACGACGGTGCCCGGGAGCGGATCCGCGACGGCGCGGACCCGGGCGATGTCGACATCGACGAGGGGATCGTCGACGTGACGGCCGCGCCCGAAGCCGCCGTCCGCCGGATCCGCGGGGGAGAGATGGGAATGATCTTCCAGGACCCGATGACCTCGCTCAATCCGGCGATCACCGTCGGCGAACAGATCGCCGAGTCGCTGCGGCTCCATCGGTACGGCGGTCAGAAGAGGGACACCTGGCTCAACGGGATCGGCGAGATCCTCCCGAAGGTCGGGGGCCGCGAGGGCGACGAGGAGGTGATGGACGAGGTTGTCAGGATGCTCCAGGCGGTCGGCATCCCGGAGGCGAAACAGCGCCTGGACGACTATCCACACGAGTTCTCCGGCGGGATGCGCCAGCGCGTGCTCGTCGCGATCGCGCTCGCCTGCCGGCCGAAGCTCCTCATCGCCGACGAGCCGACGACGGCGCTCGACGTGACGATCCAGGCGCAGATCCTCGACCTGATCGACGACCTCCAGACGGAGTTCGGGATGTCGGTCCTGATGATCACCCACGACCTCGGCGTCGTGGCCGAGACCTGCGACCGCGTGGCCGTGATGTACGCCGGCGAGATCGTCGAGGAGGGCCCCGTCGAAGAGATCTTCGCTAACCCCAGCCACCCCTACACCTACACGCTGCTCGAGTCGATCCCGACCGAGGACAAGAAGCGGCTGACCCCGATCGAGGGGAACGTTCCCGATCTGATCGACATGCCCGAGGGGTGTCACTTCGCGTCGCGCTGTCCGTGGGCCGAGCCCCAGTGCCGCGAGGGAGAGATCCCGTTCCTCCAGCACGGCCCGGCGGATGTCGACCATCGGTCGAAGTGCGTCCACGACGAGTTCGACAAGGACGCGTACGGAACCGAAGGCGTCGAAGTCGGCGCCAGGTCGGCCATCGGCGATCCGATCGTCGGGGTCCGCGGGATGCGGAAGTACTACCAACAGGAAGACGGCCCGCTCGACCGGGTCCTCGGGGGCGGCGACCCGAGCGTCAAGGCCGTCGACGGGATCGACTTCGACGTGCGTGAGCGAGAGACGCTCGGGCTCGTCGGCGAGTCCGGCTGCGGGAAGTCAACCGCGGGGCGAGCGATCCTCCACCTCGACCCGCCGACCGACGGCACCGTCGTCTTCGCCGGCGAGGATCTCGGATCTCTCTCGAAGTCGGAGCTTCGGAAGCGCCGGAAGGACATGCAGATGGTGTTCCAGGACCCGATGTCGAGTCTGGACCCGCGGATGACGGCCGGGCAGACGATCATGGAGCCGCTGAAGATCCACGACCTCGCCGAGGGGCGCCGCCGCGAGCGCGTCTTCGAGTTGATGGACGCGGTCGGGCTGGAGCGCGGCCAGTTCGGCCGGTACCCCCACGAGCTCTCCGGCGGTCAGCGCCAGCGGGTCGGTATCGCGCGGGCGCTGGCGGTGGATCCCGACTTCATCGTCGCCGACGAGCCGGTGTCGGCGCTCGACGTCTCCGTCCAGGCGCAGATCATCAACCTCCTGGAGGACCTCCAAGAGGAGTTCGGGCTCACCTTCCTGTTCATCGCTCACGACCTGAGCGTCGTCCGCCACATCTCCGACCGAGTGGCCGTGATGTACCTCGGGCAGATCGTCGAGGTCGCCGAGACGGACGAACTGTTTGAGACGCCGAAACACCCGTACACGAGGGCGCTTCTGTCCGCGATTCCGGAGCCGGACCCCCTTGCCGACACGGGCGACCGAACGATCCTCAAGGGGGGCGTCCCGTCGCCGATCGACCCGCCCTCCGGCTGCCGGTTCCGCACGCGATGCCCGTCGATCATTCCGCCGGACGACCTGGACATCGACCAAGAGCGGTATCGCGAGGTGATGTTCTACCGACAGCGCCTGGAGTCCGGGGACATCGACCTCGACGCCATCGAGTCGGAGGTCCGTATCGAGGACGAGTCCGCGCCGACCGCAGTCACCGACGGCGGGGAACACCCGATCCTCTTCGAGTACTTCTTCGACGGTCCGCTCTCGGGAGAGGCGCGGGCGGTCGTCGCCGAGTCCTTCGAACATCTCAAGAACGATCGGTGGGAAGAGGCCGAGGCCACGCTTCGCGAGACCTTCGAGAGCGTCTGCGAGCGATCCAATCCCGCGCTCGACGAAAGCGACCACCCCGCCGCCTGTCACCTCCACAATGAGTGATCCGCACAACAAATAAACGCATGACCACTCAGGAAGGGTTTCACCCGTGGTTTCGTCCTCGCCGTCCACCAGAATTATTTAGGTGGCAAATATATCCGACATCGTATGTCCCCTGACACCACGGGAACCTCACGACGAAGCTTCTTGCAACGAGCGGGCGGCGCGACGGTCGCAACGGCGTCCGTGGCCTCCCTCGCCGGCTGTGGCGGAAACGGCGGCAACGGCGGCGACGGCAGTGACGGCGGCGACGGGAGCGACGGCGGCGACGGGAGCGACGGCGAGGACGGGAGCGACGGCGGCGACGGCGACACGACGTCGCTCCGCTACGGCCGCGGCGCTCACTCCAGCACGCTCGACCCACAGAACACCACCAGCGGCGAGGTCGCGAAGGTGACCAACCAAGCGTACGAGGGGCTGATCGCGTTCCAAGCCGGCGAGGCGTCGCTCACTGAGTCGCTCGCCACCGACTGGTCGATGGACGGCGAGTCGGTGACGCTCACGCTGCGAGAGGGCGTGACCTTCCACGACGGGTCGGATTTCACCGCCGACGACTTCATCGCCACCTATCGGCGCTTCGTCGACGACGACTACGAGTACCACTTCGAGGAATCCTCCGCGTACGGGCCGTTCACGCTTGGTAACTGGATCGAGAGCGCCGAGGCGACGGGCGACTACGAGCTCTCGATCACGCTCACCCAGACGTACGCGCCGTTCCTCCGCAACCTCGCAATGTTCGCGGCCGTCGTCATCTCCCAAGACGCTATCGAGGGCGACACGAACCTCGGAGAAGAGATGGTCGGTACCGGCCCGTTCCAGCTCGAGACCCTGGACGACGCCAACAACCGGATCCGGCTCACCGCCTACGACGACTACTGGGGAGAGAGCCCGAACGTCGACGAGGTGCTGTTCCTCACTCGGGGCCAGAACTCCACGCGCGCACAGGCGCTCGTGGAGGAGGAGCTCGACATCATCGACGGGCTCGACCCCGACAGCATGCAGATCATCGAGGGGTCCGACACCGCTGAGAACCGGACGGCGACGGGAATCAACATCGGGTACATGGCGTTTAACCTCTCGCGCGTCGAGCCGTTCCGCGACCGCCGGGTCCGCCGCGCGATCAGTTACGCCATCGACACCCAGGCGATCGTCGAGAACATCTACTCGGGGATCGCGACGCAGGCCGACCAGCCGATTCCGCCCGCGCTGTTCGGCCACAACGACGACATCAGTCCCTACGAGTACGACCCCGATCAGGCGCAGAGCCTGCTCGAAGAGGCCGGCTACGGCGACGGGTTCTCGTTCTCGCTGACCACGTTCCAGAACCCGCGGGGGTACAACCCCGCGCCGCTCCCGACCGCCGAGACGATCCGCTCGAACCTCTCGGAGATTGGCATCGAGGTGTCGATCGACGACCGGCAGTTCTCCGACTACCTCACGTACACCAGCCAGGGGCGCCACGACGCGACGCTCGCGGGCTGGTACACGGACAACGCCGACCCCGACAACTTCTGTTACGTCCTCATGCACCCGCAGACCGAGGTGCCGGAGGGGCAAGACTGGGTGTCCTGGGACACCGAGGGGTTCAACACCTCGAACAACGCCGCGTGGGCCAACAGCGAGTACATGAGCGCCGTCGAGGAGGCCCAGCGAACCACGAACCAGGAGGACCGAGCCGCGCTGTACCAAGAGGCCGCCCAGATCGCACACGACGAGGCCCCGTGGGTGTTCATCGACTACGCCGACGAGGTCCGCGGCGTGTCCAACAGCGTGAGCAACTACACCGTCGCCGCGATCGGCGGGCCGTACCTCGAAGTGGTCGAGCTCGAGTAACGAGAACCGAACACAGATTTTTTGAACGTCCCACGCACCGATACGTCTGAATGGTCTCCAAACGATTCGTTTTGAAACGCCTGCTCATGCTGTTCCCCGTGCTGTTCGGGGTCGCGACGGTGGTTTTCGCCATCCTCCACCTCTCGCCGGGCGACCCGGCAGTGGTCATCGCGGGCGAGCGAGCGAGCCAAGAGTTCGTGAATCAGATCCGGTCAGACCTGGGACTGGACGACCCGCTCTGGCAGCAGTACATTCGGTTCCTGGGCGAGGTCGCGACGTTCGACTTCGGTCAGTCCTACCAGGTGAACCGGGGCACGCCGGTGAGCCAGATCCTCACGGACCGGCTCCCGATCACGATCGAACTCGCGCTGCTCGGCCAGTTCGCCGGCCTCCTGTTCGGGCTTCCACTGGGAATCCTGAGCGCGGTCAAACAAGACACCTGGACCGACCACCTCACCCGCATCGGCGCACTGAGCGGAATCAGCATCCCGATCTACTGGAGCGGTCCGCTGCTCATCCTGCTTTTCGCGCAGTTCCTCGGACTGCTTCCGACCAGCGGACGGATCGGCTCGGCGTACTTCGTCGACCCGGTCACGGGGTTCATCCTCGTCGACACGCTGTTGGCCGGAAACGTCGCGGCGTTCCGGTCCGCGGTCACTCACCTGTTCTTGCCGATCGTGGTGCTCGGCATCTACCAGATGGCGCTGCTCTCGCGGATGATGCGCTCGTCGATGGTCGAGGTGATCCGCCAAGACTACATGCGGACTGCCCGGGCGAAGGGGCAGGGCTCGAAGATCACCGTGATGAAACACGGGCTTCGTAACGCCTTCATCCCCGTTATTACCGTGATCGGCATCCAGTTCGGATCGCTGCTCGGCGGCGCGGTCCTCACGGAGACCGTCTTCGAAATCAACGGCATCGGCACGCTCCTCGTCGACGCGATCAATCGCAGCGACTATCCCGTCGTGCAGGGGACCGTCCTCGTCTTCGCCGTGTTGTACACGCTGGTCAACCTGGGCGTCGACCTCACCTACTCGATCCTCGATCCCCGCATCGAACAATGAGTACAGAAACACAGACCGGAACCGTCGACCGAGGCATCGTCGAGCGCCTGCGAGCGAGCCCGTTCCTCTCGCAGCTCCTCTCGAACCGACTCGCGGTCACCGGGATCGTCATCATCGTGGGCATCGTCCTACTCGCCGTCTACGCGCGGCTCACCTACGACCTCAGCGACCTCATGGCGACCCAGTTCGGCACGAACCCCTCCGAGGCCTCGCCCAGCTCGGAGTACCTGTTCGGCACCGACGGGCAGGCGCGCGACATCTTCCCGCGGGTGATGTACGGGGCCTGGTACGCCGTCCTCTACGGGACCGTCACCGTCGCGGCGTCGACGTTCCTCGGGGTCGGACTCGGGATCGTCGCGGCGTACTACGGCGACCTCACGGACAACCTCATCATGCGGACGATGGATGTCCTGCTGTCGTTCCCGTCGCTCCTCCTGGCGCTCGCGCTCGTCACGATCTTCCCGGAGGAGCTGGGGCTGTGGCGGGCCGTCGGCGCGCTGACGCTCGTGTACACGCCGCGGTTCGCTCGCGTGGTCCGCGGAGCGGCGCTGAAGGTACTCGAAGACGAGTACACCGACGCCACGAAGGCGCTCGGCGCGACCGACCCGCGGCTGATCGTCCGCCACATCCTCCCGAACTGCCTCGCGCCGATCACCGTCCAGTCGACGCTCAACTACGGGCTCGCGATTATCGACATCGCCGCGCTGTCGTTCCTCGGCTTCGGCGCCAGTCCGGGGGAACCGACGTGGGGAATGATGCTCTCGAACGGCGTCGAGTTCGGGCTGTTCTCCGGAGCGTGGTGGTGGTCCTTCTTCCCCGGGCTGCTGCTCGCGCTGACGGTGCTCGGGTTCAACCTCCTCGGCGACGGGATGCGCGACGCGCTCGACCCCCGGATGCGAGAGACCGTTGACTGAACGCGACCTCCGCCCGTTCGGTCGGACGGTCGCGCGGTGGGTCGGCGTCGGCGCTCTCGTCGGTGTCGCCCTCGCGGCCGCGCTGGTCCCGGTCGTGGGATCGCGAGCCGCAACCGACACCGCCTTCGCGCTCGGCGCGCTGGTGTTCGGGTTCGGCGTCGCGACGTGGGGTGGAACCGTCGGCTTCGGCGGATCGATGGCCGCCGTACAGGACCACCTCGGCGGCGAGTCGTCGTGGACCCGGTCGGGGGCCCGACAGGCGTTCGCCGTGCTGACCTGGGTCGGCGTCGGCTGGTCGGCCGCGGCGGTCGCGATGTCGATCGCGCTCGTCGGACTCTGAGGTCGGCGGTCGTCCGGTCACCGCGTTTTCACCTCCGAGCGCCGTCCGTGTCCGTTCGCGGTCGGAGCGACGGAGACCCGCGGACATCGCGTCCGCGTCGCTATCTCTCGCGGAGCAGAATCAGAAAGGGCGCCGCGACGCATCGGTCGTGCGGCGCCGTGCGGCGAACCGCCGCCCTACGCCTCGAACAGTTCGTCGACCGCCTCGCCGGCGGTCTCGGCCGCCTCGCGAGCGACGGCGTCCGGATCGGGGTCGTCGGGGGCGTTCAGGTAGACGTCGACGTCGAGGACGCCCTCCTCGAACGTGACCGTCACGTCCAGGTCGGTCACCGCCGACTGGTCGTAGTGGGCGAACACGACGCCCTCGGCCGCCTCCGCGGCGGTCTGGACGACTTCGTCGTCGGTGGGATCGCCGTCAACGTCGCCGACGACGGTCTCGTCGTCTTCACGTGATCCGTCGCTCGGTTCGTCGGACATCGACGCTTACGCGCCGCCCGCGCCCGGACCGCCCGGACCCATCGGGCCGCCGCCGCCGGCGCCGCCCTGGAGCATCTGCTGGAGCTCGCCCTGCAGGTCGTCGAACTGCTCCTGCACGCGCTCCTCCTGCTTCTCGAGCTGCTCGACGCGGACTTCGAGGGAGTCGACCTTGTCCTCGAGGTCGTCGTAGGCGGACTCGTAGTCCGTCTCGACGAGGACCTCGCCGATCTCGCGGTACATCCCGGCGTCCTCGTCGACGTCTTCGAGGGCGTCGAGGGCCGTCTTGGACTCGTTGAGCGCGGACTGAGCCTGCTCTTTCTGCTCGGCGACCTGCTGTGCGGTCTCCTGCAGCTCCTGCAGCTCCTCGATCTTCTCCTGTGCCTCGGGCGGCATGTTCCCTTGCATAGGCGCAACGAGGCGTCCCGGACGGAAAAACCCCCGACTTCTCTGTCGGCGATCAATTCGGCAGGTACAGGCCCAGAGAGACGTGGAACCGTCGGAGCGGCGCTACTCCCGACCGTCTCTCGTTCCGACGCGCTCGGCGACCTCGACGAGCCGCGACCAGCTGTTGATCCCGGCGCGGAGCGCGACGAGGTCGTCGGCGACGACGCGGACTCGCACCGCGTCGCCGTCGCGGGAGACGGTCGCGGCGGAGCGCGCGTCGTCGATCTCGCCGACCTCGGGCGCGAGCGCGTCGCCGACGAGGCGTGCGCGTCGCTCGGAGGGGTAGCGAAACGAGAGGACCGTCTCGTGCGCGCGGTCGGCGGTCGGGGTGACGGTGTCGGTAGTCACGTCGACGGGGTCGGAAGTCACGATGCGAGAACGGATCGGATCGAGATCGGAACGCGGTGTTACTCGACGTTGACTTCCTTCACGTCGCCGCCGCGCTCCTTCAGGAGGACGCGGTGGCCGCAGTACGGGCAGCGCACGCCGCCGTACTCGTCGAGGGTGACGTCGCGCTTACAGCGGGAGCACTTGTAGCTCATCGCCTTACTCCTCGTCGGCGAGCGCGGCGCGGATGGAGCGGCGAACGGTGCGACCGCCGGGCGTCTCGGGACGGTACGCGCCGCCGGTGAACGTCTCGCCGGTCTCCTCGTTGACCCAGATGCCGGTGCCAACGCGCTTGACGTCGTCGCCGTCGACGGTGGCGTTTTGCATTTCCTCTTCGATGTCCTGGACCCGCTTGCGGGAGACCCGGCCGTATCGGGCGCCAAATCGGCCCGCACTGCCGGTGCTTCGTGCCTTGTCCTCAGCCATAGTGACTGCGTCTACCGCCAGCGCGCGTAAAAAGGCTACGAGTCGGGGACGCCGGAGAGCGCGAGGAGGCGCCCCGGCGATCGCGACGAGCGACCGCCGACCGCAACGCCTTTCACTACTAAGTAATATTACTTGGTTGTATGCACGGATTCGACGGCTTCAGCGACGTGAGCGAGACGGACGTAACGAAGGCGATCGGAAACGAGTGGACCGACGGGTTCCTCGACTTCACGGAGTCGGACGTGATCGTCCTCGGCGGCGGCCCGTCCGGGCTGATGGCCGCCAAGGAGCTGGCCGAGCGCGGCGTGAAGGTGATGATCGTCGAGAAGAACAACTACCTCGGCGGCGGCTTCTGGCTCGGCGGGTTCCTGATGAACACGGTGACGGTCCGAGACCCGGCCCAAGAGATCCTCGCCGACCTCGACGTGGAGTACGAGCCGGTCGAGGACGTGGACGGGCTCTACACCGCCGCCGGCCCCGAGGCCTGTTCCGGGCTGATCAAGGCGGCCTGCGACGCCGGCGCGCGCGTCCAGAACATGACGGAGTTCACCGACCTGGTCGTCCGCGAGGACCACCGCGTCGGCGGGATCGTGATGAACTGGACGCCGGTCCACGCCCTGCCCCGGGAGATCACCTGCGTCGACCCCATCGCGGTCGAGTCCGACCTCGTGATCGACGCGACCGGCCACGACGCGGTCGCGATCAGCAAGCTCGACGAGCGCGGCGTCCTCTCGGCGCCCGGCATCGAGCACGCGAAGGAGCACAACACCGGGATGGACCAGACCGGCGACGGCGAGTACGGCGCCCCCGGCCACGACTCGCCCGGCCACGACTCGATGTGGGTCGGGGAGAGCGAGGACGCGGTCGTCGAGCACACCGGCGTCGTCCACGACGGCCTGATAGCGTCCGGCATGGCGGTCGCGACCGCCCACGGCCTCCCGCGGATGGGGCCGACCTTCGGCGCGATGTTAGTCTCGGGGAAGCGCGCAGCCCAGGCCGCCCTCGACGAGCTCGGCGTCGACGAGCCCGAGGTCCGGCTCTCCGCGGGCGACGCTCCCGCGCCGGCGGACGACTAAGCGGCGTTCCGGGTCGACGGTACCGGCGACGACCGGAGTGTCCCGCTGACGGTTCCGACGACTCTCCGCTTCACCTCCCCCGTCCGACCACAGCCCGAGGAAGTGTCACGAACGTTCACTCGGAGGCGACTCAACCGTGTGGCTTTTTCCTCCCCTGAGCCGAATCCGACGACATGCGAAACGCCAAGATCGTCTGTACGATCGGTCCCGCGTCGGACGACCGGGACACGATCCGCGGCCTCGCCGACGCGGGGATGTCCGTCGTCCGGCTGAACGCCAGTCACGGGACGACGGACCACCGCGAGGAGGTCATCGAACGCGCGCGCGCAGTCGACGACGAGATCGACGACCCGCTCGCGGTGATGGTCGACCTGAAGGGGCCGGAGATCCGCACCGCGGAGCTGGAGGAGCCGATTCTGCTCGCGACGGACTCCGAGGTGACGTTCGAGGAGGGCGACGACGCCACCCCCGAACTCGTGGGGCTCACCCACTCCATCGCGGCCGCAGAGCCGGGCGACACGGTCCTCCTCGACGACGGCCGGATCGAGTGTCGCGTGGAGCGGGTCGACGGCGAGTCGGTGACCGCCACCGTCGTCTCCGGCGGGAAGCTCAGCTCGCGGAAGGGCGTCAACCTCCCGGGCGTCGCCATCGACGTGGACCTCATCACCGCCGAGGACGAGGCCGAACTCGACCTCGCGGCGCGGGCGAACGCCGACTTCGTCGCGGCCTCCTTCGTGCGCGACGCGGCGGACGTCTACCAGATCGCGGACGCGCTGGAGGCGCGCGGCGCCGACGACATCCCGATCATCGCGAAGATCGAGCGCGCGGGCGCGGTCGAGAACCTCGACGGGATCGTCGACGCCGCCGACGGCGTGATGGTCGCCCGCGGCGACCTCGGCGTGGAGTGCCCGCTGGAGGACGTGCCCGTCATTCAAAAGCGGATCATCCGCAAGTGCGTCAACGCGGGCGTCCCCGTCATCACGGCGACGGAGATGCTCGACTCGATGGTCTCCTCCCGTCGCCCGACCCGCGCGGAGGCGTCCGACGTGGCGAACGCGGTCCTCGACGGCACCGACGCCGTGATGCTCTCGGGCGAGACCGCTATCGGAGACGACCCCGTCAACGTCGTCGAGACGATGGACCGGATCGTCCGCGAGATCGAGTCCAGCGACGAGTACGCGGAGACGCGCGAACAGCGCGTCCCGACCGCGGCGGAGGGGTCGCGGACCGAGGCGCTGGCCCGGTCCGCGCGCTACCTCGCGCGCGACATCGGCGCCTCCACCGTGGTCGCGGTCTCGGAGTCCGGATTCACGGCCCGGAAGACGGCGATGTTCCGGCCCGGCGTCCCCGTGGTCGCGACGACGCCGAACGACCGCGTCCGGCGCCAGCTCGCGCTCTCGTGGGGAGTCCGTCCCGTGATGACCGAGTACGCCCACGACATGGAGACGATCCTCGACAACGCGGTCGACGCCGCGCTCGACCGCGGCGGGGCCGAGTCGGGGGACACCCTCGTCGTGCTCTCCGGCATGCTGACCGAGTTCGAAGGGACGAACACGACGAACACGCTCAAGGTCCACGTCGCCGCCGAGACGCTGGTGACCGGGAAGGCGGTCGTCGCCGGCAGCGTCGCGGCCCCGGTGTACCGCACCGCCGACGGCGACTTACGCGAGGTCCCGGAGGGATCGATCGTCGCGCTCGGTCCCAACTTCGAGGGCGAGTTCACGGGCGACCTCGACGCGGTCGCCGGGATCGTCGACGCCCGCGAGGGGATGACGGGGTACCCCGCGGTGATCGCTCGCGAACTCGGCGTTCCGATGGTCTCGGGCGCGCCGCTCCCCGAGAGCGTGACGGACGGAACCGTGGTAACGGTCGACGGTGAGCGCGGTGTGGTCTACGACGGCGACGTGATCGCGGCGGCGCGGAAGCGGTAGCGGCACGCTTCGCCGTCACCCCTCCCGTCTCACCCGCCAGCCATTTACTGGTAAGCCGCCTAGCCGCTGGCATGAGCAGCGACGACGGCCGCGACGGGGGAAGCCGCGACGACGTGCGAAGCCGGGCGAACGACACCCGATCGGACGACGAAAACGAGGGTGGCGGCGAGAGCGAGTGGCGGTTTGCCGTCGACGACGTGGGGCCGAACGGCGTCGTCGAGGACACCCACACGCCCGAGAGCGAGCCGATCGAGCCCGGATCGATCGACGCCGAACACGCCGTCTGCGTCGTGCTCGGAGTCGTGCTCACGATCGGCGTTCTCTTCGTCGGGTTCTGATCGGTCGGCGTTCGGTTCACCGTCCTCCCGTACCACCACTTCCCCCGTTCCGCGACCCTCCCGTACCACCACTTATACCGTCACAGCCGTACGTCCGGACATGGACGCACTCGCGCAGTCCGGGCTCCTCTCCCCGGACACGCTGCCCCTGCTGCTGTTGACGGCCGGGCTGTTGCTCTCGATGGCGGAGGCGCTCGCGCCGGGCGCGAACTTCATCGTGGTCGGCATCGCGCTGATCGGGGCGGGGCTCGGCGGCCTCCTCCTCACGTCGCTCGGGGTCGTCGGCGCGGGGCTGACCCTGGTCATGGCGCTCCTGACGCTCCTCTTCGGCGCGGCGGCCTTCTACGGCTACCACGAGTTCGATCTGTACGGCGGGAAAGGCCAACAGCAGACGAGCGACAGCGACTCGCTGAAGGGGAAGACCGGCACGGTCACCGAGGAGGTGACCACCGCCGGCGGTGAGGTGAAGCTCTCCGGGGGCGGGTTCAACCCACACTACTCCGCGCGCTCGATCGAGGGGACGATCGAAGAGGGCGAGGAGGTGATGGTCGTCGACCCCGGAGGCGGCAACGTCGTCACGGTGGAGTCGATGGGGTACGTCGAGGACGACATCGACAGGGAGCTCGCCGCGGACAGGGCGCGGAAGGAAGCGCAGCGAGACGCCGAGGAAAGCGCGGACGGCGGCGAGTCAGAGCCAGAGACCGAAACCGAACGGGAGTGACCGCAACGGCGAGGTGACTGATAAACGGACCTGCGGTGGCGCGTGCCGACGAGCGGCCGCGGGCCCCGAGTCGCGTGCGCGAGGGAGGGTGCGACGCTCGCGAGCGCCGCACCGACGAGGCTGGGGCCTCGGAAGTGTTCGCCGTCGGTCCACGCTCGACGATTTATAAGCAGCCAACCGGACCGTTACCGGTCGTCACAGAGCCCCGCGCTATCGATCAGTTGAAACGCACCGCCGGCCACGAACGCGTATGGACGCGGACCGCCGGATCGCCGCCGTCGAGGAAGTTCCCGAGGACAGCACGCTGCTCGTGACGCTGCGACCGGTCGACCCCGAGAGCGTCGACGACGGCGAGGGCGACGTTGGCGAGGCCGAGGACGGTACCCCAGAGGCCGAAGCGGTCCTCACGCGGGCGGCCGGCGAGGTGCGCGCATTCCGCAACTACTGTCAGCACTGGACCGACGTGCGCCTCGACAAGGACGACGGGGCGTTCGTCCGCAACGGCGAGGTGTTCTGCCAGACGCACGGCGCCACCTTCGAGGCCGACGGCGGCTACTGCAACTTCGGCCCCTGCGAGGGGGCCGTCCTGGAGTCGGTCGCCGTGAGCGTCGACGGCGACGCGGTGTTTCTCGACGACGACGCCTACGAGTTCGTCCGAGTCGGCCACGCGACCCGCGACGACGACGCGGGGGACTCGCGGATCGATTTCACCGGGAACTGAGGAGAGAGCGGAGCGACTCGAACCGACGACGGCCGACGCGGCCGCGTCGGACCCGGAGACGACGGCGGCTCTTTGTGCAGCGCCGGCGCAGTTGCGCCGGGACGACGAAGGACGCGTCTGAGCGATCCGAATCCGTGCCGACGCTGGATGCTCACCGGCGGTCTCGCGGCGGCGGTCGGGCGGTCTCCGGCTGTCTCGACGGCTCGGTGACGGGTGGCCCCGCGAACCGCGACGGCGGCGATCGAGTCCGTCAGAACCGCGTCCGACCGCTCGCGCCGCCCGCGTCGTCCCGTCCGAGCGCCTTCTTCAGGAAGCTCATCCAGCGCTTGCGATCGGCCGCCTTCTGCCGCTCCGCTTCCGTCTCCGGGTCGGGCGCGTCGAGGCCCTCCAAGGCGTCGAGCGCGCGGTCGATCCCGATGATCGACGCCGCCAGCTCCTCGCCGCGGTCGTAGCTCACCTCGTTCTCCTCGATGGGTTCGAGCCGTTCCAACCGCTCGCGCCGGAGGTTCCGCTTCGCCTGTTCGACTCGCTCGCGCTCGCCGGGCGGAACCGTGTCGCGGCGCTTGATCTCGAAGACGAACGACTGCAGTTCGATCGGCTCCCCCTGGATCTCGATCTCCTCGGGGATCTCCGCGCCCACCGTCGCCGCCTCGCGGTTGACGCGTTCGAGGAGCCCCTTCCGCTCGTACTCCTTCACGCCCGCTCGGTAGGGGTCGGTCGCACTTCGCTCCTTCGCTCGGCGCGCCCGACGCGAGCCCGCGCACCGCCGACAGGGCGCGGCTCGCGAAGGGACGGCGTTAACCCGACCGCGACGCAAGCGGCCCCATGGAATCGCTCGAAGCCGAACTCGAACGCGCCCGCGACCTCGACGCCGACGAGCTCGCCGACGCCATCGAGTCGATCGGCTTCGAGTGCACCCGCTGTGGCGGCTGCTGTACGGGCTACGCACCCGACGATCCGGGCGGCGCGCCGGCGGGAGAAGGAGCTGACACCGGGGACGGTGAAGGGGACCGCGAACCCGACCGCGAACCCCACACGGCCACCGTCTTCCCGGACGAGGTCCGCGCCGTCGCCGACGCCGCCGAGGCGGAGTTCGGCGAGTCGTACGACTGGCGCGACGTCGCCCGCCCGATGCCGTTCGGGCTCTCCGCGGGCGACGACGGTGAGCCCGCGGGCGAGACGTTCGAGTGGGCGCTCGCGACCGACGACTGCGGCGACTGCACGTTCTACGAGGAGACGGACGGACAGGGGGCCTGTACCGTCCACGACGCCCGACCGCTCATCTGTCAGACGTATCCGTTCAGCGTCGCGCTCGACGGGACGAGCCAGCCGATGGGCGAGGCGGTCGACGCCGAGGGCGTCGTCCGCGCACACGAGTGCGAGGGGCTCGGCCGCGACATCTCGCGCGAGGACGCCGAGGAACTGGCCGCGGCGCTCAAAGAGCGCGCGGTCCGCGAGCTGGAGGAGGCGATCGGCGTGCGCGACGGCTACGACCCGACCGCCGCCGAGCGCGCCGACGGCGACGCGGTCGTCTTCGACTCCGAGGGGCCGAAGGAGGCGGACGGGACGCCGATCGACGGGGACTGAGCGCGAAACCGCGCCGAACAGCTTTTAAACGGCGTCGAGCGCCGCGTCGACGTCGGCGGCGAGCGCCTCTCGCGCCGCCGCGTCGGGGACCGTGAGGGGCGGCCGAACCCGCGGGTCCGGGATGAATTCGCGGTGGGCGGCCGCGACCTTCGCGGCGGGCGCGAATCCGTGCTCGGCACAGCGGGCGAAAAGCGGCGCGATCGCCTCCCGGTGGAGCGCCAGCGCGCGGTCCTCGTCGCCGGCGCGGAGCGCCTCGCGGAGCGCGACGAACGCCTCGGGGATCACCTGCGAGAGCGCGTTGACCCCGCCGTCGACGCCGAGCGACACGGTCGGGTAGAGCTGGGCGTCGACGCCCTGGAAGACGGTGAAGGAGTCGGGAGTCCCGCGGAGGGCGGCGTCGAGCCCGGAGAGGTCGCCGGACGTGTCTTTCAGCCCGACGACCGACTCGTGCGCGGCGAGGTCGGCGACGACGCCGGGATCGATCGGCTCGCCGACCGTCGCCGGGATGTCGTACAGGTAGATCGGAACGGGAGACTCGTCGGCGACCCGTTCGAAGAAGGCTCGCTGGCCGTCGGGACCCGTCGAGGTCTGGTAGTACGGGAGCGTGATGAGCCCCGCGTCGGCTCCGGCCTCGGCGGCGAACCGAAGGCGGTCGCGGACGCCCGAGACGGTCGTGTCCGCCGCGCCGGCGATCACGGGGACACGGCCGTCGGCCGCCCCGACGACGGTCTCGATCACCGTTCGCCGCTCCGCGTCGGTGAGGCTGGCGAACTCGCCGGTCGTTCCGCAGGGGACGACCCCGTCGAGGCCGGCGTCGACGAGCGTTTCGACGTGGGTCGCGAGCGCGTCGACGTCGACGCCGCCGTCGGCGTCGAACGGCGTCACGATCGGGGACGAGACAGCGCCGTGTCGGAACTCCGGATCGCTCATGAGGAACGGTTTAGCGGACCGCAATAAAGAGCTTAGTCCGGTGGCGGCAGTTGCCGGAAGCGATCGCGCGATTTCGGATCGGGGCGGCTGTGAGTCGGGAGGGCAGAGAGCCGCAGTCAGTCGACTTCGACCGGCTCGCCGTCTGAAACGGTCGCGTCGTTTCGCCCCCGGTACCCGTCCCGGAGCGCGATCGCGAGCGCGCCGAGTCCGAGCAGGAGGACGAGCAGGTCGACGAGCCCGCCGATCCACGGGACCAGTCCGATCAGGGCGACGCCGACGACGCCGAGGAGGAGCGCGCCCCACCGGTTCGGCCTGCCGAGCCGGTCCAGCGCCCACGCGCCGAGGGCGTACCGACCGTACACGGAGCCGACCCAGAGCGCGACGACGTAGGCCGCGAGCCCGACGAGCGCCAGCGGGAGCCCGACGAGCGTGATCGCCACGAGGGCGAGGGCGATCGGGGTGACGATCAGCGCGAGGAGACCGACCCCGCCGCTGACGAGGGGGCCGCCGCCGACGCGGTCCTCGACGCCGCGGGAGAACCGGGGGAACGCGAGCAGGAGGACCGCGCCCAGCGCGAGGTTGACGGCGACGCCGTACGCGGAGCCGACCCACGAGGGCAGGAGCTGGTCGCCCTCGCCGACCCCGATTCCGCCGTCGCCGCTGAGGCTCTCGTCCTCCACGACGCCGCCGGCGACGGTCGCGTCCGAGCTCCGGCTGAACTCGTCGGCGTCGTACCGGAACTCGCCGCCGACGGCCGCGTTGGGCCCGAGGACCACGGAGTCGGCGCTCGCGCGAACGTCGCCGCCGACCGCGCCGTCGACGGTGATCGCTCCCGCGCTGACGTCGAGCGAGCCGTCGACCCGGCCGGTCTCCGTCAGGTCGAAGGAGCCGGCGCCGACCTCGACGTTTCCGCCGACCTCGCCGTCGATCACCACGGTCCCGGCGGCGGCTTGGACGTTTCCGTTGACCCGGCCGGTCTCCGCGATCCGGATCGATCCGGCCGCGCCGGAGAGGTCGCCGTCCACGGTGCCGCGCACGACGATCGTCGCGGACACGGTTTCGACGCCGTCGACCGTCTCTCCCTCGTCGACGACGACGGAACCGGACGGGCCCTGGACCGACTGGGCCGTCGCGGGCACCGTCGCGACCGGCGAGAGAAGCGCTGCGATCGCGAGGGCGACGACGATGCGACGACGAGTGCTGCTGTCCGAGAGGGCCATACGCGGAGTATCACTGCCGAGGTACATATGTTTATTCGTCAACCGTTTGCGGGCGTCTCAGGCGCGTCGAGCGACTCATCGGCGACTCCTCGTTTTTGAGGACGCACACGCGTGCCGGAACCCGTCGGGGCCCCCTGGGCCACTCCCGGACCCGATCCGTCGCCTGCACAACGGGGACGTACCGCTGGTCGGCGCCTCTCTCGACGGTCGGTCCGAGCGTGTCGGCGGTACAACTATACTGGTCCGTCTCCACGTTTCGCTGGAGTCTACTATGGAGATCTCAGAGAAGCTCCTTTGTCTGTTCAGCGCCGACGTTCGCGAGGAGGACGGCGAGTACGTCGTGGAGGTCCCGCGACGCGAGGTCGAGACCGGCTCGCTGGAGCCGGGCGAGACGTATCGCGTCGCGCTCATCTCCCGCTCCGAGGCCGAGGCGGCCGAGGAAACCGACGAGAGCGTCGACACCTCGGCGTCCCGCGCCGACGACGGGCCGCAGCCCCCGGTCGAGCCCGGGGAAATGCGCTACGTCGAAATCGAGGATCTCGGCAAGCAGGGCGACGGGATCGCCCGCGTCGAGCGCGGGTACGTGATCATCGTCCCGGACACGGAGGTCGGCGAGCGCGTTAAGATCGAGGTAACGGAGGTCAAATCGAACTTCGCGGTCGGGGAAGTCGTCGAGGAGTCGGCCTGACTCACTCGGCGGCGTCCGGAGAAACCGCCGAGCCGCGCTCGCCTTCCGGAACTCGGGCGTCCCAGTAGGAGACGGACGCCACGTAATCGCCCGGAATCGTGTCGCCGACGAGCCCGTCGATCGCCCGGAACGGCTTCGCGACGGGGCCCGGAAGCTCGCGGTAGAACCCGTACGGCAGCACGAAGTCGTGCTCCTCGCCGGCGAGCGTCAGATCCGCTGCGCGGAGCATGTCGACGACCTGCCGCTCGGAGTAGAGCCGGGACCCCATCGGGAGCAGCCAGGTGTACAGCGTCCGGAGGCTGCGGCTGTTGAACGTGTCGAAGAACACCTGATCGGCGCTGACGCGGCGCAGTTCGCGGGCGAACGGCACCGGGTCGTCCATCAGGTGGAAAAAGCGCATCGCGACCACGGTGTCGAAGTGGTCGTCCGGGAACGGGAGCCGGGAGGCGTCGCCGCGGACGAACTCCACGGTGTCGGAGAGCCCCGCCTCGGCCGCATTCTGGCGTCCCTGTTCGAGCATCTCGCGGGAGATGTCGAGCCCGACGATGTCGGCGCCCTGGTCCGCGAGCATGGTCGTGAACCGACCGGTGCCGCAGGCGACCTCCAGCACGCGGTGTCCCTCCTCGATCGGTCCGAGTGCCGAGAGGACCGCTTCCTTCTCGCGCCGGTCGATGAGCTCTCCGCCGCCGGAGAACCGTACGTCCTCGTACTCTTCCGCGACCTCGTCGGCCTGGTACCAGTCCTGTCCCTTCACGTTGTCCGTACTGCACACCCGACCGACAAAACCGTACTGGATGCGGTCGACGTATGCCCGGCGACGGCGGTGTCGACGGCCGGGAGATCGGCCGACAGTTCGATCGACGGAACAGTCGACGAGTCGTCCGGTCAGCCGCTCGTCGCGACGTTCTGGACCGAGATATGTATCAGCACCCGCGATCCGAACTCCTCGCCGTGATGCGGGTGCTCGCCGGTCCGGCTCCGTCGGGCACCGCCGCGTCAAAATACGTCCCGATCGATCAGGATTGACAGGTGGCCGAACTGTGATATTAACACATTATATTATTCCAATCAAATTCCCCTATATGTAGCCAACCTTTACCAATAGGCGCGGGCTGGACATGAGATATGAGTACCAGTCCCGCGGAGGCCGCCGACCAGGACCGCCTCTCAGAAGCCGAGTACCGCGATCGCTTACGCGAACTCCCCCCCAGCGCCAAACTCGTCGCGAAGGTGCTGGAGGGCGACGCCCCCCTCTCGCAGGGCGGCCTCGCCGACGAGTCCCTGCTTCCCGACCGGACCGTCCGCTACGCGCTCAACCGTCTGGAGGAGGAAGGCCTCGTCGACTCCCGCTACAGCTTCAAGGACGCGCGCAAGCAGGTGTACTACCTGACGGTCTGAACCGCGCGCGACGCGCCTGACAGTCTGACAGTCTGAATCGCGCGTAAATCTGCAGCGTGCCGATCGGCGCGTAACCGCTCCCGACCGATCCGCGGCGCAGCCGAACGAGCGCCGCCGCACGGAGCCCTTTTTAATCCTTGGCCCCGATACTCGACTGTATGGACCTCTCGGTCGTCGTGCCCACTCTCAACGGGCGGGATCGGTTAGCCGCCTGTCTCGACGCGCTGGCGGCACACGCTCCCGAGGCTGAGGTGGTCGTCGCCAACGGCCCCTCCGCCGACGGCACCACCGGGATGGTGCGGGACCGCGACGACGTGGACGTGCTGGTGGAGATCTCCGACCGCACGGTCAACGTCGCTCGCAACGCCGGTATCGAAGTCGCCACCGGAGACGTGGTGGCTCTCGTCGACTACGACAACCGGATCGGGGAGGGGTGGCTCGACGCCGTGCGTGCCGGGCTCGACGGCGCGGACGCCGTGACGGGACCGGTGATTCCGATCGAGTCGGGCGAAGGGGGACGCGACGACGAGGGGGACACCGGGGGCGACGACGAGGGGAGCACCGGGAGCGACGACGAGGGGCGGGACGGCGGGCACCGCGGCGACGAGAGTCACGACAACGAGCGCGACGGCCCGGAGCGCCGGGCGATCGCGGGCACCGAAGTGACCTACTTCGAGGGGGGCAACGTCGCCTTCCGGCGAGAGGCGCTCCGGGACCTGGACGGCTTCGACGAGTACCTCAACACCGGCGGCGCGCGCGACGCTGCCCATCGGCTGGCGCAGATGGGACGGACCGTGGCGTGGCGCGAGGGGATGGCCGTCACCGAGGAGCTTCCGAGCCCGACGGCGGCCGACGGCGGGCGCAGCGCCCGCGAGTGGGGGTGGAAGTACCGAGCGCTCGCGTATCGCCTCCTGAAGAACTACGGCGTCCGCCCGACCGTCGTCGCGCGGGTCGGAACGCACGCGGCGACGGACGCGCTCGGGGCCGCCGGCGACGTGATCCGCGGCGAGTCGACGCCGTCGCGGTGGGTCGCCACCGGGCGCGACGTGCTCGTCGGCCTCGCCGGCGGGAGCTCCGACGGGCTCGTCGCGCGGAGCCGAGACCGGAGCCCGGCTCGGAACCCGAACGGCATCTCGAAGCGCGCCGACCGCGCCGTCGCGAAGTACGACCGGCGAGCGTCGGAGGAGTGACCCCGCACCGAGAGCGACCCCGCGCCTTTTAACCTCGGCCGCCGCCAAGGACCGGTAACGAATGGGACTCACGAAGCGGATCATCCCCTGCATCGACGTCGACCTCGACGACGACGGGGACGCGGCGGTGTACACGGGCGTCAACTTCGAGAACCTGGAGTACACCGGCGACCCGGTCGAGCTGGCGAAGAAGTACAACGACGCGGGCGCCGACGAGTTCGTCTTCCTCGACATCACCGCGAGCGCGGAGGGGCGCGAGACGATGCTCGACGTGGTGAACGCGGTCGCCGACGAGTGTTTCATCCCGCTGACGGTCGGCGGCGGCATCCGCACTAAGGCCGACATCAAGGAGACGCTCCGCGCGGGCGCGGACAAGGTGTCGATCACGACCGGTGCCCTCGAACGCCCGGAGCTCATCGAGGAGGGCGCGGCGGCGTTCGGCAGCCAGTGTATCGTCATCTCCGTCGACGCGCGTCGCCGGTACGACGACGCTGGGGAGCACTTCTACGAGGACGAGAACGGCGAGGCGGTGTGGTTCGAGTGCACCAAGAAGGGCGGCCGCGAGGGAACCGGAATCGACGCCGTCTCGTGGGCGAAGGAGGCCGAGGAGCGCGGCGCGGGCGAGCTGTTCGTCAACTCCATCGACAAGGACGGGACGAAGGACGGCTACGACATCCCGCTGATGAAAGCGGTGTGCGACGCCGTCTCGACGCCCGTCATCGCCTCCTCCGGGTGCGGCTCTCCCGAGGACATGTACGAAGTGTTCACCGAGGCGAACGCCGACGCCGGGCTCGCGGCCTCCATCTTCCACTTCGGCGACTACTCGATCGAGGAGACGAAGGCGTACCTCGACGAGCGCGGCGTGCCCGTCCGACTGTAGACGGGGTTCCGGTGCGGCCGTAGGGAGAAGGAATTCGGGGTGTAGTTTTACTCAGAGTTCGGTTAATATCCGTTATCTACGACGGTTGTTTCGTCGATCGCGATCGAAAACCAATACTTATTATTTGATCGGGGACAGACCGTGACGTATGTCCACGTCATCGACGCGCGTCCGTGCCGAGCAATCGGAGCTCGTCTGTAAGCGGACTGACGGCGACTCCGACGGCGAGGAGGTGACGTTCTTCGAGCGGGACCGCGATCCCGACGAGCGGACGACTCGTTGGATCACGGTCCGCGCGGCGGACTGCGTGCCGGCGGACGAGTGGCGATAGGTCCGCGACCGGGACGCGTCGGCGGTGAGAGGCCGCACGCCGCGTGTCGCCGTCGGTGGAACCGCACGACACCGGCGATCGCGCCGCGCTTGACGCAACGTTCCCCGATCCGGTCGCGGTCGGGCGTCCCGACTTCCGTCGGGCGACCTGGCCCGGCGCCGGGCGGCCCGTGGCTATTTACGGTACGTCAGTGTTGAGCGGTTATGTCGTCACCACCGTTCATCCGCCAGGATTCCGGAGAGTTGGACTTCGGTCAGATCCGCGCAGAGCTATTCCCGCTTGCCGGCCTCATCGTCCTGTTCGGGGCGGCGGCGCTGCTCGTGTTTTTGATCGTGCTGCTGGTCGGCGGGAACTCGCTGCTCGCTGGATTCCTCACCGTCGTCTCGCAGTTCATTCTCGCAGTCGGCACCGGTCTCGTGTTGATGTACGTCGTCGCGCGCGGGATTCAGCTCGCCGACACCGAATAGCGCCCCAGAGACACGGGCTCCGCTCGCCGCCGGGCCAGACACCAGCGGCGGCTGTTAGAGCGGTACGACCCGCGCGGGCGAGCGCGGCGCAGCGCGTCGCGTCAGTCGTCGGCGACGGCGCGGTCGGCGAACTGCGGGAGCTCGTCGTCGAGCAGCGCCACGGTCGCCAGGCGTATCGCGTGCGGCCACCCGAGCGGGGTCGCGCTGTCGGGCGTCCCGTCGTCGAAAAACTGCTCGGGGAGGAAGGTCGTCGGCTCGCAGAGCGCCCCGCCGGGCGAGACGTGCGCGAGCAGGTGGCGGGCGCGCTCGACCAGCTCCGCCGCGCGCGGGTCGTCGTGGTCGGCGAGGAGGACCGCCAGCTCGGCGCAGGCGTTCGCGCCCCACGCGGTCGAGACGGTCCACACCTTCTCGGAGCGCTGGCCGGCCCGCCGCCACCCGTCGCCCTCGTACCGGATCAGCCCCGCGATCTCGTCGCTCTCGTGGGCGAGCCCGTCCACGACCGTCTCGACGTGCGAGACCAGCCGGTCGAGGCGCTCGGGGTCGACCGCGCCGGTCTCGCCCCCGTCGCCGGCCCGGTTCCCGTCTCCGCCGTCGCCTTCGACTCCCCCGAGCGCGTCGAACGAGCGGTGCGCGCTCGCCAGCGACAGCGTCGAGGAGTCGAGCCGGTCGTCGATGGCTCCCTCGGGCGTCTCGCGGAGCGCGTAACAGCCGCGCTCGGGGACCCACAGGTCGTCGAGGGCGTCGTACACCCGCGTCGCCTGATCGCGGGCGTGGCCGGCGAGGTCGTCCGGGAGGGCGTCGGGGTCGAGGTCGCCGTCCGGATCGAGCGCGCCCGCGTCCAACCCGTCGCCGTGGAGCGCGAGCTCGCTGTACGCCTCCAGGAACGTCGCCGTCGTGTGCGCGAACCGCCCGGCGCTGTCCTCCCACGCGTTCTGGCAGACGACGGGGCGGCCGTCGTCCGCGAGGGTCTCGTCGAGCCCGGCGACCGCGGCGACGAGGGTCCGGTCGAGTCCTTCGACGTCGACGCCCCCGGCGCGCGCCTGCGCCAGGTAGGCGATGACGCTGCCCGTCTGGTCGGCCTGGTAGTCCACGTCGGGTCCGTCCTCGATGCGCGCGTTCGCCCAGCCGGGCGCGAGCGCGCCGTTCCGTGGCCACACCCGGTGGGGCCACGAGCCGTCGGGGCGCTGGGTGGCGACGTACATCTCGGCCGAACGCGCGTGCCAGTCGTCGAGCCCGAGTCCGAGGCGGTCGTCGGCGTCGAGCGCGAACGTCGATATCTCGGCGTCGTCGCGGAACCACGTGTAGCCGTACCCCCCGGAGGTCGCGTAGAAGGGGTCGAAGTCGGGGCCGGCGATCCGGAGCCCGGACTCCGCGGAGAGCAGCGAGAGCACCCGGAGGTCGGCGACGACCGACTCCCGGGCCGGGACCGACTCGGGGACCGACGGAGTGGTCTCGGCCGCGGCCGCGGCGAGCGCGTCCGGGTCGTCGAGGGTATCGAACAGCTCCGCGAGCCGGTCGCGAGCGGCCTCACGGGTCGTCTCCTCGCGGTCGGTCAGCAGGGTACCGACCGTGGCAACGCCGTCCTCGAAGGGCACGTCGGCGACGACCTCGCCGGAGAGCCGCTCCTCCTCGTAGCGGTCGCCGTCGCGGTCCCGGGGGAGGTCGGTCGGTGCGTCGTCGAGCAGTTCGGGAAACGTCGCCGGGAGCTGGCCGCGAAGGTCGGAGAAGCCGGTGTCGCTCGCGAGGAAGTCGCGCTCGTCGGCGTGGTACACCTCGACCGCGTCGTCGTACCGGAGCTGTCCGACCCGGTCGTCGCGCCCGTCGGGGGCGAACCGGGCGTAGACGACGAGCGAGAGGTCGGCGGGGTCGACGTTCGCGTGCCCGTCGTCGCCCACGTCGACCGCCGCGCGCGTGAGGTGCGCGTCGCCGATCGTCGCGTCGTGTCTGGTCACCGTCCCGTAGTCGGTCTCGTGAACGGTCTCGATCAGGGTCGTGTCGCCGACGTAGCGCTGCTCGGTCGCGACCTCGTCGAGCCACGTGAGCTCGTCGCCGACCGCGAGGCCGACGCGCGAGCGGACGAGTCCGGTCAGACCGGTCAGCGGATGACCGAAGTCTCGGAGCTCGCCGTCGGCGTCGACGTGAACGAGACGCCCCTCGCCCCCCGAGAATCGGCCGGTGACGGTCCGGCGTTCGCCCGGGAACCGGGTGGCGTGCCCGGTGTGTCGCTTGTAGTCGTCGAGCGCGTCGCGGAGTTGCATTACGCGGGTAAACGACCCCTCCGCGTATGAAGTTTTGGTGTAATTATTATTCATCCGTTTGGAGAACGGAAACCCTCAAGCCGGGGCGCCGTCGGGGACCCGTATGCACGAACCCGGACCGCCGCGCGCGACGAGCGTCGGCGAATCCGTCGAGTTGGCTCCGCGAAACCCCGATCCCGACGGAAGCTACGAGTGGACGCTCCGCGACGCGCCGGCCGAGAGCGACGGGGGCACAGCGGTTCTCGTCCCCGGTCAGACGGACCGCGCCGACGCCCCGGTCGTTCACCTCCGTCCCGACGCGCCCGGCACCTACGCCCTGACGCTCGACGCCCCGGACGGGACGCACCGGCAGCGTGTGCGCGCGTACCCCGACGAGCGGCGGTCGGTCGAGCTCCGCGTCCCCGCCGCGGACCTCCCGGTCGACGACGGCGACGTGGACCGCGTCTCGCTGATGTGGCCCCACAACGACCGCCTGCTCGCGCGCGACCGCCCCGAGCGCGACGGCGACGACTGGGTCTGCGAGGTCCGCGTCCCGCCCGGTCGCCACGGGTTCAGCTTCGTCGCCAACGACGACCCGGGCAACGAGCACCGCGACGAGGTGACGGTGGCGGGACCGGGGCGGCCGCGCGTCTCGGTGTCCGCGACCGTTGCCGAGGGCGCGGAGGGAGACGATGCGGGGAACGGAAGCGGGGCGGGAGCGGTCCTCCGGATCGACGCCGACGCATCTGCGCCGCCCGACCTCGACGGCGAAGGGGACGCCGGCCGGAACGGCGGCGAGTCTCCCGTCGCCGTCGACTTCCTCGTCGACGACCGCGACGCGGATCCCGAGACGGTCGCGCGGATCGAGTCGCTGGCGGCGGGCGACGCGCTCCCGCTCCCGGCCTCGGAGCTTCCCGACGACCTCACCGGCGGGATCCGGGTCCACGTCGTCCCGCACGGCGACCGCTACGGCGCGGCCGAGACGGTCCGGATCGATCGGGACAGGAGCGGGGCCGCAGGGGTGGACGAGGCCGGCTCGCTCACCGTTCGCGATCCCCACGCGCCCCCCGAGTGGGCCGACTCGCCGACGATCTACGAGGTCTTCGTCCGATCGTTCGCCGGCGACACCCTGCCGACGACGTTCCGCGAGATCGAGCGCCGGGTTCCGTACGTCGAGAGCCTCGGCGTCGACGCGCTCTGGCTCACGCCCGTGCTCGCCTCGCCGACGGAGCACGGCTACCACGTCACGGACTACTACGACACCGCCGCCGACCTCGGGTCGCGAGAGGCGTTCGAGTCGCTCGTCGCGGCCTGCCACGAGGCCGGAATTCGGGTGATCTTCGACCTCGTTATCAATCACACCTCCCGCGACCACCCCGCCTTCCAGATGCACGCCGCCGGCGTCGCCGAGTACGCCGACCACTACCGCCGGACCGACGGCGCGTTCGACGTGACGGGCACCGACTGGGCGGAGCTCGCCGACGGCGACATGCCGGAGTACTACTTCAACTGGCGGCGGATCCCGAACCTCAACTTCGACAGCCCGGCGGTCCGCGAGTGGCTGCTGGACGTGGTCGACGAGTGGAGCGCGGTCGTCGACGGCTTCCGCGCCGACGTGGCGTGGGGCGTCCCCCACGGCTTCTGGAAGGAGGTCGGCGAGCGCGTTCCCGACGACTTCCTGCTGCTCGACGAGACGCTCCCCCACGACCCTTTCTACGGCGAGGGGGAGTTCGACCTCCACTACGACACCTCGCTGTACGACGTGCTCCGGAGTATCGGGGCGGGCGACGCGCCCGCGGACGCCATCGGGGACGCGTTCGCCCGCGCCGAGTGGCTCGGGTTCGACGACCCGGGCCTCCAGATGCGCTACGTCGAGAACCACGACGAGGAGCGCTACCTCGCGGAGTGCGGGCGGGAGGCGCTGCGGGCGGCCGCCGCGGCGACGTTCACGCTCCCCGGCGCGCCGATGGTCTACGCCGGCCAGGAGCGCGGCAACGAGACGTACCGCGGGCCGATCCGGTGGCACGACGGCGACAACGCCCTCACCGACTTCCATCGCGACCTCGCCGCGCTCCGCGAGCGCGAGCCGCTCCTCCGAGACGGCGCCGTCGACTTCGCGGGCCGCGCCGCCGACGTGTCGGTCGTCGACGGCGACCCCGAACGCGTGACGGCGTACGAGCGAGTCCCGCCGGCGACGGCCGGTTTCGGGAGCGACGATCTCGCCCGCGACGCCGACCCGCTCCTCGTCGTCGTCAACTTCGCGGAGCGCCCCGCGACGGTGACGGTACCGCCCGAATTCGAGACCGACCTGTTCGCGGCCGACGGGGCGGGTGACGCCGACGGCTGCGGGGCGATCGACGGAGAGATCGCCGTCGACAGCGTCGCAGTCCTGCGGTAGGACAAACTGTCCGGATGCGCTCGTCGCGGCGTCGTCCTCCGACTCTTATAAGTTACCCCCCCACCCTTCTGTGCCATATGGACGACCGGACGCTGAACGATCTTCTCCGCCGGTTCGGGCTCTCGGACAAGGAGGTCGACACGTACCTCAGTCTCTTGGCGCACGGCGAGGCGAAGGCGAGCACCGTCGCCGACGCCGCCGGCGTGTCGAAACGCTACGTTTACAGCGTGAGCGAGTCGCTCGCGGAGCGCGGCTTCGTCGAGGTGAACGACCACGTCGTGCCGACGACGATCCGCGCCAACCCGCCAGACGAGGTGATAAATCGGCTCCGCTCGGACGTGGACGCGATCCGCCCCGGCTTGGAGGAGCGCTTCTCGCGGGTGGAGCGACAGACCGAGCAGTTCGAGGTGATCAAGTCCCGCGTGACGGTGATAAAGCGGATCCGGTCGCTGCTCGCGGACGCCGACGCCGAGGTGACGCTGTCGATCACCGCCGAGCACCTCCCGGAGATCCGCGACTCCCTCGTCGAGGCGGTCGACCGCGGCGTCCTGGTGTTGCTCATCGTCTCCGGCACTGACGATGCGCCGGAGAACATCGAGGGCGACCTCGGCGGCGTCGCCAGCGTCGTCCGGACGTGGAGCGAGGCGATGCCGATCCTGCTCACCGTCGACTCGGCGGCCGGCATCGTCGTCCCGCCCGAGCTGTTGCACCGGTCCAACACCGACCGCCAGGCGATCCACTTCTCGCAGGAGCAGCTCGCGCCGGTGATCGTCGGCTCGTTCCTCGGGAACTACTGGCCGGCCGCGAGCGAGGTCGCGACCGCGGCGCCCGCACCGCTTCCGGCGGAGTACGCGAACTTCAGGCACACGGTCCTCCAGGCGACGCTCCGGCTCCGGGCCGGCGAGACCCCCCACGTCACCGTGGGCGGCCGGTGGACCGACGACGACGAGTCGGCCGAGGTCAGCGGCCGCGTCGTCGAGTCGAAACAGGGGTTGGTGGAGCCGACGACCAACGAGTTCCCCGTCGAGCACTCCCTCGTCGTCGAGACCGACGACGGCGAGACCGTCACGGTGGGGGGACAGGGCGCTTTCGTGGAAGACGTGGAGGCCGACCTCGTGCGGATCGAGGCGGACGGAGCCGATCGCGACGAGGCGGACGGAGCCGATCGCGACGAGGCGGACGGAGCCGATCGCGACGAGGCGGACGCATCGGGCGAGGACTGACGGCGAGACAGCGGCGGATCCGACGACGAGTGAGTGCTCGACGGCGGCTCTGCCGCCCGGCTGAGCCGTCGTCCGATTACGACCGAACCGCCGCGCTGACGAGGCCGATCGGCTCACCGGAGCCGACGGTGAGGCCGATCCGCCACCCGTCGTCGTCGGACGCGATTCGGACCGCGTCGTGGCGGTGCTCGGGCTCCGTCCGACGGTACAGTTCGAGGACGAGCGGCAGCGTCGGGAATCGCCCGTCTCGGCTCGTGAGCGCGTAGTCGGACACCAGAACCGTCGCGTGCCCGGCCGCCGAGTCGGACTCGCGAGCGTACCCCTCGACGACGCCGGCCTCCGCGAGACGGTCGAACGTACCCGAGACGGGGTCCTCCGCGGAGACCGACGGGAGCTCCGCCGCCGCGGCCGACAGCACCGACGCCTGCTCGGCGGGGGCGAGCCGTCGGTGGAGCGCCGAAGCCGTCGCTTCGAGGAGACACAGACAGAGGTCGTCCGGGTCGCCCACGCGCTCTGCGAGCTCGAAGTACGCGTCCATCACCGCCGACTGGGCGGCGTCGTGGCCGTCCGCAGACAGCGCCTCGAACACCGCGGCCGCCGCTTCGTGGCAGAACTCGACGCGGTCGCGTCGGCGGTCCCCGGCGCGCTCCGCCGCGGTCCCGTCGCTCGGATTACCTCGACCGACGGTCCCCCCCACAACGGGGTCGGAGAGCGTCCATCCGGATGCCTCCGCGGCCGAGAACCGGCGTACGTCGTGGGGGTCGTCGCGATCGCGGGCGTCGCCGCCGGAGTCGGCCGCTCGGCCGTCCCCCGCGAACTCCTGCCGGACGATCACGTCGTAGTAGGGAAGCCGGGGGTCGTACCGGCGGAGCGCGTCGCGGTACTGCTCGGTGGCCCGCGCCGCGGCGCGGGCGACTGGCCGGCTCTCGAACCGGAGCCCGGCCGCCGGGACCGGTCGGTCGCCGTACCGCGCGCAGACGAGCGAGTACTCGCCCGTCTCGCTCGCGAGCGATTCGATGTGGTCGCTGATCTCGAGTAGCGTCGTTCCGATCACGTGATGTCACCTCCTCTCACGGCTCACTCCTCCAGGCTCGGGTGCGTCTCCTGCGGGTCCGAGTGCGGCGCCGCGAACCGCTCCCGGATCGCCTCGCGCGACCGTTCCTCGCGCTCGCGGCGCTCGGCCGCGTCGATCTCCTCGCAGCCCGGGGGCACCTGCCGGCCGCGGTCGGTGAAGTACCCCTCGGGCGCGACCCAGTCGTGGTAGAACCCCCGGTCGTCCTCCTCAAGGATCGTCACGCCGACCTCGGCGCCGTGGCCCGCGCACACCGCCGCCTGATGCGGCTTCTCCGCGAGGCGGCCGGCCGCGTACAGCCCGTCGACGCCGGTCCGGCCGCGCTCGTCGGTGTCGACGTACGACTTCCCGCGGTCGAGGATCCCGACCCCCTCGACGCCGTCGAGGTAGCCGACCTCGTTCTTCGTCGCCGCGACGACGTACCGGGTCCGGATCGGGCCGTTTGGGCCGTCGCCGCCGTCCTCGACCTCGACGACGAACCGAGCGCCGTCGTCCGGCTCGGAGCCGTCATCGCCCTCGCCGACCGCCGCCACGCGCGTCGCCCGGCCGTCGAGCCGGTCGGCGCCCGCGGTCGCGGCCTGCTTGGCGAGGAGGTCGAGCAGGCGCCGGGCGTCCACGCCGAGCGGGAAGCCGGGGAAGTTCTCCAAGTGCGCGTTCCGGCGCAGGAGCGACCCGCCGTCGTCGATCACGAGCGCGTCGAACCCCTGCCGGGCCGTGAACACGGCCGCGGAGAGCCCGGCGACGCCGCCGCCGACGACGACCACGTCGCGGGTGCGGCGCGAGTCGGCCTCGTCGTCCCCGGGCGTCTCGTCACCGCTCATCGGTCGTCCCTCCGTTCGAGTCGCGAATCGTCGCTGTCGATCGCCATATCCGTCGGCGCGCGCGAGCCGCCGTAGTCGCTTCGGTCCCGAGCCGGATCGGTTCCGGCCGGATCCGCGGCCTCGTCGGGGCGGGGGCGCCCGGCGCTCATCGCCGCACCCGAACCGGTCGCTCCGCCGCGATGAACGGCTCGTCGCGGTCGGCCGCCGCGAACGCGAGGTCGCCGTCGGCGCCGCGTTCGACGCGCCACGTCGGGAGGGCCGGCACGTCGTACTCCGTCGGGTCGCCGAAGGCGGCCGCGACCGCCCACTCGCGAGCGCGCATTATCGTTCCCCGTCGATGATGTCCGCAACGCGCTGGCGGTCGAACAGCTGCTCGTCCGCCGGCGTGTCCCCGATACCGCGCCACTCGCCGAACGCATCCGGGTAGAACTGCTTGGCGGCCGCCTCCGTCTGAAAGAGGTTGATGATCGGCCCCTGATACGACGAGCCGCCGCGGTAGAGGCGGTCGTTTTGGACGGCCGTCAGCTGGCCTCCGACGGGGTCGTCTCGGAGAGTGTCCATCCGGCTCTCGAACTCCTCCGCTGAGACGTGTGAGAGACCGTACTGGAACAGGAGCGCGTCGGGGTCGATCTCCAGGAGCCGCTCGTAGTCCCACTGTGCGTAGCCGCCGTCGATGTGGTCGTCGAACGCGCCGCGCATCTCGAGGTCGCGGTACTGCTTGTGGTTGTTCCCGTCCTGTACCGGGTACACGTAGAACGAACCGCCCTCGAAGTCGGAGTTCACCGAAACGAGCCCGATCGACGGGCGGTCGCCGCTTTCCGGGAGCGACGCCTGAACCGTCGACTGCAGGTCGTCGTGGACCGACGCGAACGCCTCGTACCGCTCGGGCTGGGCGAACGCGTCGGCGACGATCTCGAACGCCTCGTACAGCGAGTAGTACTGGTAGTCGTGCCAGTCGTCCCCCCGCCGTCGGATGTAGTTCCCGAGGAACGGGCCGACTCGGTCGGCCACCTCCTCCGTGTCTGTCTGCGACCAGTCGTCGACGAGCACCCCGAGCCAGTTCGGGTCCAACAGGTGGAGGTCACAGTCCAGTTCGTAGAGCGTCTCCTTGTCGAGACCCTCGATCGCGGCCACGTCGTCGAACGAGACGTCGACACCGGGGAGTTGCTCGTAGAACTCGACCGGGACGGTGTCCGGGTCCCAGATCCCCTTGAGTCCCACCGCCTGCCCGAGGGCGATCCCCATGTCCCCGTACGTGCTCAGGAACGTGAGCCACGTCTCCGGCGGGGAGTCGAACGAGACCTCGCCCATCGGCGCCATCGTCACCGAGTACGAGGTGTCTTCGACCGTCTCGTCGCCTCCCTCTCCGGAGTCCGTCGAGGCGTCGCCGGCCGAGAGCGACTCCGGCTGTCCGTTTCCGGTGCAGCCGGCGAACAGCCCTCCGCCGACGGCCGCGCCCCCGTACTTCAGGTACGCTCGCCGCGTCGGTTCGACAGTCGTTCGATCGGTTTCTGCCATATTTTTAGGCTAGCCTAAAACACTATATCCCTTCCGATTTTAGGCCGGCCAAAACCACATCGCCGGCAGCGAGCCAGCGTCTCAGTCCTGTAGCGAAGATCGGCGCCGGCAGCGGTTCGAGGCTCTCGCCCCCCGAAGACCGGTCGCGTATCAGTCGCCGCTCGCTTCGGTGCCGATCGGCGCCCTCCCCTCCTCTGCCGCCGAGGCCGGCTCGTCGCCGTTCGGGTCCGTCTCGGTGGCGCTCGACGCCGGCTCCTCGTGTCGCGCGCGGATCGGAGTGACCCGCGGCCCGTTCTCGGTCTGCACCACGTCGGCGTCGACGCGGAACACGTCCGCGAGCAGCTCCTCGGTGACGATCGCTTCGGGGGCGCCGCGAGCGCGGATCTCGCCGTCCTTGAGCGCGACCATCCGGTCGGCGAGCCGGGCGGCCTGCTCGATGTCGTGAAGCACGACGACGACGGTCACGTCGCTCTCGTCGCGCAGCGTCTCGATGATCTCCATCACCTCCATCTGGTGATGGAGGTCGAGGAACGTCGTCGGCTCGTCGAGGAGGAGCACGTCGGTGTCCTGCGCGAGCACCATCGCGATCCACGCCAGCTGCTTTTGGCCGCCGCTGAGACTTCCGACCTCGCGGTCGCGCAGGTGACCGCAGCCGGCCAGCTCGATCGCCTCCTCGACCGCGCGCGCGTCCTCGTCGGTCGTCCGCTCGAAAAATCCCCGGTGCGGATACCGACCGTGGTACACCAGGTCCTCGACGGTGATGCTGTCCGGCGACGTGCTCTCCTGTGAGAGCAGCCCGAGCTTCCGAGCGAGCGTTTTCGTGTCCATCGAGTGGACGTCACGGCCGTCCACCAGGACCGATCCGTCGTCGGGCGCGAGCTGGTTCGCCAGTCCCTTCAGCAGGGTGCTCTTGCCCGACCCGTTCGGGCCGACGAGGGCGGTGACCGCGCCGGGCTCGGCCGCGATCGACTCGCCGTCGATGACGGGCTCCGAGGCGGTCGGATACCCCAACACGAGGTTCTCGCCGTCGAGGTCGCTCGCGTCTCCCGCGCCGCTCGCGTCGCCGGTTCCGCCCGCTTCGTTCGTTCCGTTCGGTTCGTCCACGTCCGTCGCGTTCGCGTGTTCGGTAGCCATTCAGAGCTCACCCATGTTCTGCTGACGCCGCATCAGGTACAGGAAATACGGCCCGCCGACCAGCCCGGTGACGATCCCCACCGGGATCTGCGAGTCCGCGCCCGTGAGGACGCTCATACCGAGTCGCGCGCCGACATCGGCGCCGACCATCAGCGCCGGGCCGACGAACAGGCAGCCGACGATCACCCGCTTGTAGTCGCTTCCGACGAGGTTCCGCACCATGTGGGGGACGATCAGCCCCACGAAGCTGACGATACCCGCCACCGCGATGCTGGCGGCCGCCGCGAGCACGGCGACGCCGGAGAGCGCGAACCGAACCTTCTCGATCGACATCCCCAGCGACTTCGCGGTCTGTTCGCCCAAGAGGAGGAGATTCAGCTGTCGCGACCCCGCGAGCGACAGCACCACCGCGACGACCGTCCACGGCAGCGCCATCCGGACCTGCTCCCAGTCCGTCCCGGTCAGCGAGCCGGTGGTCCACTGGATCGCCGATTGGACGACGCCGATGTCGTCCGCGAAGAAGAACAGCCCCGTCTGGAGGCTGTTGAAGACGGTGCCGACGATCACGCCCGCGAGCACGAGCCGGACGGGGCTCGTCCCGTTCTTCCACGCGATGGCGTACACGATCAGGAACGCGACCGCGCCGCCCAGCGCCGCGATCAGCGGGAGGAACGCCGTGAGTCCCCCGAACACCACGAGCGTCAGCAGGATCATCAGCCCCGCGCCGGAGGAGACGCCGAGGATGAACGGGCTCGCCAGCTCGTTTCTGGTGACCGCCTGGAAGATGGCCCCCGAGACGCCGAGGTTCATCCCGACGATGGCGGCGACGAACACCCGCGGGAGCCGGATGTCCCAGACGATGAGCGTCGTGTGCGCCAGTTCGGGCAACTCCCCCTGAAAGCCGGTGATCGAGCGCATCAGTCCCTCGCCGACGAGGAAGTTCAACAGCCAGCGGGGGTCGAGGAGGACCGCGGGGTCGAGGACGGCGCGCCACGCCTCGACGACCGTCATCGAGTACGCGCCGAAACTCACCTGCACGAGCCCGCCGGCGACGACGACCGCGACGCTGGCGAGCGCGACCGAGACCAGTTTGGGGTCGAACAGCCACCCGATCCGACCGTCCTCACTCCGTTTCGCCGCGCCTCCGCCGGCGACAGATTGCCCGCCGCTCATCGCGCCTCCAATTCGTACGCGGCGATCGCCTCGTCGTTCATCGCGTCGAGCAGCGCCTCGGCGCCGTGAGCGTCGACGACCGCGTCGGCGTCGAGGTGGCCGGCGAGCGCGCGCCGTCCCTCGGTCGCCCGCGTTTCGGCCTCGTCGGCCTCGACGTACGCCGACAGCGCCGAATCGATCGCCGCCTCGCGAATTCTGGCGAACCGGTCCGAGTCCGGGTCGACGGGGCCGTCGGCGTGGCGCTCGTCGAACCACTCGACCCACCGCCCGCGGTCGGCCCACTCCTCGTCGCGCTCGGCCTCACGGCGCACCCAGTCGACATCCTCGGCCGCCGCGGGCCACCAGCCGTCCGCGAGCCGCGCGTCCGTGACGACCCGCCGGGCGACGCGGGCGCCGCGCCCGGCCGCCGTGATCGCCTGCCGGTCGGCCTCGGAGGGAGAGGCGACGTAGAGCCCGTCGACCGGCGTCGTCCCGTCGGGGTCGGCGTACTCTCGGTCGAAGTGCTCGCGGGTCTCGCCGCCGTGGTCGCGGGTCTCGAACATCGCTTCGTCGTCGTCGAGTCCGCGGAGGTACTCCCCGTCGTACCGGGTCGCCGCCACAACGCGGCGTGCGGTGACCGGCTCGCCCTCCTGTGGCGTGACGCGGAAGCGCGGCGCGACCGCGTCGTCACCCCGCTCCTCGATCGACTCGACCGGTTCGACCGACTCGACCGGTTCGACCGACTCGACGAGGTCGTCGACGAGGTCGGCTCCCGCGCGCTCGACGTGATCGTGAGCGAGGTCGTGGAACGTCTCGACGTCGATCCCGGCCGGGAAGCCGAGGTAGTTACCCAGGTGGGCGCACCGCGCGAGCGAGGACCGACCGCGGTCGAACACGGCGACGTCGAACCCCTCGCGGGCGAGGAAGACGGCGGCCGAACAGCCGGCGGGGCCGCCGCCGACCACGACCGCATCGCGAACGGCCTTCCCGGTGACCTCGTCCCGACCGGTCTCCCCGCGAACGGTCTCCTCGCGACCGGTCTCCCCGCGAACGGTCTCCTCTCGGCCGCCCCCGTCGCTCATTCCGCATCACCGGCGACGATCTCCGCGACCCGGTCGCGGTCGAAGAGCCGCTCTTCGGCCGGTATTTCGGGGTATCCGTCGCCGAGATCGTAGGCCGGCCACTCGCCGAACCGCTCGGGGAACAGCTGCTTTGCGGTCATCTCGATCTGGAAGAGGTTCATGATCGGCCCCTGCACCGGGTTCCCGGAGGGGTAGAACCGGTCGTTCTCGATCGCGGAGAGCTCGCCGGCGACCGGGTGGTCCGCGAGCTCCTCGCGGATCCCGGCCACGTCGTAGTAGGACTCGACCCCGTACTGGTGAAGAATCACGTCGGGGTCGACCTCCAGCAGCTGTTCGTGGTCGTAGGCGGTCTCGTAGGTCACGTCGGCGGCGCCGAACGCGTCGGCCACGTCGAAGGGGCGCACGTGAGCGTTGGCGAACCCCGGCCGATCGCTCCGCGAGGGGTAGTAGGTCCCGTCCATGTAGATGAGCGTACCGACCGTCGGGCGTTCCTCCGCCGGCGGGAGGTCCGCCTGCACCGTTTCGAGCAGGTCGTCGTGGACCGTGGCGAGCGCCTCGTACGCGGACTCCTCGCGGAACACGCCGGCGACGCGCTCGGCGATCTCCCAGAGGGTGTAGTACTCGTAGCCGTCGCGACACGGCTCCGGCGGCTCGGAGTTCCGGCGGCTGTACACGTTTCCGAACCACGGGGCGACGCGGTCGCGGATCTCCGCCACGTCGTCCTGGCTCCAGCCGTCGAAGGAGACGAACAGACAGGGATCCGCCAGATGGAGGTCGGAATCGAGCTCGTAGAGCAGCTCTCGGTCGACCGAGATCCCGCCGCCGGAACCCGTGTTGAGCTGGCGAATCCCCTCCCGATCGAACTCGACGCCGTCGAGTTCGGCGTAGTAGGCGTCGAGCGTGTTCCCGCCCGCGTCCGCGTCGAAGCCGAGCGAGTTCACCGCGTCGCCGTGGCCGAACGCGACCGCCATGTCCGCGTACAGCAGGCTGTAGACCATCACGTCCTCGGGAACCGCGTCGAGCGCGACCTCGCCGACCGGGGCCATCTCGACGGAGTACGAGCCCGCGGACTCGCCGTCGGCGCCGTCCGACCCCTCGGACTCGGCGCCGCCCGATCCGTCGGTGCCGTCGGAGCCGTCCGAACCGGGATCACTCGACCCGCCGCCGAGACATCCCGCGATCAGTCCCGCCCCCGCGACCGCGCCGCCGTAACTGATCAGGTCACGGCGCGTCGGCGCGTTTCGATCCGCGTGCTTTCCCATATAGTTTAGGCCTCCCTAAAGGAATAAATCGTTTTCGAATCTTAGGGGTACCTAAATCGAAGTGGCATCGATCGCACGCCCCCTCTGCGCGCCGATCTATCGACCGATCGATTATATAAGTAGACATATAGGAAATCGGAATACGACGGATGAATGGGCTATATCCCCGACACATCGGAGTTTTAGGTCGTACGAAAAAATGTTTTTAAGTTGATAACTTATAAGTAGGTAGAGGGAGTAGGAGTTAGTGTTATGAGCACGCAGAAAGAGACTCGACAGCGCGCCGGAACCGTCGAAGAGAACGCCCTCAGACTCGACACGGAGAAGGCGGAGCAGATCATCGAGGCGCTGAACGTCGACCTCGCGGACGCGTACGTCCTCTACCACCAGCTCCACAAACACCACTGGAACGTCGAGGGCGCGGAGTTCCTCGAGGTCCACGTGTTCCTCCAAGAGGTGTACGAGGACGTTGAGGCCGCCGCCGACGAACTGGCCGAACGGCTCCAGGCGCTCGGGGGCGTTCCGCACGCCAGCATGACGACGCTCACGGAGAACGCCACCGTCGAGCCGGAAGACGAAGACGTCTACGACATCCGCACGTCGCTCGCGAACGACCTGGAGATGATGGGCGACATCATCGAGAGCTACCGGCAGCACATCGAACTCGCTGAGGGGCTCGGCGACTACACGACCGCGGAGATGCTTCGCGATCAGCTGGAGGGCATCGAAGAGCACGCTCACCACATCGAACACTACCTCGAGGACGACACGCTCGTCGCGGAGTCCGCGACGAACTAACCGCTGGACCGCGAGCGCCTAGCGAACGTCCGGCGCCGTCTGATCGGTCCGTCCCGGCAGCGTCACTTCGATTTCCAACTCCGGTTCGCCGACGCCTTCGAAGTCGACCTCGAGTTCCACCGGCTCGCCGAACGCGAAGGGGAGCTCCCACTCGTCCGTCTCGATCCGGAGCTCGTCGCCGTCTCGGATCCCCTCACCGAGCGCGATCAGGAACTCACCGGCCTCGCTCGCGTCGACGCGGTACTCCTGTTCGAAGTTCCGACCCGAAATCACGGTCCGGTCGTCGTCAGGCGACGACGACGCGGACTCGTCCGAAGGAGAGTGGTCCGTCATCTCACCGAGTCACGTCGACGACGTGGTCGCTGGCGATCCACCCGTCCGTATTTTCGGACTCCAGAAACACCGATCGGCCGGGGCATCCCTCACAGACTGTGACATCCGGGATCTGATCGGATTCCGATTCACGCGGGGAGTCGGTGCGGGACCGAGCGCCTGCAGACATTGAGTGTCTTTAGGCAAACCTAAAATAAAAAGGATGCGGTCGACGGTAGTCGTCGCCGGGATCCCAGCCGCCGGCGGCAGCCCCGACGGCGGTCGTCGGCGCGGTCACTCCGCGCGTCTCGGCGAGATCCCGAGATCGTCGAAAGGAGGCTCTGCGTCGGCCTCGAGGTCTTCGAACAGCAGGCGGGCGAGCCGTTCGGCGACCGCGGGACTGACCAGCCCGGCCATCTCCATCGCCTCGCGCTCGTACGCGTCGAGATCGAGGACGTCGCGGAAGAACCACGAGAGCGCGACGTACGTCTCGTGGAGGTCACCCGCGCGCTCTCGCCCGGCGTCGGTGAGCGTCGCGCCCTCGTACGGTTCGCGGGCGACGAGCCCGTCGGCCGCGAGCCGCTGGAGCATCTCCGTCGTCGCCGCCGGGGAGCGGTCGAGCATCTCGGCGATCCGACCGGGTGAAATCGGCGGCGACTCCCGGTGTTCCGCGATGTACAGCGCGAGGAGGTACCGGGCCGCCCTCGTGGGTCCCGGTTCGCCGACGTGCGCCATGGTTTTAGGCTTCCCTAAAAATATAAAATGATTACGGATCCGGAGCAGAAGCGGCGCAGCGACTGAGAGCGCGAGAGCGGAATCGCGGGAGCGTTGAGAGATTTAATATATCGCAATGTAGTTTATTGTTCGCCGAACGCCCGAATCGTCTCAAAAGAGCCGTCGACGATCGCGTCCGCGATTCCTTCGATATCCGCGTCGCGCGGCACCACGTGGGGGTACTTCCGGCCGAAGTATCGCTGAAGGTTCTCTACGTCGCGTTCGAGGAATTCGCGGGCGTTCTCGTGATCGACGGGGACCGCCTGCGGCCAGTCGAAGATCGTGATCCCGCTTTCCGCGACCGCGACGTTGTGCTCGGACATGTCCGCGTGAACCCACCCGAGGTCGTATGCGGTCACCAGCTCCCGGCAGACGAGATCGAGGACGCCGATCGCCTGTTCGGGTTCGAGTTTCGCGCGCGCCAGCTCGACGCCGTCGAACTTGTCCATCACGATAGCGTGGCGGTTGTGGTCGACCGGCCGCGGCACCGACACGTCGGGGTACAGCGCCTCCATCGCCTCGTACTCTCGTTCGGCCGCCTTGCGAGCGGTGTAGAGCCACGAGACGTGGTCGCGGTCGGCGGTGTACTCGCGCTCGCGGTTCACCTCGCGGAAGTTGGTGTACCCCTCGCGGTGGTACTTCAGAGCGAGCGGCTTGAACGACTGCGCCTCGTACACGTCTCCCTCCTTGCCGAACCCCAAGGGTGAGCCCACGCCGTCGATGGTCTCGCGCTCGGCGAAGGTGCGGAGGGCCAGGGCGTCGTACCCCTCGAAGGTGAGCTGGTACCCCTCGTACTGGATCGTCTTGCGTTCGATCAGCTCGCGGTCGAGACACCGGTCGATCCGGTAGTCGACCTCCTCGCGCGTCAGGTCGGCGTAGTCGGGGATCTTGTCCCGTCGGACCCACTCGGAGAAGCGCATCCCCTGCTCGACGCCCGAGAGGAGATAGAAGTCCTCGGGATCGAGCTCGGCCATGTCGCTGGCGACGTTTCGAACCATACGCGTCCCTACTCCGGGGATTCGTAAAAGGGACGCGCGTTCGGTGAGCGGCGAGATAAATCACATTGCGCGATATCAAATCGGCGATCAGCGGGATCGGGCGGTCGCGACCCGTCGAACGCAACCGCTTTCGGACGGGGCGCCGACGTGGGGCGTATGCACGCGGACGGAGCGCAAGACGGGGGCGGTGGCCGGTCGCGAAGCGCGAGCGAGAGGCGATCGCGGAACGCGGGTGGTGGACGGTGAGCGCGCCGGACGGCGACTGGCGACTGATCCGAGAGGAGCCGCGGCCGGGGCCGATGCAGATGGCGCTCGACGAGGTCGCGGCGGAGACGGCGGCCGCGGGCGGTCCGGCCACCGTTCGAACGTACCGGTGGGACCCGAGCTGTCTCACGCTCGGCTACCGACAGGACCCGGCGACCGTCGACTGGGAGTCCTGCGATCGCGAGGGGATCGACGTGACCCGTCGCCAGACCGGCGGCGGCGGGATCTACCACGACACGTACGGCGACGTGGCCTACTCGATCGCCGTTCCGGCCGCCGACGTGCCGGGCGAACTGCTCGACTGCTACCACCTGCTCTGTGAGCCCGTCCTCGACGCGTTCGATCGGCTCGGAATCGACGCGGGCTACGTCGAGGAGTCGATGCCGGAGCTGTACCACCCGGCCTGTTACCTCCGTGAGCTTCACCCGGCGCACGACGTGGTCGCCGGCGGAGCGGACGGCGGCGACGATCGCCGACGGAAGATCGCCGGTAACGCCCAGTACCGGAAGCGGGACGCCGTGATCCAGCACGGCTCGCTGACGTTCTCGGTCGAGGCCGAGCGCCACCTCGAAACGTTTGCGGACCCAGCGGTGACGCCCGCCGAGTTCCGGGACCGAGTCGCCGGAATGGGCGAACTCGCCGGTGTCGATCGAGAGGAGGCGGTGGCGGCGGTGGAGACGGCGCTCGCCGCGTGGGTGGCCGGGGAGGACGGTGAGAGAGAGGGAGTCACCATCGACCGCGACGGCTCGTGGACCGACGCGGAGCTCCGGCGCGCGGAGGAACTCGTCGAGACGAAGTACCACGACGAGGAGTGGGTCCGGACGCGACCCGGGCGCGACTCGTCGTAACCGATCGAGGTCCGCTTTAGAACCCGAACGTATCGGGGTCTTCGACGTCGAGGCGGTCCCGGACGGACTCGTAGATCTCGTCGACGGGGGGCACGTCGCGCGTCGGGTCGAGCCAGTGCTGGCTGAGCCACCGGTACCGCACGGTCCGGTTCTGGTCGAGGAGGAAGCAGGACCGGCGCGAGCGCTTCGCGATCCCGAGCGCGCGGTACACCACGTCGAAGGCGGCGGCGATCTCGAGGTCGGGGTCAGAGAACATCGGGAAGGTGAGGTCGAGGCGGTCGATGAACCGCCGGTGGAGTCCGACGCCCGACTTGCTGACGCCGACGACCTGCACCGCGTCGCCGGAGGCGAACCAGTCGAAGTCGCGGAACGCGCACCACTGCTCGACGCAGTCCGGGCTGAAGTCGGCGGTGTAGAAACACAGCAGCACGGGGCCGTCGGTGAGCAGGTCGTCGAGGGCGACGGACTCGACCTCGCCGTCGGGAGTGACGAGGTCCCCGGAGACGTTCGGAGCGCGCTCTCCGACCGCGAGGCCGGGATCGTCGGTCATGGGCGGTGAGATACCGCCTGACGTGAAAAGTCGCGCGGTTTTCGAAGGGGCTTTTTCCGGCGCTCGCGTGGGAACGGTATGAGTCTCAAGGTCGGCGCGCACGTCTCGATCGCTGGCGGCGTGGACAACGCGGTCGGGAACCAGGTGGAGGTCGGCGGCAACTGCGGACAGATATTCACCCACTCCCCGCAGGTGTGGCAGGACCCGAACATCGGCGACGAGGAGGCCGAGCGGTTCCGCGAGGGCACCGAACGCGACCTGGAGGGACCGTGGGTGATCCACACCTCCTACCTCGTCAACCTCTGTACCCCGAAAGACGGGCTCCGCGAGAAGTCGCTCGACTCGATGCAGAAGGAGGTCGACGCGGCCGACACGCTCGGAATCCCGTACGTCAACGTCCACCTCGGCGCGCACACGGGGGCGGGCGTCGAGGGGGGGCTCGACAACGCGGCGTCGGTGATCGACGACATCGACGTGCCCGACGGCGTCACGATCCTGATCGAGAGCGACGCGGGCGCGGGCACGAAGCTCGGCGGGGAGTTCGAGCACTTGGCGGGGATCATCGACCGCACGGAGACGGACATCGACGTCTGCGTCGACACCGCCCACGCGTTCGCGGCGGGGTACGACCTCTCGACGCCCGAGGCGGTCGATCAGACGGTCGCGGAGTTCGACGACGTGGTCGGGTTGGAACACCTCAAGTACGTCCACCTCAACGACTCGAAACACGCCTGCGGCACCAACAAGGACGAGCACGCACACATCGGCGAAGGGCTCATCGGCGAGGACGGGATGGAGCGGTTCCTCAACCACCCGGATCTGGCGGACGTGCCGCTCGCGCTGGAGACGCCGACCGAGGACGGGAAGAGCTTCGCGTGGAACATCGATCGCGTCCGCGAGCTGCGGGCGGAGTGAGCTCTGGCTGAGTGAGCTCTGGCTGAGTGACCCCTCTCCGATTATACCGCCACGGGAGCGAGCGCAGCGGATCCGTTGATTCAGTTAAAAGCGTCCGACGCGCCTTTATATGGCGGGAGCCGTGATCCACGGATATGACCACCACTGAGGCGCTGCTCATCGGTCGTCGACGCCGGTTGGCCCTCACGATGGTCGGGGGGTTCGCCGGTCTCGTGGCGCTGGCGCTGGCGGTCGCGGTCGTCGCCGACCTCGCTGATATTCAGGCCGCGGCGGCGGTGACGGACCGTCTCGTCCCGCTGTTGGTGTTTTACGCTCCGGCGCCGATCGCGGCCGCCGGCGCGTACGCGCGCTGCGGAGGGCCGGCGTGTCTGACGGTGGGCGTCGTGCCCGCGCTCGTGTTCGCCGCGCTCGTGGTCGTCGGCACCGTGTTCGGCGTTCCCGGCGTGGGCGGCGGCGACGCGCCGCTGAGCGGAGTGACGATGTCGTTCGCGCTCGTCGGGCTGAGCGGGGCGTTCGTCGGCTACTGCGCCGGGGTCACCGCCGCGCTCCTCGCGGACCTGGCGGGGGTCGGCGGCGGCGACGGCGAGGGTGGCGGCGGCGAGGCGAAGTGAGACGGACGACGCGGAGTGAGGCGACGACGGCGACGACGACCGAGTTCCGTACCGTTTATTTCTCCTGCGCCGAAGGCGGGAGCGTGCGACGTTTCTCCGCGGACTACCTCGAACACACCCGTCGCGGGATGTGGAGCGACGGGCGGGAGGCCCTCGCGGACCTCGACCTGTCGAGCCGCCGCCGCGTCCTCGACGCCGGCTGCGGCACCGGCGAACTGACCCGCGTCCTCGACGCGGAGGCGGGCCCCGACGCGACCGTGATCGGCGTCGACGCGGACCCCGAACTGCTGCGAGTCGCCCGGGCGGAAACGGGGCTCCCGTACGTCGTCGGCGACGCGACGCGGCTCCCCCTCCCGAACGACGCCGTCGACCTCGCGGTCTGTCAGGCGCTTCTCATCAACCTCCCCGACCCGGCCGCCGCGGTCCGAGAGTTCTCGCGGGTCTCCTCGGACATCGTCGCTGCGATCGAACCCGACAACGCCGACGTGACGGTCGCCTCCACCGTCGACGCCGAGGAGCGCCTGGAGCGCGAGGCGCGGGAGGCGTACCTGCGGGGGGTCGACACCGACGTGGCGCTCGGCGACCGCGTCCGCGACGCGTTCGCGGCGGCGGGGCTCGACGACGTGCGGACTCGGCGCTACGTCCACGAGAAGCGGGTCGCGGCGCCGTACGCGGAGCCGGCGTTGACCGCCGCGGCGCGGAAGGCCTCGGGCGCGGGGCTGGCCGACCACCGCGAGGAGCTGATCGCGGCGACCTCCGAGGCCGCGTACGACGACCTGCGGCGGCGCTGGCGGGAGATGGGTCGCGAGGTGGTCGACGCGATCGGAGACGAGGAGTACGAGCGCGTCGAGCGCGTCCCCTTCGACGTGACCGTGGGACGGGTGGCGTAGGGATCGGCGAGCGGCCCGCGACCCGCGAGCGCGACGGGGAGACCGCCGGCGGTCAGTACTCCGCCAATCCGGCCTCGATCCGGTCGAATCCCTCTTCGAGTCGGTCGACGGAGTTGGCGAAGGAGAGCCGGAGCCGCCCGGGGGCCGTGTCGCCGAAGCCGTCACCGGGGGCGAGCACGACGCCGTGCTCCCGGAGGAGGTGCTTCGCGACGTCGACGGCGGGGGCGTCGATCCCGGGGTCGAGGAAGGCGTAGAACGCGCCCTCGGGGCGGGGAGCGGAGAGCCCGTCGATGGCGTCGATCCGGTCGACGACGAGGTCGCGACGCTCCTCGAACGCCCGATACATCTCCTGGAACGGCTCCTGCGGCCCGGTCAGGGCGGCGATCGCGGCGTGCTGTGAGACGCTCGGCGCGCAGGCGGTGGTCGACTCGCGGACCGTCACCACCTCGTCGAGCACGTGCCGGTCGCCCGCGAGCCAGCCGAGCCGCCACCCGGTCATCGCGTACCGCTTCGAGCAGGAGCCGACCGTCAGCACGTGGTCCGGGTGGCCGGTGTACGCGGCGATACCCTCGGCGGGACCGTCGTAGGTGAGCCCGAGGTACACCTCGTCCGCGATCACGTAGGCGTCGTGGTCGGCGGCGGCCTCGACGACCGCCCGACACTCGTCGGGGTCGAAGACGCGGCCGGTGGGGTTCGAGGGCGTCGTGAGCACGACCGCCGCGGTGTCGTCGCTCATCGCGTCGATCACGCGGTCGGCGTCGAGAGCGAACCCCGTCTCGGCGGGCATCGGGACCTCGCGAAACCTCCCGTCGGCGAGCGTCGCCTGCGTCTCGTAGTTGGGCCACGTCGGCCCCGGAACGAGCAGCTCCTCGCCGGGCGACACCGTCGCGAGGACCGCCAGGTGGAGCGCCTCCATCCCGCCGACGGTGACGACGACTTCGTCGGGGTCGTGTTCGACGCCGTACTCGTCGGCGAGCGTGTCGCTGATGGCCCGCCGGCACTCCGGGAGCCCCGCGTTCGAGGTGTAATGCGTCGCGCCGTCGCGGGCGGCGCTCGCAGCCGCGTCGATCACGTGCTCGGGCGTGTCGAAGTCGGGTTCGCCGACCTCCAACCTGACGAGGTCACCGTCGTGACGCTGCGCGAGGTCGAACATCACGCGGATCCGCGAGCGCTCCGCTCGCCGGACCCGATTGGTGGGTGTTGGCATACCGTCCACACGGCGAACTCGCTCAAAAACCGTCCGGTGGCGGTCAACCCCGGGCAGCGGGCGATCGCCCGGCGCGCACCGGGGGAGACGAACACCGAGTTAGATCATATCTCCGCGCACCGACGATCCCTCCTGCTCGGCGCGCCGCCGCTTGAGCACGTCGGCGGCCTCGTTCGCAACGTCCTCGTCGGCGCCGAGCATACCGAGCGCGGCCGGGAGCGTCGGCATCGCGAGGGAGGCCTCGCGCAGCCGGTCGAACGCCTCCTCGTCGCGGGTGCCGTCGACCCACAGGCAGACGCCGCGCGGGTCGAGCACCTCCTCGTAGGCGTCGCGGGCGAGCGCACCCTTCAGGCGCTGGCGCACGTTGTCCTCGAAGCTCGCGTTGCACACTTCGAGGTGGATCGGCTCCTCATCGCCAATGAGCTCGGCCGCGAGGCATTTCTCGGGCGCGGCGTACCCGTTGTCGCTCGCGCGCACGCGGTCCGGGTGCGCCTCGGCCCACTCGGCGCGGACGGAGGTACCGACGCCCTTGACGCCGTACTCGGCCGCGAACTCGGCGGCGGCCTCGCGATCGCCGCCCATGATCACGTCCTTGGTGACGTACACGTCGAGCCGCTCGACGGGGTCGAGCCCGAGCGCCACGTCGCCGAACGCCCACACCTCGCGGACGGGGACCGGCATGGTCTCGCGTTCGACGCGGTCGACGAGGGTCTCCAGCCGGGCGACGGCCTGCTCGCGGTCCATTACGCGACCGTAGGCGAGTCGCGGGCAAACCGGTTTCGCTCGGGGGGGGGTCTCAGACCTCGGCGAGCCGATCGGCGACCGACTCCCAGTGACTGCCCTTCCAGAACCAGCGGCCGCAGTCGCGACAGCGCCACGCGGGACGGCGATCGTTTGGCACGTACTCCGGCGGATCCGCGTCCCCGTCGTCCCCGCCCTCTGCGTCGACCCCGTCGTCCCCGCCCTCCGCGTCGACCCGCTCGACGCGCCCGTTGCAGGCGCCACAGCGGGTCGGCTCGTCGGCGAGTGCGACGGGGTAACCCGCGGCGGCGAGCTCGCGGAGCTGGTCGAGCACGTCGCGCTCGGTGAGGAGGACCGCGTCGTCGGCGCGGGCGGCGAGCTCGCGGTCGCGGGTGATCAGGGTCCGCTCCTCATCCGCGGCCAGCGACAGGAGCCGGTCGTCGGCCTCGACCCCGCGGTCGAGCGCGTAGGCGGCGTCGTAGCCGCACATCCGGAGGTAGGTGGCGAGTTTGCCACACATCACGTCGAGGAGAACGCGAGGGGTCCCCCCGTCGGCGGTCGGTTCGTCGTCGCCGGCCGAACCCTCGGTCGGCATCAGTCGTCGAGGAACTCCCGGATCTCGTCGGGCGACCGTGCGTTGAGCACGTCGGCGGCCTCGGCCCAGCCGCGCCGGGCGGTGTGGGCCCCGTACCGGACGTTGTCGAGCTCGCGGGGCGCGTGCGCGTCGGTATTGACGGCGATCGTCGCGCCCGCGTCGATCGCGGCCCGGACCGCGTCGCCGTCGGCGTCGAGCCGGGCCGGGTTCGCGTTCACCTCGATCGCGGTGCCGGCGGCCGCGGCCGCCTCGACCACGGCCTCCACGTCGGGGGCGAGACCGGGGCGACTGTTGATGATCCGCCCCGTCGGGTGGCCGAGGACGTCGACGTGGGGGTGTTCGACCGCCCGGATCAGCCGCTCCGTGGCGGCGTCGGAGTCCTGCCCCAGCGCGGAGTGCGGCGAGGCGACGACCAGATCGAGGTCGGCGAGGGTGTCGTCGTCGGTGGTGATCGCCCCCTCGGCGTCGATGTTGGCCTCGATCCCGTGGAGGACCTCGACGTCGGCGTCGACGGCGTCACTGGCTTCGTCGACGGCCTCCGCCTGCTCCGCGATCTCGGCCTCGTCGAGCCCGGTGTTCCCGAATATCCCCGGTCCGGCGGCGTGATCGGTGACCGCGTGCACGTCGTAGCCGCGCTCCGCGGCCGCCCCGATCATCTCCGCGATCGAGAAGCTCCCGTCCGACCAGTCGGTGTGGGTGTGGAGGTCGCCGCGGAGGTCGGCGGTCTCGACGAGGTCTGGGAGATCCCCCGCCGCGGCCGCCGCGACCTCGCCGTTGTCCTCACGGAGCTCGGGCGGGACGGGATCCATGTCGAGGGCCTCGTAGACGCCGTCCTCGCTCGCGCCCGCGACGCGCTCGCCGACCCGCTGGCCGGCGTCGGGGTCGTCGGCGCCGCTCACGTCGAACAGGCCGTACTCGTTGAGCTTCAGGTCGCGGTCGAGCGCGCGGTTGCGCACCGCGACGTTGTGGGCGCGCGAGCCGGTGAAGTACTGGAGCGCCGACCCGAACTCCTCGCCGTCGACGATCCGGAGGTCGACCCGAGTGCCGCTCGCGCGGACGCTCGCCTTCCCGGTGCCGGCCTCGATCGTCGCGTCGGCCTCGGGCCAGTCGGTGAACGCCTCGACGATCGGCTCGCGCTCCCGGCTGGCGACGAGCAGGTCGACGTCGCCGATGGTGTCCTTCCAGCGCCGGATCGAGCCGCAGACCTCGGCCTCGGCGACCGCGTCGAGGTCGGCGAGGTACGACAGGGCGGCGTCCGCGACCGGGCGCGCGTCGCCGAGCCTGGTGCGCTCCCGAGCCTCGCGCGCGAACGGGATGTTGTCGAGGATGTTCTGCTCGGTCGTGGCGCCGAATCCGGAGACCTCGCGGATTTTCTCCCCCTCGGCCGCTTTCTCCAGCTCGTCGAGGGTAGTGACACCGAGCGCCTCGTAAAGGCTCCCGACGGTCTTCGGCCCGACGCCCTCGACCGCTGTCAGCGCCTCGATGTCGGCGGGCAGCTCCTCGCGGAGGTCCTCCAGCTCCGCGATCGATCCGGTCTCGAAGTACTCGACGATCTTCGAGGCGATCGCGTCGCCGACGCGGTCGATCTCGGCGACCGCGTCCTCCCCCTCCCCCGCGAGGTTCTCGATCGGCGCGGTGTGCTCGCGGACGTTCTCCGCGGCGCGGCGGTAGGCGGTCGGCTTGTACTCGACGCCGGTCGCTTCGAGCCGGTCGGCGAACTCCTCTAAGAGGGCGGCGACCTCGTCGTTGCGGCTCATTGGGTGAGGGTTCGGTCGGACGGTACTAATAAGTGAGAGCGATCGTCGCGGCCCTCGGCGTTTCCGCGATCGATGGGCAAGGCACTTGTCCGATCGCGCGGATCCGCCGTTCATGCCCTCCCCGCTCGCCGCCCTCTCCGGGCTCGTCGCCGGTCTCCTCGATCGCTCGCGCGCCGGCTTCCGGCGACTCAAGCCGGGGGGTGGCGGCCTCGCGGTCGGCGTCGTCGTGGTCGTCACCCTCGCGACGACCTTCGGGGTCGTCGCGCTGGGAGCCGCCTTCGACGCGACGATCGACCGCGAGGTGACGGTCGACAACCCGGACCGCCCGCCGGAGTCGACCTGCGAGGCGTTCGGCGATGACGACGGGAACGGCGTCTTGGCCGAGCAGTGCGACCGGCCCGAACGGGTCGACGTGGACGTGGGCGAAGAGCTGCGGAGCGCGGTGGGCGGCTACGTCGGCTACGCGCTGATCGGGGTGCCGATCTGGTGGGCGGTCTTCGCGCTCGCGCTCCACGGCGGGGCGCGCCTCGCCGGCGGCGCCGGCTCCGTCGGCGACTCGTTCGGGATCGCGGCGTGGGCGATGGCCGCAGAGCTGGCCCGACTGGTCGCCGGGCTCGCCGCGATCTGGTATGCGCTCGCGACGACGACGGTTGACGGGACCACGCTGGAGGCGATCGCGAACGAGATCGTCGCGGCCATCTCCGCGATGCAGGGGCCGCTTCTCGCCGCCTCCGCGGTCGTGATCGCGGTCCAGTGGGTCGTGGTCGTCGGCGGGCTGGAGGCGTACCACGACCTCGACCGGGGCGTCGCCGGCGCGGTCGCGGGCGTCTTCGCGCTGCTCGAGCTGCTGCTCGCGGCGGCGTGAGGGCCGGTGGCGGAAGGGCCGGCGGCGTGACGGCCCGCGACGACCCGGCTCCGCTGTCGCCTCGTGGGCGTCCGCGGATTCGGGAGTTTTTAACCCGGTCGGCGACCCTCATCCGACATGATCCTGTCGGACGCGGACATCCTCGACCGCCTCGCGGACGGGGACCTGGTGGTCGAGCCGCTCGACGACGTCGACCAGCAGGTCCAGCCCGCGAGCGTCGACCTGCGGCTCGGCGAGCGCTTCCTGGAGTTCCAGCGCACGAACATCCCCTGTATCCACCCGACCGAGGCCGACGAGGTCGGCGACTACGTCACGGAGACGCGGGTGCCCGAGGGCGAGGAGTTCATCCTCCACCCCGGCGACTTCGTGCTCGGGACGACGACCGAGCGCGTCGAGATCCCGCCGGACCTGCTCGCGACCGTGCAGGGGCGGTCGTCGCTCGGGCGGCTCGCGATCGTCATCCACGCCACCGCGGGGATCGTCGATCCGGGATACAAGGGCCAGATCACGCTCGAACTGTCGAACCTCGGCACCGCGCCCGTGGCGCTCACGCCCGGGATGCGCGTCTCGCAGCTCATCTTCACGGAGCTCAAGTCGCCCGCGAACCGCCCGTACGGCGTCGAGCGCGGCTCGAAGTACCAGGACCAGGACGGCCCGCAGGCCTCCCGGATCGGCTCCGACCCGGAGTTCGACGGGGACGGGCACGAGGCGGAGGGGGAGGCCGAGGCGGACGCCGAGAACGCGGAGGGCGAGCGATGAGGTTCATCGAGGAGGTCGTCGTCGACGAGTTCCTCCCGACGGTGCGCTCGATGCTGGCGGAGGACCTCCGCGAGCGCGGCTTCACCCAGCGCGAGGTCGCCGACGCGCTCGGCATCTCGCAGTCGGCCGTCTCGAAGTACGCCCACGGCGACGTGGCCCGCCACGACCGGATCGTCGCCGACGAGCGCGTCCGAGACCTCGTCGAGCGCGTGGGCGAGGGGCTCGCCGCGGGGGAGATGACCCCGGTCGCGGCGCTCGTCGAGATCGAGGTGCTGATCCGCCGGCTGGAGGAGGGGGACCTCCTCGCGGACCTCCACGAGGAGGCGATGCCCGCGCTCGCCGACGCCGAGGTGGAGTTCTCGGTCCACGACCCGGACAGCGGGCTCCGCGAGCGCGAGCGCGTCCTCTCGTCGGTCCGGCGCGGGCTCCGGACCCTGACGAACGCCTCCGGCTTCGCCGGGCTCATCCCGAACGTCGGTGCAAACGTCGCCGAGTGTCTCGACGACGCCCGGACGATCGACGACGTGGCGGCCGTTCCCGGTCGCCTCGTCGACGTGAAGGGGCAGGCGATGGTGCCGGGCGAGCCCGAGTTCGGCGTGAGCGAGCACGTCGCGACGGTCCTGCTCGCCGCGCGCGAGGCGGGCGCGACCGCCCGCGGCGCGGTGAACGTGCGGTACGCGCCCGAGACCGTCGAGGCGCTCGCTACCGACCATCCGACGGCGGAGTTCGACCCCGAGCGCCCGACGAGCGAGGCGGTCGCCGACGCGGTCGCCGACGCCGGTCCGAACGACACGCTCGTCCTCTATCAGACCGGTGCGGTCGGCATCGAGCCGATCGTGTACGTCCTCGCACCGACCGCGTCGGAGGCGGCCGCGATCGTCCGCGCGATCGTGTAGGGAGTCGAAACGGGTCGACGCGTCGGCGAGACGAACGGACCGACGCGTCGGCGAGACGCAACGGGTCGACGCATTTCGCTCCCTTCGCGGTCCGTGGCCGACCTTCATTATCGTGCCCGTCCAACGTCACGTATGACCGGCCCCGACGCGGTCCAGATGGAGGACGACGAGCACGACGAGTTCCTCGGGCGATCCGGGACGGGAGTTCTCTCCCTGTCGACGGCCGGCGACGACCCCCCGCACTCGGTCCCGGTGTCGTACGGGTACGACCCGGTCGATGAGGTGTTTTATTTCCGGCTCGCCGTCGGGGGAGAGAGCGGAAAGGCGAACCCCACCGACCGCGGAGTCACGTTCGTCACCTACGGCGAACGCGACGGGCGGTGGAAGAGCGTGGCGGCAAGCGGTCGGTTGGTGTCGACGACCGACGAGTCGCTTTCCACGGAGTCGCTCGCCGGGCTCGAACGGACGAAGCAGATACCGATAGTCGACATCTTCGGCGAGCCGACGAGTCAGGTGGAGTTCCAGTTTTACCGGCTCGATCCGGACCGGCTCACCGGCCGCGTCGAACGGTCGATGGGCCCTTGAGTCACCTCCCCTGACCGGTTTCGAGAGGGGCGTGCGAACACCGTTCTGTCGATCGGGCATGACTTCCCGGTGACGCGATCGGTCCGTCTCGATCTCACCCGAAAATCAGCGGGCTTTAGGCCCGTATCCACGACACTTCGATACACACCACATGAGCCACGACGACTTCCCCACCGACGACCCGGCGGTGGTGACCTGTGGACTGCCGTACGCCAACGGCGACCTCCACATCGGCCACCTCCGCACCTACGTCGGCGGCGACGTGTACCGGCGCGCGCTCGAACGACTCGGCCAGGAGACCGCGTTCGTCTCCGGCTCCGACATGCACGGTACGCCCGTCGCGGTCAACGCCGAGCAGGAGGGGGTCTCTCCCGAGCGGTTCGCGCTCGACTGGCACGAGCGGTACGCCGCGACGTTCCCGAAGTTCAACGTCGAGTTCGACAACTACGGCCACACCCACGACGAGACGAACACGGAGGTGACCCAACGGCTGGTGCGCGACCTCGACGAGGGCGGTCACCTCTACGAGAAGGAGATCATGGTCGCGTACGACCCCGTCGACGACCAGTACCTCCCGGACCGGTACGTCGAGGGGACCTGCCCGTACTGCGGCGCGCACGCCCGCGGCGACGAGTGCGACGAGGGGTGCCAGCGCCACCTCGAACCGGGCGAGGTCGAGGACCCCGAGTCGACGATCACGGGCAACCCCGCCGAGTACCGCGAGCGTACCCACAAGTTCTTCGAGGTCTCCGAGTTTTCCGAGTACCTCTCCGACTTCCTCGACCGGCTGGAGGGGACCTCGAACGCCCGGAACCAGCCCCGCGAGTGGATCGAACAGGGGTTACAGGACTGGTGTATCACCCGCGACATGGACTGGGGGATCGACCTGCCCGACGAGAACCCGCAGGACCTCGTGCTGTACGTCTGGGTCGACGCCCCGATCGAGTACATATCCTCGACGAAGCAGTACTCCGAGCGCGTCGGCGCCGACGCGTTCGACTGGGAGGCGGCGTGGAAGGAGGGCGCGAGCGACGCCCACCCCGAGGGCGGCGAGATCGTTCACGTGATCGGTCGCGACATCATCCAGCACCACACGATCTTCTGGCCCGCGATGCTGGAGGCGACGGACCACACCGAGCCGCGCGCCGTGATGGCCAGCGGGTTCGTCACCCTCGGCGGAAAGGGGTTCTCCACGAGCCGCGACCGCGCGGTCTGGGCCGACGAGTACCTCGACGAGGGGTTCCACCCCGACCCGCTGCGCTACTACCTCGCGACCAACGGCGGGTTCCAGCAGGACGTGGACTTCTCGTGGGAGAAGTTCCGCGACCGCGTCAACACCGAGCTGGTGGGCACGGTCGGCAACTTCCTCTACCGCTCGCTCCTCTTCGCCCACCGCAACTACGAGGACGCCCCCATCGCGGACGCGACGAGCGACGAGGTCGCCGAGCGGATCGACGAGGCGATCGCGGCGTTCGAGGCCGCCGTCAACGACTACTCCGTGCGCGCGGTCGGCGACGCCGTCACCGACCTGGCGCGGTTCGGCAACGAGTACATCCAGCGCAGCGAGCCGTGGAAGCTCGTGGACGACGACCCCGAGGAGGCGGCGCAGGTCATCCACGACTGCGTCGCGATCGCGAAGGCGATCGCCGTCCTCTTCGAGCCGATCGCGCCGGAGAAGGCCGAGGACCTCTGGGACCAGCTCGGCGAGGACGGCTCGGTCCACGATGTCACCGTCGAGACGGCCCGCGAGGGGCCCGCCGGCGACCTCGCGGAGCCGACGGAGCTGTTCGCGCAGATCGAAGACGAGCGCGTCGAGGCGCTGAACGAGAAGCTGGAGGCGCGCGTCGCCGAGGCGGCGGACGGCAAGACGGACGACGACGGGGAGGAGGAAGCCGAAAGCGACGACGGCGAGAGCGACACCACCGACGACGCGACTGACGACACCGACGACGCGACTGACGACACCGACGACATGACCGATATCGAACCCCTCAGCGACGACCGCATCGGTTTCGACGACTTCCAGGAGCTCGACATCCGGATCGCCCGGATCGAGGAGGCCGAGGGGATCGAGGGCGCCGACGACCTCCTGAAGCTCCGCGTCGACCTCGGCGCCGAGACCCGGACGATCGTCGCGGGGCTCAAGCAGCTCCACGACGTCGACGATCTGCCCGGCACGAAGGTCGTCGTGCTCGCGAACATGGAGAAGGCGGAGCTGTTCGGCGTCAAGTCGAACGGTATGGTGCTCGCGGCCGGCGAGGAGGCCGACCTCCTCACCACCTACGAGGACGCTGGGCCGGGCACGAAAGTGAAGTAGGCGGGACTCCGGAGAAATCGGCCCGCCTCGCCCCGATCAGGCGGGATCAGTCTGGCGGTTCGCCTGCGCGGCGAGCGTCAGGAACGCGATCACGCCGAGAACGAGGATCACGAGCGGGAGCGCCGAGGCGTCCGGGGTCCCGGAGTAGACCAAGACCGCCACCGGGGTGACGCTGAGCCCGAAGCCCCCGACCGCGTAGCCGGCTCGGTCCGAGCGATCGGTGAACTCGAAGGCGCTCCCGAGCAGCGCCGCGTCGAACGCGAGGTAGAAGTAGCTCGCGCCGGCGTACACCGTCGCGACCGCCGTCGCGACGAACGGGTCGGGAGCGATGAAGGCGTAGACGCCGGCCGCGACCGAGAGACCGCAGACCGCGGCCAGCGGGAGGTCCGTCTGCATGGCCTCGGATCGCGGCGTCTACGGGATAAACCCACGCGTCTGACCGCCTGCCTCAGGCGTCGAGCACTTCGATCAGGTTCCCTTCCGGGTCCCTGACGAACAGGATCGTCGTCCCGGTCTCGGTCGTCCGCGGCGGACTCAGCGTCTCCACGTCGTCGTCGAGATCGGCGTAGAACGCCTCCACGTCGTCGACGGAGAGACCGAGGTGCATGGCTCCCTGACGGTTCAGTTCGGGGGTCTCGTCTGAGTCGGCGGCGGGGTCGTACGCGACGAGTTCGACGATCGCGCCGTCGGCGTCGAGATGCGCGAACTCGGCCGACGCGTCCTCGACGGCGACCGCCTCGGCGAAGGCGTCGCCGCCGACAGCGAACTCGGTCAGGCGGTCGAGGCCGAACGTCTCGGTGTAGAAGTCGACGGCGCGATCGAGGTCTTCGACGGTGATTCCGACGTGGTGAGCGGTTGGATCGGACACGGTCCGTGGATCGCCCGTGGGCGAGAAAACGGTGTCGACCCTCGTACGTGAGAGATTGAACAATGGCTGATGGTGACTTTGCGATGAAGACCTCCAAAGCCCCAGCCGCGACGACTCGCGCGACTCGTTGCGCGCTTCGGTCGCTCACTTCGTTCGCTCCCTGCAGTTCTTACGTCGTCGAGCTTCGTCCTCGCGGCTGTCCCTTTGAGTCCCACCCACCCGCAACCGCACGGCACCTCACGCCTCCCCAGCCTCGTCAGTCGCCCTCCGCGCTGCTTCGGGCGACTGACTCCCTCGCACCGTCGGTTCGCGGCCCTTCGGGCCGCTCACCGGGGCGCGCCACCGCACCGCCGCGTTCATTTATAAATCGCTCTCGCCGGAAACTCGTCGATCGACGACCAGCGGCGACCGAGCAGTCCCGTCCGTTTTTAAGCGTCACCGGGGAACCCACGGGCGATGAGACTCGGCCGGATCAGGGAGTACGACGTGCTCGTCCTCACGGCCCTGATCTGGTTTCTCGGGAAGTTCGTGCGGTACGCGTTCCCGCCGCTGTTCGAGTCCCTGCAGGCGAGCTACGGGGTGAGCAACACGGCTGTCGGCGCGACGTTCTCGGGGTTCATGGCCGTCTACGCCGCCCTCCAGTTCCCGAGCGGGGCGATCGCCGACCGCGTCGGAGCGGTCCGAGTGATCGCGTTGGGCGCGGTCGTGGCCGGCGTCGGCTCCCTCGCGCTGTTGTTCGACACCCCCTTCGCGGTGCTAGCGGGGGCGATGCTCGTGATCGGCGCGGGGACGGGCGCGCACAAGACGGTCGCGGTGCGGCTGCTCTCGCGGGTGTACCCGGTCCGGACCGGGCGCGCCCTCGGCGCCCACGACACCTTCGGCGCGCTCGGCGGGGTGGCCGCGCCCGCGGCGGTCACGCTCGTCGTCGCCGCGCCGCCCGCGCTCGCCGCGCTCCTCTCGCGGCTCCCGGGCGCCCACTGGCGCGGCCTGTTCGTCGTCACCGGCGTCGTCGCGCTGGCGCTGGCGGCGGCCTTCTACCTCCGGGTCCCGGGCCGGCTTCCCACCGACGCGGACCGCGGACCGGATCGGGAAGCGCCCGACCCGAGAGCCCGCGACTACCTCGCGCTGTTCGAGGACCGCCGCCTCGCGGCGTTCGTGTTCGCGACGGTCGCCGCCTCGTTCGCGTACAACGGGGCCGTCGCCTTCCTCCCGCTGTACCTCTCTGAGGCGGCCGGGCTGTCGACCGCGACCGCGAACCTGCTGTACTCCGCGCTGTTCGCGGTCACCTTCGTCCAGCTCGTCTCCGGCGACGTCTCCGACCGGCTCGGCCGCTTCCCCGTGATGGTCGCGGCGCTCGGGCTCGCGGCGGCCGCCCTCGTCGGCGTCGTCGCCTTCGCCGGAACGGGAGGAGAAACGGGGGCGGGACCGATCGTCCTCGGCGCGTTCGTCGTCGCGTTCGGACTCGGGTCTCACGGCTTCCGCCCGGTCCGGGGCGCGTACCTGATCGATGCGCTCCCCGACCGGCTGGCCGGCGGGGGGCTCGGCGTGGTCCGCACCCTACTGATGGCGGCCGGCGCGCTCGCCCCCGCGACCGTGGGCGCCGTCGCGGACGCGTCCGGGTTCCGGCCCGCGTTCGGGCTGCTCGCCGGGGCCCTCGCACTCGCGGCGGTCGTGTCGGCGGGGTTGTGGGCGACCGAGTGAGCGGCGGATCGAGCCCCGGCGGAAGGAGCGGACCCGCCGGCGACCGAAACGACCATTCCCCGCGCGGACGACCTCCGCGTATGCACGTCGTCGTCAACGCGGCCCAGAGCGTCGACGGGAAGCTCGCGACGCGGCGCCGGGAGCAGCTCCGGATCTCGGGGCCGGAGGACTTCGACCGGGTGGACCGTGTCAGGGCGGCCGCGGACGCGGTGCTGGTCGGGGTCGGGACCGTCCTCGCGGACGACCCGCACCTCACGCTCGACGAGGAGGACCGGCGCGTCGAGCGCCTCCGGAACGGTCGCCCCGGCAACCCCGCCCGCGTCGTCGTCGACTCGGCCGGGCGGACGCCGACAGACGCCCGGATCCTCGACGACGCGGCGACGACCTACGTGCTCGTCTCCGGGGGCGCGCCGCCGGAGCGCCGCGAGGCCCTCGAGGGAGCCGGTGCCGAAGTTGTCGTGGTCGGCGCGGACGGCGACGACGCCGGCGAGGGGCACGTCGACCTCGCGGCGGGAATCGACGCGCTGGCGGAGCGGGGCGTCGATCGGCTGATGGTCGAGGGCGGCGGAGAGATCATCTACTCGTGTTTCGAAGTCGGGCTCGTCGACGAGCTCCACGTGTACGTGGGCTCGATGGTGATCGGGGGGCGCGACGCGCCGACGCTCGCCGACGGCGAGGGGTTCACCGAGTCGTTCCCGCGGCTCGATCTGGTCGACACCGAGCGGCTCGACGACGGGATCGTGCTCTCGTACGAGGTCGTCGACCGCGGGTCGTAGGCGGCGAGCGGGGAGCGGCGGGGCGATGCGTAGCGGTCGGTATGTGATCGATAATCACGGATCCGGGCGTAGACGGTCCATGCTACCGGCTTACACCCGAATCACCGAAGTCTTTATATGTCGGCCCGCGGTAGTATCTGTTACCAGAACGCCTCCGGCGCTGGTGGGATCGCACGCTGAAATGAACGGGAGCTCTTGTGTACGGCTCGACGCACGACGGCGAGCGCTCGCCATCCCCGGAGCGGTGATGGAGAGATAAAAAATGGTAACGAAAGAAGAAGTCATCGAACAGTACGATATCGAGGCGATGGACGAGGCGGACAACGTGGACCTTTCTGAGGACGACCTTGAGAACGGGTCGAAGGGTCAGCTCATCAAACGCGCCGGTCAGCTGCGAGACCGACGCAACGAGCTGAACCAGATGGCCTCCGAGCGCGCCTCCAAGCGCGACGACCTCAACGCGAAGACGCGCGAGAAGGTCGACGAGGCCCAGGAACACCGCGAGAAGCGCGACGAGCTCAACGAGCAGGTCCAGGAGCACAAGGACAAGCGCAACGAGCTCAACGCCGAGGCCAACGAGCTGTTCGACGAGGTCGAGGAGCTCAAATCGGACATGGAGCTCGGCTCCGGCAAGTCCATCGAGGAGCTCAAAGAGGAGATCGAGGACCTGGAGTTCCGCCAGCAGACGGAGGTCCTCGACGCCGAGGACGAGCGCGAGCTCATCGAGAAGATCGACGAGAAGCGCGAGAAGCTCGCCGAGAAGAAGGAGAAGGTCGACGACACCAGCGAGCTCGACGACCTCGTCGAGGAGGCCGAGGAGGTCCGTTCCGAGGCGTCCCAGCACCACCAGAAGGTGACGGAGCTCGCGGACAAGGCCCAGGAGCACCACAACCAGATGATCGAGGCCTACCGCGAGGCCGACGACATCCGCGACGAGGCCGACGAGATGCACGAGCTGTTCGTCGAGGCTCAGGAGGCCGCCGACCAGCACCACGAGGACTTCGTGCGCGTCCAGAAGCGCCTGCGCGAGCTCGACAAGGAAGAGGAGGAGGAGCGCAAGGACGAGCGCGCCGAGAAGCGCGAAGAGGAGAAGGAGGAGGCCGAGGAGATCTACCAGAAGTTCAAGGAGGGCGAGACCCTCGACACCGAGGACCTGATGAAGCTCCAGAAGACCGGCCTGCTGTAAGTCTCGGGTAAATAGACGTTTCTGCGGCTCTTTCGCGATGCGCCGAGCGTCGGCTCAGCGCGCGGTCACGCGCGGACACGCTGAGTCCGTGTCGCTGTGAGTCCGTGTCGCCGACGGATCGCGCCGGTTCCCGTCCGAGCGAAATCGCTTCGAAGCCGATCAGTCGGTGCGGGTCGGTTCCTCGTCGGAGACGAAGCGGTCGTACGCCGACGTGAACTCCGCGTCCGCTTCGGTCGCCTCCTCCCACGCGGTGAGCCCGCGTTCCGCGGCCGTCCCCGCGATCGAGTTGTCGAGGAAAAACGCGACGAGTCCACCGACGGCCATGCCCGTCGACCCGATGACGTAGAGCGTGTTCGCGACGACGTCGGCACCGAGGAGTGGGCCGAGCAGGAAGCTGTCTGCCAGCCCCTGTTGGAGGGCGGTCGCGCTCCCGACGCTCCGCAGGTACTCCGGGACGGCGAGTCCGGAGAAGAGCGCGATTCCGATGATGAAGATGTTACGCGACGAGTCGAGGTCGACGTACTTGAGGTTCGAGAGACCGACACCGACGATCTGGGCGAACATGGCGATGTAGAGACCGCCGATGATCGGGTTCGGGATGGTGGCGACGAGCTGTCCGAAGTAGCCGACGAACCCGACGAAGATCATGAGCGCGGCACCGATCTGGACGACGTACCGTGAGGCCACGCCGGTGAGACCGATCGCTCCGATGTTCTCGGAGTACGAGGTCGACCCGCCGGTTCCCATCACCCCGGAGAAGACGTTCATGAGTCCCTCCATGCCGATCCCGTGATTCATCCGTTCGCTGCTGGGTGCGCCCATGCCGGAGAGGCGGGCGACGGCGTGGTAATCGCCGATGGATTCGACGATCGAGGCGGCGATGCCGGCGAGCATGCCGATGACGAACGCGGGCGTAACGCTCGGGACGCCCCACTGAAGCGGATAAATGAGGTGGACCGGGTCGGCCGCGGCGACGCTCGCCAGGTCGACGTAACCGGGTGCGTCCGCTCCGAAGACGCCGAGGACCGACAGGGCCGCGGCGAGTATCCACGCGACCACGATACCGAGGAGGACCGGAAACAGCTGGAAGACCTTGGACTTCTCCCCGAAGTACTGCGAGAACAGAACGATGGTGACCAGCGTCAGACCGACGAGCCACCAGTTCTGATCGGTCGTCGTGATTTCGGGCGCGTTGAACAGTGACAGGCCGATGAGGACGATGACCGGCACGATGACGACCGGTGAGAGGTGTTTCCGCAACCGTCCGACGAGTCCGAGATAGCCGATCGCGACCTCGGCGAGCGCGGAGACGATGATCGCGCCCTGGAGTTGGAGTAGCGCCGCACGCCAGGCGACGATACCCTCCGGCGGGTTCGCCGTCACGACGCCGATGACCGCGAGCGCGGGCGCGAGCATCGAGAACGGTGCGCCCTGTACGATCGGGTAGCGGTTGCCAAACGTCGTCTGCGCGAGAGTCGCGATCCCCGAGACGACGAAGAACGTGCCGACGAAACGGGGAATGACTTCCTCGGGCATCCCCATCGCGCCGGCGAGGAGGAGGGGCACGGCGATGTTCGCGCCCACCATCGTGAGATAGTGCTGAGCGCCCAGAAGGAGCGACTTCCCGAGCGGCGGTCTGTCATCGATGCCGTACCGAACGAACGAGTCTCCGTCGTCGTTGCCTCCCATCCTTGTGGCGTCCATCGACACAGGGCTACAAAAATTCGGCCTTCGAGACGTGCCAGACGGGGGCTTCGGTCTCGCGATTCGGGACCGAGCCGGCCGAGACGCCGACGGGCGACGAGGTGTCCGCGAGCCGAGCCCTCGGGCGATCGGACCCGCTGCCCGGTCCCCGGCGACGTGCGGGTTCCGTCGCCGACAGTATATATAAACGGACGCACGCCCTACCGGCGGTATGGCAAGCGACGCGCGGTCGACCGGACGGAACCTCCTCGCGGCCGCCGTAGTCGGCGCGACGGCGACGATGGCTGGCAAACGGCTCATCGCCCGACTCACCCGCGGTCGATTCGGCGAGACCGAGGAGTACAACGCGGCGAAGGTGACGGTTTCGGGGCCGATCACCCGCGACGCCGGCCGACCGTCCCCGCTCTCGGGACCGGGCGGGGCGACGGCCGACGACGTGGTCGAGCAGATCGAGGCGGCCGACGAGGACGAGGACGTGCAGGCGCTCGTCGTCGAGCTCAACACCCCCGGCGGCGAGGTGCTGCCGAGCGACGACATCCGGCGCGCGGCGGCCGACTTCGACGGCCCCACGCTGGCGTACGCCACCGACACCTGCGCGTCCGGCGGCTACTGGATCGCGAGCGGCTGCGACGAGCTGTGGGCGCGCGACGCGAGCCTCGTCGGCTCGATCGGCGTCGTCGGCTCTCGCCCGAACGCGGCCGGGCTGGCCGACAAGCTCGGCGTCTCTTACGAGCAGTTCACCGCCGGCGAGTACAAGGACGCCGGCGTCCCGCTCCGGGAGATCGAGGAGGACGAACGGGAGTACCTCCAGGGGATCATCGACGGCTACTACGAGCAGTTCGTCGAGACAGTCAGCGAGGGGCGAGACATGGACCCGGAGGCGATCCGGGAGACCGAGGCGCGGGTCTACCTCGGCAGCGACGCCGCCGAGATCGGGCTCGTCGACGAGCTCGGTACCGAGGACGACGTAGAAGACCGGCTCGGAGACCTGATCGACGCGGAGCCCGAGGTCCGCGAGTTCACGCCCGACCGCGGGCTCGCGGAGCGGCTGGGCATCGGGGCCGAGCGCGTCGCGTTCGCCGCCGGAAACGGCGTCGCGAGCGTGTTCGCGAGCGAGGGCGGCGATGTGGACGTGGAGCTGCGGTAAGTAGGGCGGACGGGTCGCCGGAGCGCCGCGGCGAGCCGGAAGGGCCGCGCCGATCCCCCGGCGACGGGGAGCTTTTTATCCGGGCGGATCGAGTGTCGAAACGTGACGACGCTGGTCATCTGTATCGACCGATCCGGGGCGATCGGGCGGGCCACCAACGTCCCGATGCCGGTCGCCGGCTGGGAGGCGGTCCGCTCGCTCGTCACGGACGCCGGGCTGAGCGACCCGGAGGACGCCAGCGTCAACTGCCTGCTCGAATCGCTGCGGGTTGCCCGCGACCTCCGCGACGAGCGCGAGGAGGCGGTCGTCGCGGTCGTGTCGGCGGAAAGCGACAGCGCGGTCGGCGCCGACCGCTCGATCGCCGCCCAGCTCGACGACCTCGTAGACCGCTACGAGCCGCGGGCCGCGATCGTCGTCGTCGACTCCGCGGAGGACGAGCAGGTGCTCCCGATCGTCGAATCACGGATGCCGGTCGACTCGGTCGACCGCGTGGTGGTCCGGCAGGCACGCGACATCGAGTCGACCTACTACCTGCTGAAGCAGTTCCTCGCCGACGAGCAGCTCCGGTCGACGATCCTCGTCCCGTTCGGCGTGGCGCTGTTGCTGCTGCCGGCGCTGTTCTACTGGTTCACCGCCGCCGAGGCGGTCGCGGGCGTCGCCGGGCTGCTCGGGGCCGCGCTGCTGTACAAGGGCCTCGCGATCGACCGGTTCGTCGCGGGGATGCCGGAGCGGGTCCGCGAGGCGCTGTACGCCGGCCAGGTGTCGATCGTGACCTACGTGGTCGCCGGCGGACTCGCGCTGGTCGGGGGCTTCTTCGGAGTGCTCTCCGCGTCGGAGCTGAGCGAGGCCCCGGCGCTCGTGGGAGCGGTCGAGTTCACCTACGCCGCGGTCCCGTGGTTCGCGGTCGCGGGCGTGACCGCGGCGGTCGGCCGGCTGCTCGACGAGCTGATCCGCGACGAGGGGATCCGGACGCCGTACCTCAACCTCCCGTTCGTCATCGCCGCGGTCGCCCTGGTCGTCCGCGGGTTCGCCGGCTACTTCCTGGCGCAGGAGGCGATCCTCGACCCGTTCGAGATAGCGGGTGTCGCCGTCACCCCGGTCCAACAGCTCGCGGCGTTCATCGTCGGCGGCATCGTGGTCTCGCTCGTCGGAGTGAAGCTCGCGAGCGACGTGGGCACGGAGACGCTGGAGGACGTGATCGACGCGGACCGGGACACCGACGGGGAGTGAGGCGGGGAGTCTCTCGCTGAGACGACCGCCCTCGTTTCTCGGGTCGCCCAGATCGATCGCGCCCTGTTCCCGCGGTCTCCTCGCGTCGACCGCGCTTCTTTAGTCGGTCGCGGGCGCGTGACTCGCCATGCAGGTTTACGGACTGATCGGGAACCCGGTCGGCCACTCGCTGTCGCCGCCGATGCACGAGGCCGGCTACGGGACGCTCGGGATCGACGCGCGCTACGTGACGTTCGAACCGAACCCCGACGACGCCGCCGCGGCGATCGAGGGGGCCGGCGCGCTCGGGGTCGCCGGGCTCAACGTCACGGTCCCGTTCAAGCGGGACGCGCTGGCGGCGGTCGACCCCGCGCCCCTCGCCGAGCGGATCGGCGCGGTCAACACGGTCGACTTCGGACCGGTCCGCGAGGGCGACGCCGACCGCCCCCGCGGCCACAACACCGACGCGGCGGGCGTGAAACGGGCGTTTTCTCATCACGATGTCGAACTGGACGGCCGAGACGGCGTCGTCGTCGGGGCGGGCGGCGCGGGGCGGGCGGCCGCGTTCGCGCTGGCCGACGCGGGCGCGGCGGTCCACGTCGCGAATCGCACCGCGGAGCGAGCCGTCGAGCTGGCCGAGGCGGTCCCGGGCGCGACGGGCGGCGGGCTCGACGACCTCGGCGACCGCGTCGCCGGCAACGACGTGCTGGTCAACGCGACCAGCGTGGGGATGGACGACCCCGAGTCGACGCCGGTGCCCGCCGAGCACCTCCACGGCGACCTCGCCGTGCTCGACGCGGTGTACGCGCCGATCGAGACCCGGCTCCTGCGGGAGGCGGCCGACGCGGGCGCGACGACGGTCGACGGGGCGTGGATGCTGCTGTTCCAGGGCGTCGAGGCGTTCGAGATCTGGACCGGCGCCGACGCGCCGGTGGAGGCGATGAACGCGGCGCTGCGGGCGGAACTGGAGTGAGGAGCGAACGGTCGGAGACGGGCGAACCGCGACCGCGTCAGAAAAGCGTCGGGCTCGCGAGCAGGCCGGCGGCGACGACGAGCGCCACGGAGAGCCCGGCGGCGCCGTAGAAGAACGGCTTCGCGTCGCGGGCGGGTTCGCGGAGCTTCCCGGCGTCGACGCCGTCGAGGATCTTCCCGCTGCCGACCTCGACGAGGCCGGTGATCAGGAGCCAGAGGGCGATCATCGCCAACACGAGGTACCCGCGGGCGCTCCCCGTGAGCGACCCGAACGTGTACAGCGTGCCCGCCATGTGGCCGCCGGAGGCGAGGAACGCGACCGCGGCGATTCGGGTGATCCACCGGAGGCGACCGACGATAGAGCCGAGCGCGCCGCCGTCGATCTCGCCGCGGAGCGCGGGCGGAAGCACCGCCAGCGCGACGAACAACACGCCGCCGGTCCACAGCACCGCGAAGGCGACGTGGACCGACCACATGACCGGGTTGAGAGCGTCCATACCTCCCGTACGCGCCGGTGATCCTTATAAACCGGCGGGATCACCCGACGAGACGCGGTCGCCGGGTGACGAGGGGGTCGACGCCGACTGGAAGCGACGAGATGGCCCGGCGACGGCTTTTAAATATCCGACGTTCGTATCTTCCGGCGATGGCCCTACTGCAGAAGATCAAAGAGAAGCTCGGGTTCGGGAGCGGTCGCACCGAGCGCGAGGAGACGGACCCGGAAGTGACCGTCGAGCACGAACCGGAGCCGGAATCGGAGACGGAAACAGAGCCGGAATCGGGAGCCTCGGCCGCGTCCGACGGCGCGTCCGCGGAGGAGGAGTCGGACGACGACGAGGCGGAGGTCGACGAGGCGGAGGTCGACGAGGCAGAGGTCGACGAGCCGGTCGCCACCGAGACGGAGGCGGCGGCCTCGACCGAGTCGCTGGTCGACGAGGAGGAGACCGCCGAGGACCCGTCCGAGGCTGCCGAGCCGGCGGAGGCCGCGGAGGGCGGCGAGGAGGAGGTCGCCGTCGACGACGACGACACTGGATCCCACGTCGAGGATCTCAAGGGCATCGGGCCGGCCTACGCTGAGCGGCTCGCCGAGATCGGGATCGAGACCATCGAGGACCTCGCTGCCGCCGACGCCGAGGCGGTCGCCGAGGGCGCGAGCGTCGGCGAGAAACGGGCCGCGACGTGGATAGACCGCGCCAAGGAGTTCTGACTACGCCGACTGCGACCGTGTCCGAGGTCGACGACCGCAACTGTTTCGTCGGCCCCGCCGAACCGAGAGGCATGCAGCGATCGGTACACACCGACCGTGACCGGTTCCGCGAGGCCGCCGCCGCGGCGCCCGCTGGAGCGCGGGTCCCGGTCGAGCGGCGGGTCGCCGTCGACGCCCCCTTCGCGGCCTACCGGCGCGCCCGCGACGGGCCGGGCGGATTCTTCTACGAGACCACCGGCGGCCAGTCCGGGTGGGGGTACTTCGGCGTCGATCCGGTCGAGCGGCTCACCGTCTCCGGGAGCGCGGTGGTCGCGTCGAAAGGGGGGCACCCCGCCGGAGACTACCGGCGGCCGAGCCCCACCCTCGCGGCGCTGGAGGGGCTGATCGACGGCGAGGCCCTCGCGCGCGGCGACTGCGACGTTCCCTACCCGTGCGGCGCGTTCGGGTGGCTCTCGTACGACGCCGCCCGCGAACTCGAGTCGTTTCCGGAGCCGGCGCCCGCGGGTCCCGGCGCGGTCGACGACCGCGGGCTCCCCCGGCTCCAGGTCGGCGTCTTCGACCGCGTGGCGGCGTGGGAGTGTCCGGTTTCTCGGGACGACGACCCCGGCGACGACCCCGGCGACGACCCCGCGGACCCCGTCGACCTCCGCGTGACCGCCTGCCCGCGCGTTCCCGAGGGGCTCGACGATTCGGACGCCGACCGCGACGCCCTCGACGCGCTGTTCGACGAGGGCGCGGCGCGGGCCGGCGACCTGATCGACCGGATCGAGGCGGGCGACCCCGCGGTCGGGCCGGCGCCCGATCCGGACGCGTCGACGGCGACCTTCGAGAGCGACGCGGGGCGCGAGGGGTACGCCGAGGCGGTCCGTCGGGTGAAAGCGTACGTCCGCGACGGCGACACCTTTCAGGCGAACGTCTCGCAGCGGCTGCGCGCCCCGGCCGCGGTCCACCCGGTCGAGGCGTACGACGCGCTTCGGACGGTGAACCCGGCACCGTATTCGGGGTTGATCGAGTTCTCGCGCGAAGGCGGCTACGTGGGTGACGACGGAGTGGGAGACGGGGAGAGTAGAGGCGGGGACGGCGGAGGCGGCGACGCCCCCTCCGGCGTCGACCTCGTGAGCGCGAGCCCGGAGCTGCTGTTGGAGCGGGTTCCGGCCGGGGACGCGAACGCCGGCGAGCGCGGCGGAGACGACTCCGGCGCCCGCCTCGTCACGGAACCCATCGCGGGCACCCGCCCGCGAGGCGAGACGCCCGAGGCCGACGCCGACCTGGAGGCGGAGCTGACCGGGGACGCGAAGGAGCGCGCGGAACACGCCATGCTCGTCGACTTAGAGCGCAACGACATCGGGAAGGTGTCGCGGTTCGGCACGGTCGACGTGGCGGAGTACCGTCGCGTGGACCGGTACAGCGAGGTGATGCACCTGGTGAGCCTGATCGAGGGCGAGGCGCGGCCGGACGTGGGGCTCGCCGACGCGATCGCGGCGTGTTTCCCCGGCGGGACGATCACGGGCGCGCCCAAGCCGCGGACGATGGAGATTATCGACGAGCTGGAGGCGACGCGCCGGGGGCCCTACACCGGCTCGATGCTCGCGGCGGGCTTCGACGGGCGGGCGACCCTCAACATCGTCATCCGCACGCTGGTCCGGCGGGCCGCCGAGTACCACCTTCGCGTCGGCGCGGGGATCGTCCACGACTCCGAGCCCGACGCGGAGTACGAGGAGACGCTCGCGAAGGCCCGAGCGCTCGTGACCGCGGTCGACGAGGCGCTCGCGGCGGGCGAGATGGCGGTCGAGGAGGTGGAGCGATGACGAGGCGGGAGTCGGACGCCGGGCGCGGCGGGAGCGAGGACCGCGACGGCTGGCGTCCCGGCGCGGGCGACGCCGACGCGCGGGTGCTCGTCGTCGACAACTACGACTCGTTCGCGTACAACCTCGTCCAGTACGTCGGCGAGGTCGCCGGCGCGGTCGCGGTGCGGCGCAACGACGCGGTCGATCTGGCCGGGATCCGCGACCTCGATCCGGACGGCGTCGTCGTCTCCCCCGGTCCGGGAACCCCCGCGGAGGCCGGGGTCTCGATCGACGCCTTCGAGCTCGAACGCCCCGTCTTCGGCGTCTGTCTCGGCCACCAGGCGCTGTGCGCCAGCGGCGGGAGCCGTGTCGGCCACGCCCCGGAGGTCGTCCACGGGAAGCCGTCGACGATCGCCCACGACGGCGAGGGCGTGTTCGCGGGACTCTCCGACCGGCTCCGCGTCGGGCGGTACCACTCGCTGTGCGTCGAGCGCGAGGACCTCCCGGACGAACTGGTCGAGACGGCTCGGACCGAGGACGAGCGCGAGGTCGTGATGGGCGTGCGCCACCGCGAGAAACCGCATATCGGCGTGCAGTTCCACCCCGAGAGCATCCTGACGCCGCGCGGGAAGGCGATGGTGCGGAACTTCGTGGAGGTGTGCGAGGATGAGTGAGAGACGAGACGGAAGCGGTGCGGGAGACCCGGACGAAGAGCGCCGCTACCACGTCGACGGGGAGCTCGTCCCCGCGAGCGGGGCGACCGTCTCGGTCGAGGACCGCGGGTTCGCCTACGGCGACGCCGCCTTCGAGACCCTGCGCGCGTACGGCGGCGAGGTATTTCGGTGGGACGCACACGCCGCGCGGCTCGCGGACACCTGCGAGACGCTCGGGCTCGATCACGGCCTCACCGACGCGAACCTGAAGGCCCGGATCGACGAGACGCTCGCGGCCAACGACTTCCGGGACGCGTACGTGAAACTCTCGATAAGCCGGGGGGTCCAGCCCGGCACGCTCGACCCGCAGCCCGAGGTCGACCCCACCGTCGTCGTGATCGCGAAGCCGCTCCCCCGCGGCGGCGTCGACTCGGCGCCGGTCCACGACGGTCCGGCCGCGCTCCAGACGACGAAGACCCGCAAGCCCGCGTCGCGGGCGCTCCCGGCCGACGCGAAGACGCACAACTACCTCAACGGGATCTTGGCGCGGCTGGAGCTGCGCGTGACCGGCGCCGACGAGGCGCTGATGCTCGATCCCGACGGGAACGTCGCCGAGGGGGCGACCTCGAACCTCTTCTTCGCCGACGGCACCGCCCTCAAGACGCCCTCGCTCGACGGGCCGATCCTCCCCGGCGTGACGCGGCGCGCCGTGATCGAGATCGCCGAGGCGGAGGGGATCCCGGTCGAGGAGGGGACGTACGCACCGGACGCGGTGCGCGAGGCGGACGAGGTCTTCCTGACGAACTCGACGTGGGAGATCCGACCCGTCGCGACGGTGGACGGGATCGCGGTCGACGGCGACGGCGAGGGCGTCGAGGGACCGCTGACCGCGCTGCTCTCGCGGCTGTTCGATCGACGCGTCGAGGAACGGTACTACGAGGGCGAACGGTTATAACGCGTTTCTGCGCGGGAACTTGGATCAGGTCGGTCGGCGTCTCCGTCTATCTTTCAGATTTCGTCGGCGTCGGTGGAGCAGCGGTGAACACCGCCGAAGCCCCGGCCGCTCGCGGCTGCCCTTTGAGTCCCGCCCCGCACAGCACCGCCGGAAGACGGCCGCCTCGCTGCGCTCAGCGCTGCGACTTCCGTGCTCCCGCTCGCTCCGCTCGCGGGACCACAGCCTCACGCCTCCCCAGCCTCGTCGGTCGCCCTCCGCGTTGCTCCGGGCGACCGACTCCAGCGAGGGACCAGAGGTCCCTCTGGCAGCCGGCGCTACGCGACGGCGACCTCGCACGCGCTCCTCGTGGCCTCTCGGCCACTCGGAGGCGCGCGCCACCGCACAGTGTCGGTTTATAAGTACGCTATCGGTCGATCCCGCCCGGGCCGTCGACGACGCTCTCGACGTCGCCGGGCGTGATCACCGCGAGGTCGCCGTCGACGGTGCGCTTCAGGGCGGCGGCCGCGGCGGCCCACTCCAGCGCGTCGCCGATTTCGCCCCCGTCGAGCCGCTTCGCGAGGTAGCCGGCGACGAACGCGTCGCCGGTGCCGATCGCGTCGTGGGTGTCGGCCTCGAAGACGCCCTGTTCGTAGATCTCACCGTCGCGGAGCGCGACCGCGCCCTCCGTGCCGCGGGTGACGACCACGGTCTCGAAGTCGAACGCGGACGCGAGCCCGTGAGCGATCTCGACCGCGTCGCCCTCGCGGTCCAGCACCTCGCGGGCGTCTCGCCGAGGGACGAACAGGGTGTCGACGTGCTCGAAGAGCTCCTCGTAGGCGGCGCGGGCGGTCTCGGGGTCCCAGAGCTTCGCTCGGTAGTTGAGGTCGAACGAGCGCGTCACGCCGGCCTCGCCCGCGGCGCGGAGCAGGGTCGTCGTCGTCTCCGCGGTCCGGTCCGAGAGCGCGGGCGTGATCCCGGTCGTGTGGAAGTAGTCGGCCGACTCCAGCGCCCCGGTCGGGAGCTCCGCGGGCGTGACCGTCGTGATCGCGGCGTCGGCGCGGTCGTAGATGACGTTCGTCCCGCGCGGCTCCCCGCCGTGTTCGAGGTAGTACGTACCCAGCCGGCTCGTCTCGGGGTCGGCCCACGCCACCCCCGTCCGGACGCCGTGGCTCCGGAGCTCGCCGATCACCCGGCGGCCGAGGGGCGAGTCGGGGAGCTTCGAGAACCAGACCGCGTCGGCGCCGAGCCGCGCGGCGCCGACCGCGACGTTGCTCTCCGCGCCGCCCGCCTGCACGTCGAGGGCCTCGGTGGTCTCCAGCCGCTCGCCGCGCGGCGGCGAGAGCCGGAGCATCGTCTCGCCGAACGTCACCAGATCCGTCACGCCGACCACCCCGTCGGTGGGGTCGCTGCGGTCGCCGCAGTCGCTTCGGTGTGCATACCGAAGCGTCGGCGAGGGAGTACAAAAGGACCCGCGATCGGCGGCGGGACGGGCGAGGGAGCGAGGGGCGGGCGATGCGGAACAGGGGGGAACGGGAGGTGGGTTCTCGGACCCCTCAACGGCGCGGTCCCATCGACTACCCTTCCGAGCCGTCGACCGCGTCGTCGAGGGGCGTCGTCGGGAACAGCGCGTCGACGTCCGGACTCGGGTCGACCAGCCGGTAGGCGGTCCCGTCGGACTCGACGACGCCGGCGTCGGCGAGGTGATCGAGGTGTGCGAACGCCTCGCCGGGGCCGTGGAGGACGTGGATCTCCGAGAGGTCGCCGAACAGCGCCGCCGAGACCTCCCACGCGGTCGCGGGGCCCTCGTCTGCGAGCACGTCGAGCACGCGCCGGGTGCGGTGGCGGTGGTGGTCGAGGATGGTCGCGGCCCGCAGGCTCGGCTCGTCGATCCGCTCGCGGTGACCGGGGTGGGCCGCGTCGAAGTCGCGGGCGACGATCCGCGCGAGGCTCTCGGCGTAGGCCGCCAGCGGGCCGTCGACGCGAACGTCCGCACCGCCGACGTTCGGGGTGTATCTCGGGAGGAGGGCGTCCCCCGCGAACAGCTCTTCGCCGGGGGCGGCGCGACCGCGTTCGGCCCCGACCGGCTCGCGGCCGGGAACTTCGCGCGGGTCGAACGCGAACCCCGTGAGCCCGGCGGTGTGGCCCGGCAGGTGGACCGCCTCGAGTTCGACGCCGCCGGCGTCGATCGCGTCGCCGTCGCCGAACGTCGTCACGTCGGCGGGGCGGCCGCTGAGATCGGCGCTCACCGCGTCGAAGAAGGCGGTCAGCCGCTCCCGGTCGGCCTCCGGCATCCCCCACCGGTCGAACGTCTCGCGCTGGAGGTCGCGGTCGGCGAAGAGGGGCGCCTCGCTGCCGTCGACGAGCGGCGCGTCCGCCTCGTGGACGTACACGTCCGCGTCGCTCTCGGCCTGTATCTCGCCGGCCAGCCCCGCGTGGTCGGGGTGCCAGTGGGTGAGGACGACGGCGTCGACGTCGGCGAACGCGACTCCGTGCTCGGCGAGGCCGGCCTCCAGATCCCGGCGTACGTCCGGGAGCGCGACGCCGGTGTCGACGAGCGCGGTCGTCTCGCCGTCGAGCAGGTACACGTCGTTTTCGCCCTCGAAGACGGTGTTGCCGAGCTGGATCCGTTTCACACGAGAGGGTCGTCGGGAGCCCTTTTGAGGGTTGCCACCGCGGAACGACGTTCCGGATCGGGGCGCGAGGTGTCGTCGAGCGACGGGACGGCCGAGGCGGAGCGACCACGCCGATCCGGACTCTTTTCGAGCGCGGACCCCGTGTGATCGGTATGGAGTATCAACCGGGCGTGTGCAACATCGGACCGGCCCAACAGCGACGGCGGCTCCTCCTCGGGATCGCGTCGCTGTTGCTCGCGGTCGGTACCGTCGCCGCGATTTTTGTGATGGAGTGGCCGCGCTGGACGCTGATCCTCTCGCTGTTCCCGCTGTACGGCGCCGCGATGGGGTACTTCCAGTACCGCGAGCGGTTCTGCGTCGGCTTCGCCGGGATCGGCGTCTTCGACGTGGGCGGGGGGACCCAGCAGGTGCAAGACGAGGCGGCCCTCGAAGCGGACCGCCGGCGCGCGGTGCGGCTGAACACGAAGTCGCTGGCCGTCGGCGCGGTCGGATCGCTGGTGATCTACGGCGTGTCGCTCGCGGTTTTCTAAGTGGTCGACGGGCGCGTCGTGATCGCCGCAGATCGACACAGTTCGATGCAGTATTACGGGTGACGGGCGATCTGGCGTCTATGCATCCCTCCAAGTTGGTCGCGATCTGTTTCGCTACGGTCGGCGTCTTGCTCTTGGCTCAGGTCGGGATCGTCGACGGACGGCCCCTAACGGCCGGGACCGGACTGCAGCTCATCGGTGGCGCCGTTCTGTTACTGGCCGGCCTGTTCGGAGTGGTCCGGTACGAAGAGAACCCCATCGTCGACGAGTACGGGCCGACCACGTATCTCCTCGTCTTCGGGCTGGGTATCTGGACGGTTGGACTGCTTCTGCAACTGGCCCTCGCTTGACCGATATTGAGTACGGACAGGCCACACGTCGCCAGTTACGAAGTGGTTCGACGAAGTCGACCGGTTATAAGTCGTGGACACCGAATCGGCGTGAACGCTTCCAAATCCCCAGCCGCGCTCGACGAATCCCAGCGAGCTGTGGGAGTCGAGCGCGGCTGCCCCTTTGCGCCCCACTCCGCCCCGCACAGCAGCCTCACGCCTCCCCAGCCTCGCCGCTCGCGCTTAAAAGCGCTCGCGGCGTCCCTCGCGCGTGCTCTCGTCGGCGGCTTCGCCGCCGACTGTCAGAGAGACCTTCGGTCTCTCTCTACTCGCGGCCTACGGCCGCTCGGCGGCACGCGCCACCGCACAGCACCGCGAACCGTGCCGCCGTCGAAGTCGCCCGTAACCCCACGAACGTGCACATAGAAAAGCATTAGAACGGGCTCGATAACCACGTAAGTGAATGAGTCTGTCCGAGCCGGACCACGAGCTCGTCGTCGCGAAGCTCGGCCGGGAGCCGACGGCGGCCGAGGCCGCGCTGTTCGAGAACCTCTGGAGCGAGCACTGCGCGTACCGCTCCTCGCGGCCCCTGCTGTCGGCCTTCGAGAGCGAGGGCGACCAAGTCGTCGTCGGTCCCGGCGACGACGCGGCGGTCCTTGCGCTGCCCGAGCCGGACGCAGCCGACGTTCCGGCCGCCGACCGCGACGCCGACGACTACGGCGACCAGTACGTCACCTTCGGCGTCGAGAGCCACAACCACCCCTCTTTCGTGGACCCGTTCGACGGGGCGGCGACGGGGGTCGGGGGAATCGTCCGCGACACCATGTCGATGGGGGCGTACCCCATCGCCCTGCTCGACTCGCTGTACTTCGGCGGCTTCGACCGCGAGCGCTCCCGCTACCTCTTCGAGGGCGTCGTCGAGGGGATCTCCCACTACGGCAACTGCATCGGGGTCCCCACGGTCGGCGGCAGCGTCGCGTTCCACGGCGGCTACGAGGGGAACCCTCTCGTCAACGTCGCCTGCGTCGGCCTCACGAATGAGTCCCGGCTCGTCACGGCGACCGCACAGGAACCCGGGAACAAGCTCGTCCTCGTCGGCAACGGCACCGGGCGCGACGGGCTCGGCGGCGCCTCCTTCGCCAGCGAGGACCTCGCCGAGGACGCCGAGACCGAGGACCGCCCCGCCGTGCAGGTGGGCGACCCCTACGCCGAGAAGCGGCTGATCGAGTGCAACGAGGCCCTCGTGGACGAGGACCTGGTCCGGTCGGCCCGCGATCTGGGCGCGGCGGGCCTCGGCGGCGCCTCCTCCGAGCTGGTCGCGAAAGGCGGGCTCGGCGCCCGGATCGACCTCGACGCGGTTCACCAGCGCGAGCCGAAGATGAACGCGATGGAGATCCTGCTCGCCGAGAGCCAGGAGCGGATGTGCTACGAGGTCGCCCCCGAGGACGTGGACCGCGTCGCGGCGCTCGCCGAGCGCTTCGACCTCGGCTGCTCCGTCATCGGCGAGGTGACCGACGGGAACTACGTCTGCGAGTTCGCGGGCGCCGGAGCCGACGACGCGGACGACGCCGAGTCCGAGGTCGTCGTCGACGTCGACGCCGAGTACCTCGCCGACGGCGCTCCGATGAACGACCTCCCCAGCGAGGCCCCCGCACAGCCCGACCGCGACCTCCCGGCGCCCGAGCCGCCCCTCGACGAGGCGGTCGAGGCGGTCGTCTCGGCGCCCTCGACCGCGAGCAAGCGCTGGGTGTACCGCCAGTACGACCACGAGGTCGGCGTCCGCACCGCGATGACACCGGGCGACGACGCCGCGATCATGGCGATCCGGGAGACGGAGGAGAACGGGGAGGCCTCCGAGGGAGGCGATCCCGACGGCGTCGGCCTCGCGCTCTCCTCCGGCGCGAACCCGAACTGGACCGAGACCGCTCCCTATGAGGGCGCCCGCGCCGTCGCCCTCGAAAACGCGACCAACCTCGCCGCGAAGGGCGCGGTCCCGCTCGCGGCGGTCGACTGCCTCAACGGCGGCAACCCTGAGAAACCGGACGTGTACGGCGGATTCAAGGGGATCGTCGACGGGCTCGCCGACGCCTGCGCCGACCTCGACACCCCGGTCGTCGGCGGCAACGTCTCGCTGTACAACGACAGCGTCGAAGGCCCGATCCCGCCGACGCCGACGCTCGCGCTGATCGGCACCCGGAAGGGGTACGACGCGCCGCCCGCCGCCCTCGACGCCGACCGCGCCGACGACTCGGAACTGCTGTTGGTCGGCGACGGCGACGCCGCCGGCGGCGCGCTCGGCGGCTCCGAGTACCTCGCGCAGGCCGGCGGCACCGACCGGTTCCCGGAACTGCCGGACGGAACGTCCGCGGAGGGCGACGACCTCGCCGGCCGCGTCGCGTCGCTCGCGGCGGTCGCGCGCCACGAGTCGACGCTCGCGACCCACGACGTGAGCGACGGCGGACTCGCGGTGGCGCTCGCGGAGCTCGTGACCGACGAGGCGGGCGCCGACGTGACCCTCCCCGACCGCGTCGCGGCCTTCGAGGAGACGCCCGGCCGCCTCGTCGTCCAGACGACCGACCCCGAGGCTGTCGCCGAGATCGCCGGCGACCTGCCCGTCCTCCGGCTCGGCGACGTGACGACGGACGGGGCGCTCTCGCTCGCGGTCGGCGACGACGCGGTCGAGATGGACGCCGACGCGATCCGGGATCTCCGCGGCGTCATCGAGCGCGAACTCGCCTGAATCGGTCTCGCATCGGTGGGTCGAATCGCGCTGCCGATCACGCGCTGACCAGATATCTTCGAGAAGCGGGTCGCTGTCAGCGGTTCTCCGCAGTTTGAAAGTCGAGAGCGACGGCGTCGCTCAGAACGTAAAGAAGAACGGGATGGCGTACGCGACGAGCAGGCCGACGAGGGTGACGGCCGCGCCGATGCCGACCTCGCGGCTGCCGAACTCCTGCATGGGGGCGGTCACGCGCTTGTCCGGATCGGGCTCGTGGGAGTGGTCGTCCATGTGCGTGGGTGCGTACGGGGGACACATAAGGGCACCTGAACGGCGCGGCGGACGCGACGGACACGAAGGTGTTCCCGGCGGATCGTCGGAGGGATTTGTCAGACTCCGCGTGGACCAACACGCATGGCCGGCGTCGAACTCACCGATCGCGGGCTCGTCGTCGACCGCGAGCCGAATCGGCTCGACGAGCTCGCGGTCGGCTTTTCCGAGGTCCTTCGCCGACTCGACATCAGCCACGTCTTCGTCGCCGGCTACGTCGCGATTCCCGCTGGCCGGTCGCGGTCGACCGGGGTCATCGACGTGTTCATCGAGCGCTGCTCGGCGGTCGAACCGAACTCGAAGACGCCGCACACCTGTACACGCTCTTCGGAGAAACGCTTTCCCGCCCTCCGACTCGAAACGTGGGTCGAACGACTCGACGTCGAGGACCGTTATGAGCGACTCACGAACGCCTGAGGAGGGCTCGCCCGGAGCGGACAACAGCCCGGAGCGACCGCCCCGCTACGAGCAGGTGATCCGGTGGGCGGAGTATATCAAGACCCACCCGCCGGAGGTGTGGGGACCACAGCAGAACGCGGTCGTGAACGGGCAGATCGAAAGCGCACAGGCGGTCGATCTGAGTGCCGAGGATAGACAGCGGGTTCGGGAGTTCGCGGACGCGGAGCTGCGCAAAGCCGACGAGGACGCGAACGGGTGATGGCGTTCACTCTCGGCGCTTCGTCCGTTTCGATCGCTACGGAGTCGTCCATTGAGTCCCCGGTCTCCGTGACCATCGAACTCGTCGCGCCGGCGCCCAAAAGGTCGGGTAACGGAATCGCGTACGCGACCAGCACGCTGATGAGAATGACGGCCACGCCGATGTCGATCTTGCGGCTGCCGACCTCCCCCATCGGAACGGTCACGCGCTCGTCCGGACAAGCTCGTAAGAGAGATCAGTCATATGTGAGGTATGAGGAACGGAGTATCTAGAAGGAGGTTTGCATATCCAGCATCTAACTGTAGAATGCATATAAAATAGCCAGATACACTACATGTGGTTGAATTAAACCACTAAAAATAGAAGTCTAGGTTAGACTATCAGTTGTTATTTTGATCGTTGGGATCGTTAGCGTTAATCACAATATTTCCAGTCTCCCAGTTGGCGTCGACATTATCAGGCGTTTCAATTTTGACACCGATATTAACACCATGTCCAGCGGAAGCTTGGCCGTTCCAATCACTATCCCGATTCATATTTTTCCCGTTAGTCCATGCTCCGTAAAATGTGAACGCAGTTGGGTTGTCCAGCCCGCTCTTATCGATGTCTATCGCAAGAGTATCTTCGCCCTGGTTTCGAATCTGGAAGACATTATCAAAGTAGAGCGTTGAGTCTGGATTGAGTCCATCACTTGATGAAAACGCTCCACTGTTGGAAGCTCCCTCAAAAGTCAGAGTAAGCTGTCCATCCTCATACGAGGCGTACTCGGTATTTTCCAGCGAACTGTCGTCGACGTTCAGTCCCACCAACCCCTTATTGTCGTTGACTACCGCAGCACTAACTGAACGTGTGGAACTCTGTGAGCTAAGTGCCCCAGTACCCACTGCAGCCGAGCTCCCTGTTGCCAATGCACCTGCGCCGATGATGAACTTGCGTCGTTCCATGGTTGGTCTACCTCTGTTACCGCATGCGACCTGCGTCCGGGAACACGAGACATCTCGTGTCACCCGGGGTCGCTCTACTTCACCCATGGGGTGTATCCCATATCGTTATGAGTTCGCAGAAAACTGTCAGGACGACGCAGAAGTGCTTCCGGACTAGTCTGTAACGGTTCTGGATGGTCCTGAAGTACGCAGAAGTAACCTATGGGATCGATTTCTCCAGAATTACGCCTGATCCGGATTTCGCGCCGCGAGGTACAAAGCGAGCGAATACGGTCGACAAGGAACGGAGGTCTCGTGTCTACGAGTCGAACGCGCCTTCACGGTCGACCGGCTCCGTGACTACGTTCTGTCCGCTAGACGCATTGGAACTCGGGTACACTTTGTCAGTTCCCTTGATCTCGATTCCGATGATCGTGTGCTTATCGTCGGTGCCGAACTCGTGTTTCGTTCGTAACGGCTCACCAAACTGAACCGTGTGGAAACCGGTCTGTTGGAGTTTGCCGCTGTCGTCGTAAAAGTATGCGGACGCACAGATGCTTCCGTCGTTATCGGACTGAATCTTCGGGTTTCCGTCGCCTGAGAACTTCACTCCGGTCACTTGGGTAGCCGAACTACTGCTCTCGGCGCCCGTGATCTTGAACACACGCGTGCCGCCGAAGAGCTGTGCGGAGACGCCGGTCCCGGAGACCCCCTTCACGGTCACCGTGACCGCGATCGGGACGGTTTCGCCGGGAGCAATCCCTCGGACTTCGGCGGTGATCCGTTCGTATCCGCCGGGTCCGAAGCCGTCCTCCGGGGCGTCGACCGTCTCGGGCTCGGTGCTCCCCTCTGCGATCGGGACGTCGACGGGCTCGAACTCCTCGGCCCCCGAGTCGAGGGTCCGCTCCACCTCGTAGTCGGTCAGGATCTCGTGGCCCGTCTCGATCTGCACCCCGACGAGCGAGATCTCCTGGGTCTCGTGGAACCGGTTCCGGATCTCGACGAGCGTGATCCGGTCGCCGTTCGTCACGGTGTCGTCGCTTCCGGACTGCGCCTTCGGCGCGTGATACCCCACGAGCGCCTGGTCGTCGTCGACGACGTTCACCGCCACGTCCCGCTCGGCCCGCGCGCTGCTGAACGCGCCGGTCCCAATGCTCAACGCACCGGAGCTCGTCCCGCCGAGCAGCAGTATGAGGTTTCGTCGTTTCATGTCGGACGCGGCTGCGGACCGCTTCGGGTTACCCAACGGGTTATGTCCCTAAGGTTATGGGCTCCCAGAAAGGCGAGTAAGCGATGCCTGAAGCTCAACGCCGTCGGCGAGTTCACGTGAGCTCGGGTGGCTCTTCCGGCTTCCCCACCTTCATCTCGGCGGTGTAGTACTTGTGAGTGAGCGCGGAGAAGAGGAAGGCGACGACGATCGCGACCGTCCACGCCATCTCGGGCAAGAGCGTGAACGGCCACGCGCCGAGCCACACCGCGCCGGTGAGCGCGACGGCGGCCCCGGAGAGCCCGAGGTAGTAGTCGCTCCACGGTATCTCTCTCCCCTCGACCACGTCCATATACACGTCCACGTCCGTCAGCGCGGGCGTCGGCTCGACGACGCCGCGGTCCTTGTTGAACTCCACGACGCCCGCGTCGTCCATCTTCGGCAGGTGCGACTGCTGGAGCGCGGTGTACACGCGCTTGCGCTCGTTGCCCGTGATCTCCGCCGTGTCGATCCCGTTTTCCCACGCCGCGATCTGCTCGGCCATGTCGCCGATCGCGACCGAGTCCGCCTCCTCGCGCTTCAGCAGGTGGACCGCGAACCGCCGCCGCTGGTTCGCCAGCACGTCGAACAGCTCGTCTTCAGACACCTCCGTCGCCGGTTCTGTCCCTCCCCCGTCTATCTGCTGTGCCGACGCCATTTCTGTCTGACAAATATGAGTACGCCAACATAAATCCCGTGGTTATGATACTCATCTAAACTTTCTATAAATTCATACACGACCCTCTTCGAGCCGATTATAACGGCGTATTACGGGGAAAGAGACCTGATAAAACACATTTTTGTGTCTCGACATAGGAGGGCGTCGGCCATAGTTATTTATTTCTGTCATATGTAGCGATATCTCATTCGGAAGTAGTCTGCCTTGAGACTACCGTGAGTACGTGCCGAGTGCTCGTCGTTTGAGACGGGACGACGTTGGGTAGCTCACTCCGCACACCGCTATCAACGACACCTTTCACCGACTTCAGGCACCGCATGATTAAGTTCCATCGGACGTAGCCTCTCAGTAGCACCAGTATGCTCACCGCCCGCCGCACACTGATCCTCGCCCTCCTCCTCGTAGCGGCGGGCTCGCTGATCTTCACCACGGGCGCGGCGGTCATCGACGGCGACGCCGACACCTTCGCGGAAGAGCGCCTCGCGGTCCAGCCGGCCGACGGCCCGAACGGGAACTACGCCTACCTGAACGACGACGACGATCTCGTCGTCGACGTGTCGGCGTCGAACCCGAACCTCGGTCCCGACTTCGAGGGGATCAATCCCGATTCGCTCGCGGCGGCGGACGACGTGTTCACGGTCACGTACACGGCCGACGAGTACGCGCGCGTGTGGATCGAACATGAGGGCGAGAACGTCACCTTCGTCGCCGGGGGCGACTCGGTCGAAGGCGAGGGTAACAACGTCACCCTCGGCCCGAACGAGACGGTCGCGGTGGGGCTCGCGATCGACGCGCGCGGCGAGGTCGCCGGGACGCAGCTCGGGGCCGACGAGTTCTCGATCCGCGCGGAGATCGCGGAGCCCGAAACGCTCTCGTCGACCTCGTCGTCGACCGGATACCGGGGCCCGATCACGACGGTCACCGCGCCGAGCGCGGACCGTCGGGAGTTCGCCGCGAGCGACATCGACCGCGACGACACGGTCCGGTTCGAGGCGGACGGGATGCACCTCGACGGGGAGAACGTCACCCTCCACCGGCTCGACTTGGAGGGCGTTCGGACCGAGAGCGTCGAGATGAACGCGTCCGGAAGCCCCGAACCCTTCGAGGACGGGGGCGCGCTGGACGCGCCGACGTCCCCGCGGTCGATGGCGTACCTCGCCGTAGAGCACGGCTTCGAGCCCGAAGCGGTGGACGCGATGACGATCCGGTTCAGCGCGGACCCGGACTATCTCAACGCGACCGACACCGACCCCGAGAACGTGACGATCTACCGGCAGACGGACGCGGGGGAGTGGGAGGAGAAGCCGGTCGCGGTCGCCGACGACGACGTGGTCCGATTCATGGGGCTCCCCGAGGACCGCGTGCACTTCCGGGCGACGACCGAGGAGTTCTCCACGTTCGCGGTCGCGGAGCGCGTCCCTCGCTTCGACGTGACCGATACGACCCTCGACACCCCGGCGATCGACCCCGGCGGGGAGGCGACCGTCCGAGCGACCGTGGAGAACGGCGGCGGCGCGGCGGGGGAAGAGACGGTGGTGCTGACCGCCGACGGCGAGCAGGTCGCGAACGAGACGGTCGCGCTGGCGCCGAACGGGACGGCGACCGTCGCGCTCTCGGGCGTGTTCGAGACCGCGGGCGAGTACGATCTCGCGGTCGCCGGCACGGACGCCGGGACGCTGCTCGTCGGGGACCCGGCTGGCGACGACGGGGACGGGGACAACGCCGAGACCGGCACGGGATCGGACACCGGCGCGGGGTCGGACACCGGCACAGAATCGGACACCGACGGGAGCGCGGGCGATGGACCGACAGAAGAGCCGAGCGGCATCGACCTCGTCGATCTCGGGGGGCTGCTCGCGCTCGTCGCGCTCGCCGTCGCCGGGGTCGCGCTCGTCCGCCGAATGCCCCGGTCGTGAGCGGTTCCCGGCGACAGGTCTTAACCGCTGGTCTGTGACGGTCGAAGCGTGACGGCCTCCTCGAACGTGCGGAGCGACGGGACCGCGGCGGGAAGGGACGCCGACGACGCCGGGTTCCGTCACGAGTTGCTCGCGCGGGTCCGGTTCGTCGACCTGCTCGTGCTCGCTGCGGTGCCAGCGGTCCTCGGTGCCGTCTTCTCGCTCCCCGAGTCGACACGTCGGTCGCTGGCGTTCGCGTACACCGATCCGACGGTTCGGACAGCCTTCACCGCCCACTACGTCCACCTCGATGTCGACCACCTCGCGGGCAACGTCGCCGGATACGGCGTCCTCGCCGGCGTCGGATACGCGCTCGCGGTGCTGGCCGGTTACCGTCGGTTCTTCATGGCCGCGCTCGCGACGTTCCTCGCCGCCTTCCCAGTCATTCTGTCGGCGCTGAACCTCGCCGTCCCCCGGAACGCGATCGGCTTCGGCTTCTCCGGGATCAACATGGCGCTCGCCGGCCTGCTCCCGCTCCTGCTCGGCGTGTACGCCCGCGAGCGGTTCTTTCCGGAGGCGTCGCTCCGCGCGCTCCCCGCGGCCTTCTTCCTGCTCGTCGGCTGGATGGCGCTGCTGGCGCTGCCGGTCTCGGAGGGGAGCCTCGACGGCCCCGGACTCGCCGGCCTCGCGACCGCGATCGCGGGGCTCCTGCTCGGACTGCTGTACGCGTCGAGCGCCGGGATCCGCATCCGGCAGGCCCTCCGAGACACGGTCCGAGTAGCGGTCTCGAATACGGGGTACGGCGACCTGTTCGCGGTCGGCGTCGCGCTGGCGGTCGGATACCCGACCGTGGGATTTCCCGGCGATCCGACGGGGACGGGAAGCGTGGTGAATCTGTACGTCCACCTACTCGGCTTCTGTCTCGCGTTCATCGGGCCGTTCGCCCTGCTCGCGGCGGGCGCGTTCGAGGAGTGACCGCCCCTTCGAGACCTCCTCTCCGCCCCTCGTCGCAGTTCCCACTGTCGCCGCTTCGCTGCATGCATCGAACCATGATGTTATAATGCATCGATGACATTCTCGGGTTGCAACTGATCGGAGAGCGAGGATACCCGATCGACGGTAACTCATGTCCCTCAAACGCACCCTCTCGATAACGCTGCAGATCGCGGCCCTGCTCGTCGTCGCCTCACTGGTCGTGGGGCAGTACCTCGGACAGCCAGTGCTTCTGAGCTACGTCGAGACGGGGAGCATGCAGCCCGTTCTCAATCCGGGCGACGGGTTTATCGCGATCCCCGCGCCGCTCGCCGGCGGGATCGGCGTCGGCGACGTCGTAACCTTCGACGCCCAAGAGATCGAGGGCGGCGGACTGACGACCCACCGCGTCGTCGAGGAGACGGAACGCGGCTACATCACGCGGGGGGACAACAACCCGTTCACGGACCAAGACGGCGGCGAGCCCGTCGTCCAGGAGGCGGATATCGTCGCGAAGGCGCTCACGGTCGGCGGGGGCGTGGTGGTCATCCCGCACCTCGGCACCGTCGCGATGGGGTTCCAGTCGGCGCTCGGCTCCCTCCAGACGTGGCTGGCAGTCACGTTCGGGGTGCGGTCGCTGCAGGGCACGCAGGGGCTCGCGTACATCCTCTTCGGGCTCTCGGGGGTCGCGTACGTCGTCGACTGGTACCTCGACAGGGGGAGCCGCGAGACGCGCGAGCGCGACCGCTCCCGCGACGACGGCACCTCGGTGTTCGCGATCGTCGGCGTGCTCGCGGTAGTGTTGATGGCGACCGCGACCGCGGCGATGGTCGTGCCGGGCGGAAGCCAGGAGTACGGCGTCGTGAGCGCCGAGTTCGAGTCCGAAAATCCGACCGTCATCGAGCGGGGCACGAGCCAGGAGCTGGAGTACGTCGTCCCCAACGCCGGGGTGGTCCCCGTGTACGCGTACGTCACCCCGCAGAGCCCGGGCGTCGACGTCGATCCCCAACGAGTCGCCGTCGGCGGACGGAGCCAGGCGTCGACGACGGTGACGCTCACGGCCCCCGACGAGACCGGGTACTACCGCCTGTTCGTCGCCGAACACCGATATCTCGCCGTGTTACCCCCCGGCGTGATCGACGAGCTGTACGGGGTCCACCCGTGGGCTCCGCTCGTCGCGATCAACGGGCTCCTCGGCGGCGGGATCGTGGGGCTCGGAGTGCTGTTGCTCCGGGGTGAGCCCGCGCGGATACGCTCTCGGGAATCGCGCACAAAACCGCCGCTGTACCGCCGCGTCCTCCGTCATATCTACAGGTAACCGAATGAGTCAGAACTCTCCCAGCGAAACCCGGCTCCGCCTCAGAGCGGTACTGAACGCACAGTTCGCCGTGATCCTCGCGGTCTGTCTCGTCGCCGCGGCGGTCGGAGGTGGGCTCGTTTACACGACCCACGTGGACCCGGGGACGGAGACCGAGTCCCGGACCGTCTCGTCGCTGACCGTCGAGACGGAGTACGTTCACTCCGCCGAGGTGACGGAACCGAACTCCGTGTTCGACACCGGAACGGTGCTCGACGGGCGGAACACCTACTTCACGCGGGTCGCACCCGTGCTCGACGTCGACGTGCAAACGAGCTACGCGGCCGGCGCCGCGAGCGACGTCGAGGTCTCCTTCGAGTCGGTGCTCGTCATCCGGAACGTGGGCAGCGAGGGCGGAACCGTCTACTGGGACGACCGGGAGACGCTGACGACCGAGACTGTCTCGGGAGTCGAGCCCGGCGAGACGGCGAGCGCGTCGTTCGCGCTCAACAGCTCCGAGGTCGCCGCGACGGCCAGCGAGATCGAGTCGGAGCTCGGCGCCTCGCCCGGCGAGACGGAGACGTTCGTCGCGACGGCCGTGACCGTCGAGGGCACGATCAACGGCGAGCCGACCTCGTACGCGCGGACGATCGAGATGACGCTCACCCCCGGCGGCGACACGTATAGCGTCTCGGAGCCGGGAGTCCAGTCGGACACGACGGAGCAGACCGAGCCGGTCACCGTCGAGCGGAGCTACGGGCCCCTCCGCTCCGCTGGCGGGCCGCTGCTGCTCCTCGCGGGGCTCGCCGGAGCCGGCGGGCTGGCCTACGCCCGCCGGGAGGTCGACCTCGCTCTCACGCCGGCCGAGCGGGAGTACCTCTCGTACCGTGACGACCGCTCCGAGTTCGCGGAGTGGATCACCGTGATCCGGCTCCCCGAGTCGGTCCACGAGCGCCCCGAGGCCGAGGCGTCCACCCTCCGGGACCTCGTCGACTTCGCGATCGACAACGACACCGGCGTCGTCGAGGACCCGGCGACCGACGCGTACCACGCCGTGACCGACGAGTTCGTGTACACCTACACGCCGCCGAGGCTCGCTGTCGAGACCGCCGACGACGCCGAGACCGCCGAGGACGGCGAGGGAACCGACGACACCGAGACCGCCGAGGACGGTGAGGGAGCCGACGACAAGGCGTGGGTGGACGCCGACGTGAGTTCGGCACCGACGCCCGACGGGCGTGCCCCCGACGCCGGCGATTCCGACCCGTCCGACGAGACGGACTGACTCGCTCTGTCCCGTCTCTTCGTTCTCCCGTCCCCGCTACAGAAACGCGGGTCCCGCGGCGTCCGCGTCCTCCGCCTCGCGCCAGGAGTGTGTCGGCTCCCAGCCGAGCAGTCGCTTCGCCTTCGAGCAGTCGAAGACCGACTCGTCGCCCTCGATGTCGCAGTCGGCGGGGAGGTCGCCGTGGACCGCCTCGATCGTCGGGGCCGTGTCGCGGCCGAGGAAGTTCTCCGCGGCGACGACGAGCACGGCCTCGTGGCCGTCGATCGGCGGTTCGGGGGCGTCCGGAGCGACCGCGGCCTCGATCGCCGCGATCAGGTCGCGAACGTCGACGTACGACCAGCAGTTCCCGCTCAGCTCGGCGGTCGCCGGGTCGAATCCCTCCCGCGCGGTGCGGGTGTCGTCCGCCCCGGGGTAGGTCACCCACGACGCGCGCAGCGAGACGACGGACGCGTCGTACCGCCGAGCGACCCGCGCCCCGATCTCCTCGCCGACCACCTTCGAGAGCCCGTAGGGGTCCTCCGGCTCGGTCGGGGTCTCCTCGTCGACCGGGAACGTGTCGGGGAGCCACTCCTCTTCCGAGAAGACGGTGCCGTAGAGGCTCTCGCTCGACGCCCACGCGATCCGGGCGCCGGCCCCGCCCGCGGCGTCGAGGACGTTGTAGGTGCTGACGACGTTGTTCTCGAAGACGCGCGAGCCGGCGTGGCTCTCCGGGTCCGGGATCGCCGCGAGGTGCACCACGGCGTCCGGATCGGCGGCCTCGATCAGCTGTTTCGTCTCGCCGTAGTCGGTCAGGTCCGCGGGCTTGAAATCGACGTTCTCCCGGGTCCCCGGCGGCGTTCGCACGTCGACGCCGACGACCTCGTGGCCGGCGTCAGCGAAGTGGTCGACCGTCCAACTGCCGACGCCGCCGCAACTGCCGGTGACGAGGATGGTGGCCATGCGAGGGGGTCGGCGATCGACGCACCTCACTCCGGCGATCCGCCGGGGGCGTCGCAGTCGGTGACCGATGAGGAGTCAGTGAAAAGTAACCTACTTGAGTGCGGGCGGGCAAGCGTCGAGTGCAGTCCCGTGGTGTAGTGGCCAATCATAATGGCCTTTGGAGGGAATCCGTCCGCGTTCGCGGCCAAGACGCGATCACGGTCCGTCTCGTCGGAGACGCCCGTCGGGTGCCCGAAGTCAGCCATTGACGGCGGTTCGAATCCGCCCGGGACTATGCCCATTTTGGTGTGAATCCTCATTTTCAAGGATTTATTGCTGGTAGTTGCTGGCGGTGAAGTCGATCTCAAAAAGTCCCAGTGGCGCGCGACAGAGATGGGGCTCTGGTCACTGTGAGTCGAGACGGTGATCTGTGTCTGTGGCTTTTCACTGTGACGTGTAGCTGTGAAATATGATTATCACATGTGGCTTTCACCAGTAACTGTGTTTCGACGCCAGACCACTCACAACGAGGGTGTATCCTGTATCTCTGTTCTTGTGAAAATAGGGTGATACTCTGCTATACTAACCTTCTAGACTGAAAAAAGATTAGTTAGCGAAGTGGTTCGAATGAGGTATGATTTCACTTCTCGGATTGGTTTTGAACACATTAGGAGCATTTGTCATTCTGGTACCAGACATCCCAAAGCTGTATCGAGCGTGTCACCGACTTCCACCACTAGAGACGGTAGAAGCGGGTGAGAAGCAATTGTATTACAATGGTGAACTTCTACCAGAGCATACAGGATTCGATCGTATCGCTGAGGCCTTCCTTTCTGAATCTCCTCCTCTATCCGATGCGCCTCGTTTGGACGACGCCGAGACTAATTCCGCAATGATTCGGATCGGGGATACGGAGATCGAGCCAGAGAAAGGTGGATTTGAAATAAAACGAATTGTTCGTAACAAGGGAGATTCTATCTCTGATTCCACGTATACTGTTGAGCTGTATTCGCAGCCGGGACTTCGCGTGAACGAGCGGCTCGCTGAGGTAGGCATACCTACACCGAATCTCTCCATGTCAATGGAATCCAGTTCTGGTGCTTTTCCTGAATACATATCTAGGTACAAGCGCCGCCTATTTTCCCGGTTTGGGGCACTTCTTCTATTGATCGGCTTTGCTCTGCAAGCACTGGATAAAATCGTCATCTGACATCCAATGAGCAAAATAAACGTGTCTTGTGGTTTTAGGATTAAAGAAACCGCAAATACAATGCCGGGCGACGACTATATTCAAACAGACTCGGACAAATACGAGCTCTTTCTATTGGTGTTGATATCCCTTTCACGACGGCCTCACCCCGGTGGACAGACGAATACAATCTGAAGTTAGAAACCAGTATTTGGGGAAAACCTAGAGATTAGGCTAGCGAAAGCCCATGTGCACACACCAAAGAGTGGCGCAACTGGAATGACGTATCCACTAGCGAATGCGAGGAAGAACGCGCAGAATGCTGGAGCCTTTCCTTTGTCGTACATAATAAGCGAGCCGAAAAGAAGATCTAGAAATGTGGCGATATTAACGAGATTACCGATGAAGGCCGAAGCTTGGTAATTGAGTATTGGTGTAATATTGACAATGGCTTCGGCAGTGGCAACGTTAGGTGATAATCCGACACCGATCATGAGGCCGTTGGCGAGGGCGATCTGTGTCAGTACCTGTTTCGCTGATGTGTCGTTGAAAGATTTGGCAATACCAAATAAAATTCCCCATGCGATGAGCCCAAAGATAACCGCACCAATCAGGTTACGCAAATCAACTACAGTAACCTCCATACTGTCAGATTTTTACGTGGACCCTTGATGTAAGGTTTCATGTTTGTGTAGAAACGTGCTAGGTAGAGTGATGAACGGGAATTAGGGTGTGACACCATTGTGGGTTAGTGGCTAACGGGAATCATGCAGTTGATCGACAATACAGGAGATCATTCTTTGAGGCCGTCAGTTTCTGCATCACCTCTCTCACCCTCTCACTCTGTTTCGTAGAACGACCCATCCTGGGGTTTCTCAGACTAGCCCTCAATCCAATCTAGTCACATCTTCATTTGGAAATATATTTATAACCAAATTCTATATGAGAAGTGTGGCTACTTGTCCTACATGTGGGGAGACTGGATTTGATGGTGAAACAGGTGTAAGGCGGCACCATACTCAGATTCATGATAAGTCTCTTGCGAACCGTGAATGTGAAAAATGTCAAAAGAAATTTTATGATAAACAATCTCAGCGTCAACTATGTGATGATTGTTGGCAGGAACAAAGATCAGTGGCTGAAAAACCGGATTCAGTTTCACTCCCAGATCATTTAACATGGTCTAGTTTGACATCGTATCAGAGATATTACTATAAGAATCGCGAAGAAGAGAAAGAGCGGTCCAATCAGCGAAAACAGAAGATACGTCAGTGGTATCAAAAAGAGGTCAAAACAAAATACCAGTGTACAAAGTGTGGTGAAGATCATCCAGCAACTATCGATTTTCACCACCCAGATGGTGTCAAAAAAGAATCGTCGATATCCAATTTGATATCTAATTCTGCGTCGAAAGAGAAGATTCTAGACGAAATTGAGCAGTGCATGCCACTATGTGCAAACTGCCACAGGAAGCAACACCATTCATCATAGGCATAATATTAGATTATCTCCTTTTTCCCGGTAGTCCTTAGGCGGGCCACATCGGCTTCCGCCATGTCTGTCATTTTTTACCATGGAGTTCGTGGGGCCGGCATGGACTCGACCCAGTACCGCGACGCAGTCGTCGAGAATCGGCGGAAACACGGCTTCGAGGTGGTGGACAGGTACACGGAGGGGTTCGATCCGGTGTGGATGGCCTGCGACGAGGACTCCTCGGTGGGTGAGTGCGTCGCGCTCGCGACGCTCGTCGACGATCCGGATCCCGATCCCGACGACATCACCGTGACCGCAGACGCGTTCCGGGACGTGCTCGTCGAGCGGGTCGGCGGTCGACGGGGATCGACGACGCCGCTCGGCTACGTCGTCTTCGCGGTGTCGGACCCCGAGCGGTCGGTCGTCGACGCGGCGCGGTCGTACACGGTCGCCAACCGCCGGACCAACGTGTTCCCGATCGTGTACGACTGCGAGACGGAGACGCTGTACCGACACGAGGTGCCGCGGCTGAAGGGGCGAGGGATCTACCGTCGGCAGGCGGAGGACGCCGATCGGCTGTTCGAGGTTTGAAAGTCGCGAGGGAAGAGCAGCCCGCTCAGATCAGGCGCTCGGCGATCCGACCGGCGCCCTCGGCCGCGGCGGTCGCGGGGTCGTCGGGGGAGACGACCTCGACGTCGCGGTCGAGCTCCGCCGAGAGCCGCTTCTCGAACTCCTCGGTGAGCCCGGGGATACAGGCCATCCCGCCGGTCGCCGCGATGGGGCGGCCTAAGGCGAGCTGGTAGGGTTTCATGTGGTCGTTCGCGAGCTCGGGGAGGAACTCGTTGGCGACGACATCGACCGCCTCGTCGATGTACCGGTCGACCGGCTCGCGGACGCCGCGGTCGACGGTGAACTCGTGGCTCCCGCCGCCGGGCTGCTGGATCACGTCCGTGAACGGCTCGAAGTCGTACACGTCGGCGTGCTCCTCCTTGTACTCCCGGGCGGTCGTCCGGTCGATGTGGACGCGTCCCTGGCTCTCCTCCTCGACGGCGGCGACGATCCGGCGGTCGACCTCGTTGCCCGTCACCGAGCCGGTCGAGAACGGCGAGAGCTGCTCGCCGCGCCGGTAGGCGCACGCCTCCAGCGTCGTCGACCCCATGTTGATGGAGACGAACACCTCGTCGATGGCGGACAGATCGTCGCCGTAGGCGGGGATCGCCCCGCACAGCGACTCGGGGTAGCTCCGCGTCTCGACCCCCCCGATGGAGGAGCCCTCGATCACCGACTTGAGGTTGTTGACGCCCGCCTCGTTGTCGATGGTGGGGACCGCGTAGACGACCGCGCTGTCCTCGGGCACGTCGTGGGCGTCGACGAGCGCCTCGAAGAAGCGCTCCGCGTCGGCGACGCTCTCGTCGTCCTCGGGAAGCCCCGATCGGAGCATGAACCGCACCGTGTCGGGGTACTCGATCGCGGCCTCGTGGCCGAACAGGACCTTCTCCTCGCCCGTGATGGCGTCCTCGTAGGTCGCCAGACACGTCAGCGTCGAGTGTCGCTCGCGACCGCCCCGTCCGTCGGGGAGGTCGAGCACCGTCCGGGTGCTGCCGAGTTTCACGCCGACCGCCGCGGGGCCGTCTGTACTGTTGATGTCCGTGGATTCGTCGTCGTCGCTCATGATTCACTCGCACACGAAGCGATCCGGACGATGGAGACGAGGCTGATCCGATGGTCCGCGGGGGTGAACGGCCGGTCGTATCGCGGGGCGTCGAACCCCGCTAACCGGCGCCGGAGGGCCTCGACCGCGTCGTCGTCGACCCAGCCGAGCTCGGCGTAGTACGACAGCGCGTCCCGGCTCCGCACGTGGCCGCCCACGTCGACGAGGTAGCCGAGCCACTCGCCGATCTCGTGTTCCGCCTCCGGCGAGGCCGGGATCGCCGTCAGATACGGCCGATCGCCGGCGTCGGACCGATCTCCGTCGCCGGACAGCCGCAGCCCCCGCTGACGCTGGAGCAGTTCGGTGAACGCGGCCGAGCGGGCGGCCTGCTCCGCTCGGTTCCGGTTCGGCTGACGAAGCGACCGCTCCCGAGGCGCCTCGTCGGCGCCGTCCCGCGGTGCGTCCGCGATCCGGCGCAGCTCCCGTACGTCGTATTGCCGTGGATTCAGACTCATATTCCGTCCGTCGTTCGCGTCCGTACTGAGAGTCTCCCGGGCCGAATATATGATAGTTGCCACGCAGTTCTCAGAAATGAGAAACTACCGCGGCCGAAGTTTCGGACGACGACGCCTCGTCCGTCCGTGATTACTCCTCGTCAGCCCACGGGAGCGGCTCGGTACACCAGTGACAGAAGTCGAGATCGGCGTCGGTCTCCTTGCCGCAGTGCGGGCACTCGACTTCCGCCGGTCTCGCGTCGCCCTCGGCGACGGCCGGGTCCGAGGACCGAAAGTTCGCGCCGGAGGGCTCGTCGATCGCTTCGGTGTCGTCGCTCGCGGTGCGGCGGCGGATCGCCTCGGCCGTCGCGTCGGCGCGCCGGCGCTCGGCGATGTCAGCTCGGCCGACGAGGTAGGCGTCGACCGCGGAGAGGGCGTATAAGACGACGATCGGGAGGGTCACGTCCGTCGGGAGCGCCGCGGCCGTCTCGGCGGCCTCCGTCACCGAGACCGTCGGTTCGACGGGGACGTCGTAGAGGGCGAACAGCGCCACGCCGCCGCCGACGATAGTCAGGTGCCACAGCAGCGCCCGCCCCCATCGGCGCAGGGTGAGGTGACCGAGGCCCGGCAGCGCCATCGCCAGCACCGCGGCGAGCAGGGGGCGGAACTGGTCTCGCATATCTCGCCGGTTCGATCGGCCGGTACTTAGGCCTGCGGTGTCGGCGTCGCCGGCCGCGGAGGCGATCGGTTTCCGCGGCGCCGGCGGCGGCTCGCCGACGCGGATAACAACCGTTAATCGACGGCCACCCCTCCGACTCGCCATGAGCAGGCAGCGGGCGACCGCGTTCGTTCCCGGTCACGTCACCGCGTTCTTCAGCGCGCACCCGGCCGAGCGCCCCGCGGCCGCCGGCTCGCGCGGCGCCGGGGTGACGCTCACCGACGGGGTGACGGTTCGCGTGTCGGCGGCGGACGAAGCGGGTGCGAGCGTCGCGCCGGGCCAGCCCACCGAGCCGGTCGGACCGCGCACTATCGACGGCGAGCCGGGGACGATCGGCGCGGTCGAAGACGTACTCGCGGAGTTGGGCGTTCGCGGAGCGGGCGACGGGCGGACGATCGAGGTCGCCGTCGAGACTGACCTCCCGATCGGCGCCGGCTTCGGGGTCTCGGGCGCCGCGGCGCTCGGCGCCGCGCTCGCCGCGAACGCGGCGTTCGACCGGGGGCGATCCGAGAACGAACTGGTCCGGATCGCCCACGAGTCGGAGGTGGGACGGGGGACCGGGCTCGGCGACGTGGTCGCGCAGGCGCGCGGCGGGGTCCCGATCCGACTGGAGCCCGGTGCGCCGGGAGTCGGCGACCTCGACGGGATTCCCGCCACAGCGCGGGTCGAGTACGTCACGTTCGGCGAGCTGTCGACCGAGGAGGTGCTGGGCGGCGACACCGCTGCCCTCTCCGCAGCCGGTGAGGACGCGCTCTCCCGGCTTCGCGAGGACCCCCGACTCCCGACGCTGATGGACGCGGCCCGCGGGTTCGCCCGCGATGCGGACCTCCTCGTTCCCGAGGTCGCGGAGGCGATCGCGGCGGTCGAGAAGTCCGGAGACGACTCCGGGAGCGACGGGGACGATCACGGCGCAGCCATGGCGATGCTCGGCCGCACCGTCTTCGCGCTCGGGACCGGGCTCTCCGACGCGGGCTACGACCCCGAAGTCTGTCGGATCGACGCCGCGGGCGCGCGACTCGTCGAGCGATGAGATCTTGTGCGGTGGCGCGCGCCTGCGAGCGGACGCCTTCGGCGGCCGCGAGTCAGCGCGTGCGAGGTCGCCGGCGCGTAGCGCCGGCTGCCAGAGGGACCTCTGGTCCCTCGCTGGAGTCGGTCGCCCGGAGCAACGCGGAGGGCGACCGACGAGGCTGGGGAAGTCTGAGGCTGCGGTTGCGGGTGGGGTGGGCCTCACGGCGGGCCGTTGGAGACCTTCACCGCCGATCCACGGTTTCCGATCACGTCGTACTCCGCGCCCGGCGACGAACAAAGCTTTACCGCGTCGACCGCCTATCTCCGGCAAATGGTACTCGACGACCTCGGTACGTCCCTCCGGAGCAGCCTCGACAAGCTCCAGGGGAAGTCCCGACTCTCCGAGAGCGACGTCGAGGAGATCGTCAAAGAGATCCAGCGCTCGCTCCTCTCCGCCGACGTCGACGTCTCCCTCGTGATGGAGCTGTCGGACTCGATCAAGACTCGCGCCCTCGAAGAGGAGCCGCCGGGCGGTACGACCGCGAAGGACCACGTTCTCAAGATCGTCTACGAGGAGATGGTCGATCTGGTCGGCGACTCCACGGAGCTTCCCCTGGAGAACCAGACGATCCTGCTGGCCGGCCTGCAGGGGTCCGGGAAGACCACCTCCGCGGCCAAGATGGCCTGGTGGTTCTCGAAGAAGGGGCTCCGCCCCGCCGTCATCCAGACGGACACCTTCCGGCCCGGCGCGTACGACCAGGCCAAGGAGATGTGCGAGCGCGCTGAGGTCGACTTCTACGGGAACCCCGACAACGACGATCCGGTCGACATCGCGCGGACGGGCCTCGAGGAGACCGAAGACGCCGACGTGCACATCGTTGACACGGCCGGTCGCCACGCGCTCGAAGACGACCTCATCGCGGAGATCGAGGAGATCGAGCAGGCGGTCGACCCCGACCGCTCGCTCCTCGTGTTAGACGCCGCGATCGGGCAGGGCGCGAAGGATCAGGCCCGCCAGTTCGAGGAGTCGATCGGCATCGAGGGCGTGATGATCACCAAGCTCGACGGGACCGCGAAGGGCGGTGGCGCGCTGACGGCGGTCAACGAGACCGACTCCTCCATCGCGTTCCTCGGGACCGGCGAGACGGTCCAGGACATCGAGCGGTTCGAGCCCTCCGGGTTCATCTCCCGGCTGCTCGGGATGGGCGACCTCAAGCAGCTCTCCGAGCGCGTCGAGCGCGCCATGGAGGAGGCCCAGGAGGAGGACGAGGACTGGGACCCCGAGGACATGCTGCAGGGCGAGTTCACCCTGAAGGACATGAAAAAGCAGATGGACGCGATGAACCGGATGGGCCCCTTAGATCAGGTGATGGACATGATCCCCGGCATGGGCGGCGGGATGATGGACCAGCTCCCGGACGACGCGATGGACGTGACCCAAGACCGGATGCGCCGCTTCGAGCGCATCATGGACTCGATGACCGAGGAGGAGCTGGAGAACCCCCGCGTCGTCGGCCAGTCGCGCACGGAGCGGATCGCGCGCGGCTCCGGCACCGACGAGGAGACGGTCCAGCAGCTGCTCGAACAGCACTCGATGATGGAGCAGACGATCAGCCAGTTCCAGGGGATGGGCGAAGGCGACATGCAGCGCATGATGAAGAAGATGGGCGGCGGCGACGGCGGCGGCCTCGGCGACATGATGGGCGGCGGGAAGGGGCCGTTCTGAAGCGTCGATCGCGGGTGGTTACTTATCAACGGGCGTTACTGACGGCGGATCAACGAGGGACGCTTCTAACGCCCCAACCGCTCGCTTATAAGCAGTCGACGGAGGGTCGACGGTGAACACCGCCAAAGCCCCAGCTGCGTCGACTCGCGCGACTCGTTGCGCTCCTCAGTCGCTCGTTTCACTCGCTCCTTTCGGTGTCGCCGGCGGCTTTGCCGCCGGCTGCCCGTGGCGCTACGCGCCACGCGGCTTACGTCGTCGTGCTTCGTCGACGCGGCTGCCCCTTTGAGCCCCACCCATTCCGCACAGCAACCGCCGGAAGACGACCGCCTCGCTGCGCTCAGCGCTGCGACTTCCGTGCTCCCGCTCGCTCCGCTCGCGGGACCGCAGCCTCACGCCTCCCCAGCCTCGTCGCTGGCGCCGCCGGCGCCAGCGACTCCCTCGCGCGTGCACCTCGCGCCCTGCGGGCGCTCGGCGGCACGCGCCACCGCAATCGCTTATAAAGAAACGTCCGTCTCCATGTCTTCGGTCGCCTCTTCGAGCCCGTCGTCGCGGGCGGTCTCGGCGTGCGATCCCTCGATCTCGGCGTCGGTGAGGAGGTCGCGGAACTCGTCGCGGAACCGGTCGTTCGCGCGGGTGGAAGTCAGGTCCACGCGGGCGACGCGGGCGTGCTTCGCGACGACGTCGGGGTCGGCGTCGAGAGCGTCGGCGCACTCAGGGATCGAGCGCCCCTCCGCGGTCAGCTGCTTCAGGTCGTCGTACTCGAACGAGGCGTCGTCGACGTCGCGGTCGACCTCGCGGACGAGGTGGAGGTCGAGCCGGGCGTCGCGGACGGCCGCGGGGTCGACGACGGGCGGGGTTTCCTCTCCATTTCCACCCTCCTCGCGCTCCTCGACGAGCGCGGACGCGATCGCCTCGTCGTCGTCTTCCTCGAAGCGCCCGCGGGCGATCCGAGCGTACGTCGCGTCGTCGAGATCGGTCGAGAAGTCGTACCGCTCGCGCATCGCGGCGACGAGCTCTCGGACCCGCTCGTCGACCGCCGCCTCGTCGCGGTCGGTGAGCGTCCCGCGCGACTCCGCCTGCCGCTCGGTGACCGTCTCGGACCCGGTGGTCTCGACGAAGATGTCGCGGAGATCGGAGGTCTTCTCGTCCATGGACGGGGGGATACGCCCCGGCGGTAAATAAGCCTCGCGTACGGTCTAGGCGGCCTCCGGCGGGATAGAGTGGGGAGGGCTTCCGGAGAGAACCGGAGATCGACTGTGTCGTCAACCAGTACTTTCAAGTCGGTTTACGATGGTGTCGGAGACATGGCAACCAGCACGGAGTCGGTGGATCTCGTCGGCGACGAGGCCGCGACGAACCTCGCCCGCGCGGCGCTGTTCGCCGCGCTCGTCGGCGCGTTCGCGTACGTGACGTTCCCGAATCCCGTCTCGCCCGTCTCGGTGACGCTGCAGGTGCTCGGCGTGTTCCTCGCCGGGATCTACCTCGGCCCGGTGTGGGGGGGCGCGTCGCTCGTCCTCTATCTCGTGGCCGGCGCGGTCGGCGCGCCGGTGTTCGAGGGCGGCTCCGCCGGCGTGGGATCGCTCGTCGGCCAGTCCGCGGGCTACCTCTGGTCGTACCCGCTGGCCGCGGCGGTCGTCGGCGCGGTCGTCCACCGCGGCGCGAGCCTCCGCGACCTCGATACGGTCGGCGTCCCGACGCTCGTCGGGGCGATGGTCCTCGGAACCGTCGTCATCTACGCGCTCGGCGTCGCCGGGCTTGCGTACGTCCTCTCGCTCGGTCCCGTCGAGGCGGTGACCGTCGGCGCGGTCGCGTTCCTCCCCGCGGAGGCGCTGAAGGTCGCCGCCGCGGTCGGCATCGTGCGGTCCGACGCGGTCGCGGCCGCGTGAGGCCGTCGTGAACGCGCACGAGGCGAGACCGTGATCGACGCCACCGGCGTCACCTGTCGGTACGGCCGATCCGGGAGCGGCGGGAGCGACGCGGACGACGGTGGCGGCCTCGTCGCCGTCGACGACGTGACCCTCTCGGTCCCCGACGGCGAGTTCCTGATCGTCGCCGGCGCGAACGGCTCCGGGAAGACGACGCTCGTCAGGACGTTCAACGGGCTCGTCGAGCCCGACGCCGGGACGGTCTCGGTGAACGGCGCCCCAGTGAGCGACGATCTCGTCGCGGCTCGGACCGCGGTGGGGATGGTGTTTCAGGACCCCCGCGACCAGCTGGTCGCCGCCACCGTCGGCGCCGACGTGGCGTTCGGCCCGGAGAACCTCGGGTGCTCTCACGCCGAGATCGACCGACGGGTCGCCGACGCGCTCGCGGCGGTGAACATGGCCGGGCGCGAGGACGAGCGGATCGCGAGCCTCTCCGGGGGCGAGCGCGAGCGCGTCGCGATCGCGGGGGCGCTCGCGATGGAGCCCGACCACCTCGTCTTGGACGAGCCGTTCACCGGGCTCGACGAGCCGGCTCGGCGGTCGGTGCTCGACCGGCTTCGGGCGCTCCGCGCGGCCGGGACGAGCGTGATCGTCGTCACCCACGACCTCCGCGACGTGCTCGGGCTCGCGGACCGGGTGGTGGGGCTGTCGGCGGGACGGGTCGCCGTCGACGCCGCGCCGCGGGAGGCGGCCGAGAAGCTACCGGGGCTGGACGTGCGGGTGCCGGCCGCGTTCGACGACCGACCCGCGGACGCCCCCGCCGCCGGCGAGACCGACGATCCGTGACCCTCTCGTACGTCCCCGGCGACTCGCTCGCCCACCGGCTCGACCCCCGGTCGAAGCTCCTCGTGCAGGTCGGGTTCGCGGCGGCCGCGTACGCGTACACGACGCCTCGCGGGCTCGCCGCGCTCACCTTCCTGGCCGTCGCCTGCCTGTGGCTCGCCGGCGGCGGCCCCCGCGACCTGTGGACCTACCGGGCCGCGTTCCCGGTGCTCCTCGTCGCCCCCCTCGTCGCCGGCGCGACGCTCGGCGCGCCGTGGTTCCGAGTCGAGCGCGCCGCGACCACGGGGCTCGCGAGCTACCGCGTCCTCCTCATTCTCGTCGTCGCCGCAGGTTACGTCAGGTCGACGCCGGTCCGGGACTCGCGAGCGGCGGTCCAGCGCGCGGTGCCGGGCAAGCCCGGACAGTTCCTCGGCACCGGCGTCGCGCTCGTGTTCCGGTTCCTCCCCCTCCTAAAGCGGGACCTGTTGACGGCCCGCGAGGCGGTCCGATCGCGCGGCGGCGGTACGCTTCCCGTCCGCGAGCGCATGCGCCTCGTCGCCGTCGCGGGCATCAATCGGGCGTTCGGGCGCGCCGACCGGTTGGGGACCGCGCTGAACGCCCGGTGTTTCGCGTGGAACCCGACGCTCCCGCGGTTGGCGTTCGGCCCCGCGGACTACCCGGCGCTCGCGGTCGGCGCGGGGCTGTTGGCGGCGGCGGTCGCGATGACCATCGTGTAGCCACCGGGACGGGGGGACACCGCGTAACCGTCCGGAAACGCCGGGCGACACGCCCAGCGTTGTGGCAAGTTTTAACCCGACCGTATCCGCCTGATCGATCATGATCCCCTTGCAGGCGGCCACCCGGGAGACGTTCTGGACGATCGGTCCGGTCGGGAAGGCCGCGTTCTACTGGCTCGCCGCGGTCGCGATCCTCGTGTTCCTCTACGGGGTGTACGCCCGGTTCGCGGCGTACGCCCGCGGGAGCGAGGACCCGCGCGACCGGCTGTCCGACCTCCCCGCCCGGACGGTCGCGGCGACCAAGACGGTGCTCTCGAACGAGAACCAGTTCGACCGCGACCTGTACGCCGGCGTGATGCACACGTTCGTGCTGTGGGGCTTCCTCACGCTGCTCGTCGCGACGACCATCCTCGGGTTCGACATCGACGTGTACCGCCCGATCGCGGGCGAGTCGTTCTGGGTGGGCGAGTTCTACTTAGCCTACCAGTTCGTCGTCGACGCGTTCGGCCTGCTGTTCGTCGTCGGCGTCGGCATGGCGATGTACCGCCGGTACCGCGAGCGCGACGGGCGGCTGTGGGGGAAACACACCTCGCTGGAGGACGACGCGTTCGTCTGGACGCTCTTCCTCCTCGGCGTCGGCGGCTTCGTCGTGCAGGCGCTCGGCATCGTCGGCCAGCCCGCGCGGGCCGACGAGACGGTGAGCTTCATCGGCATGGCGATGGCCGCGGGGTTCCGGTGGGGCGGGCTGACGGCCGGCGGTGCCGAGGCGATCTACGGCGTCGTCTGGTGGAGCCACTCGCTGCTCGCGTTCGCCTTCATCGCGTGGATCCCGTACGCGAAGCCGTTCCACATGATCTCCTCGTTCGCGAACGTCGTCGCCCGCGACGAGAAGGCGGGCGCCCGGCTCCCGAACATCCCCGCCGACCTCGATCACACCAACGCCGAGTCGTTGGAGGACTTCACCTGGAAGGAGCTGCTGGACGGCGACGCCTGCACGAAGTGCGGGCGCTGTACCGACGCCTGCCCCGCCGACACGGTGGGACGGAACCTCGACCCGCGGGACGTAATCCTCGACCTGAAGGCGTACCGCGAGTCCGTGAGCGACGACGCGGTCGCGGGCGCAGGCGGCGGGAGGTCGGTCGCGACGGACGGCGGCGTGACCGACTCCGGCGCCGTCAACGACGGCGGGACGGTCCCCATCGTCGCCGACGAGGGAGGCGTCATCGCGAGCGAGTCGATGGAGTCCTGTATGTCGTGTATGGCCTGCATGGACGCCTGCCCCGTCGACATCGAACACCTCACGTCGTTCACCAAGATGAACCGCCAGCTCGTCGACGAGGGGGCGGTCGACTCGAACCTCCAAGACGTGTTCCAGGACGTGATGCAGAAGGGGAACGCCTTCGGCGAGTCGCAGTCGGCGCGCGGCGACTGGGCGGACAACCTCGACGACATCGAGGTCGCGGACGCCCGCGAGCGCGAGGTGGAGTACCTCTGGTACGTCGGCGACTACCCGAGCTTCGACGACCGGAACAGGAAGGTCGCGCGGGCACTGGCCCGGCTGTTCGACGAGGCCGACGTGTCGTTCGGGATTCTCTTCGACGACGAGAAGACCGACGGCAACGACATCCGCCGGATCGGCGAGGAGTTCCTCTACCTCGAACTTGCCGGTCACCACGTCGAGACGTTCGCCGACTGCGAGTTCGACTCGATCGTCTGTACGGACCCGCACTCGTACAACACGATCGAAAACGAGTACCCCGAGGTCGACTTCGCGGAGTTCGCCGACGACCCGATGATGCCGTTCGACCGCGAGGAGCCGTGGAACCCGGAGGGGGAGATCGACGTGTTCCACTGGACGCAGGTGGTCGAGGAGCTGGTGGCGGACGGACGGCTGAACCTCTCCGGCGACGAGCTCGACTACACCGTCACTTACCACGACCCGTGTCACCTCGGCCGGTACAACGACGAGTACGAGGCGCCCCGCGAGCTAATCTCCGCGACCGGCGCCGACCTCTACGAGATGCCGCGCTCGCGCGAGGACTCGTTCTGCTGTGGCGGGGGCGGCGGCGGGCTGTGGACCGAACACGACGAGGACGTGAAGCCGAGCGAAGAGCGCCTCCGCGAGGCTGTCGAGGACACCGACGCGGGGTCGGCGATCGAGAAGTTCGTCGTCGCCTGCCCGATGTGCACGACGATGTTCGAGGACGGGCGGAAGACGGGGGACTTCGAGGAGGACGTGGAGATCGTCGACGTCGCCGAACTCCTGATCGAGGCGGTGGAAGCGGGGGCGGAAGAGGCGGAATCGGTCGGGACGGTCTCGTAGTCGCGCCGCGGCCCGCGTCTCAGGGAGACGACGGCGACCGCGACTCGACCGCGTCGTCGATCCGACCCAGCAGCGCCCGCCCCGGCGCCCGATCGCGCACGGGCGCGTCGCCGAGGTAATCGACCAGGGCGTCGCGGAGAAGGACGGCGTCGCGGGGCGCGAGCGGGCGGTCGCGCTCGATGCGGCGGATCGGTCGGCACTGTGCGGGGGCGTCGTCACCGGCGTCGACGGCGGCCTCGCCCGCGTCGAGGAGCGCGGCGTGGGCGACCCACGCCTCCTCGTGCGACAGCGAGAGCGTGATCGAGTCCCCGGTCGTCGGTGGGGCCATCGTCCGGGTCTTCGCACGGAGGGTCTTAAAAATACGGTCGAACCGCCGGACGGGCGACGACGGCGGGGATCGGGGTTTCCGACCGATCTATATAGAATATATAGCACCGGGGAGCGGTACTGGGTCGCTTGTACCGCTCATAGCATACTACTTAACCGGAACACACCCACGGTCAGGTGATGGCATCAAGCCACGACGCGGATACCGAGGGGATCACGCGGCGGAAAGCACTTTCGGCGCTCGGCGGTGCCGGCGCGCTGGCGCTCGCGGGCTGTACGCAGAGCTCGGGGGACGGCGGCGGCGACGGCCTTTCCGGCTCGATCAACATCGCCGGCTCCTCGACCGTCTTCCCGCTGATGAGCGCGATCGCGGAGGACTTCGCCGCGGACCACGACCAGGTCTCTATCGACATCAGCCCGACCGGCTCGGGCGGCGGGTTCTCCAACTACTTCTGCGTCGGCGACACCGACTTCAACAACGCGAGCCGGCCGATCCAGCCCGCGGAGGAGGAGCGCTGCGCGGAGAACGGCGTCGAGTACGTCGAGCTCATCGCGGCGACGGACGCGCTCACGATCGTCGTCAACCCCGAGGCCGACTGGATCGACCACCTCACCGTCGAGGAGCTGGCGACGATCTGGGAGGAGGACGCCGTCGAGACCTGGGACGAGGTCCGCGACGAGTTCCCGAACGAGGAGATCAACCGGTTCGGCGCCGCCGACACCTCCGGGACGTACGACTACTTCATCGAGGCGATCTTAGAGGAGCGCGGTCACACCAGCGACTACCAGGCGACCGAGCAGGACAACTCGATCGCGCAGGGCGTCTCGGGCAGCGAGTACGCGATCGGCTACTTCGGCTTCGCGTACTACTACCAGAACCCCGACCAGCTCAAGGCGCTCGGGATCGACGCCGGCGACGGACCGGTAGAGCCGAGCCTCGAAACGGCGTCCAGCGGCGAGTACACGCCCCTCTCACGGCCGCTGTTCACCTACCCCTCGATCGAGTCGCTCGGCAAGGAACACGTCGCCGAGTTCGCCCGCTACTTCGTCGAGCAGACGACGAACGAGGACCTCGTCGCCGGCGACGTGGGGTACGTGCCCGCGACCGAGGAGACCCAGGAGGAGCAGATGGAGATCCTCGAAGACGCCATCGAGCGGGCGCAGGAGTAACGTCCGCTATGAACCGGTGTATTGATTTACGACAGCGTTCGATACCCGACCGGTTGTGACAGATAGTACCGAGAGTCCCGATCTCCAGCGTCGGAGCGGGCTCAGACGACTGAAGGAGGGAACCTACGGTGGCCTCTTCGCCGCGTGTGCGGCGATCACCCTACTCACGACGGTAGCGATCTTCGTGACGCTGCTGTCGGACGCGGTGGTGTTTTTCCAAGAGATACCGATAGCCGAGTTCCTGACCGGCACCAACTGGAGCCCGAATCCGGCCGGCGGCGGGCAGGCGTTCGGCATCATCCCCCTGCTGATCGGGACGCTCGTCGTGACGGTCACGGCGGCGTTCATCGCGCTCCCGGTGGGAACGCTGACCGCGATCTATCTCAGCGAATACGCGACGCCGAACGCGCGCTCGATACTGAAGCCGCTCTTGGAGATCCTCGCCGGCATCCCGACGGTCGTGTACGGCTACTTCGCGCTGGTGTACATCACGCCGGCGCTGAAGGCGACGCTGTTCCCGGAGATGAGCACGTTCAACGCGCTCTCGGCGTCGATCATGGTCGGGATCATGACGATCCCGATGGTGTCGTCCATCTCCGAGGACGCGATGAGCGCGGTGCCGGACGACCTGCGCCAGGCCGGCTACGGGCTCGGCGCGACGAAGTTCGAGGTGTCGACCGGGATCGTGGTCCCGGCCTCCATCTCGGGGATCGCCTCCTCGTACATCCTCGCGATCTCTCGCGCCATCGGCGAGACGATGATCGTCGTCGTCGCGATGGGCGCGCAGGCGCGGATGCCGGCGGTGCAGGAGGTCGCCTTCGGGATCCCGTTCGTCAATCCCGCCGACGTGCTCCTGCAGTCCGGGATGACGATCACCGTCGCGATGGTGCAGATCGCCGGCGGCGACCTCACCGGCGGGTCGATCCCGTACGACTCGATGTTCGCGCTCGGCCTCACGCTGTTCGTGGTGACCCTCGTAATGAACGTGATCAGTGATATCATCGCACAGCGGTACCGGGAGGAGTACTGATGGCGACGGACAACGCGAACGCGGGCGGGTTCGGCGAGGTGAGCCGGCTTCGGGGGGTTGTCTTCGAGTACCTCTCCCTCGGCGCGAGCGTGGCCGGGCTCGTCGCGCTCGGCGTGCTCCTCGTGTACGTCACGATAGACGCCTTCGACCTGGCGAACGCCAGCCCGGAGTGGCTGCTGACGTACTTCCTCACCCTCGTCGTCCCGTTCCTCGCGTTCTGCCTGTACAGCGCGAACGATCCGACGGTGACCCGACGGGCCCTCGGCGCCCTCGGCGGCGGGCTCGTCGCCGTCGCGGCGCTTTTCACCGCGATCGAGGCGTTCGTCGCGCAGATCCCGCGGCTCTCCTGGCAGCTCGCGTACCTCTTCGTCGTCGCGACGCCGGTGACGGCGTACCTCGCGTACGTCGGGAGCCGCGGCCGGGTCGGCGCCGTCGGCTTCGGACTGATGGGCCGGCTCGTCGGCGGGGCCGCGCTCGGGCTCGCCGTCGGGACGCTGTTCCTGGTGTTCGACCCGCTGGTGTGGTTCCTCGCGTACACGCTTGGCGTCGTTCCGGCCGTCGCGCTGTACGCGTACGGCGCTCGGCGCTCGGCGCCGCGAGCGGTGGCCGCGGCGATCCCCGTCGGACTCGTCGGCGTCGTCGTCGCGGTGGTCCTCCGAGGAGTCGTCACCACGTACCCGTCGGATCTCATCATCTACGCCTGGACGCTCGCGGTCCCGATCGCGATCGCCGGCTGGCGCGTCGTGGCCGACCGCGGCAGCCGGGCCGCCGCGGTCGCCGCCGGGGGAGTGCCGCTCGCAGTCGCGGTCGCCGGCGGGTTCCTCGCCGGCGGTTTCGGCGTCCCCGGTCCCACCGCGCTGATCGTCCTCGTCACGGTCGGCGTGCCGACGGCGGTCTACGTTCACCGCGCGATCGACGAGGGTGACGGCGTGGTCGGCCTGGCGCTGCCGGTCCTCCTCGTCGGCGGCGCGCTCGTCGGCGCGCTCGTCGTCGAGGCGTGGGGCGTTCCCGCGCCCGACCCGTGGCTCGACGCTGGATACGTCACGGAGTCGCCGTCGAGCACTGCGATCGAAGCCGGACTGTACCCGGCGATCGTCGGCTCGGTGATCATCATCGCGCTGGTCGCGGTGCTGTCGTTCGTGCTCGGCGTCGGGACCTCCGTCTTCTTAGAGGAGTACATGCCCGAGAGCGGTGTCCTCGGGTCGCTGACGCGGCTGCTGCAGGTCAACATCGCGAACCTCGCCGCCATCCCGTCGGTCGTGTACGGGCTGCTCGGGCTCGGGCTGTTCGCGAACCTGCTCGGGTTCGGGCTCGGGACCGCGGTGACGGCCTCGCTGACGCTGTCGCTGCTCATCCTCCCGATCACGATCATCTCCGCGCAGGAGGCGATCAGGTCGGTCCCGGACGACCTGCGTCGCGGGTCGGACGCGATGGGCGCGACCCGGTGGCAGACGACGAAGAACGTTGTGCTCCCCGAGGCGTTCCCCGGCATCCTGACCGGAACGATCCTCGCGCTCGGGCGGGCGATCGGCGAGACCGCGCCGCTCCTCATGATCGGCGCGGCGACGACCGTGTTCAGCGCGCCGGACAGCCTCTTCAGCCGATTCAGCGCGATGCCGATGCAGATCTACGCGTGGGCGAACTTCCCGCAGGCGGAGTTCCGGTACGGGGTCGTCGCGGCCGGCGTGATCACCCTGTTGATCATCCTCATCGGCATGAACGGGACGGCGATACTGCTGCGGAACCGCGCGGAGCGGGGGAACTAACCATGAGTAACACAGAATCGAGCGACTCGCTCATCACGACGGACGTAGAGACCGGATCGAACGAACAGACCGCGACGACCGATCGGACGGCGGTCGCCGCGCGCGACCTGAACGTCTTCTACGGAGACGAACAGGCGATCGACGACGTGTCGATGGAGATTCCCGAAAAACGGGTGACCGCGCTGATCGGTCCCTCGGGTTGCGGCAAGTCGACGTTCCTCCGGTGTATCAACCGGATGAACGACATGATCGAGGTGTGCCGCGTCGAGGGCGACGTGGAGTTCGGCGGCAAGAACGTGTACGACTCCGACGTGGACCCGGTCGCCCTTCGGCGGAAGATCGGGATGGTGTTCCAGAAGCCGAACCCGTTCCCGAAGTCGATCCGCGACAACGTCGCCTACGGCCTGAAGATACAGGGGTACGACGGCGACGTCGACGAGCGCGTCGAGAAGTCGCTGAAGGGGGCCGCGCTGTGGGACGAGGTGAAAGACCAGCTCGACTCCTCGGGGCTCGACCTGTCCGGCGGGCAACAGCAGCGCCTCTGTATCGCTCGGGCGATCGCGCCCGACCCGGAGGTCATCCTGATGGACGAGCCGACATCGGCGCTCGACCCCGTCGCGGCCTCGAAGATCGAGGACCTCATCGACGACCTCGCCGAGGAGTACACGGTTATCATCGTCACTCACAACATGCAGCAGGCGGCCCGCATCTCCGACCGGACCGCGGTGTTCCTCACCGGCGGCCGACTCGTCGAGTACGACGACACGACGAAGATCTTCGAGGATCCCGAGGAACAGCGCGTCGAGGACTACATCACGGGGAAGTTCGGATAGATGCCGCGCGAGAACTATCAGGAGCGGCTCGACGAGCTCCGGGCCGACGTGGTCGCGATGGGCGAACTCGTCGGCGAGCGGTACGACACGGCGATCGAGGCGGCCGCGACCGGCGACGATGAGCTCGCCGAAGAGGTCATCGAGGGCGACTACGAGGTGAACGAGACGTACCTCGGCTTGGAGGAGGACTGCACTGAGCTGCTCGCACTCCAACAGCCCGTCGCGGGCGACCTCCGGTTAGTGGCCGCCTCGTTCAAGGTGATCACCGACCTCGAACGCGTCGCCGACCTGGCGACCAACCTCGCGGGCTACGGCGGCCCCGACGGGGGCGTCCACCCGGCCGTGGAGTTCCGCGATCTGGGCCAGGACGCCGGCGAGATGGTCGCCGACGCGGTCGCGGCCTACGAGGCGGGCGACGCCGAGGCCTGCCGCGAGATCGCGGCTCGCGACGACGAGTTCGACGAGCGGTGCCGGCGCGCGAGCGAGGCCGTGGTCCGCGAGCTGTTGGAGGCCGACCGCGCCCGCAACGAGTCGTCGACCGGCGAGACCGGCGACGACGCCGACGCGGAGGCGCTGGAGGCCTCGCTCGACGAGGTCTCTCGCGCGTTGCTCGCGGTTCGCGACCTCGAACGCGTCGCCGACCACGCGGTCAACGTGGCGGCGCGCACCCTGTACATGGTCGAGAACGACGACGAGCTGATCTACTGATGGGGACGACCCTCACGTTCATGTGCGTCCGCAACGCCGGGCGCAGCCAGATGGCGACCGCCTTCGCGGAGCGCGAACGCGACCGACGCGGCCTCGGCGACCGCGTCGAGATCGTGACGGGCGGCACGATGCCCGCCGACAGCGTTCACGACGTGGTCGTCGAGGCGCTCGCGGAGGTCGGGCTCGACGTGAACGGGCGAACTCCCCGCGAGATCGACGACGAGACGCTCGCCGCGTCCGACTTCGTCGCCACGATGGGCTGTTCGACGCTGGAGTTGGAGGGCGTCGACACCGACGACTGGGACCTGGAGGACCCGGGCGAGCGCCCGATCGAGGAGGTCCGCGATATCCGCGACGAGATCGAGCGGCGCGTGATCGCCGTCTTCGACGAGCGGTTCGGTGAGGACGCCGGCGAGCGGTAAGCGGGTCGCCGCTCCGAGAGGGAACCGCCGAGAAAGTCGTCCCGGTCGTCGGCCGAGTCGGGGCGGCTCGGCCGAGCGTCCGAGACGGGAGACGTACCGAGACGCTACGCGTTCGTGATGCTGATCTGGCGGTTGAGGTGGGATTCGATATAGTCGGTGTCGTACTCCCAGTTCGCGGACGGACCGCGGCCGCCGCCGGCGGGGTTGAAGGCGCGGCTGACCGCCCGCAGTTTGATCCGGTAGGCGCCCGGCTGGTAGTCCGCCGGCACCTCGAACACGACCGTTCGGTCGTGGTTCCGATCGCCGACCGACTGGTGCCAGTACGAGTACCGGTTCGGCGGACCGCCGCTAGACGCCGGCTGAGTCACCGGCGGATTCCGGCCGCAGCCGTGCGCCGACGCCCGCACGCTTCGGAAGTGTTCGCCCCACGCTCTGAACGTCACGCGGATACCGATTTTTTTCCCGGCCGGTCGCTTAATCTGCGGACACGACTCGGTGATGTCGTTCCACTCCTCGGGCGGTTCCGACGACAGTCCCCAGGAGAGACCGGTGATCTCGAGGTTCGGTCGCCGGTTGTCGACCGTGATCGTCGAGGCGGGCGAAGCCGTCGACAGCGGGTCCATGTTCGAGTCACCGAGCTGGAGCCGCACCTCGTAGGTGCCGTCCCGGTAGCCGCGCGTGTTCCAGTTCAGCACCCAGAACGGGAACAGCAGCGGGTTGTCGTTGAGCTGCTCGCCGTAGTACGACTCCAGGTACGGCACGTCGAGGATCGGGTACCAGCCGTCGGTCCCGGTCGGCTGGACGTGAACCGGATCGCGGCCGATCGCGGGCACGTACCACTCGTGGCCGGTGAACGGTTGCTCGGCGCCGCCCTCGTAGGAGTACAGCACCCGGTAGTACGACGCCTCCTCGAAGCGGTGACAGCCGTGCAGCTGCAGCGTTCCGGCGAACGGGGCGGTGCCGTCGAGACGACCGGCGGACGGGCCCGGCGGTTTCGGTCGGTTGATCCGCCGAGCGTAGCCGGAGCCGTCGTCGTAGACCGGGCTCTGGGTCGGCATCAGGCCGATGGACTCGATCGACGGCGTCTCGCACTCGACGTTCTCGGGCGTGAGCCCGTCGCAGGTCGGGATCGAGTTGGCGTCGTCGTCGGCAACGAGATCGACGTTCAGAGAGCCGCTCTCGTTCCACCGGACGTCGAAGAACCCCTCGGAGTAGATCGTCTCCCGCGCCCCGTCGCCGTCGACGTCCTGCGTGACGCGGAAGGTGATGTCTGGCACGTCGGCGAACGTCCGCCACTCCGGCACGAACACGTCGCGACACCGGAGGAACGGACCGATGTGTCGGTCGGGGTCGATCGCGGCGAGAACCTCGCGGTCGACCGGAATCTCGTCCCCGAGCAGTTCGAGCCGTTCGTCGGGGTCCGGACGCATGAACCCCTCCGGCAGCGGCGGATCGGGCGGGTCGGGGAACGCCGGCCGATCGAGCAGCGCCGCGGTCTCGGATTCGAACTCACCGAACTCACCGCGTTCTGAGCCCGCGCCGAGCCGCAACGCGATGTCTTCGCCGACGAGGTCGGCCGTGCGCTCGAACACGCCGGGATCGAACAGCCGCTCGGGCCGGGGGTCGGGGCGGGGCTGCGGCCGGGGGAAGGGGTCGGGTCGCGGCTCCGGCGGGATCACCGGATCCGGGAACACCTCGGGTCGTTCCAGCACGTCTCGGAGCCGAGGTCGGACGATCTCGGGGAGGCAGACGCGTTCTCGGCGGAAGTCGAGGACGCGGTCGATGTCCCAGAGGGGGACGTGGACGCAGAACTCTCCGCACTCGTTGGTCGTCGTCGTCGCGACCGTCTCCCGCGTGCAGTCGAACGGGAAGAACCAGCCGTAGCCGAGGCCAGACGGGAAATGAGAGAGGAACGAGCAGTCGGTGTCCTCGACGTGAACGGTCGCGTTCGGAACGGGATGGTACTCGTCGGTTTCCGGATCGTAGGTGACGACGCGCCCGCAGACCTGCCGGAAGCCCAGTAGGTCGGGGTCGATCGCGAACTCCAACTGGTCGCGAACGTCGAGCGCCGTCGAGCCCTCCAGATCCAGCGGCACGTCGTCGGCCAGCGTCCGGATGTGGGTCAGTTGCCGCTCGGTCACCTGCCAGTCGTCCGGCGTGACGGCGTTGGGCTGTTTCACCGCAACACGGTCGTCGACGTCCGGACTGACCGTCGCTTTGATGTCGCGAGCGAGGATGTCGTCGAACATCGCGACGTCCCGGAGGTCTTCCTCCGTGGCCCCCTCCAGGTCGTCGAGCGTCTCGTAGCCGGCAACGCGGAGCGCCTTCGCTCGCTTGGGGCCGATTCCAGGGATCTTCTCTAGTTCGGGCGGGTCGTTTGTGGACATTGCTGGCACCCTTCGTCCTGCATTCAACAGGACAATTAGATAATGTATTTTCATGATATATATTATTAACCCGGGTTTAGACAGACAACATACGGAGCGTTCGAAATTGTGAGCGTCGGGAAAGCGTCGCGTCGACCCCGCTCGGCGGGGACGTGCTCCGGGATCGCCGGCCGCTCACTCCGGGATCGCCGGCCGCGACGAACCGGACGTCCGGACGCGTACTTCGATACCGTCGGCGTCGGTGACCGCGATCCCCTCTTCCCGCTCGTCGACGGCGAAATCGGCGTCGCCCTCGGCCGCGGCCGCGTCGAGCCGCTGTCGCACGGCGTCCAGCGCGGCCGAATGGGGAACCTCGACTTCGAACCACGCGAGTCCGCGCCCCGCGGCCGGCGTCGTCCGCCCCTGCCACGTGTTCGCGCCGAGGTGGTGGTGGTAGCCGCCGGCCGCGACGAACCGGACGTCCGGTCCGGTCATGCCGACCTCGAAGCCGAGCCCGTCGACGTAGGCCGCCTCGAACGCCGACAGGGAGGTGACCTCGAGGTGCACGTGGCCCACGTCGGTGCCGGACGGCGCGCGGTCAGCGGGGCCCGAATCACCCGCCGCGTCGACGCGGTCCGAGTCACCCGTCGCCCCGGCGACGCCCTGAACGTCGAGCGGCTCGGTCGCCATCCGGACCGTCCCGTCGTCGTCGACCGGCCACTCCTCGCGGGGGCGGTCGCGGTAGATCTCCACGCCGTTGCCCTCGGGGTCGTCGAGGTACAGCGCCTCGCTGACGAGGTGGTCGGAGGCGCCGTCGAGCCGCCACCGGTCACGCACGCGCGCCAGCGCCTCGCCGAGCGCGGCCCGGGAGGGGACCCGGAACGCGGTGTGAAAGAGGCCGGCGTCGGTTCGGCCCCGCTCCGGGCGGTCGGGGTCGCGCTCCAAGACGAGCAGGGCGGTCCCGTCGACGCCGAGGATCGCTCGGTCGGCGTCGCGGTCGAGCACGGCGAGACCCACCACGTCGCGGTAGAACGCGGCCGTCTCGTCGAGGTCGGCGACCCGGAGCGCGGCGCGACCGATCTGCGTTTCGGCGGGAAGCCGGTCGTCGGGACCGTCGGGCGAGGCGTCGGTGTCCATGTGCGTCAGTACCGTCGCCGACGCGTTCAACGCGTCGGTCGCGGAAGGACGTCGGCGTTTCACCCCGACGCGGCCCGAACCGTCCTGAACGTCCGTTAGAATCAAGCGGTCACGCGACCGAGAGTCGGGTATGAGCGCCGAACAGGAGACGCGAGCCATCCGCTGTCTGGTCGCCAAGGTCGGTCTTGACGGTCACGACCGGGGAGCACACGTGATCGCGCGGGCGTTCCGAGACGCCGGGTTCGAGGTCGTCTACTCCGGGCTTCACCGCGCGCCAGAGGAGATCGTGCAGGCGGCGGTCCAAGAGGACGTCGACGTGCTGGGCATCTCCATCCTCTCCGGGGCGCACAACACGCTCGTCCCGAAGGTGATCGAGGGGCTCAAAGAGTACGACGCGTTCGAGGACACCCTCGTGTTGGTCGGCGGGATCATCCCCGACGACGACGAGGCGGACCTCAAGGGGCTGGGCGTCGCCGAGGTGTTCGGCCCCGGAACGCCGATGGAGGAGACGATCGAGTTCATCCGGAACAACGTCCCGGAGCGAGCGTAGATGGGCGGGACGGACGCAACCGCGCTCGGCGACGGAGACGCCGAGCTCGTCGAGGACCTCCTCGCCGGGAGCCATCGGGCGCTCGCGCGCGTCATCACCCGCATCGAGAACCGGTCGAGCGGCTACCGCGGGATCGTCGCCGCGCTCCACGAGCACACCGGCGACGCCGACGTGATCGGGATCACCGGGGCGCCCGGCGCCGGGAAGTCGACGCTCGTCGACAAGCTCGCCGCGGCCTACCGCGACCACGGCGACACCGTCGGCGTCGTCGCCGTCGACCCCTCCTCGCCGTACACCGGCGGCGCGGTGCTCGGCGACCGGATCCGGATGTCGTCGAACGTCGGCGACATGGACGTGTTCTTCCGGTCGATGAGCGCGCGGGGCCAGCTCGGCGGGCTCTCGATGGCGACCGCGGACGCCGTGAAGGCGCTCGACGCCTTCGGGAAGGACGCGATCATCATCGAGACGGTCGGCGCCGGCCAGAACGAGGTCGACGTGGTCCGCACCGCCGACACCGTCGCGGTGCTCGTCCAGCCCGGCTCCGGCGACGACGTGCAGACGCTGAAGGCCGGCATCCTGGAGATCGGCGACGTGTTCGTCGTCAACAAGGCCGACATGGACGGCGCGGAGCGCACCCTCGCCGAGTTAGAGGAGATGGTCCACCGGCGCGAGAGCCCGACGAAGGGGCTCGACGGGGGACACCACGGGTTCGAGGTCCCGAACCACCCGGACGACGGAGCGGGACAGGGGGACGGGGACGGTGGAGACGAAGCCGACGGCGGGGACGGGGACGGTGGAGACGAAGCCGACGGCGGGGACGAGGCGCCGGAGTGGACCCCCGAAGTGCTCCGGACCGTCGCGAACACCGGCGAAGGCGTCGCGGAGCTGATCGAGACGTTCGACGCGCACGCGACCCACCTCCGCGAGTCGGGCGCGATCGAGTCGACGAAGCGCCGGCGCTACGCCGAGGAGATCCGAACGCTGGTCCGCTCGGACGTGGGCGCGCTCGCGGCCGCGGAGATCGAACGTCGGGGCGGGATCGACGCGCTCGCCGACTCGGTCAGGCGGCGGGAGACGGACCCGTACAGCCTCGCCGCGGAGATCGTCGATCCGATCGCGGAGTGCGTCGAGTCCGACGCGGGACGTGCCGACCGCGACGCGACGTGAGGGCAACGGCGTGCCCGCGAGCCCACGAGGTATAAGTCGCCAGCGGACCAACAGGTTTCCATGAAGCTCACCAAGGTCGCCGGGACCGCCCTCCTCGGCGTCGGCGGGATCGCCGCCCTCAACACCGGGCTCCGGTACGAAGGGGAGTTAGAGTCGCCGCTCGACGGCGACGACGGCACGTTCCGCTGGCGCGGAATGGACGTGGCCTACACCGAGGCCGGCGACCCCGCCGACCCCGATCTCGTGTTCCTCCACGGCGTCAACGCCGCCGGCTCCGCGGGCGAGTGGCGCGAGGTGTTCGCCGACCTGGCCGCGGAACACCACGTCGTCGCCCCCGACCTGCCGGGGTTCGGGCGGTCCGACCGCCCGCCGCTGCGCTACTCCGCGGCGCTGTACGAGGACTTCGTCCGCGACTTCCTCGCCGACTTCGATCGGCCCGCCGTCGTCGCCTCGTCGCTCTCGGCGGCGTACGCGGCCGCGGCGGTCGACGGATCGACGACTGACGGCGTCGAGATCCGAGGGTTCGTCGGCGTCTGTCCGACGACCGTCGCCGGGCCGAGCCCGCCGAAGTCGTGGCTCCGAGAACTCATCCGGGCGCCGCTCGTCGGCGACGCGCTGTTCAACGGCATCGCTTCGAAGCCGTCGATCCGGTATTTCAACGCCGACCACGGCTACGACGACCCGACGAACCCGAGCGATGAGTGGACCGACTACGAGTGGCGGACGAGCCACGTCGAGAACGCGCGGTTCGCGCCCGCCTCGTTCATCTCCGGGTATCTCAACAGCGACCTCGACCTCGCGGGCGCTCTCGCGGAGATGGACGCCGCCCCGACGATCGTCTGGGGCCGGGAGGCCGAGGTGAGCCCGCTGTCCGACGGGCGCGAACTCGCCGACGCGTCCGGCGCCCGCCTCGTCGTCTTCGACCGCGCCAAGCTGCTCCCGCACGTCGAGCACCCGGACCGGTTCGTGGAGACTGTCGAGGAGAGCCTCGTCGCGGGCGCGACGGCGTGACCGGCCGGTAGTATCGCTATCAGTTCTGAGCATCGGGAGGGAAACGGTTTAGACGGGAGACCCCGAGAGCCGGTATGACGGACGCACCGCTGCGAGTGCTCTGCGTCGACGACGAGCCGGGCCTGGCCGAACTCGTCGCGGCGTACCTCGAACGCGACGACGAGATCGACTGCGAGACCGCAGTCGAGACGGACCCGGCGACCGCGCTCGACCGGATCGAGCGCGAGCCGTTCGACTGCGTGATCAGCGACTACGACATGCCCGGCCGGACGGGCGTTGAGCTACTCTCCGAGGCCAGGGAGAGCCACCCCGACCTCCCGTTCCTCCTGTTCTCCGCGACGGAACCGGACGCAATCGCGGCCGAGATGGTCCGCGCGGGCGTCAGCGACTACGTCACGAAACGGGGCGGCGCCGACGGGTACACCGCGCTGTTGCGGCGGGTGGAGCACGCGGTCGAGGGCGTCGGCGGGCGCTTCGAGTCGGACTCCGGGCCCGAATCGGCGGGCGACCCGTCCCGCGAGCCGGCTGGCGAGGTGGCGCTCGACGGGGTCTGCACCGTGGCGCCGGACGGCACGTTCGAGTTCGTCGGCGAGGAGTACGGCGAGCTGTACGGGTACGACCCGGACGAGCTCGTCGGGGAGCGCTGGCAGCGCCTCCACCCGACGGAGGAGGTCGAGCACATCCGCACCCACATCATCCCGGCGGTCATGGAGGGCGAGCGGTGGACCGGAACGAGCACCGGGCTCCGCGCCGACGGGTCCACCTTCGCGGAGTCGAAGATGGTGACGACGACGAGCGACGACCGGCTCGTCATCTCCGTCTCGGAGTTCGAGGAGGTCGCGGCGGGAGCGCATGCGGGCGACTGAGTCGGTCGTCACCGGGGCTCCCGCGAGCCTCCGGCCCTCACTCGTCCCGACGGACGTACAGCGTCTTCTCGCAGGCCGCGTGGACCGTCCCGCCGTCGTCGACCAGCGAGACGAGGTACCGCCGGTCGGTGGACTCGCCCGGGTCCAGCTCCGCGCGGAGAGCCTCGATCTCGTCGTCCGCGAGCGAGAACTCCGCGTACAGCGTGTCCCGGCCGGGTTCGAGGAACTCGATCGCGGCCGACTTGTCCCAGACGGTGAACCCGTCGCCGAGCGTCCGGCGAAGCATGGTCATGTAGACGGGGTCGATCGCGCCGTAGAGGCTCCCGCCGAAGATCGCGCCGACCGCGTTGCGCGTCCGCCAGTTGAACGGGACGCGGATCCGGACGTACCGCCAGTCGGCGCCGATGTGGTCCACCCGAGCGCCGGTGCCGCGGTAGGCGGGCAGGAGGTTGAACCCGTGGCGCCACAGCCGGGTGCGGAGGCTCTCCGCCGGCGGGTCCTCGCGGAGGGGACGCGGATCGGGGTCGCGGTCGACGCCGGACGGGGAGTCGGTCACGTCAACGGGTGACCTCGCCCGGGTCAAACCCGTGTCGGAACCGGCGACAACGCGCCTGGGGTTGTCTGGATCGAGTGCCTACGTAATCGACTGCAGTGGCGCGTGCCTCCGAGCGGCCGACAGGCCGCGAGGAGCACGCGCGAGGGACGCCGCGAGCGACGTGGGCGACCGGAGGGAGCCCCGAGCGAGCGGCGAGGCTGGGGAGGAGTGAGGTGCGGGGCGGTGCGGTCGGGTGGGACTCAAAGGGGCAGTCGCGAGGACGACGCTTGGCGACGCAAGCACCGCAGGGAGCGAGTGAAACGAGCGACTGAGGAGCGCGGCGAGCCACGCGAGTCGTCGCGACTGGGGCTTTGAAGGTCGTCATCGCCGAGATGACGATCACGTACTGCCGAGCGGCCGAGGCTTCGACGACGGTCGCGCTCAGAACGGACGGATTCATTCATACGGGTACGTCCTCGTCACGGCCCGAAACGGGTATCCCCGCGCGTCCGCAACCCGACACCGATGGAGTGTGACAGGTGCGGAGACGACGCGATCCACCACGCCGCCTACTCCGGGGCGCACCTCTGTGGCGAGCACCTCCGCCGGTCGGTCGAGAAGCGCGTGAAACGCCGCGTCCGCGAGGACACCTTGCTCGATCCGGACGCGACGCCGGACGACCCCGACCGCTGGGTGATCGGCCTCTCGGGCGGGAAAGACAGCGTCGCGCTAACGCAGATCCTCGACGACGTGTTCGGCAAGGACCCGCGCGTCGAGATGCTCGCACTGACGATCCACGAGGGGATCGAGGGGTACCGCGACGAGAGCATCGACGCCACGATCGAACTCGCCGAGGACCTCTCGCTCCGCCACGAGGTCGTCTCCTACGCTGAGGAGTTCGACGTGCGGATGGACGATGTAGTCGAGAGCGACCCGGAGAACATGGCGGCCTGCGCGTACTGCGGCGTGTTCCGGCGGGACCTCCTCGAAAAGTACGCCGCCGAGTTCGACGCCGACAAGCTGCTCACCGGCCACAACCTCGACGACGAGGCCCAGACCGCGATGATGAACTTCCTGGAGGGCGACGTGCGACAGGTGGCGAAACACTTCGACGCCTCGCTCGGCCCCTTCGACGAGCGTGAGGGGACCGACGAGTTCGTCCCGCGGGCCAAGCCGCTGCGGGACGTGCCGGAAAAGGAGATCGCCTTATACTGTCACGTCCGCGATCTCCCGACCCACATGGCGGAGTGCCCCCACTCCTCGGAGGCGTACCGCGGCGAGATCCAGTCGACGATCCACGAGTTAGAGGAGAACCACCCCGGGGCACGCCACTCGATCATGGCCGGCTACGAGGAGCTGTCCGCGCTCGCGGCCGAGACGTACCGCGAAGGCGGCGACGCCGCCGCCGACTCGCCCGACCTCGGCGAGTGCGAACGCTGTGGATCGAAGACGAGCCGAGACGTCTGTCGGAAGTGCCGGCTGCTCGACTCGATCGAAGCCGCGTAGCTCGGCAGACTGGAGTTCAGAGAGAGTAAACGGAAAAACCGCGGTCAGCAGATCGATGCGACGGTGTCGAGGCTGACGACACCGAATCCGGACGGACCCGGCGTTAGCGGATGACGTCGAGCCCGTTGTTCTTTTCGGTCGGCTCGCTGCCGCCGTCGGACTCCCACGCGTCCTGGTCGGTGCCGCCCGAGACCGCCGCGTTGCCGGCGGTGCCGTTCGTCTCGGCCGCCCGCGAGCGCGAGTCGCCGAGGTCATCGGCGTCTACCGCGGCGCGGGACTTATCGGCCTGCTTCTGGGTGGAGGGGCCGAGCACCTGCGCGCTCTGGACGCCCGTCATGATCGCCATGACGCGGACCTTCCCCTTGTACTCGTCCTGGATGCGGGCGCCCCAGATCACGTTGGCGCTCGCCTCCAGCCGCTCGGTGATGTTGTTCGCGATGCCCTCGGCCTCTTTGAGCGTGAGGTCCGGACCGCCCGTGATGTGGACGAGCCCCCCGGAGGCACCGCGGTAGTCGACGTCCAAGAGCGGGTGGTTCATCGCGTCGTTGACCACTTCCTGGGTCTTGTTCTTGTCCTGGGTCTCGCCGACGAGCATCACCGCGACGCCGCCCTGGTTCATGATGGTGGACATGTCGGCGTAGTCCAGGTTGATGAGGCTCGGCTGGGTGATCGTCTCGGAGATCCCCTTCACCGTCTCCGCGATGATCTGGTCCATCACGGAGAACGCCTTCCCGATCGGCAGGTTCGGCACGTAATCGAGGAGTCGGTTGTTGTCGAGGACGATGATCGAGTCGGCCTCGTTACGGAGGCTCTCTAACCCTTCCTCGGCTTTCACCGTACGGGCGCGCTCGACGTTGAAAGGAGTCGAGACCATCCCGACCACGATGGCGCCCTGCTCTTTCGCGATCTTCGAGACGACCGGCGCCGCACCGGTGCCGGTGCCGCCGCCCATCCCGGCGGTGACGAAGACGAGGTCGGCGTCGCCGAGCACCTCTTTGATCGTCCCCTGGGCCATCTCCGTGGCGCGCTCGCCCATCTTGGGGTCGCCGCCGGCGCCGAGCCCCTGCGTGAGCGACTTGCCCACGAGGATCTTGGTGTCGGCCTCGACCATCTTGAGGTGCTGTTTGTCCGTGTTGATCGCGACGGTGTCGGCGCCGTCGACGCCGATGTTGTACAGCCGGTTGACCGTGTTGTTGCCGGCGCCGCCGGCACCGACAATGACGATTCGGGGGTCCCCGAACTCGTCGTCGTCCATGTCGACGGAGTCCATGTCGCGCTTCTCCGCTTCCGCGTTGTCGAGGGCGTCCTGAACGAGATCCTGCATCAGTTTACACCTTCGCCCAGTTGCGGCTGCGGCCGCGCTCGTCGCGCTCGCCGTCCTGTTCGTTCAACATGTCGCGGACGGCCGACCGGATCGCCTCGCTCCGGTTCGGGAACTCGCCCGTCTCGACCATCTGTTCGACCTCGTCGATCTGCTGTTTCGGGATTCGTAGTGTCACACGCTCCATTGGTATTCCCCCGGTAAGACGGCGAACACGCAACGCGCGCGTCTTACAACGACGAATCGCCCGACGACGGAGGGTCACCCCGGCTCGGACGGCCACTGTAAGACGACCGTCTTACGCAGTTGAAGTCACCGAGGCTACCAATATAAAACTACCGGAGGGTGTAAGACACATCTCGAAAACGCCCGAATTTGGGCGTATACGTGCACTCAGAGGGCAGTTAGCGGTCTTTCAATACGTCGGCAGCGGGGGTTCGACGACCGCAACCGGGACAGAACGCCCAGTCAGTCCGGAGCTCGTCGCCGCACTCACAGAACGCACGGTGGGACTGCTTCTCGCCACAATTCGGGCAGTATACGTGATCAGACGGGACGTTTTCACCACATCCGCCGCAGACGTTTTCCCGCGTTTGCACGTCCGGATCCGCGGGCGTCTTACGCGTCTGCGAATCGTCGTCCGCCGTCGTCTCACGCGTTACACTCGCGTCCTCCTCGTCGGCACCGGGGGCGTCGAGAGTGACGTTTACGTTGATATCGCCGGCGTTTCCGGGCGTATACGCCGCGTGGGGGGACGGCGAAGGCGCCGGTCGCTCGCCGAGCCGCTCGTCCAACGCGGCATCGAGCCGATCGGCGATGAGGTCGTCGATCCGATCGGCCAGCGCGGCGTCGACGGTCGCGTCCGACGCGCTCGACCCGTCGCCGTCCGTGCCGCCGCCGACCGCGCCGTCGAGGTGGGTCCGGAGGGCCTCCCGCATCACCTCGCTCTTGGAGGCGTCACACGCTTCCAGCCGCTCGACGAGGTCGTCGTCGGCCCGGAAGGTGATCTTGCTCATGTCGAACCGGTATCAACCCGCACTACAAGTATCTTCTCCTCGTGTCCGACGAACGACAGACACGTTTCACCCCACTGAAACGTGTGTCTTCGGCGCCGTTCAGAAAGTGTGTGACGTGGACACACATGTCTGACGCAGATTTATACGGCCCGCGTGGGCATACGTGTGTATAATGAGTAACCGCGTTGAGGACCTCGAACGACAGGTCGCGGAGCTACAGGCGGCGGTCAACGGGCTCACCGAGGAGCTCGTCGAGATGAAAGAGCGCGTCCGACAAGTGGAAGACGCCCAGGAGGTGTCCGTCGCGGCCGAAGCCGCCGAGGAGTCCGAGTCGACGGAGTCGGCAGAGACGGTGCAGGACGAGTCGACGGACGCGACCGCCGAGGAGCCCGAGCCGACCGGCGGCGAGCGCCGGACGCACTCCGACGACCACGTCGAGGTCGTCGAGCGAACTGACGACGGATCCGCGGCCGACGGCGACTCGGACGCCTCCGAGGGCGACGACGTGATCGTTCCCGATCAGGAGGCGACGACGCCCGACGCCGAGGCCGCCGCGTCCGAGGGGTCGGACGCGGAGAGCGACGACGAGGAGTCCGACAGCGACATCATCGTCGCGTAACCCGCCGTCCACCCTCCGCGCACATGCACATCACAGAAGTGGTCTTAGACGGGTTCAAGAGCTTCGGACGGACGACGAGGATCCCTTTTTACGACGACTTCACGGTCGTCACCGGGCCGAACGGCTCCGGGAAGTCGAACATCATCGACGGGGTCCTCTTCGCGCTCGGGCTGGCTCGCACCCGCGGGATCCGGGCGAAGAAGCTCACGGACCTGATCTACAACCCCGGTCACGACGGCGGCGAGGGCTCCGACGGCCCGAACGAGGCCTCGGTGACCGTGGTACTGTCCAACGAGGACGGCACCCTCGACCGCTCGCAGGTCGTCTCCGCCGCCGGCACGGAGAACGTCGGCGACGTCTCCGAGATCACGATCAAGCGGCGCGTCAAGGAGACCGAGGACAACTACTACTCGTACTACTACCTCAACGGGCGCTCGGTGAACCTCTCCGACGTGCAGGACCTGCTCGCGGCAGCCGGCGTCACCCCGGAGGGGTATAACGTCGTGATGCAGGGCGACGTGACCGAGATCATCAACATGACTCCCTACCAGCGCCGGGGGATCATCGACGAGATCGCGGGCGTCGCCGAGTTCGACGAGAAGAAGGAGGCCGCCTACGAGGAGCTGGAAACCGTCGAGGACCGAATCGAGGAGGCCGATCTCCGGATCGGCGAGAAGCGGGACCGGCTCGATCAGCTGGCCGACGAGCGCGAGACCGCCCTCCAGTACCAACAGTTCCGCGACGAGTTGGAGGAGTATCGCGGCTTCCTCAAGGCCTCCGAGCTGGAGGAGAAGCGCGAGGCGATCGCGGGCGTCGAGGACGACATCGACGACGCCGAGGCCGAACTCGAAGAGCTCCGCGCCGAACTGGACGCCAGACAGGGGAAGCTCACGCGGCTGGAGGAGGACTTAGCCGACCTCAACCACGAGATCGAGACCAAAGGCGAGGACGAGCAGATCGAGATCCGCTCGGAGATCGAGGAGGTGAAAGGCGAGATCTCCCGGCTGGAGGACAAGATAGAGGCCGCCGAGGAGCGCGCCGAGGAGGCCGAGACCGAGCGCCGCGACGCGTTCGTCCAGATCGACCGCAAGGAGGAGACGATCGAGGAGCTCGACGAGGAGATCCGCGAGGTGAAAGTCGAGAAGGCCTCCGTGAAATCGGAGATCGCCACGAAGCGGTCCGAGCTCGCCGACGTTGAGGCCGAGATCGAGGGCGCCGACACCGAGTTCGACGAGCTGAAAGCGGAGCTCTCGGAGAAGAAGGAGTCGATCGAGTCGCTGCGCGAGGAGAAAAACGAGCTGCAGCGCGAGAAGGACCGCCTGCTCGACGAGGCCCGCCGGCGCTCGAACGCGGTGAGCGAGGCGCGGGCGGACCTGGAGGAGGCACGGGAGTCGATCCCCGAGCACAAAGCGCGAGTCTCCGAGCTGAAGAGCGAGCTCGACAAGGCCGAGAAGAACGAGGAGACGATCGAGGACGCGGTCGCCGACCTGTTCGCCGACAAGGCCGAGACGAGCGAGCGGCTGGAGGCGATCGAGGAGGACCTCCGCGAGAAGCAGAACGAGTACGCGAAGCTGGAGGCGGCCGCCGACCAGCGCGGCGACGCCTCGTGGCCGCGCGCGGTGACCGAGGTGAAGAACGGCGGGATCGACGGCGTCCACGGCGCGGTCGGCGAACTCGGCTCCGTCGAGGCCGAGTACGCCGAGGCGTGCGAGACGGCCGCGGGCGGTCGGCTCGCGAACGTCGTCGTCGACGACGACGGCGTGGGGTCGACCTGCATCGACTACCTCAAGCGGCGCAACGCGGGCCGGGCGACGTTCCTTCCCATCACCGAGATGGACAACCGGGGGCTCCCGCGCAAGCCATCTGTGCCGGGCGTGGTGGACTTCGCGCGCAACCTCGTCGACTACGACACCGAGTACGAGTCGATCTTCTCGTACGTGCTCGGCTCCACGCTGGTCGTCGAGGACATGGCGACCGCCCGCGACCTGATGGGCGACTACCGGATGGTGACGCTCGACGGCGACCTCGTCGAGAAGTCCGGCGCGATGACCGGCGGCTCCGGCGGCGGCTCCCGGTACGCGTTCACGAAGTCCGGCGGCGGGAAGCTCGAACGGCTCGCGACCGAAATCTCGGACTTGGAGGACGAGCGGCAGACGCTGCAGTCCGAGATCGACGACCTCGAAGGCGACATCGACGACGCGCGAGAGCGGAAGGCCGACGCCGCCGAGCGCGTCCGGTCGCTGGAGGCCGACGTGGAGCGCGCCGAAAGCGAGTTGGCGGACGCCGAGGACCGCATCGAGGAGCTAGAGGCCGAGCTCGAAGAGCTGGAGGCGGAACGCGAGTCGGTCGACGCGGAGATGAGCGAGCTCGACGAGGAGATCGACGGGCTGAACGCGGAGATCGACGAGCTGGACGCCGAGATCGACGACATCGAGGCGGAGCTCGCGGACTCGAAGATCCCGGAGCTGTCGGAGCGCGCCGACGAGATCCGCGGCGAGATCTCGGACCTCGAAGACCGGATGAGCTCGCTCGACGGACGGCGCAACGAGCTCGAACTGGAGAAGGGGTACGCCGAGGAGGCGGTCGACGACCTCCACGACACCGTCGAGACGGCGCAGAACCGGAAGGCCGAGGCCGAGGAAGCGATCGCCGACCACGAGGCCGCGATCGAGGAGAAAGAGGAGACGCTGGCGGAGAAGAAGGAGGCGATCGCGGAGCTCGAAGAGGAGCTGACGGAGCTGAAGGCTGACCGCGAGGACCTCCGCGAGGAGATCACCGAGGCGACCCGCGAGCGCGACGAGCAGCGCTCGCTCGTCTCGGAGGCGGAGTCCGACCTGGAGGATCTCACCGACCGGCAGGACCGGCTGGCGTGGGAGATCGACGAGCTGGAGTCGCAGGTCGGTGAGTACGACGCCTCGGAGATCCCGGACCTCGACGAGGTGGAGTCGCGGATCGAGGAGCTCGAAGCCGAGATGGAGGCGTTAGAACCCGTCAACATGCTCGCGATCGACGAGTACGACGAGGTCGAGGAGGCGCTGGACACGCTCCAGGAGCGCCGAGACGTGCTCGTCGAGGAGCGCGACGCGATCGAGGAGCGCATCGAGGGGTACGAGGCCGAGAAGAAGCGGACGTTCATGGAGACGTTCGAGTCGATCAACGACCACTTCGAGGAGATATTCGCGCGGCTCTCGGCGGGTAGCGGCGAACTCCTCTTGGAGAACCCCGAGGACCCCTTCGAGGAGGGACTGACGATGAAGGCCCAGCCCGCCGACAAGCCGGTCCAGCGGCTCGACGCGATGAGCGGCGGGGAGAAGTCGCTGACCGCGCTCTCCTTCATCTTCGCGATCCAGCGGCACAACCCCGCGCCGTTCTACGCGCTCGACGAGATCGACGCGTTCCTCGACGCGGTCAACGCCGAGCGCGTCGGCGAGATGATCGAGGAGCTGGCCGAGGACGCGCAGTTCGTCGTCGTCGGGCACCGCTCGGCGCTGCTGGAGCGCTCCGACCGCGCCATCGGCGTCACGATGCAGGGTGACAACCTCTCCGCCGTGACGGGGATGCAGTTCGGCGACGACGGCGACGAGGAGGTGACCGCGGATGACTGAGCCGCCGGAGTCGGCGGGCGGCGTGCCAGACCTGGACCTGACGAGCGAGCGCGACGGCGCGGACCCGTTCGCCGACGACTCCCCGGACGGCGACCCCGATTCGACCGGCGGCTCCCCGGACGACGGTTCGACCGACGAGTCCGAACCGGACGTAACCGGCGACTCCGATCCGGGCGTGACCGACGTCTCGCCCCCGGACGAGACCGACGACGACGAGGTCGAGCCCGTCGAGCTCCTCGTCCAGCTCGCCGAGGAGGGCGAGATCGAGCCGTGGGACATCGACATCGTGCAGGTGACCGACGCGTTCTTAGAGAAGCTCGACGAGACGGACCTCCGGACGACCGGGCGCGCCCTCTTCTACGCCAGCGTCCTGCTCCGGATGAAAAGCGACGGGATGCTGGCGGACGACGACGAGGACGAGGAGCCCGAGCCGGAGCCGTGGGAGGTCGCGATGGAGGGCGGCGCGCCCGACCCCGCCGACGGCGACTTCGACCCGATCGACGAGCTGGAGGCCGAGATGGACCGCCGGCTCGACCGGAAGAACACCCGGGGATCTCCCGAGACCCTCGACGAACTGGTTCGGGAGCTTCGCGAGGCCGAGCGCGGCTCGTGGTGGAAGGACTCGCGCGAGTACGACACCTCCGAGTCGCCGCACGGCCACGCCCGCGGCACGCAGACGCTCGACTATCACGCGGGCGACGAGTTCCGACAGGACGGGGAGCCGACCGCCGGCGAGGCGACCGACCGCACCCACGACGAGGACATCGAGGAGGTGATCGTGGAGATCGACAACGCCCTCCGGACCCACTTCGACCGCGGGCGCACGGAGGTGCTGTTCGGTGAGATCGAGACCGCCGGCGGCCGCCCCTTCATGACGTACCTCGCGCTGCTGTTCATGGCCCACCGCGGCTCGGTCCGACTTCAGCAGGACGACCTGTTCGGCGACCTGTGGGTGAAGGACCCGTCGGCGATGACCGGGGAGTCGGAAGCGATCGCGGACTGATCCGGTCCGTACGCGGGTCGAGGGCAGAACCGCTTACAGGTAGTCGCCCAGCAGCGGCTCGACGCGCTCTTTCGTCTCTTCCGGGATCGCCTCGGTCGGCGTGTTGACGGTGCCTTCGAGCGAGGTGTGCGCCTCGCACTCCAGATCGTCGGGGAGCGACCGGACGGCCTCTTCGACGGCGGCCTTGATCGCTTTCTGGTTCCGCTCGGCGTTCTCCAGCACCTCTTCGAGCGTCACCTCGCTGTCTTCCTTCCAGACGTCGTAGTCGGTGACGCCGGCGATCGTCGCGTACGCGATCTCGGCCTCGCGGGCGAGTTTCGCCTCCGGGATCGCGGTCATGCCGACCAGATCCCACCCCTGGCTCTTGTAGAACTCCGACTCGGCGCGCGTCGAGTACTGCGGTCCCTCGATGCAGACGTAGGTGCCGCCCTTGACGACGTTCGTGTCCGCGGGTGAAGCGGATTCGGCGGCCTCGGTGAGATGGTCGACCAGTTCGAGGCTATAGGGGTCCGCGAACGGCTGGTGGACGACGACGCCGTCGCCGTAGAAGGAGAGGTCGCGGTGCTTCGTCCGGTCGTAGATCTGGTCGGGGACGACGAGCGTGCCGGGCTCCAGATCCTCCTTCAGACTGCCGACCGCGTTCGAGGCGAAGACGTGGGTGACGCCCGCCTGCTTCAGCGCGTACATGTTCGCGCGGTACGGGAGGTCGGTGGGCGAGACGCCGTGCTCGGAGCCGTGACGCGGGAGGAACGCGACCTCCGTCCCGGTGTCCGCGAACTCGCCGATCGTGATCGCGTCGCTGGGCTCGCCGTAGGGCGTGTCGTACTCGACCTCGCGAACGTCGTTGAGGGGGAGCGCCTCGTAGATGCCGCTGCCGCCGATGAAACCGATGGTGCTCATACCCGGAGTGCACCCGCTCGCTACTTATAAGGAGTGAACGCGGTCGGCGGCTTCCGCGCCTCGCTCACAGCAGCCACCGCACCGCCGCCAGCGCGAGCGCGCTCACGACGAGCAGGTGGACGAGGACCGCGCCGACAGCGGCGCCGCCGACCTCGCGCATCTCCCGGAGCCGAATCGAGAGCCCGAGACCGACGAACGCCAGCGTGAACAGCGCGTCCGAGACGCGCCCGATCGACGCCAGCGCGGCCGGCGAGAGGAGCCCGCTGTTCGCGACCGCGGCGACCGCGAGGAAGCCGAGCAGGAACTTCGGGAACTCCGCCCACAGCCGGCGCACGCCGGGGTCGGTCGCCGACCGGGCGGTGTACGCGAGCGAGTAGGCGACCGCGACGCCGCCCAGCAGGGAGTTGCGCGCGAGCTTCGTCACGGTCGCCCACTGGCCCGCCTCCGGGGAGTGCGCGAACCCCGCGGCCGCGACGGGGCCGGTCGAGAACATGCTCACGCCGGCCCAGACGCCGAACTGCCGACCGGTGAGCCCGAGCCACTCGCCGGCGACCGGGAACGCGACGAGCGTGACGGCGTCGAACAGGAGGACGGTCGCCGCCGCGAACGTGATCGCCGACCCGCGCGAGTCGAGCACGCGTCCGATCGCGACGACCGCAGAGACCCCGCAGACGCTCGCGCCCGCGGCCAGCAGCGAGGGCGTCGTCCCGTCGAGCCGGAACAGACCCCGGGCGATCCCCTCCGCCAGCAGGAGCCCGCCGGCGACCGTCGCGACGACGAGACCGAGCACGGTCGGTCCCGCGGCGAGGAACTCCTCGACGACGACCGCCGCGCCCAGCAGGACGATCCCCGTCTCCAAGAACAGCTTGTCGACGCCGACCCCCGGCTCCGCCGCGTCGGGCGTCCCGACCGTGTTGCCGACGAGCGCGCCGATCGCGACGGCGACGACGAGGGGTTGGAGCCCGTCGACCGCGCCGGCGACGAGGTGCGAGAGGAGCGCGCCGACGGCCAGCAGCCCGAGGCCGGGGAGGTAGGGCCGTGCGGCGGCGACGGCGCTCATCAGAAGACGCCCGCGGCCTGTGCCGCGGCGTGGACGGCGACGACTCCCAGCCCGAGCGCGAGCGCCTGCCAGCCCCGGTCGAGTGCGGTCCACCGGTCGACGAGCGGGGAACCGGGTTCGTCCGCGGCGTCCGATACCATGCGTGAGGATCGCCGCGCTCGCTACTTATAAGGACGGAATCGGGACGTTCCGGGAGGGAGCGGAATTCGAACGGACCCGGCGGCCGGAGGTGGACCGAAAGAGGCAGGTCGCGGGGCGGTGTCGTGTCCACGAGCGATGCCCACCACCCAGATCAAAGACCCCGTCCACGGCTACGTCGAGCTGCCGGACGCGCTCGTCGAGGGCGTCGTCGACACTCGACCGTTCCAGCGGCTGCGGTACGTCCGCCAGCTCTCGGCGACGCACCTCGTGTACCCGGGCGCGAACCACACCCGGTTCGAGCACTCGCTCGGCGTCTACCATCTCGGCCGGACCGTCTTCGAGAACCTCCGCCGGCAGTCGTACTTCGCGCGGGACGCGACGACCGACGAGCTGGAGGAGATCCAACGCACGCTCGAGTGCGCCTGTCTGCTCCACGACGTGGGGCACCCGCCCTTCTCGCACCTCTCAGAGGGGCTCCTCGACGAGGGCGTCCTCCGGGAGCGCGTCGCGGAGACCGGCCTGGTTGACGCCTTCGATCGGGCCGGCGTCGGCGGCGCCCCGCTCCGTTCGGCGAATCCGCACGAGCTGCTCGGCTGCGTGATAATCGTCGAGGAGTACGGCGACGCGCTCCGCGCGTTCGACGTGGACCCCTTCGAGGTGTGCGCGTACGTGCTCGGCTACAGCCTCGCGTACGAGCGCGGCGAGCCGTGGCAGTACGGGGTCGGCGCGCAGCTGCTCCACTCCCCCATCGACGTGGACCGACTCGACTACATCACCCGGGACAACGAGATGACCGGCGCGGGCGTGTTGAGTTTCGACGTCGAGCGCATGGTCGACGCCTACACCGCCCACCCGGAGGAGGGGCTGGCGCTCTCGGAGAAGGCGCTGTCGACCATCGGCAACTACCTCGAAGGGCGGATCGCGCTGTACATGTGGGTCACCCAGCACCACAAGTCGGTGTACGCCAACCGGCTCCTGCAGGCGATGCTCGGCGAGTACGCGACCGAAACGGGCGAGAGCCCCGTGACGGTGGACGGAATCCTCGACCACGAGCTCGACGACAACGCCGTGCTCGAACGCCTCAAAGCCGCCGCCCGCGAGAACCCCGACTCGACGCTCGCGTCGATGTACGACCGCTTCCGCGGGCGGCGCTTCCCGGCCACCTGCTGGAAACACCGGATCGCGCTGGCGGACCGGATCGGCAGCGACGTGGCCGGTGACCGCGACGGTGACGAGGGACGCGCCCCCGCGCTCGACGAGTTCACGGCGTGGCTCACCGAGAGCGACGACCGGCTGGAGCGGCTCCTCGCCGACGCCCTCGACGTTCCGGTCCACGAGGTGTGGATCGACCGGTCGTACGTGCCCGCCTACGACCCCGACGAGCTGGAGGACATCCCCATCGCGTACGGCGGGACGACGCGCTCCGTCGGTGACTGGGGGCTGTACGGCGACCGCGCGTTCGACGTGCCGATCCCCTTCGTGTTCGTCCCCGACGGGACGAAGCGGCGGGCGATCCGGGTGCTCCGAGAGGCGTTCGAGCGGGAGGTCGGCGTCGCGTCGGAGACGTAGTCCGGACGGCGACGCCGGTTGACCGCACCATCGCGCCCATGATTTATCGCCGACGGAGGCGTACCACGTCGGAGGCGGGGACTTCCCCGAACGGACACATGAATCTCGACGCGAAAGCGACCGTCCGGCGGGCGGTCCTCGGAACGCGATCGGCACCGAGACGACTGGGAGCCGCGGCAGGGGCGGGGCTGTTCGCCGCGACCGGACTGATCGCGCTCGTGTCACAGGTCGCCTTCGACGTGATACCCGAGGCGCTCCTGTGGCTCTTCGTCCTGCTCGGCGTCCTGCTCGCGATCGGCATGGCGTACGGCGGCGGCGGGTTGCTGGCCAGTGCGGCGCTGGTGTTCGGACCGGTGTACGGACCGCTGGCGGTCTACACGTGGCTGATCTCGACGCGGCAAGCGGCCCCCGTGGCGTTCGTGCTGTCGTTCTACGGACACGGAGCGCCGGCGCTCTGGACGCCGATAGCGGTCGTGCTCGTCGCGGGGAGCTACGGGCTCGGAGCGCTCGGACGGCGAGCCGCGAACCGCGTCGAAACCCGGTGAAACGGGGCTCGGACCGACGGGTCCAGTCGTCGTCCCGATCCGTCGTCAGTCGCCTCTGTCGCGTCTGTCGCGTCAGTCGTCGGCTTTGGCGGGGACGCGGTCGTCGGAGTCGTCGTCCTCGGCGTCGTCGTCTTCGGCCCCGGTGTCGTCTTCGGCCTCTGTGTCGTCTTCGACCCCGGCGTCGTCGTCTTCGTCAGCGTCCGTCTCCGCGCCACCGTCGACCCGCGGGAAGTTCGCGATCGTCGCCTCGCGGAAGGCCTCCTCGTCGAACTCGTGGTCCTCGTCGAAGAAGTCGAGGACGGTCTGCACGTCGGTCATCGCGTTCTTCAGCGCGGTCGACGCGCCCGGCGAGGGCGTGATGTTGAACAGAATTCCGTCGCCGGTGATCTTCGCTTCGCCCATGTCGAGCTCCTTGTTCTTCGTGTCGACGATCTGCGGACGCACGCCGCCGTACCCCTTCGCGCGCTCGATGTCGTCGACGTCGACGGTGGGGACGACCTTCTGGACGTTCGGAAGGAACGCGCGCTTACCGACCTCGGGGAGGTCGTACACGAGGTTCCGGACCACGTACGGGAACAGGATGCGGTCCGAGAGGATGTTGGCGTAGCTCAGGACCGACGCGGGCGAGAAGCCGAACACGTCGGCGAAGTCGCTCGCGGTGGAGAACCGGCCGCGTTCGAGCGTCGGGACGAGCTTCGCGGTGGGGCCGAACCGGGTGACCCCGTCGTCGTGCACGTCGGCGTCGCCGTGGACCGCGGCGAACGGGAGTTTCTTCATCTGGAGCGTGTACACCTTCCCGTTCAGCAGGTCGTCGGCGAGGAAGAAGCTCCCTGCGACCGGCAGCAGAGACATGTGCTCGCCGTATCCCATCTCCTTGGCGAACTGGAGGCTGTGGGAGCCGGCGGCGACGACGACCGCGTCGGCCGCGAAGTCGCCGTCGTCGGTCTCGACCGTGAACCCGTCGCGGCCCTCGTCGACGTTCTCGACCGCGGTGCCGAGGTGGACGCCGACGCCCTCCTCCTCGCGGGCGGCGTCGACGAACGACTTCGCGACCGCGCCGTAGTCGACGACGTAGCCGTCGGGCGTCTGGAGCGCCTTGAGCTCCGTGGACGGGTCGCGGCCCTCGACGACCTTCGGCTCCAGCTCCTCGATCTCCTCGCGGCCGATCTCGCGCAGTTTCGGGAAGAGGTCGCCGAACCCGTTCTCGCGGTAACGCTCCTCCAGCTTGGCGACCTCCTCGTCGCCGACGCCGAGCACCATCTTGCTGCGCTTGCTGTGCATCTCCCGGTCCGGATCCGTCCCCTCGAGATAGCCCGCGAGCAGCTCGGCGCCCTCCTTGACTTCCTCGGCCTTCTCGAGAGTGTAGTTCGTCTCGATGTCGCCGAAGTGCAGCGTCTGGGAGTTGTTCGTCCGGTGGGAGTTGATCGCGGCGATCTCCCGCTCCTTCTCGATCAGCGTCACGTCGTCGATGTCGGTGAACTTCGCGACCGTGTACAACAGCGACGCCCCGCTAATTCCCCCGCCGACGATGATCAGATCAGTGTTCTCGGACATGCGTGGTGAAAGCTCTCACTCCCCGAAACGGACTCGGCCGTTAACGTTCTTGCTATCTCTCTGCGCTGATCGGGCGGGAGAGGACCTACAGTCGTCGTTTTTGAGGTTCGACGTTCGTCGAATTCCTGCGGAGATCGGCTCGACTACCTGCCGTCCCGAGCCGCCCGGTACCGTTCGCGGAGTCGATCGAACATCGCCCGACCGGTCTCGGTCCGCAAGCGGGTCCCGGTCGTCGCGAAGAACTCGTCGAGGTCGTCGTACTCGCGGAACGCGTCCGGGTCGCCGGCGGCGGCGGCGTACCGGTCGCCGCGCTCGTAGATCACCGCCTGGAGACAGACGTCGAGGAGGTCGCACTCCTTGACGAGTATCGCCTCCGGCGACTCGCGGGCCTCGTACGCCTCCCACGCGTCGCGGACGCGCTCCGGGAGCGCTCCGGCGAGGTCCGCCATCGCCTCGCGCTCGGCGGCCTCCTTGGCGTCCGGGTCCGCCGCGTCCGCCGTCGAGTCGGCGCGCGTCGCGACGTCGCCGGTCTCGGCCTCCGCCACGTCGTGGACGACCGCGAGCCGAAGCGCGCGATCGAGGTCGACGCCGGGCAGGTCCCCTCGGAACCGGTCGCCGAGCGCGAGGACGAGGTACGCGACGCCCCACGCGTGCGCGGCCACCGACTCGGGGGCGTCGACGCCGCGGAGCTGCCAGCCCGTGCGCTGCTCGTCTTTGAGGGCGTAGGCGTCGAGGAGGGCGTCGAGGGCGTGTTCCGCGTCCGACTCCGGTTCGTCTCCGACCATCGTGAGCCGCTACTCGGCGAGCGTCCAGGCGTCCTCGTCGGCGAGGTCGGCCACGTCGCGTCGGACCATCTCGTCGAGCACCTCGTCGAGGCGGCCGGGCTGGGCGACCTCCATCTCGATGCGGCCGATGCTGTGGAACTCCTCGAGGTAGTGCCGAACGTCCTCGCGGTCAAAGACGGCCTGGTCGGCTCGCTCCATCGCGCCCTCGGTGAGATCGATCATGTCCTCCAGGAAGTTCCACGGGTAGACGACCCACGTCCACTGTTCGAGCCGCTCGCCGACGAAGTCGGGCTGGAACTCGGAGGTGCCGAGCAGTTGGAGCGTCGCGGTCCGGACCTCGCCGGCGTCGCGGTCCTCGACGTACTCCTCGGCGCGGCGGATCGAGCCGCCGGTGTCCGCGATGTCGTCGATGATCAGGACGTTCTTCCCCTCGACGCTCCCCTCCGGCATCGGGTACCGGATCCGGGGCTCGTCGCTCTTCTCGGCGGCGCCGACGTAATGTTCCATCTTCAGGCTCGTGAGGTCGTTGAGCCCGAGGAAGTCGCAGATACACCGCCCCGCGAACCAGCCGCCGCGGGCCAGCGCGACGACCACGTCCGGCTCGAAGTCGGCGCGTTTCACCGCGTTCGAGACGTTGCGGCAGAGCCCGTAGATGTACTCCCAGTTGGTGAGGGTGCAGTCGAAGTCGTCCGGGAGGTCGCTCATACGACCGCTTCTCCCACCCGCGCGCTCATAAGGGTTTAGCAACGGTTCGAGGGGAATCGGGCGCGACGAGCGCCACGGAATCGGTCATTCAGGAACGCCTGCGGTGGCGCGTGCCTCCGAGCGCCCGCAGGGCGCGAGGAGCACGCGCGAGGGAGTCGCGAGGGAGCGGGCGACCGCCGGGAGCCCCGACCGAGCGACGAGGCTGGGGAGGCGTGAGGCTGCGGTTGCGTTCCCGCGAGCGATAGCGAGCGGGAGCACGGAAGTCGCAGCGCCGAGCGAAGCGAGGCGACCGTCTTCCGGCGGTGCTGTCGGGGTGGGACTCAAAGGGGCAGTCGCGATTTCCGCGAACGAAGCGAGCGGAAAGACGGGAGACGAAGCCTCCCGGAAGGACGAAGCACGGCGACGGAAGCAGCGTGGCGCGTAGCGCCACGGGCAGCCGGCGGCGGAGCCGCCGGCGACACCGCAGCGAGCAACGCGAGCGAGGAGCGTGGTTCGAGAGAGCTTTGCTCTCTCGTCATCACGAAAGGCGCAAAGCGCCTTTCGAACGACACCGAGCCGCGCGAGTCCTCGCGGCTGGGGCTTTGGAGGCCGTCACCGCAACGTCACCGATCACGGACGACCGAGCGGCTGGGGCTTTGAAAACTGGTCACCGCGTCAGCGGCAGTAACGACACACAGTCGAGAATCACACGAATGAGCCACCGGATCGACATCGTATCGGTCCCGACACGATTTAGGTGACCCGCCCGCAACGGGTCGGTAATGAGCACTCAGGCCGCGACGGAGGAGCGGACGGTCGTGATCGGGCTGGAGGTCCACGTCCAGCTCGAGACCGACACGAAGATCTTCTGCGGCTGCTCGACGGAGCCCGAAGACGACGAGGAGCCGAACACGCGCACGTGCCCGACCTGCCTCGGGCTCCCGGGCGCGTTGCCCGTCCTCAACGAGGGCGCCGTCGAGGCCGCCGTGAAGATCGGGAAGGCGATCGACGCCGACATCCCCGAGACGACCACGTTCCACCGGAAGAACTACTACTACCCCGACCTGCCGAAGAACTTCCAGCTCACCCAGTACGACGCCCCGATCTGCCAGTCGGGAGAGCTGGAGGTCCGCGTCGACAGCGAGCCCCGAACCATCGGGATCACCCGCGCGCACCTCGAAGAGGACCCCGGGAGCCTCCAGCACGCCGGCGGCTCCATCGAGTCGGCGACGCACACCCTGGTGAACTACAACCGAGCCGGGACGCCCCTGATGGAGATCGTCACCGAGCCGGACTTTCGGTCGCCCGCCGAAACCCGGGCCTTCCTGGCGAAACTGGAGGAGGTCCTCGAGTACCTCGGCGTCTTCGACGCGACCCGCGACGGGAGCCTGCGCGTCGACGCCAACGTCTCCCTGGTCCCCGAAAGCGAGGTCGACAACGACGGGGAGATCACCGACGACGCCCTCGCAGACGTGAACCGCGCCGAGGTGAAGAACATCTCCAGTCACAAGGGCGCGGAGCAGGCGCTCGCGTACGAGGTCACCCGCCAGGAGAACGTGCTCCGGCGCGGCCGCGAGATCGAACAGGAGACCCGCCACTGGGACGAGGCGCGCGGCGTCACCGTCTCCATGCGCTCGAAGGAGGCCGAGAAGGACTACCGCTACTTCAGGGAGGCCGACCTCCCCGCGCTGGAGGTGTCGGACTGGAAAGACAGGATCGCGATCCCGGAGCTGCCCGACGCCCGCCGCGAGCGCTTCCGCGAGGAGTACGGTCTCGACCGCGAGTCCGCCTCGAAGCTCACATCGACGAAGGCGGTCGCCGACTTCTTCGAGGACGTGGCCGAGTCGTTCGATCCCGAACTCGCCGCGACGTGGGTCGCCGACAACCTGCTCGGCGAGCTCAACTACCGCGAGATGGCGATCACGGACGTGGAACACCGGCTCGACGAGTTCAAACGCCTGATCGAGCTCGTCGCCGACGAGGAGCTGACGGTGAAGAACGCCGAGGAGGTCGTCCTCCGCGAGATGCTCGACGAGGGCGACGACCCGGAGGCGATAATCGAGCGCGAGGGACTGGGGAAAGCCGAGAGCGGCGAGGTCGAGGCCGCCGTCGCGGCCGCCATCGACGAGAACCCCGACGCCGTCGCCGACTACCACGACGGCGACGAGGGCGCGATCAACTTCCTCGTCGGTCAGGTGATGCAGGCGACGGGGGGGAGCGCCGACCCGGGCGAGGTGAACGGGCTGCTCCGCGAGGAGCTGGACGGGTAGCGTCCGTGACCGCTAGCGAGGCTCCACGTCGATGAACGTCACCGTCGAAGTCGTCGGCGAGGGGACCGCGGAGTACGACCTCCCGGACGACGCCACCTACGCCGATCTCATCCGCGAGGCGGGCTACCACCCGCAGGAGGCGTCCGCGCTGGTCGACGGCTCGCCCGTTCCCGGCGACCGCGTCGTCGACGCCGAGTCGGTCCGGCTGCTCCGACTGATAAAGGGCGGGTCGACGGGCGACAGCCCGACTGACGGCGGCGCGTGAGCGAGCAGAACCGTTCCGGAGACCCTCCCGAGAACGTCGCGGTCGAGACGGCCTCGCCGGCCGACCGGCTCGATGTCCTCCGCGTGCTCGACGCCGCCATGCTGGAGACGGACGCCGCGAGCGTCGACGCCGCGATCGGCGCGGACGACGCCCTCGTCGCCCGATTTAAAAGGACAGGTGCGGTCGTCGGCGCGCTGGTCGCGACGCGCCCCGAATCGGGGCAGGTCCACGTCGACGCCGTCGCGGTCAGGCGCGCGCGTCGCGGCCGGGGAATCGGCTCCGCGCTCGTCGCCGAGGCGGTCCGGCGCGCTGAAGGCGACACCGATGCGGATCGCGTCACGGCTGCGTTCGAGCCGACGCTCGAGTCCTTCTACGCCGATCTCGGGTTCGAAATCGGCGATCGAGACGGTCGCCTGCGGGGAGTCAAACGCGTCGACGACGGTCCGGGCTGAGCGCCGGATCGGAATCGGTGACGGCTCGATCGAACCCCGCTATCACGCCGCGACCGGGCGCGACGCGGGCGGGGAAAAGCGCAGCAGCGCGACCAGGAACGCGCCGGCGAGGAGCGCCGCGCCGACCGACTCGCCCCACGTGTGAGCGCCCGCGAGCGGTCGCGCCGCGATCATCCCCAGCGCCGCGACGAACAGGGGAGTGAACCGCCGGTCGACCGCGAGGAGGTAGCCCGCCGGCGCCAGCGCGTAGAGGACGTGGCTCGACACGTCCCAGAACGGGGTTATCAGGAGGTGCGGCACCGTGACGGCGAGGAGGAGCGCGGCGAACCCCTCGACGAGGGCGCCCCAGCCGCCGAGCCGCCACCCGAGCCAGATGACCGCAACACCGACGCCCAGCCCGACGCTCCCAGTGAGGTCGGAGCCCCACGCTGGGAGGGCGACGAGCGCCGGGACGCCCTCGTAGGCGGCGAACGCGAGCGCCCACCCGACCCCGAGTACGCCGATCCGCGGCGCGAGGGCAGACGGGGATCGATCGGGGTCGCTCCGCCACTCGTAGCCGACGAGCAGCAGCGCGCAGAGCAGGACGAACAGTTCCGGAGCGAACACTGCCGAGTACGTGCGGGCCGCGTCACCGAGCATGCGGAACGTGCCCTCGCACGCCGGCCTGTCAGTTACGGTTCCGGACGGCGATGCCGAGTTCACGCCGGGATCCGGCACGTCTTTCCGGGTCGCCCCCCTTCGTACGGGTATGAACGCGATCTCGCCCGCAGTCGGCCGCCGGACGGCGCCACGCGGCGCGGTGATGCCCGTATGAGCGGCAAAGACGAGTACTACAACCGATCGAAACAGCAGGGGTACCGGAGCCGCGCCTCCTACAAGCTGAAGCAGATCGACGAGGAGTCGGACCTGTTCGAGCGCGGCGACACCGTCGTCGACCTCGGCGCCGCGCCCGGCGGGTGGCTGCAGGTCGCCGCCGAGGAGGTGGGGGGGTCGGGGACCGTCGTCGGCGTCGACCTCCAGCGCATCGACGACCTGGAGGAACACGACGTGGAGACGATCCGCGGCGACATGACCGAGGAGCGCACCCGCCACTACCTGCGCGAGGCGGTGGGCGAGCGCGGCGCGGACGCGGTGATCTCGGACATGGCGCCGAACATGACCGGCGAGTACGCCCTCGATCACGCCCGGTCGGTCCACCTCGCGCGGCAGGCGTTCGACGTGGCCGAGGAGCTGCTCGCGCCCGGCGGCGACTTCGTCGTGAAGGTGTTCCAGGGCGAGGACCTGGACGCGTTCCGCGAGGACGTTCGCGAGGAGTTCCAGTACCTCCGGACCGTCTCGCCGCCCGCCTCGCGCGACTCCTCCTCGGAGGTGTACCTCGTCGCCAGGGGACTGAACACGGCCCCCGTCGAAGCGGGCGACCGGATAGAGGTGACGGTCGAGAAGCGCGGCGACGAGGGCGACGGGATCGCGTACGTCGAGGGGTACTCGCTTTTCGTCTCCGACGCCGACGTGGGCGAGACCGTGACCGTCGAGGTCGACGACGCCAAGCCGCGGTTCGGGTTCGCCACGCGGGTCGACGCGGGGACATCCGATCCCGACGCGCCGGACCCGACTGACGGCGACGAGGAGGTGTAAGGGGCCGTGAGCGGCGACGGAATCTTCGAATCGCTCTCGATCGTCGGGCTGCTCAGCCTCTGTTGTATCGGGCTCGGCGGGATCGCCGGCGGCGCCGCGCTCGCGGGCGGCGGCGCCTCGGCGACCACGGTGGCGACGGGGACGACGAGTCTCCGCGGCGCGCTCGTCTCCGGGCTCGTCACCGCCGCGGCGGTGCTGATCGTCGGACTGGCGGTGAAGCGGCGCTTGCGGCGAGACGGCGACGCCGACGGCGGTATCGACAGCGAGACGGCCGGAGAGAACTAAACGCGGTCAGGCCGCCTCGCCGCGTCGGACCCACTCGCGGAGCGTGAACCGGTCGAACTCGGTCTCGTCGGCGACGCCCCATTCCTCCGAGTCCCACGCCGGGTAGAACGTGTCGCCCTCGTAGCTCCCGGTCACGTGACTGAGTACCATCCGGTCGAGGTGGGGCTGGAACAGCTCGTAGATCGTTCCGCCGCCGAGGACGTAGACTGGGTCGCCACCGCTGTTGCCGTCGCGATCGGCGATTTCCTCGGCGCGTCGGATCGCCGAGCCGACGCCGTCGGCGACGACCGCGGTCGGAACGTCGACCGCGTCGACGCTCCGGCTCACGACGATCTGGCGGGAGCCGGGGAGGTCGTCGCGCATCGAGTCGAAGGTTCGGCGGCCCAGGATCACCGGCGAGCCCGCGACGCGCTCGCGGTACTGCCGCACGTCGGTCTCGATGTGAGGCCACGGGACTTCTCCGTCCCTGCCGATCGCTCGGTTCTCCGCGAGCGCCGCGACGCTGACGAGTTGCACGGGCTTCGTACGGCCTCGGGCGACAAAAAGCGGTCGGGCGGGGGGACGGGACTGCCAGGGAACAGAGACGAGAGCAGCCGCGCTACTCCGCGACGCCGAGGAGGTCGAACGGGTAGCCGTTGTCGTTGTCGTCGGCCTGCTCGTAGACGACGCGGGCGGCCGCCACGTCCTGGATCGCGAGACCGGTGGAGTCGAAGACGGTGACGCCGTCGACGCCCGCGTCGTCGCCGTCACCCGCGTCCGCATCGTCGCTCCCGAACCCGGCTCCGGTGCGTCCGGGACGGTTCCCGACGACGATCTCGCCGATCTCGCCGTAGATGTCGTCGTCGGTCAGAAGCCCCGCGGCGTAGGGGACGTTTATCTCGCCGGAGTGGGTGCACTGCTCGTGGTCGTCGATGACGATCGTCGCGTCCAACAGGAGGTCGTCGGCGAGCTCGTGTTTGCCGGCCGCGTCCGCGCCCATCGCGTTGACGTGGGTGTGATCGCCCACGTCGTCGAGACCGACGATCGGCTCTTCGACCGGGGTCACCGTCGAGAGCACGTCGCAGTGGCCGGCCTCCGATATCGGGCCAGCTCGCACGTCGAACCGGTCGTCGAAGGCGTTGATGAAGTCGGCGACTCGCTCCTCGTCGAGGTCGCTGATCACGACCTCGTCGATGTCGCGGACCGCCGCGATCGCCTCCAGTTGGGTGTACGACTGGACGCCGGCGCCGACGATCCCCAGCGAGGTCGCGTCCGGGACCGCCAGTTCGTCGGTGGCGACCGCGGCCGCCGCGCCCGTCCGTTTCATCGTGAGCGTCGTCCCGTCGAGGACCGCCAGCGGGAACGCCGTCTCGGGGTCAGAGTAGATCATCGTCCCCATCACGGTCGGGAGGTCGTGGTCGGCGGGGTTGTCGGTGTGGACGTTCACCCACTTGATCCCGGCGGCGTCCCAGCCGGCCTCCTCTGCGGTGTCCTCCGTTCGCACGTCGAGGTAGGCGGGCATCGAGCGGAAGTCGCCGTTGTACTCGGGGAGGTCGATGTACGACTTCGCGGGCATCTTGGCGTTACCGCGCTCGTAGGCCGTGAACGCGCCCCGAACCGCGTCGATGACCCGGTCCATCCGGGCGTTCTCGTCGACATCATCGGAGTTGAGAAGCAGCGTCTGCATGCCGCAAACTTTGCCGGAGGGGTACTTGAACCCTGTTGGATCGACGCCGGACCGCGGGGTGATGGGACCACCGGCAGGCGACGAGGCCGGACTTTGGAGGAGTTCGTCGCTAGACCGAGGTCGACTGGTCAGACACGACCGACGAGAGCGACGCTCCCCTCGAAGAGCCGAACCCCCGCACAGTCGGGAACACGATTATATCGGCTCACGCCGCACGTCCACCCATGAGTCTCTCGCTCGACGCCGACCAGCTCGACCGGTACTCCAGACACGTGATCATGGACGAGGTCGGCCCGGAGGGCCAGAAGCGTCTCCTCGACGCACGCGCGCTCGTGATCGGAGCGGGCGGGCTCGGCGCGCCGGTCATCCAGTACCTCGCGGCCGCGGGCGTCGGCGCCCTCGGGATCGTCGACGACGACGTGGTCGAGCGCTCGAATCTCCAGCGACAGGTGGTTCACGGCGACGCCGACGTGGGCGAGCCGAAGGTCGAGTCCGCGGCGCGGTACGTCGACCGGCTCAACCCCGACATCGACGTGGAGACCCACGAGACGCGGCTTGACGAGGGGAACGTCCGCGACCTGTTCGCCGGCTACGACCTCGTCGTCGACTGCGCGGACAACTTCCGGACTCGGTACGTCGTCAACGACGCGGCTCGGATCGAGGGGCTCCCCGTCGTTCACGGCGCCATCTACAAGTTCGAGGGACAGGCGACGACGCTCGTCCCCGGCGGTCCCTGCTACCGGTGTCTGTTCCCGGAGGCGCCCGAACCGGGGACGGTGCCCGACTGCGCGGCGACGGGCGTGCTCGGCGTGCTCCCCGGGACGGTCGGGTGCATCCAGGCGACCGAGGCGATCAAGCTCCTGCTCGACGCGGGCGAGGCGCTGGAGGGGCGCGTCCTCTTCTACGACGCGATGGACATGACCTTCGAGTCAGTGCCGTACCGGCGCAACCCCGACTGCCCGGTCTGCGGCGACGACGGCATCGAGACGATCGAGGGGATCGACTACTCGGGCGGGTGCCGCGTCGACGCAGACTGATCGCGTCGCGGTGCACTCACGACGGAACCGAACGCGCCGCGGGCCGCGCGAACTCACAGCGACCGGTTCGGCATCGTCGCCCCCGCGGCCCCACCGGTCCCGTCGTCGACGAAGCCGGAGCGGACGCACCAGCGGCAGTACTGGTAGCCCGTCCGGTTCTCCGCGCCGCAGTGACGACAGACGACCGTCTCGCCGTCGGCGTCGAGCGGCGGCGGGTCGCCGGCGGGGTCCGACTCCACACCGTTCACCGCGAACCCCGTCGTCCCGTCGCGAGGTGGTTCCGAATCGGATGTCGCGTCCTTGGGGACCTCGCGCACCGACCCGAGGAAGTCGGCCGGATCGCGGTCGGTACGCGTGAACAGCCACGCGAACGCGAGGTTGATCAGAGCCACCGCGCCGAGGATCGCGACGAGCGGGGCGATCTCTGTTCCCGTCATGTGTCGTGTGTTAGCACGCAAAGGATATAGGGGCAACGGTGGCGACGGGGGCCCGGCGGGAGACGACCGCGGCCACGGCCGGCACCACGATCGCGGTCACGGCCGGCACCACGATCGCGGTCACAGCCGACAGACCGAGAGCGTTCCCCGGGTCACTTTATGGGCGCCCGCCGAAGGCGAACGCGTATGAAGGAGACAGTCCACACCGACGCGGCCCCCGCGGCGGTCGGCGCGTACAGTCAGGCGACGACGAACGGCGACCTCGTGTTCACGGCCGGACAGATCGCGCTGACGCCGGACGGCGACCTCCTCGACGACGCGTCGATCGCCGAACAGACCGAGCAGGTCCTCGACAACCTCGTGGCCGTGCTCGACGAGGCGGGCGCGGAGCCGGCGGACGTGCTCAAAACGACCGTGTTCCTCGCCGACATCGACGACTTCGACGAGATGAACGAAACGTACGCGGACTACTTCGAGGAGTCTCCCCCCGCCCGGTCGGCCGTACAGGCCGGCGCCCTCCCGAAGGGCGCCGATGTGGAGATCGAGGCCGTCGCCGTCGTCGAGTGATGGCCGACGACTCCGTCGAGGAGAACGAGCCGGAGGGAGTCGCAGACCCGCCGGGCGTCCCGGCGACCCCCCGAACGAGGGCGCGGTCCGCGGCCCTGTGGGGGCTCGTCGGCGGGTTCGCGTTCCTCGTGCTCGCGCAGGGGTACCTGCTTCTCGACGGCGACCTCCCCTTCGGGTACGCCGGGGTGTTCGCGCTCGCGGGAGCGATCGCCGTCGCGTCCGGCGGGATCGCGTACGCGACCGAACACCGACTCCACGCGAAAAGAAGGACTTAACAGTCTCACCGGATTATCTCAGGCCGAGCCAGGATGGCCGAGTGGTAAGGCGCACGCCTGGAAAGCGTGTTCCCATCCGGGATCGGGGGTTCAAATCCCTCTCCTGGCGTTCTTCGTCGACGACCTCGAACTCGGAGTCCCGCGTAGCGGCGCTGTTCGGCCATGTCACGGACGCTTCCGCACACCGACAAAAGACTCATATGTATGGGTGGTGTTAGCACGGTTGACGATGCCAGACACGAAATCAGGTCGCGAGCGGAAAGGGAGGAACAAGCGCCGGCAGTTGGAGAGCCACCTCAACCGACGCGAGCTCGACGCCGCCGACGAACCACCGGAACCGACGATCGACGAAGTCGACTCGGAGTACCTCACCGAGAACGAGCTCGATCGGTGACTGCTCGCGGCCGACCCCGCTTCTCCGTTCTCGTTCGGTAGTTCGAACCGGCGTCCCGACAGCAACGCCCTCACAGCGAATCCGGTGACGGCGCCTCGACAGCAACGTCCTCACGGGAATCCGGTGACGGCGCCTCGACAGCAACGTCCTCACAGCGAATCCGGTGACGGCGCCCCGACGGCGACGCTCCGGCAGCAACGCTCTCACAGCGACACCCCCGTACGGAGGTATCTCCGGAACCGCCGAGCATCGAAGAGCCACATATAAATACACCAGAAGAGGACGTTCGATCGCGGTGGAGACCCGTGCTAACTATACACACAAAAATCGTCCGAAAGCCGCTGTGTCGGGCGTTTTTCTCGGCTGTCTCGCGGAATTCGAGAGGAGCAGCCGAACGGCGGTCAACGACACATTTATATAGAATCACAATCAATCAAACGGTGTATGAGTCAGCGAATGCAGCAGGGTCAGCCGATGATCATCATGGGCGACGACGCCCAGCGCGTCAAGGATAAAGACGCACAGGAGTACAACATCTCCGCGGCGCGCGGCGTCGCCGAGTCCGTACGCTCGACGCTCGGGCCGAAAGGGATGGACAAGATGCTCGTCGACTCGATGGGCGACGTCACCATCACGAACGACGGGGTCACCATCCTGCAGACGATGGACATCGACAACCCGACCGCCGAGATGATCGTCGAAGTCGCCGAGACGCAGGAGGACGAGGCCGGCGACGGCACGACGAGCGCGGTCGCTATCGCGGGCGAACTCCTCAAGAACGCCGAGGACCTCCTCGAGCAGGACATTCACCCGACAGCCGTCATCAAGGGCTTCAATCTCGCGAGCGAGTACGCCCGCGAGCAGGTCGACGAGGTCGCCACCGAGGTCGACCCCGACGACACCGAGACACTGAAGAGCGTCGCCGAGACGTCGATGACCGGCAAGGGCGCGGAGCTCGACAAGGACACGCTCGCCGACCTCGTCGTCCGCGCGATCCAGGGCGTCACCGTCGAGGCCGACGACGGCTCGCACGTCGTCGACCTGGCGAACCTCAACATCGAGACGCGCACCGGTCGCGCGGCCGGCGAGTCCCGGCTGCTCTCGGGCGCCGTCATCGATAAGGATCCGGTCCACGAGGACATGCCGACCGACTTCGAGGACGCAGACGTCCTCCTCCTCAACGACCCGATCGAGGTCGAGGAGGCAGACGTCGACACCTCCGTCAACGTCGACTCGCCCGACCAGCTCCAGCGCTTCCTCGATCAGGAGGAGGAGCAGCTCCGCGAGAAGGTAGACAAGATCGTCGAGTCGGGCGCCGACGTGGTCTTCTGTCAGAAGGGGATCGACGACCTCGCCCAGCATTACCTCGCGAAGGAGGGCGTCCTCGCGGTCCGCCGGACGAAGAAGTCCGACCTGAGCTTCCTCAAGAACGTTCTCGGCGCGCCCATCGTCAGCGACCTCGACTCGCTCACCGCCGACGACCTCGCGGTCGGCTCGGTCACCCGCGACACCGAGGAAGAGCTGTTCTACGTCGAGGGCGAGGACGCCCACGGCGTCACGCTCCTGCTGTACGGCACCACCGAGCACGTCGTCGACGAGCTCGAACGCGGCATCCAGGACGCCATCGACGTGGTCTCGACGACCGTCTCCGACGGGCGCACGCTCCCCGGCGGCGGCGCGATCGAGGTCGAGCTCGCCAGCCGGCTCCGTGACTACGCCGACTCTGTCTCGGGTCGCGAGCAGCTCGCCGTCGAGGCGTTCGCCGACTCGCTCGAACTGATCCCGCGCGTGCTCGCCGAGAACGCCGGGCTCGACGCGATCGACCTGCTCGTCGACCTCCGCGCGGCCCACGAGGCCGGCGACACCGAGGCCGGGCTCAACGTCTTCACCGGCGAGGTCGAGAACACGACCGAGGCCGGCGTCGTCGAGACGGCCCACGCGAAGGAGCAGGCGATCGCCTCCGCTGCCGAGGCCGCGAACCTCGTGCTGAAAATCGACGACATCATCTCCGCGGGCGACCTCTCGACCGGCGGCGACGACGACGAGGGCGGCGCCCCCGCCGGCGGCATGGGCGGCATGGGCGGCATGGGCGGTGCGATGTAAGCGAGGTTCTGAAAGAACCTCGTTGCCGAGCGGGGAGCGAGCGAGGTCGACCGGAGGGAGACCTCGAAGCGAACGGGACGATGCGTCCCGTGAGCGTACGCGACCCGCGAGGTGTAAGCGTCCGATAGGACACAATTCCCTCCCCAGCGGCCCGCGTACCGCACCTCGAACACGCACGCTCGCATTCCCTCGGTTTCGTTTTTTGGCTCCGTCGAAATCCGTCGCAGTTGCTACCGTTATTCCAGCGATACCCATACGTGATTTAAATGCCTGTGAGCGACGACGATATTCATTTATAAACGAACTGCGGTGGCGTGCGCCTGTGAGCGCCCGAAGGGCGCGAACAGCGCCGCGCGAGGGAGTCAGTCGCCCGGAGCAACGCGGAGGGCGACTGACGAGGCTGGGGAGGCGTGAGGTGCGGTGCTGTGTGGGGCGGGGTGGGACTCAAAGGGGCAGTCGCGAGGACGGCGCAGGGGACGTAAGCACTGCAAGGAGCGAACGAAGTGAGCGACTGAAGTGCACAACGAGCGTGCGCCGTCCTCGCGACTGGGGCTTTGGCAGTGTTCACCGCGGAGTTGTCGATCACGTATCGCCGAGGATCGCTTCGACGACGCCGGCGTTGCTACTACGCGGCTGATAAACGAAAGAAGTCGGTCGGACCGCGACGGACCGTTACTTGCCCTGACGGTCGTTGCCGGTGACGCTCGGGCGGGTCTTCTCCGTTCCCTTCCCGCGCGTGCGCTGGCCGCGACCCTTGGTGCCGGCGGAGGTGAGCCCGCGGAAGGCCCGCCCCTTGTGGTCGTCGGAGGTGATCCATTTGAGGTCGTCGTCGTTCTCGATCGCGGGGTGGTTCGGATCGACCAGGATCACTTCGTGCCACTTCTGGGAGCCGTCCTCACCGACCCAGTAGGAGTTGAGCACGCGCAGGTTCCGGTACTTGCGGGAGGCCCGCTCCTCCGAGATGCGCTGGATCGACTTGCGCCGCGAGAGCCGGTTGACACCCTGACGCTTCGAGCGGCGGCCCGCCTTGAAGCGCTGCTTGCGGGAGCCGCCCTTGCGGACGCTCACGCGGGCGACGACGACGCCCTGCTTCGCCTTGTAGCCCAGCTCGCGGGCCTTGTCCAGACGAGTGGGGCGCTCGATGCGCTCGATGGCGCCCTCGTCGCGCCACTCCTGTTTGCGCTGCCACTGCAGCTCTGCCAGTTTCCCCTCCTTGGGGGACCGCCACGCCTCCTTGATGTGCGAGTAGAAGCTTCGTGCCATATGTTGTCCGCGGACGGTTGCGATTCAGCCGCGAGGCGGCCACATGTCGTCTCGTCCCGGGACTCGGCGTCGACGGCCACGGTGGCGTCGGCGTCGAAGCCGGTCTCGGCGGCGAGTGCCCGCTGTGTCCGCACCAGCGAGTTGCCCGTACTTCCCGCGGTTCGCCCTTAACCGCTTCGCTACGGTGTTCGCGTGGGGATCGGTGGCACAGTCGGTCGGAGAGAGAACTGTCCGATATATCGAAGTGAGCAAAACACTCGCAGTGTGCCTCGGTCGCGCTCCGTCGAGCCTGAGATCGCGACGGGGCCCATGAGTCGGTTGCGGTCGGATGGCGACATCGCGTCGCGTGGTCGGCGCTGCGCCATCGCTGGTCGGATGTGGCGTGGCGCGATAAAGAGAAGCTGTGAAGGGGTCGACCCGTGAGGGCCGATGGGTAGCGAGTGTGAGGCGTCGCTGCTGCGTTACTCGGTACGCCGCGTAGCGAGGAGCGCAGCCGCGATGAGGGCGACGAGAGCGACGAGGGCGCCGAATCCGGGCGTCCCGTCTTCGGAGCCGTCACCGCCGTCTTCACCGTCAGTACCGTCCTGCCCATCCTCACCGTCGGTTCCGTCGGAGCCGTCTTGCCCATCCTCACCGTCGGTTCCGTCGGAGCCGTCCTGCCCATCTTCACCGTCGGTTCCGTCGGAGCCGTCCTGGCCATCTTCACCGTCCTGGCCATCTTCACCGTCGTCGACCGATTCGACGAGAATGGCGTCGGCTTCTTCCACGTTGGTGCTTCCGACGCGGAAGTGAAGTGTCCCTTCGTTGTCGACCTCACCTTCGGTCGTGTCCATCGTCGCCTCAAACGTGCCGTCCTCGGAAATCTCGGCATCATTGTCGGTCAGGATGAACTGCGGGGAGGCGCCCGAGGCCGAGCGCAGGCGGACGCTAACATCCGTGCCAGGTGCGACGTTCGTCGTGCCAGTCACAGACGCCTCTTCACTAACCGCAACTTCAACGAGGTCGTCAGCGTTTTCGTTGTCGAAGGACGCCTCGCGGGTCTCCAGCGTGAAGCTGGTTTCCGCGGACGCCTCGTCATCAGCCGCGTAGTACGGGAACGAGTCGTCACCGTCAGTGCTGTCCCAGACAGGCGGCGAGGTCCCGTCGTCGAAGCGGTAGCGGTTGTCATCAGTCACGTACTCGTAGGTGACATCGAAGCTGTCACCGTCGGAGGCGGACTGATCGAACGAGTCACTGTTGCTCGTGTCGACGACGACGAAGAACTGCCCGTCACCGAAGTAGACGGTCGTCTCCGAGAAGTCGAGCGAGGCCGGATCCTGATTCGCAGTCGCCGACGTGGCCTCGACCGCGAAGTTCACACCCTGCTCGTTGGAATCGTCAACGAGGTCGCTGAAGGCGGCACCGTCGATGCCTTCGTTGAGGTCAGTAAGATCACTTCCGCTCTCCTGAGCGATGAAGCCCTCGATACCGGTTGCTTCGACCTGAATGACCATCCGGTCGTTCAGGGCGATGTCCTCTCTTTCGGTAACGTCCTCAAGGAGCGCTTCGAGGTTGTCGGCGTCGTCCGTGCTACCGGCGGGTGCCGTGTGCGTGGTGACGCCGTCGATCGTCGGCTCGACGAGATCAAGCGTGGCGATGTCCCGTTCGTTCGCAACGACGAGATCGCCGTCATCGTCGACGGAGAAGTCACCGTTACTCGCGATCAGGTCGTACTCGGTCGGCTGAAGCGGCCGTACCAGATCGCCCTGATCGAGTCCGTCGGAGCTCGTGCGGAAGTCGGCAGTATCGGTGAACGGATCGCCGTCGGCGTCTTCGAACGACGCACCTTCGCTGGCCGCGTCGGGTTCGACGATGTCGTCTTCCGAAGAGTACGCGTTGGCGTTTTCGTCTGTTCCGAGCGTCCGCGTGTTGACCTGGAAGGTTACCTCGTCGTCGTCGTTGTCGTCCTCCACGTAGACCACGTCGAAGAAGCCGATATCGTTGCCGCCGATACTGACGAAGGTACTGTCGGAGTCGTCGAGTTCGACGGTGATCTCGGCGATGTCACCGGCTGCGGTGGTGGTGATGCTGTCGGCGAAGTCCGCCGAGACGTCTTCTTCTTCGAGCGTCATCGACGCGCTGGCGCTGGCTTCCGTGTCGTAGACTTCGAGATCGAACTCGTAGTCGCCGGGGTCGATGTCCGCGTTGCTGAAGTCAGCAATGATGGCGTCGTCTCGGTACCCGCGAACGATGATCTCGTCGTCGTCCTCGTTCTCGTTCCGGTCGACACCGTTGACGGTGCTTTCGCCTTCGAACAGCGCGTCGAGTTCATCGTAATCGAGGCCGTCGGCACTGATGTTAACGTTGTAGCTGTTCCGCTGGGACTCGACATCGAGTTCAGCCGCTTCCTCACCGGTGTCGTAGGAGTTCTCCGCCCACTCGGCGCTGAGTTGCTGAACGGTCAGCTCGAAGGTGTTATCTCGCGTTTCGTCTAGGTCCGGTCCACGAAGGAAGTAGTCACCGGATTCGAGGTTACTCGTGTCGATCGTGAGGTTACCGTCGGAATTCGTTGCGTACTCGGCCTCGAACGTGCTGGAAGTGACATCGTCTCCATCGAATTCATCGACTGAACGGAGCACGTACTCCGTGTTGGCCTGGATGTCTACCGCTGTGACAGTTTGACCCTGATAAACGATGCCAGGATTGGTATCGCCGTCGACAACGAAGTCGACATCAGTAGGGTTATTCGTTTGTGCGGCCGCAGAGCCGGCGAAGCCGACAGCAGCCATGGAGGTAACCATGAGCAGACTGAAGAAGACCGCGCCGACCTTCTTACGTGTATTATTGGTGTTTATCATCGTTTGGTGTTGAGTTGATTTCGCGATAGGAGGGTTCTGCATATACAAAATACACCGGTTTTGATAAATACTTTGTGTAGATACATATCTGAATAGTCCAGATAACAAGCCCCTCAGAGCATGAGGCGCGATTTCACAATTGTCGGAGATAGGAGACACAATCGATGACAGGCAGCGTAAATTACGGACATCATTTCACGATCAGGAAGATACTTTCTCAAGACGGTCGGGAGGAAGCTCACGGATAGCGAATCGGATTTTTCACGAGAGCTTCGTCGATCGGCGGTTCGACACAGATCGATCGGAAGCCCCGTCGAAGTACTACCGGAGTTCAGCCGGAAAGGCGATCGCTCGGAGGATCGCTGTCGCTCAGGGGTCGAGGCGGAGCGTGATAAAGAGAACCGCGAAGGAGTCGGCCCGCGAGGGCCGATAGGTAGCGAATGTGAAGCGTCGCAGCCGCGTTACTCGGTACGCCGCGTAGCGAGGAGCGCAGCCGCGATGAGGGCGACGA